>Ga0105054_10008123_pt1 | contig 13981 bp, 8 predicted proteins | sample BON02_FD_78091 | JGI IMG/M metagenome (GOLD analysis project Ga0105054, IMG submission 78091) | Freshwater microbial communities from Lake Bonney liftoff mats and glacier meltwater in Antarctica - BON-02 (megahit assembly) | ecosystem: Environmental > Aquatic > Freshwater > Ice > Glacier...
CCGGGAAACCCGCGAAAGTTGCTCTCGTCGCCCTGATGCGAAGACTGATCATCCTCGTCAACACGCTGATCCGAGAGGATCGGAAATGGGAGAAAAACAGGGCTTGATCAAGACGGATACTCCCGCTTCAAAGCAAGCGCAGCCGTCGCGGCACGAAAAAAGAGGGAGGGCAATGATGTCTTGACCCAAGACTGACCCGCGAAACATAACCTCAAGGTGGGTCAGTTCTCGGTGGAAAACCTGGGTCACTTCCGCGTGGAAATCTACAGCCTACGACCTCGCGCTGCATTCCTAGGACTGGCAGATCTCGAAAAGGCCTTCGGGCAGCAGGCCACTCCGCCCGACAGCAGGGTGCCCGCGCAACAGTAAGGGAAGTTCGGATCGACGTTGCCTCCCATGGCGACGACGACGAAACACCCGGCAGATGATCTCGACCTCTTCAAACTTCAAAAATCCCTGAAAAGCTGAAAGGCCTTTAGCTGGCACGAAGGTTGCACCGCTCAGTCATGCAGGTGACACGCCGCCTTGCGATTCGGGGCAACGACCCGCAGCACCGGTGCTTCGATCAGGCACCGGTCGAACGCCTTGGGGCACCGAGGGTGAAAATGACAGCCCTTCGGGGGATTGAGCGGCGACGGAATTTCACCGTCGATCGGTTCAAAGGAGTCGCGTCCGCGCCCGATCGTCGGCACCGATCGCACGAGGCATTCGGTGTAGGGATGGGCAGGTGCCAAGAAGAGTTCGCCCGCAGGCCCCTCTTCCACAATTCGGCCGAGATACATCACCAAGACACGATCAGCGATGTGGCTGACCACACCGAGATCGTGGCTTATGAACAGGAATGTCAGACCACGCTGTTCACGCAACTCCATGAACATGTTTATAATTTGCGCCTGGATGGAAACGTCGAGCGCCGCGATGGCCTCGTCACAGACCAGCAGCGCCGGGTTGACCGCAAGAGCGCGGGCGATCCCGATGCGCTGTCTCTGACCGCCGGAAAACTGATGCGGATAACGGCTGCGCAGCGATGGATCGAGGCCAACCTGCTTCATCGTTGCGACGACATGCGCCTCACTTTCGGCCTCGGTGATCATGCCGTGCCGCAACGGCGCTTCGGCGATTATCCGATCCACCCGCATCCGCGGATTGAGCGACGCGAAGGGATCCTGAAAGATCATCTGGATGGCGAGGTCGTTCGGCGTGGCGGAGTGGACTTTTACCCCAACCTTAGAGGCGTCGTCGCGGCCCCGATAGGAAATCGTTCCACTTGTCTGGGGTGCGATGCCCACGATTGTCCGACCAAGCGTCGACTTTCCGCAGCCGCTCTCGCCGACAAGGCCGACGACCTCGCCATCGGCGATCTGGAAGCTGACGTCTTCGACAGCGACGAGCGTGCTGGTGGTATAGTTCCCGCCAACAAGATTGAGAAGACGACCGGAAATGCCAGGTTTGCGGATGAAGGTCTTGGTGACGCGGTCGACCGTGAGGATCGGGCTCTCGGCGGACGCCGGCGCGCGGGCGTCGGGCGCAGCCTTGCCTGTCGCCATGGCTGTGGCAGCCGGACGCTCGTCGATAGGGAAGTGGCAGCGCACCATGCGGGCGGCACCCCGGTCGACTAGATCGGGCATGACAGCGCAGGCATCCGCCGCACGGCTACAGCGAGGACGAAAGGCGCAGCCGCCCACGGGCGCGCCGGCAGAGGGCGTCATTCCCGGAATGAATGGAATTGGTTGCCCGCGCAAGCGCGGGTCGGGAATCGATGCCACCAGGCCACGCGTATAAGGGTGCATCGGTCGCGACAACACAGCCTCGACGGCCCCCTGCTCGACGATGCGGCCAGCATACATGACGGCGATCTGGTCGGCGATGCCCGCGACCACGGCCAGATCGTGCGTGATCCAGATCATCGCCGTGCCGGTTTCCCGCACAAGGCCCTGCATCTGGTGCAGGATCTGACCCTGGATGGTGACGTCGAGCGCCGTGGTCGGCTCGTCGGCGATGATGACATCGGGCTTGTGCAGCAGTGCGATTGCGATGGCGACGCGCTGGCGCATCCCACCCGACAGTTGGTGCGGATAGGCAGACATGCGCTCTTCGGCCGAGGGGATGCCGACGCGCAGCAGCGCCTCGATCGAGCGCTGACGGGCGGCCTGAGCGCCCGCTTTCGGCTCGTGGGCGAGAATGCTCTCTTCCATCTGGGTGCCGATCCGCAGGACCGGGTTCAACGTCATCATCGGATCCTGAAACACCATGGCGATGCGACGGCCTCGCAGCTTGCGCATCCGGTCTTCAGGCAGCCCGACGATGCTGGCACCATCGAATTTGATTGATCCGCTCATGATCCGCCCCGGCGGATCGACGAGCCCCAATATGGAAAAACCCGTCACCGACTTGCCCGACCCGCTTTCGCCAACGATCCCGAGCACCTCCCCCCGTTCGAGACTGAAACTGACGCCATCGACAGCGCGGAGCGGCCCGCTTGCCATGTCGAAATGCGTCCGCAGATCAGTGACTTCGAGAATTGTCATTCAACCCAGACCGGTGCGAAGCATGAACGAGGATGTTCTTGAGCAACTTGCATGGTTTGTATACTGAATACATATATATTACCATACCGAATCAAACGCTGGAGGAACGGATGGACGATGTAATCGAGGGAGTTCTGAAATTTCATCCATCTGTCGGCAGGGCCCGCCCCGCCATTTTCGACAGTCCGCACAGTGGGCGTGAACTGCCGATGGACTGGAACTGCCTTCCGGCACCCGAAAAGCTTGCCGGGACAGGCACCGATCACCACATCGCCGAATTGTTCGACGCTGCACCGCAAAACGGTGGCTGCCTGCTGGAGGCGCTGTTCCACCGCGCATTTCTCGACCTCAACCGGGCCGACAACGACATTGACACCAGCTTGCTGAACGCACCGTGGCCCGGACCTCTTTCCGAAAGCGAGCGCAGCCGGATGGGACGCGGCCTGATCTGGCGCTCGGTTCCGCCCGATGTTGTCATGTATGACCGCAAGTTGACGGTTCGCGAAGTGCAAGACCGGATTGATCGGTACTGGCGCCCCTATCACGATATTCTGACCCAGCAATTTCTGCACCTTCAGGGCAGATTTTCTCAGGTTTTTCATCTCAATTGCCACGCGAACCGCACCCGTGCCACGCTTGGGGCGCCCGAGGGTGAGGGAACAATGCGCCCGGAAATGGAATTGGGAACGTGCCACGGCGCGTCGGCGGGTTCGCCGTTCGTGTCGTTCCTGCGCGACCGGATAGAGGCGCTCGGATTCGAGGTTGTGGTGGATGGGTTCCACGCCGGCGAATACCTGGTCAGCCATTACGGAAATCCCACCGCCGGCCGTCACAGTGTGATGCTGGAAATACGCAAGAACCTTTATATGGACGAGACGACACAGGGCCACGGCCCGCACTGGGAGTCGTTCAAGGCCGCAATGGATCATCTGACCGAGGAGATTTGCGAATTCGCCGAGAGCGAGGGACGCAAGAGCCCGTCCTGATGTCGTGGGCTGCCAAGGCCCCCCGCCGGGGGCCAAGGCACGCGACGGGCTGACGCAAAACGTCAGGCCGCTGTGGACAGATCATCCGAAATCTCGATCTTCTCCAGCGCATCGATTGCCCCTGACAGGCGGTGACGGGAAGCTGGGGCGTCGGCCAGCACTTCGGACCAGCGCCTGCTTCGCACGGCTTCCAGCGGGCCAAAGACCGTCTCGAACACCTCTCGGCGCGCCTTCTGCCGAATGGGCTTTGGCAGCGCAAAAAGGGCCGCATTGAGCCGGAACATGTTGGCATCGTCAAAGACGCTGTCCCACGCCTCGCGCTCGGGGCCGAAGCCGAACGGCGCGGCAGGCGGGCGCGGCACGGCGCGCATCTGTGCAGTGCGCTGCGTGTCGATCTCGTCGCCGACGATCGCCACGCCATAATCGCGCGCGGCCCCGGCGACGCTGACAAAGCCGTGCACCACGTCCCATTTCACCGCCACCGGGTCTCGCTCGAACGGGTCACCATAGCCTGCCGCCCCCGGCATCATCATCGTGATCGTCTCACTCTGGCTCAAGGTGACGGAGTTGATCTTTCCCAATTCGGTCTGGTCTGCGCGACCGAGGTTGCGGATGCAGCGGAATGGCAGGGCCGGCTGACCACCGAGAACGCCCCAGGCTGGAAAGCGGAACCGTTCCATCCCTCGCGCGAACACCTTGGACCCTTCGGTCAGAAACTCGACCGTCATCTGCTGCCCGACACCGCCGCGCCACTGCCCCGCACCGCCGGAATCGATACGGATATCGTACTCGCGTATCAGGATTCCCGAATCGCGCTCGATATCCTCGATGGGATGGTTTCGCATGTTCGACATCGAGGCGTCGCGGTTGTCGGCCCCGTCATGGCCACGCCATGCCCCCATGCCACCGCGCATCGGCTGGATTACGATCACCTTGTCCTGCATGCCCGACTCGCGCGGCTCGGACAACACAAAGGTGAGGCCGGCTCCGGCGCTTGGCGCAGGCGTCATGTCGGGCACGGCCCGCATCAGGGCACCGGTGATCGCGTCATTCAGGCGTCGGGCGGGCGCTGAACGCAAGCCGATGGCCGCTGGAAATTCGGCCGACAGCACCGAGCCGGGCGGGTTCGTCACGCTCAGGTGCCGGAACAGGCCTGCATTCAGGGGCATCGAGGGATCGTGCGTCATCAGGAACGACGTGAAGCGCATGGTCAGCCATTCGTGCATCCGCCCCATTGTTGCCACGTTGTAAGAGGCCGCGACCTCTGGATCGGTGCCGGAAAGGTCAAGATGAACACGACCGTCCGAGACCGTCATCTTCACGCGCAGCCTGATCGGCAGCGGCGTGACGAAATCGTCGTCCATCAGGTCCCAGAAGTCGTATTCGCCATCGGGAATGCGGCGCAGGACCGCGCGGGCTTTTTCGGCGGCGTATTCCTTGAGATCCTCATGGCAGTCGAGGAACGCCTCGACGCCGTGGCGCGCGATGATCTCGGCCACCCGTCGTCCACCGATGCGCAGGGCTGCGACCATGGCCTTGATGTCGGCCACGTTCTCGTCCGGGATGCGGCAATTGGCCCGAATCATCGCTAGAAGATCCTCGTCGAGCACGCCCTCCCACGCGAGTTTCATGGGCGGGATCACGAGGCCCTCCTGGAAGTAGTTGTTGCAGGTCGGCAGGATGCTGCCCGGCGCGATGCCGCCCACATCCGTGGAATGGACGAAAGACCAGCCATAGGCAACGATGCGACCCTCGTGGAAATAGGGCTCTATCAAATGCAGGTCGGGCAGATGCGTCGACAGCCCGCCCGAGGTGTAGGCATCGTTGGTGATCAGGATATCGCCGGGCCGAAGATCGGGAACCGCGCCGATCGCAGTCGAGCAGTCGCAATCCACGAACAGCGAAACGCCGCTTTGCCGGGGGTGCGCGAACAGCTTGCCGTCCGTGCCCACGAGCGCGGTCGCGAAATCCGCAGCCTCCTTGACGAACAGGGTACGGGCGGTGCGCTGCAGGGTTGTGCCCATCTGCTCTGCCGCCGCCTGGACCTTGCTATGAAGAATTTCGAGAAGGACGGGATCCAGTTTCATCTTGGCACCTGAAAGTTTGCGCCGCCGGGACTGTCTCGGCCGCTGGAATGAAGGGAGCCCGTGCCGGCAGATACACCGGCACGGGAAAGAGTTTCAGGTCACGTCACTCGACGCTGCGGACCATGTATCCGTAGGTCCGTTCGTCGAGGCGCGACGGCAGGGTGAGGTCCTTGCGGTGACCCCAGATGCTTTTCTGCCAGTAGAGCGGGATCAGACCGAGATCGCTCATCGCGATCGCCGTCGCTTCTTGCAGGAGTTTCTCGCGCTCCGCTTCGTCGAACATGATGACCGCTTGCTCGACCACGGCGTCAAACTCTGCACTGGAGTATTGGCCCCGGTTGACATGGCCGCGGTTACGCTCCCGGTCGCGCGTCGCAAGCAGGCTCGTCAGGCCCGACGAGGCCTCGCCGGTATCGGAACCGTAACCAACCAGAATCACGGAGTAATCCGCTGCCTTACCGAAATAGGTGGCCGGCGGGTCGGTCGCGACCTGCGTGACGATCCCGATCTGAGTGAACATCTGGGCGATCGCCTCCATCACGGAAACGTCGTTGACGTAACGCCCGCTCGGGCCGTTCAGGGTCAGGCGAAAGCCGTCCGGATAGCCCGCCTCGGTCAGCAGCGCACGCGCGCGCTCCGGATCGTAAGGGTCGGGAAGGACCGAGGGATTGTATCCAAAGCTCAGCGGCACCTGCGGCTGCCCGGCGGGTTCTGCCTTGCCCTCCATCAGGCGGTCGACGATGGCCTGGCGGTTGATCGCCAGCGACATCGCCCTGCGCACCTCGATCTTTTTCAGGGGGTTATGGTCGAGGTCGCTGCCGTCCGCGGCCTTCACGAACGGAGAGACATCGCGGTGCTGATCCACGCCCAGGTAAATGACGCGGTTCGGCGGCGCAGAGGTGACGGCAATGTCGGGGTGTGCCTCCAGCCGGGCGACATCGCTGACCGGAACGTCGTTGATCACGTCCACGTCGCCGTTCAAAAGGGCTGCGACGCGCGTCGGGCCGGAGGTGATCGGCGTATAGATGATCCGGTCCCATTCAGACGCCTCGCCCCGGAAGGCTTCGTTGCGCTGCAGAACCAGCCGGTCGCCCGGCACCCATTCGACGAGCGTGTAGGGCCCCGTCCCGATCACGGCCGCGCCGGAGTTGTAGTCTGCCGTCGCCGCGCCCGTGCCATGAAGCCGCGAAACCATCGGCGTATAGGTAAGCTCGATGACGGTCAGGGGCGCGGGCTTGTCGGTCGTCAATCGCAGGGTGTGGTCGTCTATGGCCTCGAACGTTTTGTCGAGAAGCTGCCGTGTTGTCGGCGAGGCGCTCTGCAACTCGCCCGATTTGCCCCGCTCGCCATTGAACACCACGTCATCGGCAGTAAAGGGCGTGCCGTCGCTCCAGAAGATCCCCTGGCGCAGCTTTATCTCCCATGTCAGGTCGTCGATCCGTTCGATCGATTCGGCCAGATGCGGTTGCGGCCGCATGTTGTTGTCGAACATGAACAGAAATTCGAAGATGTGGTTGTTCACGTTGTAATTGCCGGACGTGTTGAAAAAGTGCGGGTCGAGCGAAGATGTCTCGACGGCGACTCCGATACGGAGCACCTTTTCGTCGGTCTGTGCGCCGGCCGGCAGCGCCAGCCCAAGACTGAGTGTGGCTGCCATGGTCACGGCTGCCGCTAGAGTGGTGAAAGGCGTCATTGCAGATCCTCCATTGTTGGCCCCTGCTCGATAGGGAGCTGCATACGTTCCGGTTGCTTGGGACTCATTCCGGAAGCGCTCCACTTATGTTTTTCGTATACTGTACTCCATAAAACCGAGGTGCGAAGCAAAGAATTTCAACGAGGCTGTCGCGCATATCGAATTTCAGGTGCTACCTGGCCCGCCTGAGGGCGATTTACTTGGCGCCGCGCCCGATTTTTCAGCGTTGCAGCCGCGGGTTCAGCAGGTCGCGCACGCGGTCGCCAACCAGATTGATCGAGGCGATGGTGATCAGCAACGCAAGCCCCGGAAACACGCTGATCCAGTGCTGGCCACTCATCGTGAACTGGAAGCCGTTCGAGATCAGGCGACCGAGAGACGGCTCTGTCGGGGGGACGCCAAGGCCGAGGAACGAGAGCGTCGCCTCGATGGCGATCGACGCCGCGATCTGGATGGTCGCGACCACCAGCACGGGGGGCAGGCAGTTCGGCAGCAGATGCCGCAGGATGATACGCACCGGTCCAAGCTTCAGCGCTTGCGCCGCCTCGATGTATTCCTTGCGCGATTCGACCATGGCCGCAGCGCGTGCCGCGCGACAATAATAGGCCCACTGCACGATGATCAGCGCGATGATGACCTTGTCGACGCCGCGCCCGAACAGGGCGAGGATCAGAAGTGCGATGAAGATCGTGGGAAAGCTGAGCTGTAGATCAACGATACGCATGATCACAGTGTCGGTGCGCCCTCCGACATAACCGGAAAGCAGCCCGAGAGACAGGCCGATGGCCAGCCCGATGACGCCGCTGACGAACGCGACAAGCAAGCTTACGCGCAACCCGTACATGATGGCGCTGAGAAGGTCGCGGCCCTGTCCATCGGTGCCCAGCCAGTAAACGGTGCCGTCCATCCCGACCGAGCCCGGAGGCAGCCGGTTGTCGAGAATGTTGAGCGTAACAAGATCGTAGGGATCGGTCGGCGCGATCCAGGGCGCAAAGACAGCCACGAAGGCGATGCACAGGAAGATGATCAACGAGACGCTGGCGATTCTGTCGGCGATCAGCGCGGAAAGAAACACGCGCAGCCGCGACCTGTCGTGCTCTGCCGGTGCGATCGCCGTCGGCTCGACCAGGCTCACGACCGGCTCCCGTCAAGGCGGATGCGCGGGTTGAGAAACCCGCAGATGATGTCGACGGTAAGGTTGATGAGAATGAACATCATCGAGACAATCACGAGGTAGGCAACGATCACGGGCCGGTCGAGCAGATTGATCGCGTCGATCAGCAGCTTGCCCATGCCTGGCCAGGAGAAGATCGTCTCGGTCACAACGGCGAAGGCGATCATCGTGCCCAACTCCATTCCAAGAACGGTCACCACTGGGATCATCACGTTCTTCAGGACGTGCACGAAGATGATCCGGTTTCGTGAAAGCCCCTTCGCACGCGCAAACTTGATGTAGTCCATCCCGATTGTCTCGCGGACACCCGATTGCACAAGCCGGATCGTCAACGAAATCTTCAGCAGTGCAAGGTTGAGGGCAGGCAGGAAAATGTGGCTCCAGCCGTCGAGCGTCAGGATGCTGAGTTCGACGCCGAAGATTGTACGAGTCTCGCCGCGTCCTGTGACGGGCAGCCAGCCGAGTTCCACCGCGAAGATCATGATGAGCATGATCCCGACCCAGAAGGAAGGCAGACTGAAGCCGAGAATCGAGAGCGCAGTGATCGAGCGGCCCGAAACACTCTCGGGGTAGAGGCCCGCCCAGAGGCCGAGCGGCAGTCCGATGACGACGGCCAGCAGCATCGCTGAAAAGGCCAGTTCGAGCGTCGCAACCATCCGGCTGAGGATGAGGTCGAGCGCCGGCAGCCCGAATACGAAGGAATTGCCGAAATCACCGCCGAGCATTCGCGACAAGAAGATGAAGTATTGCTCGTGGATGGGCCGGTCGAGTCCGAACGCCGCCTCGGCCGCCGCCCGGCAATCGAACCCACAATCCGGCGGAACCATGATGTCGATCGGGTTGCCGATGACGTTCAGGCCGAAAAAGACGATGAGCGTCATGATCATGAGGATGGCGACACTCTGGAACAGGCGGTTCATGACGTAGACAAGCATTTGCCACCAACCTCCTGAGATCTCTGCCGTCCGCCATTGACAAGCCTTGCCTGCCAGATAGTTTTTTGTATACACAAGGTCAACGCCTCTGGCAACGCGATTCGTCGCTCTGCGCCGGGTGCGAGGGACGACGGCCCCTTCCTGTGGGGTCGGTCCCCGCCCCCTGACAGACGATACCGTTGCCCGACAGCGTCTCATAAGGTGCCGGGGAGGCTAGCCACAGGATGAATGCCGCACAGGACGGGAAGTATCGCCTGGGTGTTGATGTCGGGGGGACGTTCACCGATTTCGCCCTGACAGAGCATCGTACGGGCAGGATCATCAGCCACAAGGAGCCGAGCGTTCCGAGCGACCCTTCGCGCGCCGTCGAAAGGGGGCTTGCCACATTGCTTGAGGTGCACGATCTTGCGCCCTCCGACATCGAGCTGATCGTGCATGGAACGACCCTGGCGGTGAATGCAATCATACAACGCAGGGGTGCGCGACTGGCCCTCGTCGTCTCGCAGGGCCACCGCGGCATTCTGGAAATCGGGCGCGCGCGGCTCGCCAATTCCTACGACTTCACGGTGAAGAAGGAACAGCCCCTCGTTCCGCGGAACCTGGTGTTCGATCTGAACGCGCGGATCATGTTCGACGGAGCCGTCGTCGCAGAGCCTGGGCCGGACGATCTTGATGCGCTGGCGGAAAAGCTGCGTATCGCCGATATCGACGCCGTCGCGGTCATGCTGCTGCATTCCTATGCCCATCCAGAGATGGAACTGGCCGTCGCAGAGGGCCTGCGCGATCGGCTTCCCGGCCTTCGGGTGACCGCTTCCTCGCAGATCTGGCCAGAGCGACGGGAATATGAGCGCTGTTCGGTCGCGCTGATGAACGCATATGTCCAGCCGCTGATGGAGGATTATCTCGACAGCCTGCTTGCGGGGGTGCGCGGCCTGGGCGTCGATGCTCCGATCTACATCACGACGAACAACGGCGGCACGCTCAGCCTCGAGACTGCGCGCCAAAGGCCGATCGATACCGTGCTTTCGGGTCCTGCCTCCGGGGTCGTCGCCGCAATGGCGGCGGCGGATTCAGCCGGCGCAACCCGGCTCCTCACCGTCGATATCGGCGGGACGAGCGCCGATTTCGCGCGGATCGAGGGCAACCTGCCGCATTACACCACCCAGACCCAGATCGGAGACTTTCCGCTGGTCGTGCCGGTGGTCGATGTGCGGGCCATCGGGGCCGGCGGCGGCTCGATCGTCTGGGTCGATCCGCAGGGCGTGCTGAAGGTCGGCCCGGAAAGTGCGGGCGCCGATCCGGGGCCTGTATGCTACGGCCAGAACGGAACACGCCCGACGATAACCGACTGCTACCTGACCATCGGGCTTCTGAACCCGGAAAACTTCCTTGCCGGCAGGATGCACCTTGATGCGGGTGCGGCTGAGGCGGCGCTGGTCGGGATCGCGGAGCAGCTCGGCATGACCGGGCCCGACGCCGCGCGGCGCGCGGCGGACGCGGCCCTGCGGGTGGCTACGGCGATGATGTCAACCGAACTGTTCAAGAGTCTCGCCGAGTTCGGAGAGGATCCGCGTGACTACGCGCTGATGGGGTTTGGCGGGGCCGGACCGACCCATGCCAACCTGATCGCCGAGGAATCTGGAATCGGGACCGTCGTTCTGCCGCCGTCTTCGTCGATCTTCTGTGCGCTCGGCGCCACTCTGGCCGACGTCAAGCGCGACTACATTCGTTCCGATTCGATCCCGCTGACAGACAGCGCGCGCAATGCCTTGCGCACGCGCTTCGACGCGCTGACCAAAGAGGCGCAAAACTGGATCGCCAGCGAAGGGGATATCATCGGCTCGGCCCGGTTCGAGGCCTCGCTTGACATGCGCTACGAGGGGCAGGCCTTCAACCTTGGGGTCGTGTTGCGGCCAGAGTTGCTCGCTTCGCTCGACCTTGACGAGATTCGCGAGGGATTTCATCGCGAGCATGAAAAGATCTACGGCTTTCGCGATTTTGACAGCGTCATCGAGGTGACGACGATGCGCCTGAGGGTTGTCGGGGCGGTCTCATCCGTCACGTTCCAGCGGCACGCAGTCGCAGCACAGACCCCAAAGCCCGCAGCGCATCGTTCGGTGTTTCACGCAGGGCGCTTGCATGATGTTCCTGTCTATTCCCGCGACATGATCGGCACGGGGGGCGGGTTTACCGGCCCGGCTCTCGTCGAACAGGCCGATACCACCGTCTGGCTGCTGCCCGGCTGGACGGCATGCGCAGACGAGATCGGCAATCTGATTCTCACCGCTCCAACCGCTGCAGAGGCGCGGCACGATGGATGACAGGCCCCCTCAAACCGATCTGACCCCGCCCGCCACCCTTGAGGATGCGGTCGCGACTGAAATCATCGCGCACCGGCTCTCGGCCATGGCGCACGAGATGGTGTCCACGATCCACCGCACCGCGCGCTCTCCCTTCGTCAAGGAGGCAATGGATTTCGGCGTCGGGATCACTGACACACGTGGCAACATGATTGGCTATCCGCGCGGGGCCAACACCTTTGCCATCGACCGGCATTTCGCTTCGCTCGTCGATGCTTTCGACAGTCTGGAACCGGGCGACATCATCGGCACAAGCGATCCCTACCTGTCGGGCGGTCTTGTTACCCACAACCCAGATCTCGACCTGATGCAGCCGCTGTATCACGATGGCACGCTGGTGGGCTTTGCGTGGTGTTTTGCGCATCTGACCGACATCGGTGGCGCCGTGCCCGGCAGCCTCGGAGCGCGGCTGAGCGACATTTATCAGGAGGGTATCCGTTTTCCGCCCATGAAGATCGTGCGCCGGGGCGAGATCAACCCCGCGTTCGAAAAGATCTTCTATGCGAATTCGCGCATACCGGACATCAATGCTGGCGATTTCCGCGCGCTTCTGGCCTCGCTCGCGGTCGCAGAGAAGCGTATGGCCGAACTTTGCAAGAAGTTCGGGGCCAAGGGCATCATCGCCGCCAGCGACCGCTTGCTCGACTACGGCGCGGAAAAGGCGCGTGCGGTCCTGCGCAAGATCCCCGATGGTGTGCACGAGTTCTGGGATTACCTCGATGACGATCTGATCACCCCCTACCCGATCCGCGTGCGAGTGCGCCTGACGGTCGAGGACGGAAAGGTCGAGATCGACCTGACGGGCACCGACCCGCAGACGCCGACGAGTTATAACCTGCCGACGCACGGGCGGTGCCACTACTGGTTCATGCTCAAGCTGACGACGATGATGCTGACGCACGATCCGACGATTCCGCTCAATTCGGGGATCTACCGGTCGATCAGTGCGATCAATCCGCCGGGCACTATCCTCAATGCCGAATTCCCGGATGCCGTCGGCTTTCGCACGCCGGTCGCAATCCGCACCAATGACGCGGTGACGGGCGCACTCTTGTCGGCCGATGACGGGCTCCTGCCGGCTCCGGCCTCCGGCTGCACCTCGACGTTGGTGGTGTCGGAATACGAACGCGGCTCCACCGCTCCGACGGTCAAGGTGATCCAGCCGATGCGCGGCGGCATGGGGGCCTATCGCGGACGCGACGGGATCGACGGGCGCGATGTGACGATCAACAACATGCAAAACCACCCCATCGAGGTTATCGAACGCGATACCGGCGTGGTCATCGAGCATTACGATATCGGTATCGACACCGGGGGCCCCGGGCGGTGGCGCGGCGGATGCGGACAGCGTATGCGGCTCAAGATGACGCGCCAGGCGAGCGAACTGATCCTGCGGGGCGCGGAGCGGTTCCGCTTTACCTCCTGGGGCGTCGCGGGGGGCGGCCCCGGCCAAGCCTATCGCCTCATTGTCAACGAGGGGCGCGCAAACGAGCGCCGGATGGGCAAACTCGACCGCATCTCTCTCGATGCGGGCGAAACGCTGACGGTCTGCATGCCCGGCGCTGCCGGATTCGGAGACCCGCTCGAGCGTCCTCTGGATGACGTACGCCGCGACCTTCTGCTCGGCTTCGTATCCACTCAGGGCGCGGAAGAATTCTATGGGATCGTGTTCGATCCGGCTGGCGAGATCGACGAAGCTGCGACAACCCGACGTCGATCAGCGAATAAAACGGCGCCGTCTCGCTTTGGCTTCGGGGCACACCGTCTGGCATGGGAGTCTGTGTTCGACGATTCCATAATGACAGCCCTCACTCAGGTCCTCCATGTTTTTCCCAAGAGCAGGCGACCGCGTCTCAAAGAAGCATTCTTCGACACCGTCCTCGAGTGCAGCCCACTTGAGGCCATCGTGCCGCAGATGCCCGATCATTCGGTTGAGATGCGCGCACGCGCGCACGGGGAACTTAATCGCCTGATACATATGGCGCAAAGCCTGCGGGAGAAATGACGGCAACGTCGGCACACTGGCCGTCTCGGCTGGCTTGGTTGGGGCGGGCTTGATCGTCGGATCGGGGCGAGTTTGATAATTCGCTTCGGGATCTCGGTAGTTGCTGCGATACGAAACCTTGAATTCAAGTTTCATGCGCAACGTTTGATCTGTATCCGTCCGGTCTGACTGGTGTTGACTTATTCTGCTGTCCAGCTCCACGGCATGAGGTCG
>Ga0105054_10008130_pt1 | contig 13973 bp, 1 predicted proteins | sample BON02_FD_78091 | JGI IMG/M metagenome (GOLD analysis project Ga0105054, IMG submission 78091) | Freshwater microbial communities from Lake Bonney liftoff mats and glacier meltwater in Antarctica - BON-02 (megahit assembly) | ecosystem: Environmental > Aquatic > Freshwater > Ice > Glacier...
AACATCGAATTCAGGCCGTCTCACAAAATCCGTGACCATAATATTTTCCAGGATTTGGCTTCAACGAAGTTAGGATACTCTTCAAAGGGAATGAGATCGAGGCGTCGGGTACTCTTATGCTTGCTCTCACTGCGTGGCATTCTCATCCTTGCTTCATTTTCCACGAGAAACCGTTTTTCGTCTGTACGGTACCGGTACGTGACGAGTCTACAAGAGGTTAGAACACCAGTAGCATCGCCCTTCTGGTGGTTCGGAATCGTTAATTTATTCCTTCTTTGATTTGTTTCGCACCCAGCATCTATTATATGGATATCTGGCAAGGCCCGACACCAAACCAAGCAACTTTATTAAACCACAACTCACTATTTTCTTTATTAAGAATAGGAGAATGTATATCTTGTTGAAAGAAACGAGCATGATAGACATCCGTGATGTAAGTAGATACCAATCAAGGCTCTTATTTCAATCGTATTTATTATTGCAAAAGCTCATTATCCGTCGCCAGCGGGCATGGTGATTTAGATTCAATAATTTTAAGAACCCATTCGTAACTGACAAACTTGGAAGTGATGAAAACTGATTTGAGGCGACGAAGCAATGCAATTTCAGCTTTCAGATTCGGAATTCTACTTTTAGAGTCAACTACAATGTAAGTCACCTCTTCAAGGTCAAATTTTTCAACCACTTTTGCCCCATACATGCTCGCAAGAAGCATTGTCGATTTTAAAGGGCTATGGTTGAAATCCGGTATTATCTTTTCAGGGGATGAAATGCTTTCGAATTGATCAAAATATAATGTCACACCTTCCAAATAGTAATAAGATGGCTGTAAATCCAGAAATTCAAGCGAATTGCTTTCAACGTGGTGCCTTTTATTCTCTGGGACTAAATCCAAACTCTGTCGAAGATTCATCAATGAGCTTGACTGGAAATAATGGCTGCGATACTCGTCATACATATTTTTGACGAGAGGATTGTCAGCGTGTAGGTTTAGGTAACCACCAGCCACCCAAAGGAATTGGGAATATTGAAACGACTTTATCCGACCTAGCTCGATGCACTCAAGAGCCCATTCTATGGATACAACATTCTTTGTATCTTGGTTTCTAAATTGGTCGAATTCTCGCGAGTTTGCTCGTTGAAGGGCATTCGGATTTCCTAAGACGATTAGTTTCGACCCAGAATGAGAGATAACTGCGATCTTCGCTCCATGTTTTTTCAATAGCGCCATTAAATCCGCTGATGTTTTCGTATACTGGTTTTGAGAATTCGAATCACTGAAAGGAATGCAGTATATCGACCAGTTATCATCAGCAAGAGGCTTGAACGTATCACTGCATGAATCAATCTTTATGTCACTCGGTGAATTGAGTAAATATGACGAAATATGGTATTTGTTAGTCATTGCGGTTTTCTTCTTGACTACTCTCTTGCGGCTTTTGACATCTTTCGTTCGTAGACCAGCTTTGCTTAGCTTCTGTGCATCTTCCAAAGTAGAACATTGATCCCACGATTTATCAGATCGAATTTGTTTCACTAGAGGAAAGCGAATAGACAACTGCGAAGCCCAATGAATACTTTCGTTCAGCTCAGCACCAGTAACCTCAAGAAGCACAGATTTCTCAGGAGGATAGTAAAAGTCTGGCAACTTATCACTCGGTAATTTCTGTTTAAAGAAATGAGCTGGTACTGTGGTGTTGCCATTTCGCTCGATCTTATGGGGGCCAAGTAACTCGTCTAACCTCTCGTATTCTTCCTTTTTCATTGATCCAACAGTATTTAAAGGATAAAATATGGAAGGATATCCTGCATCATTTACATTTTCAGCGACAGCCACCAAGTAGTGATTGATTCTAGAACTGGATTTTGTTTTCCCATTGCCAAAATAACCACCGAGAATTATCAAATCCATTGTCTCGGTCAAAGCATCAGATTGCTCCGGTTTCATTTTTACCCAATGGTCACCCTGACGACAATTCAAAACATATTTTGAATCCACATTCTTTACTATGAGTCCTTCTTTATTATTATCTATGACCTCTTGTAATCTTTCAAAAATCCTATCCCACTTTACTTGCTTGGAAAGATGACCGTCAATCATTTGGATCCCAACCACTTCCACCCTGTTCTCGATATTGCAGAATACATGCTCCAATATTTTGCGTCTCTGGTGAAACGGCAAATGTGTTAGCGATCCTTTCACTGGAATCGAATCAGCTTCAAGGTACACAATGTCAAAAACCATAAGACAAAGCCAAGAGGATTCTTCAGACACCAAATAGCCAGAGTTGTCCTTACGTGATCTCATGTTTGCAATAGTTCGGTTTACACCAAATTTTGTCAACTTGTCTTCCGTTAAACTGAACCCAAGGCATTCCCCATCAAGAATTATCTTCGAAACTCCAGGAATGATGGCGTTCTTCAAGGGATCCAATAACCATTTCAAATAGTTATACTTTTCATTAAAATCAAGACCATTGCGAGAAAATAATTTCGTGGATTCAGGACAGCTTGAATCAAAATGCACAACCATTCGTTCCCCATCGAGTTTGTCCTCGATGACAAATGAATTGTCCTGAAAAAGATCGATAGATTTATGTAAATCCTTGCTTCTGTAACTTAGCATGGGATTAAATTTGTCACCAAATCTTACGCGAGGTGTGAAAGCTGTTTCCGGATCTTTGACCTCCGCGCACAACCGTCGTAGGTCAGTGTGAGTATCAAATTGATCAATTGCCATTTTATGAAGTCTCATCAAAACGTTTTTTTTGTTGACACCTTTTAAATCCTTGAGAATAATCCTAATAATGAATTTGATTTCAATGTATCCCAATGTTCGGAATAGCGTGGACATGATTTGTTGCTTTTGATTGGAGGTCGAATTCACAAGGGAATCTAAATATTCATTTACTTGACCAATTGATGTACCTGAATATTTTTCATGTAAGTTGCGCAATATCAGCACGTCCTCAATAACATCCGATAGGTTTCCGCTTGTTGCCGAATTTAACTTTCCGTTATTATATTCTCGAATTCGAAGTGCTTCCTTGGAGTCTGCTTGTATCCCCATGGCCCCTAGATTCTTATTGGTTCCGACCACTAAATCAATCAGGGACGATTCTTTAATTCTATAATTCCCTCGCGCTTTCTCATCCTCCAGTGGAAGGAGAAGGCGGACGAATGGATACGTGCTTTGACCATCAGTGGCCCTCGTCATCGATTCGAACATCGCATTAAGCTTAGGCCGCGTTTTCATATTAGCATCTAAAATACTCACGAATAAACTGAATCTGATCCTGTTAACTTTGTCTAAAGGGCCTTCCTCATAGGACGAATTCATTCTTTGACTCGTGGTACATATTTTAAGTACCTGATACACATCTTAATACCGGTACAAATCAAAAAGAATATCCTTCTCGGGATGGCGACTCCTTATACCTTCGGACAGAAACCAATTTGGGAGCATCTTTGCGTGGCTGATATATTTGCTGATCCCTTCATTGATCCTGAAATGAGGATTAAAGAAGCAACCGGTAGCTCCTTGCATTCACTTGCGTCTTCAATTCAGCTGCTGACTGAAGTCTTCGGTAGGTTGCTTAGTGAGAAAACGCTGGATTCGCATCCACGTCTCATGAAAGCGGTGGCGATGATCCAACGTGCTATTACCGATTGTGCTCAATTAGGTGCACGACTTCCTCTGCAGGCGTTGAAGGAGGATCATACTGGTGCTAAACGAGCTAGTGCATTTATGGACTTTCTCAACACTTTGGTTATGAAAATTAATAGTATTCGAGTAGGAGATGTTTTGTATCTTCCTGGTGGATGGAGATTGGGAGATACTGTCGGACACACGCTGGTTTACATTCTGATTCGTCGTGAACGATCATTCTCGTTTGCTGTATGTAATACCGGCGAGGGTTTGGAGTACCACTATGCTAAAGCGGAGGTATCTCCTCCCAAGCTGAAACGGAATATGTCGTTTGTCGTGGATAATATTCCGCTGTACCGACTTTCTGATAGTTCATTCTGGTACATGCTGTTTCGTCCTCTGGTGTATCCGTCTCCTAAAAATGGTCCATCCTTTTTGTACGAGACCTTAATTCCTTATTTGAATAGTCAACCTCTCTATAGTAATGGCATCAGTGGCTCTACCTCCCAAGTACTAATCGCCGAAGTTTTGGCTCCCGCCCCTCCCTCTACAAGAGATGTCGAAGGGGCTAACCCGTTCACGCATGTCGCTAGTACAAGCTCACAACGAGCATTGAGTGTGGATGATGATTTTGCTGGGTTCTTCTCAGCTTCTAGTAAACCAGCTCCTATGAAAGCTGAAGAAAGTCTTGGATTTGATGATAGCTGGGGGGCGTTCGAAGTTGAAACACCAAGAAGTCCTGAAAATGATTTGAGGGATCTCTTAGGTGGTCCAAAAGCCGATGCAATGGCTGCTAAAATTTCCGCTTTGAATGTTCCTGTTGTGAATCCATCTACGGCTATGAAACCGCCGCCTATACTTGCAGCTCCTGCTTTAAAACCTAGCAAATCTAAATCGGATGATTTGGACCTCGCTTCGTTTCTCGGGTCCACTTTCACTACTAAGACAACTCCTCCCGCTACGAATGACATGTTCGCAGGACTGGATAGTTACGACAAACTCCCGGAACGTTCAGTTGGAACTCAGCGTGTCTCGAAGCCACCAGTAAAAATAAAACCTCCAACGAAAATACAACAGCCCGTCGTTGCGGATCCATTTGATTTTATGAGCAGTTCATCAGCAAGTGCTTCAAAACCTGTCACTTCTTCAGTTTCAGACTTTGATGATTTCTTTGCTAGTGCTGCTCCAAGTACAGCGGTCCCACCGAAATCCAGCGGAATGAGTTCTAGTGGTATGATTGCTCCTCCTCGAAAACAACCTCCTCAGTTGAAACCACCTGGACAACGTTCTACTCTTACTCCTCAGCAAATGGAACGAATGAAGGAGATGCAGAAGAAGAAAAAGGACGAATCCGCTACAGATCTGTTTTTCGGACCAGGAGGTGACATAGGTATACCTGACATCGATATTCCTTCCAATTCTTTCGAGAATACAGTGGTTTTTAGAACCGTTCCGAGAGGCGGAGATGTATCCCTTGTCAAATGCCTTATGGAAGCCATCAATGGCAGTCTTCGGATGCTGGGTATGGAACCTCAGGAGGCGAAGAACATGAGTCTGCTAGTTCGATGGGGTATCGTGAAGATGGTTCTTGCGGATCTCGCAGTGACAGCCAAATTTGATTTGAGACCAATGCCCAAGCAACTTGTATTAACATGCTGTAAGCAACTAGCCCACGCTTCTGCGAAACAAGCTCGTTTAAGTTCTAGAGCCGGTGGTGTGTCAGTGGCTCAACTCTTTGAGATCAAGAAGACGATCAATCTGGTGCTTTCTCGAGTCGAACACTTGCAAGTTGTGGTGTCTTCATTACCGCCCGAGATTTCCCTTCGAGAGAATGAATTATCGGAAGCGCACATGCAATATTCAATGTTTGGGAGATTCTTAATGGATGATTCTGTGGAAGTCCTGGCAGGGACTACTGCTAAGACGCCTATATATCGACCAGTCCAGTTGACGTTGGTACCAGACCAAGTCGTAACCTTCAATGATGTTTCGAATGCGCTTCGACACTGTGCTAACGTGTGTTCGTTGCTGGCAAACCAAAGTAATCTCATCAAGAATTCTTTCTGCCTTCGAGTGACACTGATTCAGCATCTATTTACCAGGGTGATTCCGCTACCTCTTCCTTTGAATCATCCTCGAAAAAACGATCAGTGTTTTTGGGGAGCTCAATCACGTGAAATTCGATACGAAACACAAATCGACATTGTGAGGTCTCTTAGTTTTGTAGCTCAACATTTCTGTGCCGCTGCGTTATCGCTTCAAGTGACTCGAGCATTTGACGCTGCTAGAATATTGACTATGGGTTGCATATCCGCAGTGGCCGATGCTGCAATGAGAATCATCGCAACGGATATTCCATCACAAGTATCGCTTCACTACAGTGGTAAAGCAGATGGTCCGTTGAAACCTTTCGGGATTGAAATGCGGCAGTTCGCTGCGGAATCTTCGATGTTTATGCTTCCAGATCCGGCACTTACTATTGTTCGCACCCAAGTGCTAGATTATTTCATGCAGCAAATCGATACTTTGGATGAGGAGCACATTTTATTTTCGTGGGAAAGAAATATGTTGTGCAGTAATGCAGAAGAACTGTTTATCGATCAACTTTGTCTTGAGGTTGGCTATCCTCGACCGGGAGAGCTATATGGACTGGAAAAAAGCATGGAGCCCAAAACCCCTGGCGAAGCCACAATTCAACCCACACATTTACTAGCAGCTGCCCAGTATCTCACGGGTGAACGAGCTGAAATTTTGACAGACTATCCAGAGTTAGGATATTTTCGTGATATCGTATATATCCTTAAGATTATGATGGCGCCAACGAGTGATTCTCTGCCTCCAATTAAGGCATGGATGCCGGTGGACGCTCATTTAGAATGGAAGGCTGTGTACAATAAACCGAAAAAACAAGGACCGCCTCCAACAGCGAAGCAGGAAGATGTGCAGATCAATCCGGATCTCGATGGTCTAGATATGGGAGCTCCTGTCGAAGAGCTGGAAGACGAAGAAACGTTCGTGGAGAGATTGCTATTGACCAAGCCCCCGATGGCAAGGTTTGTCGTGACTGCATTTGAAGGAACAGAACTTAATTGCAAGTGGCCTGAGCTGGAGAATAGCAACAAGAAATGGTACCAGAATATCTACAAGAAAATTCAGCACGTGTTTTTTAAGCAGCAACCACGAGCACCGCCATCGATGGCCAATCCTTCTTATCTAGCAGGTGTGCCTATTGATAATGAAGACGATGTTCTTCATGTTAAAGACCTCCCAGATTTCGGGGGAAGACTGACCCCTAGTAACGCAGAATTGCTTATTCAGTATCTGACCGTCCCATATCTGCGTATTCCGTTGCTCCTACAGTTCTTTTCACAAGCAGAGCATACCGTGTTTCTGTCTAGTGATCAGTTGTGCGAGATGCTGGATTGTGTGGTGTTTGAACCTGGTGAGTGGCAGGCTGTGACAGACACTGCCCATGTTCAGCATATTCCTGAGAGTAATCGACACACTGTGCAAGCAACTCCGTTGGGTCTTTTGTTCAATGAACTACGGTATTCTTCAAAATCAATCATCGAACCTGTCGAGCTCATGGTGAAAAATATTCTCGAAGTAGACACTGGTCGATACAGTGCAACATCTTCCCCAGCAGCTTTATATGTGGTTAGATTGACAGTACGAATCTTTGCTTACATTAATTGTCTAATACAATTTTCCAAGTGGCATCAAAAAGGCAAGGGCACAATCACTACGGCTCTCGCGGGATCTCATATTCGAGGAATAGCATGTCCTCCAGAAGTAGCAGAAGAACTTCAAGTGGTTGCAGACCGATGGAAATTGCTAATGCTAAGTCGTATTCTTCCTATGCTAGCGAGTTGGTTGAGAAGAGCAGCGGAAACCGGCGACATTAAAAAGATGTGTATTCTTCATAGTCACATGGCTTATTTGTTTAAAGAGACTGATTGGTTAGAGGAAGATGATGGAACTGCTTTGGCCCAAGATGTTCTTAGTCGTTTCTCATCTTCAGGATTTGAGGATTTATTAGCTCCCAGTAACGCAAGTGTCCATAGTGAGCACGATGATGGGAGCGACAAATCGGACGAGGAAAGTGTCAAGTCTACTGAGAAGAAAGAGGAAGAGGAAGAGAAGAAGATCGAGGAACCGAAAGATCGATCACCAGCAATTAAAACGATTGCAGGTTTGGCAGCTAAAATGCTGCTATGTTCGCAGGTTTTCTTAACCGCCTCTTATAGAATTTCTGCAGAGCCAAAGGTATTGAAGTACGGCGATATGGTCTCAGGGGGTCTGGATGAAGCCTCAAGCAAGAAGCGAACGGATGCCAGTGAAATTTCATTTTCAACTGCGTTGATTGGAGTTGACGAGTTGGAGTTGATGAGCACATTTCAGCGACATCGAAGAGGAATATTGGAGTGGTTTAAGGCGCACAGTGATGCCAAGGACGAAATCATGGAGTTTACGGTGTCGGTGTTGATCAACGACCACGATAAGATGTTTCAGAAAGAAGCGTCGGCATTCAAAATTGGTGGAGTACGTAAGTGGATCGCTTTACCAGATCGAAATTGTGAAGGGAGATTCACGCCAGAGACTGAAATGAATACGTCAAATGCTCTACTAGGTGAATTAAAGACCTTCGAGTCGTATTTGAGACATGCCACTCTTCAAAAAGTAGATACGGAGATCAATGTGCAGTTAGGAGAGTTCACGTTGAAGAAGCATCGCGTGGAGCCGGTGGACGATGAAGTGTGCGAGTACGCTGACTTTGTTAGTGTATTTGGTAGAGAAATGGCCGAGCGAGGACTGCACAGCGCAGAGGTGAAGAACACAACGAATCGAATGTGGATTAGACTAGTAGGAAGAAGACATGATTTACAGCTGTGGTCTCCTGACCCTAGAACCCCAAGGAGCCCGTACAACAGAATATACCCGTCCCAGTTGCATACACACGAGCGATGGGTGATCGATGTATTAACTCCGTTAGTACAGGCATGTAATGCGAATGCAGACAAAGGTACGACAGTAGATTTATATCTTGACGATGATGGCGACGATGGAGTAGCATGTGATGGTGCGAAAGTCAGAGTGGCTGTGGTAGTATCTGTGCCCAACATGAGGACTTACTTAAAGGAAATGGTACTGTTTCGATTCGTGCAGCCTCGTTTGCTTCACGTGTATGATATACTAGAACACGGCAGGCGGTACTATACCTCCCTCGTCTACTCGTCGGCGAAGGATAGATGCTTGCACGAAGTGAACGGAAATGGAAAAGGAGTTATGGGTGCATTGCCCTTTCTACTGAGACCCATCTTTCCAAGTGCTTCCCTTATCATTACCAGAAATCTATCCACTGCGATGGGGCAACAGCAATATACCCCTGGGAGATTTCTTCATGGATTAATCCCTCATGCACTTATTGATGAATTCATGTTTTGGCAGCACGGGAATACTTTGATAGGATATCAAAAAGAGATTGTAACAAAATCAGGATCGTCGAAAGATCGTTACCAGTTGCACGTGACATTAACAAGGGTGGAGTCGAAAGGTAGCGTCACCACATCAGTGACCAATACGGCGAAACGGGGATACAATTTCTTTTCAAAGACACTAAAGAAGGCAGCTCATGTAGATATCGATACTGGATTTACGTCTCCTCCTGTGCGAGCAGAGATTGTTCGACTCCCGTTAGAAATGGATTCGTCACACAAGGAAGAAGAAAAGAACGAAGAAGAATTGCAGGAAGACGGGCCTATCGGCATCGGGTCTGAAGAAGTGGTAGACAAGAGCGGGACAAAATATGTGTTGCTGGATTTGCTGCAGCTGAATGCGGTTGAACATGGTCCGATTAAAGACCTATGTGAGGTATTATTGCGGCTTGATAATTTAACACATATTCTTGCATGGGTTAAATGCGATGATGGGAATGCTGCGACATCAAGCAAACGAGTTGATTTGATAGAAATTCCAAGGTTGGGGCTTTCATTCTACACCAAATATGAGCAATTGGATCACGGCAAGTATGAAATGAGGTTGTACTGCAATGACCATGCGGGGATGTTCATATCGAATAACGTTCGAAAAAGTTCAATGGCACATGATTTATTGCGAGGGATTCCTCATGGAGTTGTTCTGGAGCATACCGAGGACAAAACCTTTCATCTTTTACTTCCCGCAGCTGCTAAGCCGTCTCTCTTGTTGCATCCAGGTCCTGGTGGCTATGATGCCATTGAGATCGCACTTGAAAGAAACGATCCAAGATGGGTTAAAAATTTAGAAGATCCTCGTTCTAGATCATCCATGCATTATCTCTATCCTGTTCACTCCTCCAAGGCGTTTCTCTTCACACCTACACTTGCATCTGCCATGTATCTGCTGTTGGTGTATTTAATATCAGGTACTTTCGATCTTGCATTTCGGCTGACTGATTTCTGTGTTGCGGACACTGATCTAACTCCCGAAGAGAGACAACTAGTGAAGCAGCTGGTCCGTGTGGAGAGAGGAGATAAGAGACCTGATTCCATTGCTTGCAGATTGAAGTTGTTGCTTGTGACTGCAGGAACCGAAATGGCTTCGCTTATTCCGTGGAAAGTTTCCCATGAACTGGCTCTTTACCTTAAATGCCTGACCCATATTTCTGGTGCCTGCAGATTAACGAAGGAAGAGGAAATGCTTCTTTTGGAACTTCATTCTTCAGGACTTGACGAAAAGGAAATCGAAGCTGAGATTTCGGAAGAGCAGGCTGCTCGACTGGAAGCAAGTAAAAGTAGCAATCACGATGATGAAGAGGATGAGGATGAAAACAAAAGCGAGCAAGAGGATTTAGAATCCGCCAAAATGAGAGTTGCTCACAAGTTGAATATCGAAAACGCTTTAGTAAACCGCATCAACTACCTTCATAAATTGGATGCACAAATGCAATCCAATCCCGATACACCCTTTGTCGTCCAAGTGCTTGTTCCGGATGCTCCACGCGTTTATGACTTTGATCTTGTAGCTGATCGCAGCTGTTTGGAGGCCAGTGATTCCGTTCTGAAGAAGATGTCTGCTCTGACCTATAACAAACCTAAAGATGAGGAAGTATTTGGTCTGTTGGCATTACAATCATTGGAGAAATGGACTCGTCCTGGAAGGTTGCGACTGGGAGGAGGCTCTGATGGTCTTGGATTTTTGTTTCTATATGAACTAATGACGGAACAAGTTGGATTTAAAGTCCTTCCCGGAGACTCGCCGTATAATTGGGGAGCAATTCTCACTCGTTTCTTGCCGGAGAAAGACACTAACTCGAGGGATGTGATGAGTTCAATGCTGAGAATTTTATGTTTGAACCGTCAAATTGCTGGAGGTGTACCAAAATTCGAGGACGGAAGAAAGTTCAAGTTGTCGACAATTTTCCGAGGCCAGAATGTGTTGCAAACATTATTGAAGCAGTTTGGTGATTATGTGTCTAAGAACAAAGCGAACATCAACCTACCGGCGGATTTGAAACCAAAGTTGTATGAACCACCGATGTTGGTACATTGTTATTCCCCGCATGTATTGCTAGGTTCGGGACCCCTTGGGGATAGAATGCTCGTAGCTCCTCGAGTACCTGATCATGCATGCAGCGAGCGGGAGCTGCGCGCTGTCAAAGTGGGCGAGCTGGAGATCACAGAAGCGGATTTGCTTGCTTTCGCAGGGGCGCCTGTCCTGTCTTTGATGCCAGACTGCGTTCGCAAGGAAGATGTGGGCGGTGGTAGCGATGCTGCAACTGAATTGCCGTTCACAGTCGATGGCCATGCTAATGCACGAGCACATGTCGCCAAAGAGATGCTTGTACGACTTCGAGAGGAAGTGAAATTTTTCGCATCAGTGAAAAATTCAGAAAAGGTGCTGGCACTCTCGGGATTTTCGAAAGAAGATTTACATTCTGTGGGTAGCAGTCCTGGTAAGCTAGCTGCAGCTCAAACGCGTCTGAAGGAGCTTCTTGATAGACTACAACGCCAATTGGAAAAGGACGAAACTTTCAGCTCCATAGGGATTCAAAGCGTATTGCGAATTGCCAATTTGGTTGATCCAAATCCCCCGCCTCCCAATGCACCAGAACACGTTGAAGTGGAGCATCGACGCAAAATAGGTGTTTTGTTTTCGAGAGTGCATGGGCAGGAGGCTACTTTATGGTTGTCGCTTTTAATCGGCACAATGTTGTCTACCAAGGGTTATTCAGAGCTGCAGCGGATGAATCCATTCCTTACGGACGACACAGTGAGAACGCTAGAAGACTTGGTGGCATGTGTCATGCTTGCTACGAACCGCTGCGGACAGTTATCTAGATGCATTTCGAGTGTTCATTCGATATTGGGGATTTTGGAGCAATTGCATACTTTGCAAGAGACTGGTGGAGCATTCGAGCAAGGGGCCGAGTACCTTGAGTCTGTGAAGCATCAGGTACTGGAGCTTGAACTGACAGTCTCTGAACTTTCTTCACAGTTGTCGGCAAGGCGAGAGTTTGTATCCGTAGAAGAGAACCTCACTATGACCTTCAAATATGATCCTCGTCTGTTGGTATTTGAATTTATGCAGAATATTCTGCTGCGGAAATCCCAAGTGGAACTGGTAGAGCAATTCAAGAATGCAATTCTCACAAACGAGTCACGTTGTAATCAGATGCTGATGGGGGCAGGAAAGACCACTGTCGTAGCACCTATATTGGCTCTACTACTGGGAGCTCACAGCGAATCACCATTGGTGATGCAAGTTGTACCCAGAGCTCTATTTCAATTCTCTTGTTCGGTGATGCGTTCTTGTTTCTCGGCTGTTATCCAGAAACAGGTTTACACGTTTACATATGACAGATTCAAACCACCTACTCGAGCACTGTATCAAAAACTTCTCAAGGCGAAAGCGGCAAGGGGCGTGGTCATTTCTACCCCCACTGCTATCAAATCATTCACTTTGAAATTCGTGGAGACTGTTGACGCTATTTTAGGTTTGAAAGCTGCCATTCAGGATGGAAAAGACACCAGCGAGATGTCCTACTTTGGAGTCCTTGGTAAGAAGATGTTTGAGAGCGTGGTTGGAAATAAACAAGAGCAAAGAGACAGTGCAACGTTGAAAATTCTGACGACGCAGGCTCAAACTTGTGTCCGAATCCTGTCATTGTTCAAAACTGGATCACTTATCTTAGATGAAGTTGATTTAATTTTGCATCCGTTAAAGAGCGAGCTCAATTGGCCCATGGGATTGAAGTACCCTCTTGATTTCACCCGCTCTGGTAATAATTTGATTACAGGACTCCGATGGAAAGTTCCATTTCATCTACTAGACGCAATATTGTTTGCGTCGGAGAAACGGATGACAGTACAGTTTGAAAACAGCAGAGACGCGAAATTGATTTTGAACAATTTGAGAGTGGCCATTGACCAAGGTTGCGAGCAGAAATTGCTTCAGAGAACCCCTCACTTGATTCTTGTCTCGAAGCAGTATTATAACACTTCAATAAAGCCGCTCGTCGCACAATGGATGCTAATTTGGTTGACAGAGCATAAAATCGTAGGTGTGGCCAATGAGGAGCTTTTGCAGTATTTGGAGAAAGGGCCTGTAGGCTGTTCGCGCTCTGTTGCTGATAAGATTAACCGCGCCCTGACTGACGACCAAATGAAGATGGTGAATTTGGGTCATGATTGGATTAGATCGTTTTTGCCGTTTGTGCTCAGCAAAATTGATAGAGTGCACTTCGGCCTTCTTAACAAGCAGGACCTGAGACGTGCGTTGGTATCGGATCCTAATATGCCGGAGAGTCGTCGTTTACTTGCTGTCCCATTCGTGGGCAAAGATGTACCTTCTACTGCCTCTGAATTTGCTCATCCTGATGTTCTTATTGGAATATCTATTCTTGCATATCGTTACGAGGGGCTTCGTGTCACAGATTTCCAGCATGTGCTACAAGAACTGCGTACCAGAGTGGAGAGCGAAACTGGACCCTATAAGAAACGCGAATCTTGTAAGTTGTTTTCCAGATGGGTAAGACTTGCAGGAGGATGTGTACGTGGAGAAATCAGCATAGCAGAGAAGAAGGAAGAGGAGGAAGATTTGCTGATTAGTGGATGGGATGATGATATAGATGATGGCTTGTTCCAGCAGGAAGATTCCTCTGAATTGCGAGATTTCGTAAAGCGAGCAGCCTATCTTGGTGGCATACGATCGGACGAAGAGGTGTTTCAGGATATCTGGCCGTTGCAGCTCATCGATCTGCGTGATGCAGAACAGGTGCAGGTTTTGTACCGACTGCTCTGGCGCCTTCCTCATGTCATTGAGTTTTACCTCAATGACTTCGTAT
>Ga0105054_10008132_pt1 | contig 13966 bp, 12 predicted proteins | sample BON02_FD_78091 | JGI IMG/M metagenome (GOLD analysis project Ga0105054, IMG submission 78091) | Freshwater microbial communities from Lake Bonney liftoff mats and glacier meltwater in Antarctica - BON-02 (megahit assembly) | ecosystem: Environmental > Aquatic > Freshwater > Ice > Glacier...
GCAACTGGGGCCACCCGAGCCTGGTCAATTTCCTGGAAAATTTTGCGCCGCGCGCCGCCAAGGCAACCGGCTGGAAAGGTATTCTGGTCGGCGACATGTCGCAGCCGCGCGGCGGGCCGACGCCGTTCGGTCACATGAGCCACCAGACCGGGCTGGACGTCGATGTCTGGTTCATGCCGATGCCCAGTCATGTCCTGAGCAAGGACGAACGCGAGAAAACATCCGCGATCAATCTGGTCGCGATCGACTGGAAGCAAATCGATCCGAAAACCTGGACGCCGCAGCACGCCGCTTTCATCCGCACCGCCGCCGAGCAGCCCGAGGTCGAGCGCGTGCTGGTCAATGCGGCGATCAAAAAAGAAATGTGCCGGATGCAGGGCGACAAGCATCCGGAATGGATGGACAAGGTGCGGCCCTGGTACGCGCACCACGACCACATTCATGTGCGGCTCGAATGCCCGCCCGGTTCGCCGAACTGCCGCAAGCAGCCGTCGGTGCCCGGCGATCACGGCTGCGGCAAGGGGCTCGACTACTGGTTCTCCGACAAGGTGCTGGGCCCGAAAAAGAAGACGGCCGACAAGCCGCGCAAACCGCCGAAGCCGGTGACCTTGGCCGACCTGCCGCCGGCCTGTAAGACCGTGCTGGCCGCGCCCGCGCGCGGGCCGAACGACTAGCCTCCGGCCGCAAAACGTGCGAACCGGCGTGCTGAAAACCCAGGTCGCAGCAAACCGGAAAGCCTCTCATGCAACTTTGCCGTTTCAACGATAATCGCCTCGGTCTGGTCGAAGGCGACCGCGTCAAGGACGTCACCGCCGCGCTCGACGTGCTGCCCGCCGCCCGCTACCCGCTGCCCACTTTCGATCTGATGATTGCCCACCTGCCGGAAGTCCGCGCCGCGGTCGAGAAACTGGCCAAGGATGCAAAGACGCTGGCGTTCGCCGATTGCAAGCTGCTGTCGCCGGTCGCCAATCCGGGCAAGATCGTCGCCGCGCCGGTGAACTACAAGAAGCATCTCGAAGAGGCGCAGAGCGATCCCGAACTGCATCACCAGAACAAGATCGCCGAAATCCAGCGCGTCGGCCTGTTCCTGAAGGCGACGAGTTCGCTCGCCGGCATGAGCGAAGGCATTGAAGTGCGCCACGCCGACCGCCGCACCGATCACGAGATTGAACTGGTCGCGATCATCGGCACAAAAGCCGACCGCGTCACGCGCGAAGACGCGCTCAAGCATATCGCCGCCTATTGCATCGGCCTCGACATCACCGTGCGCGGGCCGGAAGAACGCTCCTTGCGCAAGTCGATCGACACCTATTCGGTGATGGGGCCCTACATGGTCACCGCCGACAGCGTGAAGGACCCGTCCAACCTCGATTTCGAACTGACGGTGAACGGCGAGACCCGGCAGAAGGCCAACACCCGCGACCTCATCATCGGCATCGCCGACCTGATCGTGTTCGCTTCCGCCTATTACACGCTGATGCCCGGCGACCTGTTGATGACCGGCACCCCCGACGGCGTCGGCCCGATCAAACCGGGCGACCTGATCGACGCCCGCATCGATCAACTCGGCGCGATGCAGGTGAAGGTGCGTTGATCAAGCCACCGGCAGCACGTTGGTATACTTCACCTGCTCCAACGCGAAGCTCGACTCGATAGACGCAATGCCTTCCAGCCGCGTCAACTTGGTCTTGAGAAAGCGCTCGTAGGCCGCAAGATCGGGAACGACGACGCGCAGCCAGTAATCGCGCGGGCCGGTCATCAGGTAGCACTCCAGCACTTCCGGCCAGCGCGCGATGGTCTTGGCGAATTTGTCGAGCAGATCCTCTTTCTGCTTCTCCAGCTTCACCGATACAAACACGCTGACCGGCAGCCCGACCGCGACCTGGTCGAGCACCGCGACATAGCGCGTGATCACACCGGACTTTTCCAGGATGCGCACGCGCCGCAGACAGGGCGACGGCGACAGCCCGACCTTGGCGGCGAGATCGGCCAGACTCATGCGGCCGTCATCCTGCAGGTTGCGCAGGATCTTGAGGTCCATCGCGTCGAGGGCCGGAATTGGCATAAACCACCTGTTTTTATCTTATATTTGGCAGAAGCCGCTAATCTGGACGCTATTTATAAGGGGATTTGGCAAATATCGCCAGCGCCGAAGGCTCATATTCAAGGCATGCAAAAGCCCGCCGACATCACCGCCGACAAACTCGCCGCGCTCTCGGCGCTGGAACGCAAGGTGCTGTGGCTGGCGAGCTGGACCATTCACAACGCCAATCACCTGCGCGAAAGCGCCGACGGGTTGAAGGTCGGCGGCCATCAGGCCTCGTCCGCCTCGCTCGCCACCATCATGACGGCGCTTTATTTCGACGTGCTGCGGCCGCAGGACCGGGTCGCGGTCAAGCCACACGCCTCGCCGATCTTTCACGCCATTCAATATTTGCTCGGCAAGCAGACCCAACAAAAGCTGCAAGACTTTCGCGGCTACAAGGGCGCGCAGAGCTATCCGTCACGCACCAAGGACACCGACGACGTCGATTTCTCCACCGGCTCGGTCGGCCTGGGCGTGGCGCAGACTTTGTTCTCGTCGCTGGTGCAGGATTACGTGCACGCCCACGGCTGGGCCAAGGACCGCGCCGAAGGCCGCATGGTGGCGCTGGTCGGCGATGCCGAACTCGACGAAGGCAATATTTTCGAAGCACTGCTCGACGGCTGGAAGCAGGGCCTGCGCAATTGCTGGTGGATCATCGACTACAACCGGCAGAGCCTCGACGCGGTCGTGCGCGAAGGATTGTGGGAGCGCTACGAACAACTGTTCAAGAATTTCGGCTGGGATGTCGTCATTGTCAAATACGGCTCGCTGCAACAAGCCGCGTTCAAGGAGCCGGGCGGCGACAAACTACGCGCCTGGATCGACACCTGCCCGAACCAGCTTTACTCGGCACTGGTGTTTGCCGGCGGCGCGGCCTGGCGCAAGCGGCTGAACGATGAGATCGGCGACCAGGGCGATGTTTCCAAACTAATCGCCAAGCGCAATGACGATGAACTCGCGGCGTTGATGAACAATCTCGGCGGCCACGATCTGCCGGCGGTGCTGGCCGCGCTCAAGGGCGCGCACCCGGAAAAGCCGACCTGTTTCATCTGCTACACGGTGAAGGGCTTCGGGCTGCCGATGGCCGGGCACAAGGACAACCACGCCGGCATGATGACGCCGGCGCAGATGGAAACTTTTCAAAAGGCGATGGCCGTGCGGCCGGGTCATGAGTGGGACAAATTCGAAGGTCTCGACGCGCCGGACGCGATGCAAGCCTTCCTCGACAAAGTACCGTTCGCGGCCGGCGGCGAGCGACGCCTGAGCGCGCCGATGATCGACGTGCCGGAGACTTTGCCGGTCACAATCCAGCCGACCATGGCGACCCAAACCGGTTTCGGCGCCATCCTCAACGAGATCAGCCGCGGCGACAACAACTTCGCGCAGCGCATTGTCACCACCTCGCCGGACGTCACGGTCTCGACCAATCTCGGTCCCTGGGTGAACCGGCGCGGCCTGTTCGCGCGCCAGGCGATGTCCGACACCTTCAAGAGCGAGCACATCCCCTCCACGTTCAACTGGGAGTTTTCGCCGAAGGGCCAGCACATGGAGCTCGGCATCGCCGAGATGAACCTGTTCATCCTGCTGTCGGCGCTCGGGCTGTCGCATTCGATCAACGGCGAACGCTTGCTGCCGATCGGCACGCTGTACGATCCGTTCATCGCGCGCGGGCTCGATGCCCTCAATTACGCCTGCTACCAGGACGCCCGCTTCATGGTGGTGGCGACACCGTCCGGCATTACGCTCGCCGGCGAAGGCGGCGCGCATCAGTCGATTGCCGAGCCTTTGATCGGCATGGCGCAGGACGGGCTCGCCTCTTTCGAGCCCGCTTTTGTCGACGAACTCGCTGCCATCATGCACTGGTCCTTCGGCTACATGCAAAAGGACGGTACCGGCGAAGCGTCGGAAAAGAACTGGCTGCGTGACGAGACCGGCGGCGCGGTCTATCTGCGGCTGTCGACGCGGCCGATCGAACAGATCCAGCGCACCATGACGCCGGAGTTGCGCGGCGACATCGTCGATGGCGCCTATTGGCTGCGAAAGCCGGGGCCGAATGCGCAAGTGATTGTCGCTTACAGCGGCGCCATTGCGCCGGAGGCGATTGCCGCCGTCGGACTGATGGCCGAAGACCGCCGCGATATCGGACTGCTCGCGGTGACGTCCGCCGACCGGCTCAATGCCGGCTGGAGCGCGGCGCAGCGCGCGCGCGAACGCGGACTGGTGCATGCGCGCTCGCATATCGAACGGCTGCTCGGCGACGTGCCGCCGCATTGTGGCATTGTCAGCGTGGGCGACGGCCACCCGGCGACATTGGCCTGGCTCGGTGCGGTCGAAGGCCACCGCACCCGCGCGCTTGGCGTCGAGCATTTCGGCCAGACCGGAACGCTGGCCGATCTCTACCGGCACTACGGCATCGACACCAACGCCATCATCGCCGCCGCGCAATCCATCGCGCCGGGAAAGCCGATCCGGCATTTGAAGGCGTTGCCTTAGAGCAAAACCTTCGAGCCGAGCACCATCACCGGAACGCCGACGAGGACCAGCCACATCGCCGCCACGCACACGACGGTGGTGATGGTGTAGGTCAGCACCTTGTCGGCCGGCGGCTTCATCAGCGCGGCCAGACCGGTGTACAGCAAATAGAAACTGTACAAGCCCATCAGCGACAGAAAAGCGAGCGGTGGCTGCACGTTGAATACGGCCGCCACCCAGAACGCGGTCGGCGCATAGACCGATACCTTCATGGCCTTGCTGAAATTGCGCTGCCCGCCGAAGGCGCCGGCCAAAGCGTCGATGATGAATGCCGACAAATAAATGCTGGCGAGGCTGAGCACGTAGCCGACGACCGCCCAGATGGCGCCGGTGACAATGGGCACCCGATAGCCGACATAGCCGGTCAGGCAAGCGCCGACGAAGCCCGCGACCGGCGGAATGGCGGCCAGGATGACGGCGTAGTCCAGATAGAGTTCGGAGGTCGTATCGGTTTCGGCTTCGATGACCGGCCACATCTCCTTGGGTTTTTGCAGGATCGCTTTTACGCGCTCGACCAGTGCCATCGGATTTCCTTTGCTGCGCCTAGCGCTTGCCGTCTTCCAGAATCATTGCCGCGCCTTTTTCGGCGATCATCATGGTCGGCGAATTGGTATTGCCGGATGTGATCGATGGCATGACCGAAGCATCGATCACGCGCAAGCCCGTAATGCCGATCACCCGCAGCCGTGCATCGACCACCGCGCGCGTATCGTCGTCGCGGCCCATGCGGGCGGTGCCGACCGGATGAAAAATCGTGGTGCCGATATCGCCGGCGGCCTTCTCAAGCGCGGCTTCGTCGTCGCTTGCGACCCCCTCGCCCGGCAGATATTCGACCGGCGCGTATTTCTTCAGCGCCGGCTGCGCAACGATGTCGCGCGTGACGCGGATCGAGTCGGCGGCGACCCGGCGATCCTCCGGGGTGCTGAGGTAATTCGGCGCGATCGCCGGGGCTTGTGCCGGATCGGCGGATTTCAGCGTCAGCGCGCCGCGCGAGGTCGGCCGGATGTTGGCGATGCTGGCCGTGAAGGCCGGAAACGGATGCAGCGGTTCGCCGAACTTGCCGAGCGAGAGCGGCTGCACATGATACTGGATATTGGCGCGGTCCTGGGTCGGATCGGACTTGGTGAAGGCGCCGAGTTGCGACGGCGCCATGGTCATCGGCCCGCGCCGGCGGAAGACATAATCGAGGCCCATACCGAGCTTGCCGATCAGCGAGGCGCTCATCGCGTTCAGCGTCTTGACGCCCGACACCTTGTAAATCGTGCGCAGCTGCAAATGATCATGCAGGTTCTGCCCGACGCCGGGTCTGTCCAGCACCGTCGCAATCCCATGTTGCGCCAAGTGCGCGGAGGGGCCGATGCCCGACAGCATCAACAGATGTGGCGAGCCGATCGCACCGGCCGACAAGATCACTTCGCCGCGGCAACGCGCGCTGCGCAATTCGCCGTTCTGGCGCCAGCGCACGCCGCTCGCCCGCTTGTCCGTGAAGTCGATCCCTTCGGCAAGACATCCGGATTCGACGCGCAAGTTTTGGCGTCCCAGCACCGGCTTCAAAAACCCGCGCGCCGCCGACCAGCGCCGGCCCATCTTTTGATTGACGTGGAAATAGGCGATGCCCTCGTTGTCGCCGGTGTTGAAATCCCTGACCGCCGGAATGCCGTATTGAATCGCCGCCTCGCGAAAGGCATCGAGAATTTCCCATGACAACCGCGGCTCCTCGACGCGCCATTCGCCGCCCGCGCCATGCGCACTGTCGCGTCCCATGAAATGGTCGACGTGCTTGCGGAAAAACGGCCGCACGTCGTCCCACGACCAGCCGGGCAGCCCGAGTTGCCGCCATTGGTCGTAATCGGTCGCCTGCCCCAGCATGTAGATCATGCCGTTGATGGCCGACGAGCCGCCGATCACCTTGCCACGCGGATAATGCAGGCTGCGGCCGTTGAGGCCGGGCTCCGGCTCGGTCTTGAACATCCAGTCGGCGCGCGGATTGCCGATGGCGTAGAGATAACCGACCGGAATGTGAAACCAGATCCAGTTGTCACGCCCGCCGGCTTCCAGCAGCAGCACGCGCTTCGTCGGGTCGGCCGACAGCCGGTTGGCTAGCACGCAGCCGGCCGAACCCGCGCCCACAATGATGTAATCGAATTCGCCCTCGATGGGCGTCGCCGCCGGCATTGCATATTTCCCGTTCCCGACAGTGTGCGTGACCGCGACGAGGCTTGCAATCTCGCCGTCATTGCCGCCCCGAACGAGGACTGCTAAGGTCAACGGACGACCTGCGGCCCACTGTGCGTGCGCTGCATTTGGCCGGAACGGCGGTTCCGGCGACGGATCGTTCCCGATTTACGATTTGACGCCAGCCCGGCGCCGCATTGGCGACGGAGGAGAAACCGCCTTGCTGAGAAAAATTACTATTGCCGCCGCCCTGTTGACCGTGGCCCTGATACAACCGGCCGCCGCGCAACAACAAGTGACCGTGTTCGCGGCCGCCTCGATGCGCAACGCGCTCGATGATGCCAATGCCGCCTTCAGCAATGCTACCGGCATCAAGGTAGTCGCGAGCTATGCTGCCACCTCCGCTTTGGTCAAACAGATCGAGCAAGGCGCGCCCGCCGACGCTTTCATCTCCGCCGATCTGAAATGGATGGACTATGCGGTGACGCACAAGCTGGTGAAGCCTGACACGCGCGTGAACCTGCTCGGCAACCGGCTGGTTCTGGTCGCAGCGAAAGATTCCAAGCTCGACCATGTCGATATCAAAAATGGCTTCGACATCGTCAAGCTCTCCGGCGGCGGCCGCATCGCGACAGCCGACGTCAGAGCCGTGCCGGCCGGACTCTACGCCAAGGCCGCGCTGACCTCGCTCGGCGTCTGGACAGTAGCGGAGCCGAAACTGGCGCAGGCCGAGAATGTGCGCGCCGCTTTGGCTTATGTCGCGCGTGGCGAGACGGCCATCGGCATCGTCTATGAGACCGACGCCAAGGTCGAACCGGGTGTCAAGATTATTGGCGTGTTTCCCGAAAGCTCGCACCCGCCGGTCACCTATCCGGTGGCGGCGACCGCCGAAACCAAAAATCCGCATGTGGCGCGCTATCTGACTTTCCTGCGCACGCCGGCCGCCAAGGCGATTTTTGAAAAATACGGTTTCAGCTTCATCATCAAGCCGGTGTCATAGGTCCGCGTGCTCAACCTCACTCCCGAAGACTGGATCGCGGTCCAACTGTCGCTGCGCATCGCCGCGGTTGCGACGCTGGTGTCGCTGCCGTTCGGCATTGCCATGGCCTATGTGCTGGCGCGCAAGGATTTCTGGGGCAAGTCGCTGCTCGACGCCATCGTGCATCTGCCGCTGGTGCTGCCGCCCGTTGTCACCGGCTATCTGCTGCTGATTACGTTCGGGCGGCGCGCGCCGGTCGGCGCCTTTCTGGCCGACAATTTCGGCATCGTGTTCTCGTTCCGCTGGACCGGCGCGGCGCTCGCCTGCGGCGTCATGGCCTTTCCGCTGATGGTGCGCGCCATCCGGCTGTCGATCGAAGCCATCGACCGGCGGCTGGAAGACGCGGCATCGACGCTCGGCGCCAACCGGTTTTGGCTGTTCATCACCATCACGCTGCCGCTGGCGCTGCCGGGCATCATCGCCGGCATGATGCTGGCCTTCGCCCGCGCGCTCGGCGAGTTCGGCGCGACCATCACCTTCGTTTCCAACATCCCCGGCGAGACGCAAACCATTTCGGCGGCGATCTATACGCTGACGCAGGTGCCGGGCGGCGACAGCGCGGCGCTGCAATTGGTCGTCGTCGCGGTGATCATTTCGATCGCGGCGCTGATGGCGTCTGAATTCTTTGCGCGGCGCGCCGGCGCCAGACTGCACGGGGTCTGATCATGCTCGTGGTCGAGGTCGAAAAGAAGCTCGGCGACTTTACGCTCAACGCGCTGTTCGCCAGCGAGGGCGGCGCCACCGTGCTGTTCGGCCCGTCCGGGGCCGGCAAGACCAGCATCATCAACATGATCGCCGGGCTGATGAGGCCGGACCGTGGCCGCATCCTGCTCGACGACGTCGTGCTGTTCGACCGTGACGCGCGCGTCAACATGCCGGTCTGGCAGCGGCGCGTCGGCTACGTGTTTCAGGAAGGCCGGCTGTTCCCGCATATGTCGATCAAGCGCAATCTCGATTATGGCCGCTGGATGGGCGGACACCCGGCCGACCCCGCCGCCTTCGGCCATGCCGTCGACCTGCTCGACATCGGCCATCTGCTCGACCGCCGTCCGGGAAAGCTGTCGGGCGGCGAACGCCAGCGCGTCGCGGTCGGGCGTGCGCTCTTGATGCGGCCGCGTCTGCTGCTGCTCGACGAGCCGCTGGCCTCGCTCGATGCCGGCCGCAAGAACGAAATTCTGCCTTATCTCGAACGCCTGCGCGACGAAGCCAAAGTGCCGATGATCTATGTCAGTCACGACGCGGCGGAGGTCAGTCGCATCGCGTCGCGCGTGGTGCGGGTCGAGGGCGGCAAGGTGACGGCAACCGGCGGAGTGGAGTTACTCGACGCATGAGTCGTGTATGCTGCGCTCATGTTCCCACCCGCCCGAATCGTCTGCCTGACCGAAGAGACCGTCGAGACGCTTTATCTCCTCGACGAGGATGCCCGCATTGTCGGCGTCTCCGGCTATGCCGTGCGGCCGAAGCAGGTACGCGAGGAAAAGCCGCGCGTCTCGGCCTTCATCTCCGCCGACGTGCCGAAGATTCTGGCGCTCGAACCCGACCTGGTGCTGACCTTCTCCGACCTGCAAGCCGACATTGTCGCCGATCTGGTCCGCGCCAATGTCGCCGTTCACGCCTTCAATCAACGCGACATCGCCGGCATTCTCGACATGATCCGCACCCTCGGCGCGCTGGTCGGCGTTCCGGACAAAGCCGACGCACTGGCCCGCTCGCTCGGCCAGCGCGTTGAAGCCGTGCGCGCGAAAGCCGCCAGACTGCCGCGCCGTCCGCGCGTCTATTTCGAGGAATGGGACGAGCCGATGATTTCCGGGCTCGGCTGGGTGTCCGAGCTGGTCACGGCCGCCGGCGGCATTGAGGTGTTTCCGCACCTTGCCGCCTGCAAGAATGCCCGGGATCGAATCGTGCTGCCGGAAGCCGTTACCGCCGTTAGTCCCGACATAATCATCGGCTCCTGGTGCGGCAAAAAATTTGTCCCGGCCAAGGTCGCCGCCCGGCCGGGATTTGCCGAAATCCCGGCTGTCGCCAATGGCTTCCTGCGCGAGGTCAAATCCACAATCATCCTGCAGCCCGGCCCGGCCGCCCTGACCGACGGCCTGGACGCGCTGGCCGGCATCGTCGCCGAATGGGTGGAAAATGCGCCGCGCAGCGTGCTAGGGTAAGTTTCGCCGCGAACCACAAGGAAACTGCATCGATGACCGCCCTATCGCCGAAGCCCGCCCAGCCGTCCAACGCCTTGTGGACCGATCTCGCGCTGGTCGCCTTCCTGGTCGATTTCGACGTGGTGGCGCGGCTGTTGCCGCACGCCCATGGTTTCCTGCCGATCGCGGCCAGCGCTCTTTTCGCCGGGCGAATGCTGCACATCCGGCCCTTGGCCATCGTGGTGCCGGTGGCCGCCATGGCGATTTCCAGCCTGGCGTTCGGCATGGATGACTGGCGCGTGGCGCTGGTCGTTTACGCCGCGCTGGCGCTCCCGGCCGTCGCCGGGATCCTCTCGCGCCGCTGGACCGGTATCCTGCCGACCGCCGGCGTGATGGTTGCTTGCTCGCTTGCTTTCTTCGTTCTGTCGAATTTCGCGGTCTGGGCCTTCAGCGGCATGTACGCCCTTACCATGGCCGGCCTGATCCAGTGCTACGTCGCGGCCTTGCCGTTCCTGCAAAATACCGTGGCCGGCGATCTGTTCTGGTCCGCCGTACTGTTCGGCGGCGCTTTTGCGATCAAGCGGGCGATCCAGAACGGTCCGGCGCTGGGGCGGCGCGCGCACTAGAAGTTCAGCCGATCCATTTCTGAATTTTCTTCCAAACCGCTTTCGTTCGGCCGGATAAGGTCGTCGCCGTTTCCGGCTCGGCCAGACGCAGGCCGACGGTCGCGAGCTTGCCGTCTTCAACCTTGTGCGCCAGCAACGCGATCGGGCCCAGGCCGACGATATCGCCGGCTCTGGCGGCGCGGCCGAGCTGCTCGGTGAAATAGTCAGCCAACGTCACTTCGGTATGGTCGGCGGCCACCTGTAGCCCGTAAATATCGGCGAGCGCTCCAAGTGGCGCTGTCCCGGCGACGAAGAAGTCCCCGAGCAGTTCCGGGTCGGGCTCACGCGGCGGCGGCATGTCCATGAAAAAACGGTCGAGCGCCTGCGCCTTTTCCGGCGGCGCCAGCAGATAGACGTAATCGCCCTCGCGCACCGGCTCGGCTTCGGCCGGCGTGAGGATGTCCTCGTCGCGGATTACCAAGGTCGGCCGCGCCCAGTTCGGGATCAGCCCGCGCTTGAGAAACGGGCTGTTGGCCGGCACCGGATAGCCAATGATCTCGCGCGCCATCTGCCCCGGTAGATCGAGCTCAACCCGGCGCGGCAACGGATCGCTGCGGGCGAAGGACATGTCGAGCTTGCGCGCCGACAGCGCCACCGTCCAACCCTGGACCAAAAGCGACATCAGGACGACCACGAAGGCGACGTCAAAATAGAGATAGGCGCCGGGCAGACCGACCATCAGGGGGATCGAGGCCAGAAAGATCGCGACCGCGCCGCGCAAACCGACCCATGAGATGAACAGCTTTTCGCGCCATTGATAGTTGAACGGCGCCAGGCAGAGAAAAACCGCCGCGGGACGCGCCACCAGCATCAGCACCAGCGCCACAACAATCGCGCCGAGCAGGTTGTCGGCCAGCCGCTCCGGCCAGACCAGAAGCCCAAGCAACACGAACATCACGATCTGCGCCAGCCAGGTAATGGCGTCGAGAAACACCACGACCGAGTTATGCGCTCGGGTCTGCCGATTGCCGACCACCAGGCCCGCCAGATAGACCGCCAAAAAACCGGATGAATGCAGCGAATTGGCAAAGGCAAAGACCACCAACGCGCTCACTGCTACGAAAGGCGCATGCAGGCCTTGCGCCAGCGACACCCGGTTGAGCACCAATGTAATGACCCGCCCGCCGCCATAACCAATCAGACACCCGAGCGTCACGTCCCGAAACAGCGAGACGAAGGCGTGCGACCAGCTCTGGCTGCCGACCGACAGGATTTCGACCAGCAACAAGGCGAGAAACACCGCGAATGGATCGTTGGTGCCGGATTCCACTTCCAGCGTCGATCGGACGCGCGGACGCAACCGCAGGCCGCCGGCATTGATCAAAAGGAACACCGCCGCGGCGTCGGTCGAGGCCACCACCGCGCCCATCAGCAGCGCCTCGATCCAGCCGATGTCGAGCACGAATTTAGCGGCCGGCGCCAGCAGCAGCGTGGTGATAATGACGCCGACCGTTGCCAGCATCACCGACGGCGCCAGCACGCTGCGGATGGTGGCAAAGCGGGTGCGCAAACCACCGTCAAACAGGATCAGCGCCAGCGCGATCGAGCCCACGGTATAGGCGGTGCCGACATCGTTGAATTTCAGGCCACCCGGGCCGCCCTCGCCCGCCAGCATACCGACCATCAAGAAGACCAGCAGCAATGGCGCGCCGAACCGCAAGGCGATCAGGCTCGACAAAATGCCGGCCAAAACCAGCAGGCTGCCGAGCAAAATCGCGAGGCTGACAATATCGAGCGAACCCATGACGGTGTTTCGAATCCTCCTATGGCTATAGGAAGGCTTCGCAGGTGCGAGGGCAACGGAAAATGCGTCGCAGCCGGCCCGGCCGTCCCGCCTGCCGGGTCGCAACGCTAAAATTCTCCGAAACTGTGCCGCTTAAAACGCCAGACCGGGCCGGCCGGTGGCAATCGTCAGGGACGTCACCGCGAAATGTCCAGACCCCTCGTCCGGGCTAACTTCCCGGATTCATCGCCTGCCAGCCGATGGTGGTATTTTCGCCGGCCAGGTAGTCGTGCTGATAGCTCAGGCATGACCGCAGGTCGGCCATCATGCCGACGCGTAGTGTCTCCCGGCAGTTTTCAATCGCACGCGCGATGTATTGCTGCGTTCCGGCGGCGACACCCTCGCCGACGGTCTGCTCTCGAAGCGCGGCCACTTCTTCAATCCCGGCAGCGCTGGTTTCAGGCAAGCGATTGACCATTTGATTGAGGATGCCGGTAGCATTCACGCGAGCGCCGTCGCGTTCAAATGCACTTTCGGCCAAGGCGCGTAGCGGACCGGTATAGCGGGCGATTTCAGCCGCGCTCAATGGGCTCGGGTCGTTTGCCTTAGCGACGGGTATAATCGACGCCTTGGGACCAACGGAAAGGCTCGCCGCGCCGTCGCCCAACTGGCGAACCGTCGCTTCCGGCAAACTGACTTTGACGGCGGTATATTGCCGAAGCGACGTGAAACGAAGGGCCGCTTCAACGCGCAGCGGTCGATTTACGCCCGCGACCGTCAAGGTAATCTCGGCCCCCTTGGCCGAACGGTAGGCCGTACCTGTTGGCGGCGTCGGGCGGTGCTCCTGCAGACAGACCGACGAAAGCTCCGCCGTACACATCCCGTTCACGCAGATTATCGGCACCGGTGCGGTGGTTGCCATCAAGCCCAGAATCTGTGGCGCCGCCTGGACAGGCGATAGGGCCATTGTCGTCAGGGAAAGCGCGGCAATTAGAACGAGGGCTTTGAGCCGCATGGGGCAATCCTCCGCTTCAATACCGGAAAATACCGAATCGACGTCAGCGACCGCATGAACCTCGATATTCTATGAACAATGTGTGTGGGACGGAAGTCTAAATTTAGGATGCCAACTTGCATCGCCGAAGCGCAGTTACCTCAGCTGTATCGACGCACTTCACCAACCGCAAGATCAGAACAGCTTTTGCGGCAGGTAAACGGCGATCTGCGGGAAGTTGATGATGAAGACCATGGCGATCAACATAATGACCCAGTAGGGCGTTGCGCTCTTGAAGATCGTCATCACGTTTATGTCCGGTTCGATCTCGTGGATCGCCGCTTTGACCGTAAATACCAGCAGGCCAAAGGGCGGCGTATATAAGCCAGCCTCAATGGCAATGATCGCGACGATGGCGAAGGCGATGGGGTCATAGCCGATATTGACCGCGATCGGGGCGAAGATGGCCGCGGTCAGCAACATGATCGAGATCGAATCGATGATCATCCCCAGCAGGAACCAGATCAGCACCATGACGGTGATGATCATCCAGGGCGCCATGCCGGAGCCGATGAACAGGCCCTCGATGGCGTTGGCCATGCCGGTCATGGCGA
>Ga0105054_10008140_pt1 | contig 13955 bp, 8 predicted proteins | sample BON02_FD_78091 | JGI IMG/M metagenome (GOLD analysis project Ga0105054, IMG submission 78091) | Freshwater microbial communities from Lake Bonney liftoff mats and glacier meltwater in Antarctica - BON-02 (megahit assembly) | ecosystem: Environmental > Aquatic > Freshwater > Ice > Glacier...
ATCTCGCTCAACTTTGCTGCCAACGCGCTGCTCTGTTTCGCGCCCGACGACCACATCGGCATCCTGACCGTGCTCGGGCGCGACCGCGAGGCCGGCATCGTCGAGGAATCCTTTGCCCATTTCGGCCTCGACGTGATGATCGCACGCCAGCCCGACATCACCCCGATCCAGTACATCGACCGCGATCCCGATGGTGAGCGCCTCTTCGTGCGTTACGATGCCGGCGCGCTGGCACGCCACCGCCTGACCTCGGACGAACGGGCCCTGATCGCTGCCAGCGATGTCGTGATCGCCACGGTCTTTCCCGAGATCGAGGCGTTTTTCGAAACCGTTGCCGCGGCGCCCAGTGCCGGCCTGCGTGTGCTCGACTACTGCAATCCCGGCCCGCCGGAGGATCGCCTGGCCTATCCGCGCCGCTACACGCCGCAGTTCGATCTGGGGTTCATCAGTTGCGAAACCGGTGACAATGCGCGGCTCGATGCCCTGGAGGCAATCGCGCGCGAGGCCGGCCACATGATCGTGGCCACCCTGGGCGGACAGGGCAGTGTCGCGCTGGGTGGGCAAAGCCGTGTCTTCTGCCCGCCGATGCGGGTCGAGAACGTCGTCGACACCACGGGTGCCGGCGATACCTTCGCGGCCGGGTTCCTAAGCGTCTATGCCAAGGGCGGCAGTGTCGCCGATGCCCTGGCCCGCGGCACCGCCGAGGCCTCCCGCACGGTCCAGCACATGGGCGCCTTTCCGGCCGAGATGATCCCCTGGCCCGCTGACGCCCCGGCCGAATGGTCGACCATGCGGGCCAGGGCCTGAGATTTCCCCCTCAGGACCGGGCTGGCGCCGCTTGTCAGCCGATGCGGAAGTTGGCGAATTGCCAGGGGTCGTTCTCGACCACCCAGTCTTCCTCGAACAGGTCGGCCCGCTGCGCCAGCGGTGACCAGTCGGTCGGCGTCGAGACTATCGGACCCAGCCAGGGAAGGGCGATCTCCAGGATCTCCTCGTGCGGCAGGTCCTCGGGTTCGTTGTAACCCCGGTCGGGGTGGCGCGCCGCCCAGACCGCGGCGGAAACCACGCCTGCGGCGACCTGGATCGCCGTCGCGTTGGTCCCGGGCACCAGCCGGCGGGCTTCCTCGATGCCGAGCTGGGAGCCGTACCACCAGCCGGTTTTCTCGCCCAGCAGCAGGATGCCCAATTCATCGATGCCGCCGGTGATCTCGTCGGCGACCACACGCTCGCGCTCCGGCATCTTCCAGCCCTGCATCATCATCTCGTGCAGGCTGGCCATGGCGGCATCGCAGGCCATGTAGACAAAGGCGACGGTCGGGCGATAGAGCGGCTTGCCTTCCTCGCGCAGGGTGAAGAAGCGGCTCATCGTGATGCTTTCGGCATGGGGCAGGGCGAAGCCGGCGATCTGTCCGCCCTGGGGCACCCATGAGCGCAGCAGCACCTCGGCGGCCGGCTTGGCGATGAAGATGCAGTTGGCCGGGCCGTTGTTGTGGCCATGGCCGCGCTCGGGCATCTGCGCCTCGTGGCTGCCCCAGCCCATTTCGGAGGGCATCATGGCCTCCTCGACGAACCCCTCGATGCTCCAGGTATTGACGAACTCGCCGACCTCCTTGGGCCGGTCGACCACCTGGGTGTCGCGCTCGCTGATGTGGATGACCTTGATGCCGAGGTCGCGTGACAGCCGGGCCCATGCCTGGCTGCCTTCGGGTTTGCCCGGATCAATGCCCAGATGGCGCGCCAGATCGATCATGGCGGCCTTGGCGAAGTGATTGACGATGCCGGGGTTGGCGCCATGGGTGACGATCGCGGTCGGGCCGTCCGGGCGGAAGGTCTCGCGCACGCAGGCGCGGGCGCGTTCATGATTCATGTATTCCGTGCGGTCGGCCATCGGCACGCTGGCGTTGCCGATCTGGTCCTCCCAGACCTCCATGGCGGTATCGACATAGAGCACGCCATGGGCATGGCACCAGGCCATGACCGGTATGGAATCGACGCCGACCGTAAGGTTGAGCGCCAGGTCGCCGGGTTCCAGGCAGGCCGACAGCACGCTGCCCAGGTCATCGCGGGCGAGCTTGTGGCGGGCAAAGGTCAGCCCCTGGGCAATCAGCGGCGCCAGTGCCCCGCTGCGGTCGAGCATGTCGATCACGCGGTAGCGATCGACGGGCAGGCCGGCGACCTGCATCAGCATCGGCAGGGCGCACTGGGCAACCGTCCCGTATCCCAGCACGACCACCCGGCCGGTGAACGAAGTGTCTGTAAGCATGGATAAGTTTCACTGTGCCGTTTGCGACCGTTCGAGCCTTAACCCATAGCTGCTGGTTGTGTCACCTCGGCAGCCCCGGCCCGATGTCAGGGAATCTTGCAATTAGTGATGTTCGCCATTCTCCCGTGGCAAGGCAGGGACTATGCTGATCGGGTTCGTCGGCGAGCAGGTTTCGCCGCGGACGGGAGGGGCAGGCGGCCGCGCAACCGGCCGCAATCATTTTGCAATGTTTCATGGGACCACGCGCAGCCGACAGGCGCGCGATGTGACCACAACACCGGGGGAAATATACCACCATGTCCAAGACCAACGTCAGCGACGCCAAGACACAGGAATACTTTGAGCGCTACATGCAGGGCGTCGAGAAGCGCAATCCGGGCCAGCCGGAGTTCGTCCAGGCCGTCTGGGAAGTCGCCAGCACCATCTTTCCTTACATCGCCGACAAGCCGATCTATCACGAGATGCAGATTCTCGAGCGCATGGCCGAGCCCGAGCGCGTCATTTCGTTCCGCGTGCCCTGGACCGACGACGAGGGCCGCATCCGCACCAACCGCGGCTGGCGTGTCCAGTTCAACAGCGCCATCGGCCCCTACAAGGGCGGCATCCGTTTCCACCCCTCGGTCAACGAGAGCATCCTGAAGTTCCTGGGCTTCGAGCAGACCTTCAAGAACAGCCTCACCGGCCTGCCCATGGGTGGCGGCAAGGGCGGCGCGAACTTCAATCCCAAGGGTAAGTCCGACCTTGAGATCATGCGCTTCTGCCAGAGCTTCATGACCGAACTCTATCGCCATGTCGGCGAGGTCACCGACGTTCCCGCCGGCGACATCGGTGTCGGCGCCCGCGAAATCGGGTTCATGTTCGGCCAGTACAAGCGCATCACCAACCGCTTCGTCGGTGTGCTCACGGGCAAGGGTGCCTCCTTTGGTGGCTCCAAGATGCGCACCGAGGCGACCGGCTACGGCGCGGTCTTCTATACCCAGAACATGCTGCACCACGTCGGCGATGCGATGGACGGCAAGTCCGTTCTCGTCTCGGGTTCGGGCAACGTTGCCACCCATGCCGCCGAAAAGGTCACCCAGCTTGGCGGCAAGGCGCTGACCATGTCCGACTCCGGTGGCTTCATCCACTGCGCCGATGGTTTCACCTTCGAACAGATCAACTGGATCAAGGATCTCAAGGACAAGCGTCGCGGTCGTATTTCCGAGGCGGCCGACGAGTTCCCCAACATCACCTTCCATGCCGATGCCAAGCCCTGGGGTGTGGCCGCCGACATCGCGATTCCCTCGGCGACTCAGAACGAGGTCGATGGTGCCGAGGCAGCGGTCATGGTCGCCAACGGCGTCAAGCTGGTCGCCGAGGCGGCCAACATGCCCTGCGACCCTGCGGCGGTTGAAGCCTTCATGGAAGCCGGCGTCATGTTCGGCCCGGCCAAGGCGGTCAATGCCGGCGGTGTCGGCGTCTCGGGCCTGGAGATGAGCCAGAACAGCGCGCGCATCTCGTGGGAAAGCGAACAGCTCACGCAGATGCTCGAGACCATGATGAAGAACATCCACGACAGTTGCGTGGAGTTCGGCGGCGAGCCCGATGGCACGATCAACTACCTCAAGGGCGCCAACGTCGCCGGTTTCGTCAAGGTTGCCGAAGCGATGCTGGCCTACGGCCACGTCTGAGACGGGCAACAACGTCATGTTGCCGCGCTAAACTTGAAGCAAGGGCAGGTCGCGGATCGCAAGGGGGCGGTCCGCGACCACCCGCATCATTCTGGAGGACGACGTGAAAGCATCCGATCTTTTCGTTAGATGCCTGGAAGCCGAAGGCGTGGAACGCATCTTCGGCGTGCCGGGCGAGGAAAATGCCGATTTCATGATGTCCCTGATGGACAGCAAGATCGACTTCGTCCTCTGCCGTCATGAGCAGGCCGCGGCCTTCATGGCCGACGGTTATGGCCGCCTGACCGGCAAGGCCGGCGTCTGCCTGGCCACGCTCGGCCCGGGCGTCACCAACCTGGTCACCGGCCTTGCCGACGCCAACATGGACCGCGCGCCGACCGTGGCTATCGTCGGCCAGGCCAGCACCCGGCGTCTCCACAAGGAGAGCCACCAGAACATGGACGCCATCGACATGGTGCGCCCGATCAGCAAGTGGTCGCACAGCATCTACCGTGCCGAGGCGATCCCCGAGATGGTGCGCAAGGCGTTCAAGATCGCCGAGCAGGAAAAACCCGGCGTGACCGTGCTCGAACTGCCCGAGGACATCGCCAAGGAGCAGATCGACGCTCAGCCGATCGAGCCGCGCAAGACTCGCCGTGCCGCAGCCGACTACAAGGCCGTGCGCGCCGCGGTGAAGGCCATTGCCGAAGCCAAGAACCCGATCATCCTTTCGGGCAACGGGGCCGTGCGCAAACGTGCGGCCCAGCAGCTCCAGCGTCTGGCCGAGAAGGTCGGCATTGGGGTCATCAACACCTTCATGGGCAAGGGAGCGGTGCCGCGCACCGATCCGCACTGCCTGTTCACCATCGGCCTGCAGCAGCGCGACCACGCCAACGCCGCGCTGGACGCCGCCGATGTCGTCATCGCCGTGGGTTACGATCTGGTCGAATATGCGCCCGGGCACTGGAACAAGCGCGGCGGCAAGACCATCATCCACATCGACTTCTGGCCCGCCGAGATCGACGAGGACTACGACGTCGACGTCGAGGTCGTGTCCGACATCGCCGACGCCCTCTGGCAGATCAATGAGGAGCTCAACGCCCAGTTCGGCGACAAGCTGCCGCTCCACGACATCCAGAATCGCCAGAAGCTGCGTCAGACGATCCTCGACGATCTCGCCATGGAAAAGGACGACACCTCCTTCCCCATGAAACCCCAGAAGATCATCTGGGACATCCGCGAGGCGCTGGGCAAGTCCGACATCATTCTGTCCGACGTCGGCGCCCACAAGATGTGGATCGCGCGTTACTACCAGTGCGACGACGCCAACACCTGCATGATCTCGAACGGCTTCTGCTCCATGGGCTTTGCCTTCCCGGCGGCCATGGGCGCCAAGTTTGCCTACCCGGACCGCAAGGTCCTGGCGGTCTGCGGCGATGCCGGCTTCCTGATGAACGTGCAGGACATCGAGACCGCGGTGCGGCGCAAGCTCAATGTCGTCACCGTCATCCTGCTCGATGGCGAATACGGTCTGATCAAGTGGAAGCAGTCGAACCAGTTCGACGGCAAACATTCCGACCTCGCCTTCGGCAACCCGGATTTCGCCATGCTGGCGCATTCCTTCGGTGCCTGGGGCAAGGTGCTGACCTCGCATGAACAGCTCATGCCGGCCCTGGAAGAGGCCTTCCAGCAGGAAGGCCCCGCCCTGATCGGCGTGCCGGTCGACTACAGCGAGAACCGCAAGCTCACCAAGCGTCTGGGCGAACTGCAGTTCTCCATCTGATGACGCCTGGAACGGATCACACTCCGTTGGAACCGCAATCGGTTCCAACGGAGTGTGTGAATCCGATCCATCTCAAAGGGTTGGAGCATATCCCGTTCAGATTGAAGCAATCTGAACGGGATATGCTCTGGCGCGAGGCCGTTGCCGGAAACACCCGGAAACGGCCTCGTGTGACGGCCTCGTGATCGCGCATCCCATGGACAGACGGCCGGTGTCCCGTTACGACTGCGGCCGGTTCGCCGGAGCACGCAGTTGATCGCAGAAATCGGCCATTTCGCGCTGGCCCTCGCTCTCCTCGTCGCCTGTATCCAGGCCGTGGTGCCGCTCTATGGAGCCTGGCGCGGCGATGCCCGCCTGATGGCTGTGGGCAATACCTCGGCGGTGGCCCTGATCGTCCTGATCGGTGTCGCCTTCGGCGCGCTCACCTGGTCCTACGCGGTCAGCGATTTCTCGGTCCAGAACGTCTACGAGAACTCCCATTCGCTGCAGCCCATGCTCTACAAGATCGCCGGCGTCTGGGGCAATCACGAGGGTTCGCTGCTGCTCTGGGTCCTGATCCTCTCGATCTTCAGCCTTGCCGTCGCCGTGCTGGGCAACAATCTGCCGATCACGCTGAAGGCCCGCGTCCTTGCGGTGCAGGCGATGATCGCGGTGGGGTTCCTGGCCTTTTCGCTCTTCACCTCCAATCCTTTCACCCGGCTCGATCCCGCCCCGCTCGACGGGCGCAACCTCAATCCGCTGCTGCAGGATCCCGGCCTGGCCTTCCATCCGCCCTTCCTCTACCTGGGCTACGTCGGCTTCTCGATGGCGTTTTCCTTTGCCGTCGCCGCCCTGATCGAGGGCCGCATCGACGCCGCCTGGGCGCGCTGGGTGCGCCCCTGGACCCTGGCTGCCTGGACTGCCCTGACCCTGGGCATCGCCATGGGTAGCTGGTGGGCCTATTACGAGCTGGGCTGGGGCGGCTGGTGGTTCTGGGATCCGGTGGAAAACGCCAGTTTCATGCCCTGGCTTGCCGGCACCGCATTGCTCCATTCGGCGATTGTCACCGAGAAGCGCGGCGCGCTCAAAAGCTGGAGCGTGCTGCTCGCCATCATCGCCTTTTCACTCTCGCTGCTGGGCACCTTCCTGGTCCGCTCGGGTGTGCTGACCTCGGTCCATGCCTTTGCCACCGATCCCGAGCGCGGCGTCTTCATCCTGCTGCTGCTGGTCGTGGCGATCGGCGGTTCGCTGGCGCTCTATGCCTGGCGTGCGCCGCTGCTCAAGGCCGACGGGCTGTTCGCCCCGATCAGCCGCGAGGGCGGTCTGGTGCTCAACAATCTGCTGCTGACCGTGGCCTGTTTCACGGTGCTCACCGGCACGCTTTATCCCCTGGCGCTCGATGTCGTGGCCGGGGCCAAGGTTTCGGTCGGCCCGCCCTATTTCGAGATGACCTTCGTGCCGCTCATGGTGCCGCTGTTCCTGGCGCTGGGCATCGGCCCGCTGATGCCCTGGAAACGCGCCGATATCAGGGGTGTGCTGCACCGCCTGCGCTTTGTCGCGCTGATCACCCTGGCGGTCTGGGGCCTGGTCTGGTGGCGGGCGACCGACAGTTCGCCCCTGCCGGCCTTCGGCATCGCCATCGCGGCCTGGATCGCCCTTTCCGTGTTCCTTGAATTTAGTGTGCGCATCGGCCTCTTCCGCATCACCCTGGGTGAAAGCCTGCGCCGCGCCCTGCATCTGCCGCGCGCGACCTACGGCATGATGGGTGCGCATCTTGGCGTGGCCGTGCTGGTCGCCGGGGTCGTGGCCTCCTCGTCCTGGCGCACCGAGGTGATCCGCGCCATGGAGCCCGGGCAGAGCCAGGAGATCGTCGGTTACACCGTCCGTTTCGACGGTGTCGCCCCGGCCCAGGGCCCCAACTACTCGGCCGAGCGCGCGACCTTCACCGTCTTCCGCGATGGTAGGCAGATCGCCGTGATGCAGCCCGAAAAACGCTTCTACCCGGTCTCGGCGACCCAGACGACCGAGGCGGCCATCCGCACCACCCTGATTGCCGATCTCTACGTCGTCATCGGCGACCAGACGGCGGGCCAGGATGTCTGGGCGGTGCGCATGTACTACAACCCGCTGGTCCCCTGGATCTGGTTCGGCTCGCTGATGATGTTCGGTTCCGGCCTCATCAGCCTCAGCGACCGTCGTCACCGTATCGGCGCGCCGACCCGCGCGCGGGCGCCCTCGGGCGTCTCGCCCCAGCCGGTATGATGCACCCGGTGCGGACCCTGCTGGCGTTTGTTCTGCTGGTGCTGATAACGCTTCCGGCCATGGCGACCCAGCCCGACGAGATCCTGGCTGATCCCGTGCTGGAGGCGCGCGCCCGCACCATCGGTGCGGAACTGCGCTGTCTGGTTTGCCAGAACCAGTCGATCGACGATTCCAACGCGCCGCTGGCGCGCGACCTGCGCCTGATCGTGCGTGAACGTCTGGTCGCCGGCGACAGCGACGAACAGGTGCTGGCCTTTGTCGTCGATCGCTACGGCGATTACGTCCTGCTGCAGCCGCCGTTCAAGGCGACGACGCTTCTGCTGTGGGCCGCGCCGGTACTCGCCCTGATCAGCGGCGCGCTCCTGGTCACCTTCGTATTGCGCCGGCGTGGCGGCGACCCCGATGCGGCCCCGGCGCTGACCGAGGCCGAACAGCGCCGTCTCGACGGCCTGCTCCATCCCGCCGGCGGCAAGGACAGCGGCGCATGATCTATCTGGCCTTTGCCGTTCTGGCTGCGCTTGTCGCCCTGGCGCTGGTCTGGCCTCTGCTGCGTGCCCGCAGTGACGGCGCACGACGCGACGGCCTGGTTGTCTATCGCGACCAGCTCGAGGAACTCGACCGCGATCTGGCGCGGGGCCTGATCGATGCCGGTGGCGTCGCCGCGGCCCGCCGGGAGATCGAACGCAGAATCATTGCCGAAGGCGCCCGCCACGATGCGCCCGCACCCGCCCGCACCGGCCGACGCCTCGTGCCGGCCGGGCTGGTCACCCTGGTCGTGGTGGCCGGCGCGGCGGTGATCTATGCCGATCTGGGTTCTCCCGAGCTGCCTGCCTTGCCCTTCGATCTGCGCCAGGATGCCCAGACGCCCGCGGTGGCAACGGAGGAAGAGGCCCAGATCAACGAGATGATCGCGCGCCTGGAACAACGCCTGGCCGACAATCCCGGCGATGCAGATGGCTGGCTGCTGCTGGCCAACACCAATGCCTTTGTCGGGCGCTACAGCGCCGCCGCCCAGGCCATGACCGAGGTGCTGGCTATCGACCCCGAAAACGGCGAGTGGCAGGCCGCCTATGGCGAGTTCGTCGCGCTCGACCATCAGGGCACCGTCACGCCCGCCGCCCGCAGGGCCTTCGAGACGGCGCTGCTCTATTCTCCCGGCGAACCGGTCGCGCGTTATTACCTGGCCATGGCCGATGCCCAGGCGGGTGATGTCGCCGGTGCCCTTGCCGCCTGGCGCGAACTTTATGCCGAGACACCGGCCGATGCCGCCTGGCGCGATCCGCTGATCGCGCGCATCGGCGAGGCCGAACAGCAGCTCGGCATGGAACCCTCTGTGCTGCCACCGGCGACCCCGGCCATGGCGCAGGATGAAGGCAATTCCGAGCTGCGCGGTCCCACCGAAGACGACATTGCCGCCGCCCAGGACATGACCGCCGACGACCAGCTCGACATGATCCGCGGCATGGTCGCGGGCCTCTCCGAACGTATGGCGGGCGAACCCGACAACCTGGAAGGCTGGTCACGCCTGGCCCAGTCCTATGGCGTGCTGGGCGAATGGGACAAGGCGCAGGAAGCCTACGAACACCTGCTGACACTGGCGCCCGAAGATCCCGGGGTTCTGGACGGTTATGCCAATGCCATCGCCAGCGGGCTCGATCAGAATGCGCCAATTCCGGCCGGGGCCGTCGCCCGGTTCGATATCCTTCTCCAGCGTGCGCCCGACATCCAGATCGCTCTCTACATCACCGGCCTGGCTGCGGCCCAGTCGGGCGACAACGGGCGCGCGACGCAGCGCTGGACCCGTCTGCGCGACCAGTTTCCGCCCGACAGCGCCGAGTGGAGCCAGGTCAACAATCTCATCGCCGGCCTGCAGTAGCCGGTTCCGGGGCGCGTGCGGCCTCGCTACATTGCAGCCAAGAGTCGTTTGAGGAGAACAGAGCCATGAAGAGCCACGCGCGTGTCGGCATCATCGGTGGCGGCGTCATGGGCGCCGGCCTTGCCTATCACCTGGGGCTGGAAGGCTGGACCGATACCGTGCTGATCGAAAAGGGCGAACTGACGTCCGGCTCCACCTGGCACGCGGCCGGCCAGTGCCCCAGTTTCATCGGCGACTACAACATGGCCAAGATCCACCACTACTCCAACACGCTCTACCCCAAGCTGGAGGAGCTGACCGGCCAGTACGTCTCCTGGCACGGCGCCGGCGGGTTGCGCATCGCCACCACGCCCGAGGAAGTCGACTGGTTCCGCTATGTCGAGGGCTTTGCCCCCAATGTCGGCTTCCACATGGAGGTCGTTTCCCCCGAGCGCGCCCGCGAGATCAACCCCTTCCTGTCGACCGAAGGGGTGCTGGCCTGCGCCTGGACCACGATGGACGGCCACATCGACCCGTCCGGCGTCTGCAACGCCATGGCAAAGGGCGCGCGTGACCTCGGCGTCACCATCATCCGCCACAACCGCGTCACCGATGTCTCGCGCCTGCCCACGGGCGAGTGGAAGATCCACACCGAGCAGGGTGACATCACCGTCGAACATGTCGTCAACGCCGCGGGCTGCTACGCCCGCGAGGTCGCGGCGATGATGGGCACCACCGCGCCGATCACCAACATGGAACACCACTACATCGTCACCGAAGCGATCCAGGCTTTCATCGACAGCGAGGATGAAGTCCCCGTGATGCGCGATCCCTGGGCCTCCTCCTATTACCGCCAGGAACAGAAGTCCGGTCTGGTCGGCATCTACGAGCGGGAGTCGACCGAAGCCTGGCGCGACACCAACAACTCGCCCGAGTGGGACAGCGAGAACGAACTCTTCTCCGATGCGCTCGACCGCATCGCGCCCTATATCGAGCGGGTCTTCCAGCGCATGCCGGTCTATGCCAACGCCGGCATCAAGCGCATCGTCAACGGCGCCATCCCGCACACCCCGGACGGCAATCCGCTGCTCGGCCCGGCCGGCGGCCTCGACAACGCCTGGATGTGCTGCGGCTCCTCCATCGGCATCGCCCAGGGCGGAGGCTGCGGCAAGTATCTGGCCCAGTGGATGGTCCACGGCGACGCCGAGATCAACATGGCCGGTGTCGATCCCCGTCGCTTCGGCGCCTATGCCGACGACGCCTACACCGCCGCGAAGTCCCATCAGGACTACGCCCACATGTACGCCACCCATCTGCCCGGCGACGAACGCCCCGCCGCCCGCCCGGCGCGCGCCTCGACCCTCTACGAAAAGCTCGCCGCCAAGGGCGCGGTCTATACGGAGGCCTTCGGCTGGGAGCGGCCCAAGTGGTATGCGCTCGACGGGCGGCAGGAGAAGACCGGCTTCCGCCGCAACAACACCCATGAGGTTGTGGCCGCCGAGTGCGCCGCCGTGCGCGAGCGTGTCGGCATCCTCGATCTCTCCAGCTTTGCCAAGTTCGAGGTCACCGGCCGCGACAGCGGCGCCTTCCTCGATCGCATCTACGCCAACCGCATGCCGCGCAAGGTCGGCGGTATCACGCTGGCCCATCGCCTGGGCGACAACGGCCGCATCCACGGTGAATCCACCGTCACCCGCCTGGCCGAGGAGCGTTACTACGTGCTCTCGGGCGCGGCGTGGGAGGTGCGCGACGAGGATGGCTTCCGCCAGGCCCGCGTCGAGGGCGAGGACGTCTCGGTGGAGAACGTCACCGATCACATCGGCATCCTGGTGCTGGCCGGCCCGCGCGCCCGCGACGTGCTCGGTGCGCTGAGCGACGCCGACCTCTCCAACGAGGCCTTCCGCTGGTTGACCGGCAGGGGCATCAAGGTTGCCGGCATCGATCTGGTCGCCCTGCGCGTCAACTACGTCGGTTCGCTGGGCTGGGAACTCCACTGCCCGATGAACCGCATGGGCGAGCTCTACGACGCCCTCTGGGCGGCGGGCGAGAAACACGGCATCGCCGATTTCGGCACCTATGCCCTCAACAGCCTGCGTCTGGAAAAGGCCTACAAGGGCATGGCCGTGGAGATGACCAACGAGATCAGCCCCGTGGAGGCCGACATCCTGCGTTTCGTGCGCCAGGACAAGGACTTCCAGGGCAAGGCCGTGGTGCAGTCGATCCAGCAGGCCGGCCACGCCGCCCAGTTGGTTTATGCCGAGGTCGATCTCGCCGGTGGCGACAGCGACCCCCGCGGCGGCGAACCCGTATTCGACGGGCAGGATTGCGTCGGCGTCACGACCTCCGGCGGCTACGGTCACCACACCGGCAAGAGCCTGCTTTTTGCCTACGTCCCCCCGAAGCTGGCCGAACCCGGCAGCAGCTTCACCATCGACATCCTGGGCGAACGCAAGACCTGCACGGTTCTGGCCGACGCCGCCTACGACCCGGAGAACGCCGCGCTGAAGGCTTAAGACCTCTCTCCGATCTGTCGTCGCCGGACTTGTTCCGGCGACCCATACGCACTGCCAACGGCCTTTCTGCGCCGTCCGTGCGTATGGATCCCCAGGATAAACCCTACTGGATTGACACATCTCTGGAGGTCAGCGTTTTGCTTCCCCTCTCCCCAACGAGGGAGAGGGTTGCGCAGCCTTGGCACGGCCTTTGGCCGTGCTTAGGCGAAGCTGGGTGAGGGGGCGCTTTCTCGCAACGTGCACAAAAAATCATGTCCGCGCTACCGCGCGTAAAACCCCTCACCCTGCCCTCTCCCTCAAGGGGCGAGGGGAAAAGGAAATACGACCGTCACGAGTGGCCAACATGCCTCCCGAGATGTGTCAATCCAGGAGGGATAAACCCGGGGGTGACTGTGTTTGGGTGAGGAGTTTGGGCCCAACCCACCGTGTCATCCTCGGGCAAGCGCGCAGCGCGCCGACCCGAGGACCTCGAGAGGGGCGCAGACCAGTCAGACCACCATTTCGTGCGGACCTGTCGGGGTCCTCGGGTCTCCGCTGCGCTGCGCCCGAGGATGACAAACGTATGATGCGTCGGTCGCCCTCTACCCCGTCGTTGCAACCCAGTCGGGGTCTTCCTGTGCTGTGCGCTCGAACGTCAGGAAGTCCCAGTAGCCGCAGCGGCCCTTGCCGGGGAATTCGCGGCAGATTTCCGGGCGCGCTTCATAGACCGTGCAGCCGCGCGTCTTGGGGTCGAGGAAGGCGCAGATCGTCGTGAAGTGTTCGTCGAGCTGGTGGCGCAGGACGCGCTCGCCCTTTTCCTCGCCCTTCTTGGTGAAGGCCTTGCGCGCCTCCTTGAAGGTCAGGGCGTGGTGTTCGGCCAGGCGCACGATGTCGGATTCCTCGACGATGATGCGCGCGTAGGAGCAGCAGTAGGCCGGACATTTGGTGCAGTCGTAGTTGGTGCGTGCCATGGGATGGGTCCTTGTCTCAGGTCTCGTGGCGCGCGCGCCAGATGTCCCAGGCCATGCGCGCCGGCACGCCCAGTTTCAGCAGCAGTTTGGGTGGCAGAAGGTCGGGGGCGCCCAGGCTTTCCATGTCGGCGATCATCGCATTGTCGACGCCGCAGGCCATGTCGGCCGCCAGCAGGCCGCCGATCGTGCCCTTGGTCACGCCCACGGCGTTCTGGCAGACCGCGGCATGAATGTTGGGCGCGATGCGCCCGAACCCCGGCGCGTTGTTCTTGGACAGGCAGATGAAGCCGGTCCAGGTGAAGTCCATGGTGACGCTCGGCAGCATGGGAAACCGTTTGGCGAAGCGGTCCATGTGATCGACCCGCGCGGCGGCCCGTTCGGCGTCGTCGGCGCGCATCTCCGGGGCGTAACGGAACTTCTGGCGGATCAGGATGCGGTGGTCGCGGGTGAAACGCATGGTGACGCCGGCAAAGGCGTTGGCCGGCGTCAGGCCCCAGTCGTCCATACCGCCCAGCGCCGCACGCTCCTCAGCGGTCAGCGGTCGCGTCAGGCTGGCATGGGCGGCAAAGGGCATCAGGTGGCGCGTATAGAAGCCGAACTGGCTGGCAAAGCCGTTGGTCGCCAGGATCATCTGCGGCGCGAAGACACTGCCCCCGGGCGTCGTCAGGCGAATGCCGTTGGCCTGCTCCATGGCGGTGACC
>Ga0105054_10008142_pt1 | contig 13954 bp, 17 predicted proteins | sample BON02_FD_78091 | JGI IMG/M metagenome (GOLD analysis project Ga0105054, IMG submission 78091) | Freshwater microbial communities from Lake Bonney liftoff mats and glacier meltwater in Antarctica - BON-02 (megahit assembly) | ecosystem: Environmental > Aquatic > Freshwater > Ice > Glacier...
CTCTTGAATCGTTTCTGGTTCCTTATCGTAGTCGATCTCCCCGGGATGGCTAATCAATTGTCTGACATGTAAATTAACCTCATCATTATCAGTCAAATCTACCATTGGAGATCTTATCGGAGAGTAGGAAATTTGTTCTGGAGGTGAAAATTCATCATCCTCCTCCTCATCTCCGTTACGTGGTTCATCATCCCTTTTGTCTCTTCGGTTGAGATAATCCGCTCTCGATTTTCCTTTTCTTACCGGAGTCATGAATTTAATCACGGGAGTTTTATCAAGAATATTTTCACCAACCAGAATAGGTGGAGGATTAAAATCATCCCGTACATTTCCGAAAAGATCTTCATTTTCCTCAGTTATGATTAGATCATCTTCCATGTTGATTTTCTGTTTTCAAACGGAAAATCTTTAAGACTATAGATTAATTTTGGTCTGCGGCATCGGTAGCGAGATCATCTGCCGATTCCTTTGGAGTATCGAGGAGTCGTCCATCATCTTCCGACGGTCCATCGTCCATCTGTTCGGCAGCATGGATACTGCTCTCTTTAATCAATTCTCCAAGCGCTTCCATGGGATCGCCGCTTTCAAAGACCTGCTGAACCTTGTTACACATCTTCTTAAATTCTCCGCTCATCTTTGGATTTGAAGAAATCTTATTCAACATCTCAGTTGTCTGACCAAGATCAAATTTGCCAAGGGCTTCTTTGAAGAAATTACCTCCAGGATTTGGAGCAGGTACCCTAGCCATTTCCTCAATTGCTTCAATCATTGTATTGATATTTGACGAGATCAGGTCAAGACACTCCTTGCTTTCATCGTCCTTAACTGTATAGTACATAACCGCATAAAAACCAAGAAGAATTTTGGGAGGATGAACACTTTTAGCCTCTTTAGCCTGAAGTGTAGCATTTCGATAAATATTTGAAATTGGAAGAATAAACTTACCCAAACGAAATTCTATTCCGCTCATCATAAATTTATCATTAGCCTTTCCTTCAGATTCCCCGTCAGTGGGGATTATTTTTTCGATTACATCTGTATAGTTAATATCATAAACATCCTTCAGAACCTTGGTTCTGAAACCTTCAACGGACTCAGGTTTCTTCAAGACATTCTCAAAAAACTCTGAGAATTGTTCTTGTTGAACAATATATTCTGGCTTATCGGAAAATAATTTTCCTTTCATAAATGTATTACTTGCCAGATCAAGAGATCTGATTAAAAAATTTAGAGATCTGGGAAGACTACTGATAAGTGATTTATCGAACTCCATCTTTGCGTTTTTATCTTTTTCTCTTTTAAGATAAAATAGTTACAAAATATAATCATGGGTGATGTACAAATGGATAGAAGTGAGTTTTTTGAAGCATACGAACCAGTGGTTGCACCCAAACTAAAAAATAGAACGTATATCGATTATATGTATCTTCAGGAGCTGAACGATCACGATTTCGATGTAGATATGCCATCATTAATCAGTTTGATTACAGCCATGCCATTTTACAAAGGTATCGGAAAAGGGGGTAGAGAAAGATTGGAAGGAACTTCAATTCAAACCGATCGACCATATTTTATTCTCTTCATCGATCAAAAACCAGAGTCAAAAAGATATCTTCAGATGTGGTTAAAAATGGCCGAAACTGTAAAAAATGAATACTGTACAATGGCATATGTAAATCTTACTTTCCAACCGAACATTGATAAAAATTTTAAGACTCTTTCAAGAAAAAGCATGTCTTCTCATCCATTTTATTGGGCTCGTTATCAATCTAGCGATGCTCCATATGCATTGGTTTATAGAGATGGATGGCCTCAAGGTTTTTACAATGGCGGATTCTTTTTTCAGGATATGCTTAACTTCATCGTAACGGTAGTTGCAGATCCATCTGCTTCGATTGATAAATTTCAAAAAGTTCGTCCAAGCTATGTTAATAGTCTTCGTAAAAGAGAAATGGAATTAATGGAAGATTTGGAAAAGGAACGAGAGGAAGAAGAACAGTCAATGGAAAAGGAAAAACTGCAAGAAATTAATCCTCGAGATCAGATAATCGCACATGCGGTCGGATTTAATTAGGTGAATCTCTTTTCTCTCTTTCTCTAAAAGATGACAACCAGACAATATAAACAAGAAATTTACGAAACCTCTTTTAATGAGGACAAGTTGGGCAATTTGATCTATCCTCAACAAGCTCTTGGACCATATGTCGACGAGGACATGAGTGAAAGTGTTTTTTCATTATTGACGATTATTATTTCATGTACCATTTTAGTGATTATGTCAACTATTACCTATCAAGGGGTAACGGGTGACGATGGATATATACCAGAGATGGCGGCAACTGTCATGTCACTTAGTTGGGTATTGTTTGTTAGTTTTTTATTCCTTACATTTGGTGCCACAAGAGTTTTTCATATTACGGTTTTAATTGGTTTACTTGTTGTAAGTGGGTATCTCTACTCTGAAATGAATAAAAGCGATACGGTCGACAACGTTTATAAAAATATGGCGATTACTATTCTAGTATTTACCTCAATTGTGCTTATGATTCTTTTTTATTATTTAATAATTTCAAGAACGGTAAGTGATAGCAAAGAATATCGTGAAAAAGAACGTCTTCAAAGATTTAATAATAAATATAATGAGAAGGTAGAAAGAATCAGAATAAAGAATGATCGAAAAGTAGAAGAATTGCTTGCTCAACAGAAAGCACTCGAAGACGATCTTAAAGTAAGTGAAAAGGAACGTGAAAAACTTGAAAGATTGATTATGAAAACGAGTGAATAATTTTTTAGAAAGTATAAAAATGCCTGGTGCTTTAAAGGATATACGAAACCGTAAAATAAAATCTAAAAGTGCCAGTACAATTGACTGGTTGATTAACTATAACACAGTTACACTTGCTATTATGGTAATTTTTTTAATTCTTCCAGTTATCTTGCCACTTTGGTATCAGGCAGAAAATTTTAATATGGGCAGTAACAAGAAAAACTTGATCAGTGCGAGTACAATTATCTACTCAATTGCGGTTGGTTATATTATCATGGACAGTGTAAATAATTGGTATAGAAGTGTAGCCGTTCTATCATTAATCGTTACCGCTCTGATATTGGATATTGTTGTGGCCGCTAGCGAAGGAGATGATGATTCCAAGGATATCATCAATGTAGCCTGTGGATTTATTGGTATTGTATTCTTATTTGTATTACTATATAGACAATATATGGGCGGTTCGCTTTCTGACAACGATTATGTCGATAAGGCACCATTGATTGGAAATTATATCATGAAAATTGATCGATTGACTGATGAATATCCGGTCCTTCGAGAAAACATTATTTTAAAGGGACAACGAGCAGTCTTACTTGATATAGCAAAGGATATTATCCTTAGACCAGAGATGAGACAACTATATGATAATCCAAAATCACAAGAGGCTGAAGGCTTAGCCAAAAAATTAGAAAATTTAGATCAAAGTTATCTTGGAGAACCTTGGATGAGAGGAAAAGATAGTAATGCTAACAATATCCCTGTTTATATTAGAGATGTGTCTATTGCTTGTGGTGGGATTAATAATTTCCTTGATAAATTTATGACTAATGGTGCGCTTTTTAGAAGTATTTGGAGAGGAGGAAAGAAAGGTGGTGAAGGAGGAAAAAAGAAGAAAAGAAGGGAAGGAGATGAGAGTGGACGAGGAGGAAGTGGACGAGGAGGAAGTGGACGAGGAGGAAGTGGACGAGGAAGAGGAAGTGGACGAGGACGAGGAGGAGGTGGTAGCTGAGTATCTCAAATTCAGAGAAGTGTTTTTCATAATTAATTGTTATGGAAATGAAAATATATATATATATATATAAAAATGAAATGTAAGAATATCAAGGATAAAAATATCAAGGATAAAAACTACACCGGTAAAGAAAACACTCCTCTAGGTTTAGGATATTCTGCATTGGGAGAGAAAGTGGATAAGAGAATGGCAGGTAGAGACGGAAATATGTATATAGTTAAAAAGTATAAGAATGGCAAAAGATGGACAAAGGTAATTTCATCGTCCAGAAAAAGATCTCCGCGTATGTATGATGAAAAGGAGTACGAATACAGAGAGAATATTATTCTTATTCCTACCGAGTCTGCCATAATTGATGATAGAGAAGTATCAGTTGGAACCACCAACCCACTAAATGGAACATTCTACATGTATTTTTATCAATACATTGATCGTATATGTGGAATTAATTTAACTGTTTTGGTTGAAATGCTACCGGATGGTAGAATGCAATGGGTGTTTAAGTGTGAAAATAAAGATATATGCGATTACAGTAATGATAGATGCCAAGAATCACTTCGTATTCTTAAGTATTTTAAAAAAACATACCAAAATTCAAAAGATTGGTTACTACATAATGTCTATTCAGGATTAGTTCTTTTTTATACTAAAAAAGGAGTTATAAATCATGGATATACATATTTCAGCACCAATCGTAGAGAAGACGAAAAAATGCTTGACCAGTTTGATAAACAAGGACGAGAACTTATCTCGAACAAACTAGTTTTTGACGGGTTAGATGACATTGATCTATAAAAATTAACCAGGATTTGGAGCCGAGTAAATTATATTTAAAGATATCTACCGTTAATATCTGTTTTTGCATAACACATATTTGAGTAATGACTTTTTCTTCCACATCTAAAACAGGAACCATACGAAAATAATGTATCTCTAACATATAATTTTTCTGTTACATGTTCCGTATGATGATCTACCCGAGAACAATCTCTTATAAAATGACCGTTATCTCCACAGTTATGACAACGATCTTCAGCAGAATTAATTCTTTTTTCTAACATTTTTCTTTCTTCCGGTACGATACTTATTGTAGACCAACAACCCCCTCTTACATTGTCTATTCCATATCTTTCCATATATTTAAGAACATATTTATCTTCATCATATTTATCAGCTTTTTCAAAGTTTTCTACTAATTCTATAGGAGGATATTTATTTGTCCATTCACAACCATATCCAGAGAAGTGTTCTTCTAGTCTTCGATCTAAATTTATAGTTTTTCCGACATAATATTTACTCTCAATACATTTAAGAATATAGATGTTCATGGTTTTTCCATAGTTTATAGTTTAAACATTTTCAATTTTAGTCTAATATAAATTGGAAGTAGTTTTAATTCAATACCGAAAATGATTTTCCCCATAGGTGGATTTCACGTATTTCTCTCAGGGAACACAAGGAAAACCAGTGGATTTTCGGTATTTCCCCGGAGGGAAATACCTAAAATACCGAAAATGATTTTCGAATAAAGATGATTTTATAGAAAAGAAAGATGACTACTCTAACCAAGAACATCAAAGCGGGGAACTTTTCCCACAGTAAGAGTGAGTTTAACGAAGCAAAGAATTATTCAAAACACTTTGTCAAGTACAATCACGATCAGAAGGATGGAGGTAATTTTAGAGGAGCGGCCAGATTTAAGGCCAAGTTTCCGATAAGCTTTCCAAGAGGTCTATATTTTGAACAAAAAGAGGGGGATCCATTTAAGAAGTTGATGGGTAAGGCGAGTTTGGATTTGAAAGAAAAAACCGTCTTGGAATTCTGTGACACGCCAGATCGAGGTGCTCGAGATGGTTGGGTACACGTAGAAGATGTCGATATGGTGGAGTTTAACACATTTAAGACAAAGAAGTCTACAAATGTCTACAGTGAGCCATCTAAAGATAAAGTATTGGACACCATAAAAGGTGATTCCGTACTTATTTCAGATGCAAAAGATGACGATTTTTATCATGTTACATATGGAGGAGGAGGGGAAGGTACGCTGTACAATATTCGAAAGGGAGTTGCAAAAGCTCTCTGGAAGGCCAAAAAACAATGCCGTATTAAAGATGTGAAAAGTGAACAGGCGCTTGAAAAAGCGATTAAGTTTCCAGTCTGGTTCCAAAAGAACGAGGAGGGAGAACTAACAGGTATAGGTAGCTGGTATCTCAAGATTACCTATCGTGAAGACGATGGTAGTAACGAGGGATACCGGTGCAAATTCGAGGTTCCTGGAGTTCGAGAGTTGACTCTCGACGAACTCCAATCGAACGCGATTACCGGAATACCCTGTTTTTCTATTTCAAATCTTTATGTCGGCGGTGGCAAGTACAGTCTTCAAATCTACCTCTCCTCTTTCGTTGTAACAAACGTTGAGCCGATTGAATATCAGTCGGCTCAACAAGATGATATCGACGAATATGCGCAGGATGCAGGGTTCGTTGCTCGGATGAAATCTATTATCCCAGAAAAACCTCCTTCTCCTCCTCACCCAAGTCGTAAAAATGACAAGGGAAAGAAGGATAAGAAGAAGGATTCTGGGAAGGAGAAGAAAAAAGATATCAAAGATATCATCGCTCCTGTTCTTGAACCAGTTGACATTGATGGTGGAGATTCATCCGATAATGATTCAGAAAATGAACCAATTGCCGGAATTCCACCGCCTATCGATGAAGATTCCGATGAAGGTGACAAACCACCTCCGAAATCTGATAAGAAAAAACCTAAGAAGGAGGAATCCGATGATGGAGATTCCGATGAAGGTGACAAACCACCTCCGAAATCTGATAAGAAAAAACCTAAGAAGGAGGAATCCGATTCCGATGAAGATGACAACCTGCCTCCACCACCGAAACTCGATAAGAAAAAACCAAAGAAGGAAGATTCCGATGATTCAGATTGAGAACGACTATCTCCCCATATATATTACATTAATTATTAAATAAACTAATAATTATTTTTTAATCAGGAAATTGAAATGAAAAAGAATATTTTGCGTTAAAAACAATGGCAGACGAACAGACTCTATTTCCCCTAGATGATCGGGAGTTTGCTCTTACTAAGGTCAAGAAAAATGGTTCGGTATTTAGGTTTCTCCCTCATGAATTCCAACATGACCGGGAAATTGCTCTTGCTGCAGTAGAGAGAGACGGAACAATTTATATGGATCTCCCCGAAAAGTATAGACATGACCGGGAGATTATTCTTGCTGCGGTCAAATCAAATGGTCTGGCTTTTCGGAATCTCCTTCCAAGATTCCAACATGATCGGGAGATTGCTCTTCTTGCGATTAAGGCAAGCGGATTGGTGTTTGAGTTTCTCCCTTATGAGTTTCAACATGACCGGGAGTTTGCTCTTCTTGCGATTAAGGCAACTAGCCGTATATTCAAATATCTCCCCTGGGAGCTTAAGAACGACCGGGAGATTGCTCTTCTTGCGATTAAGGCAAGCGGGCTGACGTTTGAGTTTCTCTCATGGGAGCTTCAACATGACCGGGAGATTGCTCTTCTTGCGATCAAGGGAACCAGCCACGCATTCAAATATTTTCCGGAAGAGCTTAAGAATGACCGGGAGATTGTTCTTGCCGCAATTAGGAGAGATGCCATGATATTCCTATACCTCCCATTGGAGATTAGAAATGATCGAGAATTCGCTCTCGCCGCACTTAAAAACAACTATCGGATATTCAAATATCTCCCCCGAGAAGTTTAGACTTGATCAGACATTCATGAGAATGTTCCACTCAAACTAGCACAATTTTTTTATATTAAAGTATAATAAAAAAATTTCTTAAAAAAATAATGAATGAAGATAATCATTTTACAGATTGGTGTCATAATTATTATGAATATCTGGAAAAATGGTATCCGCTTTTTGCCCAACTCTTTATCGAAGAAAAAATGAAAATACCAACCAGAAAAGATTTTTATTGGCATTGTTATAAGAATAGTTGTCCTATAGTAGATGTACAACCATTAATTATTCCAACGCCAGAAATATATATGGAACATTTTACCATGGAAGAGGAATTTTTTAGTCGACAAAATTGAAAATAAAACTAATTGTTCTCCATAAAATTACTTTACAATGGAGAACGAACAATTGAAAACATGTCAGTCTTCGGTGACACAGGAAGACCGGGAATCTGCTCTCGTTGCTATAAAAAAATATGCAAACATATACGCCTATTTCCCCGAAGAGTTTAAGGGTGATCGGGAAATCGCCCTTGCTGCTGTCACCGCATACGGGGCAATGTTCGAATATTGCCCCGAAGAGTTGAAGGGTGATCGGGAGATCGCTCTTACTGCGGTCACTAATTACGAATTGGTATACAGACATCTCCCTGAAAAGTTGAAGGGCGATCGGGAGATCGCTCTTGCTGCGGTCACCGAAATTGGTTCGGTATATAGATATCTCTCCGAAGAGTTTAAGGGTGATCTGGAGTTTGTTTTTACTGCGATCAAGAAAGATGGTTATATGTTCAGATATCTCCCCGAAGAGTTGAAGGGTGATCGGGAGATCGCTCTTACTGCGATCAAGGAAAATGGTTTGGTCTTCGAATATTTTTCAGACGAGTTGAAGGGTGATCGGGAGATCGCTCTTACTGCGGTCACCGAAAATGGTTCGGTATATAGATATCTCTCCGAAAAGTTGAAGAGTGATCGTGAGATTGCTCTCACTGCGGTCACCGAAAATGGTTTGGTATATAGATATCTCTCCGAAGAGTTTAAGCGTGATCGGGAGTTTGCTCTCGCTGTGGTCAATAAAGTTGGTTTGGTATTCAGATATCTCCCCGGAGAGTTGATGGGTGATCGTGAGATTGCTCTCACTGCGGTTGTCAAGTGCGGGTACCTATATACCTATCTCTCCGAAGAGTTTAGGCGTGATCGGGAGATTGCTCTAGCTGCGGTTACCAGCAACGAATGCGTATATATGTATCTCTCTAAAAAGCTTAAGGGTGATCGAGAGATTATTCTTGCATTTGCTAAAGGAAAAACAGAATAATGTTCGAATATCTTCTCTTGAAGCAGTATAAAAAATTTCTTATAAATAAGAAAATTTACCAAGCCAGAATGGAAATAATTAGAAGAAAGAATAATAAAAAGATAAAAAACCAAAACCAAGAATTTTGTTCCATCGAGTCAACGGGATCCACCTCTATTTTTATCACTCGAACATCAACCAGTTCTTCTTTGTCTTTGTGAGGCGTATATTTATTTTTTATAATCTGCTCAATGCTAGCCATTTTAATTGGTATTAAAGGATTAATATCTAAAAATGTCTAAATACCAATCGCTCTTTCTTTCAAATAACGGCTCAAACATATTCACCACAATCGGTTTTTTGAAGGGAATCGAAGATCAAATTGATCGAGTGGAATGGTGGAATGTCTGTGGTAGTTCTAGTTTACTTGTTTTTCTAAAGATTGTTGGATATAATTATGAACAGATATTTGAGATTCTTTCTGATTTGTCACTGACATCAACATTTGTCAATGGTTCAAGTCTGGTACCGGAAAATGAGGACGAAAAGAAACGCTATATTAGAGAATGGTTGATTGAACATCTATCTAATTCGGAGTTTTTCTCCAAGGACATTAAACTTGGAGAGATTTGGAAAAAGACAAAGATATTTCCAAATTTTATACTATTTTCTAGAAAAGATCAGAAGATTACTTATATTTCACCGTCAACACATCCAAAATATAAATTGGTTGATTGTGTGATGGCTAGCTTATGTTATATTGGCGTCTACGAAGAATATAGTTTTATGGGAGATACATTTAGTAATTTATGTTCAGTAGATTGTTATCCTTATCTATATATTTCACCTATGACAAGTAGTAATATATTATATGTTGGAAATGTAAGTAAATTTGAAATACCGGTAGGATCAATTTTAGGTCCTCTTTCAAAGAAAGAAGGAATGATTATTCGTCAATTTTCCGAACATGAAAAGTATCGAATTGACTCGATTTTTAAGAATATGGGAGAAGATGAAAGCGTTAAGTTGTATTCTTTTTATCGTCAAGGAAAGTTGTCCATCGAGGAAGAAAAAACCTTTTTTTCACTTGGTTTGGAACAGGCATCTGCTTTTAAAGAAAAAACCGATACTGAAGAACGAGAAAAAAAGTTTGTCGAGAATATTGAGGCTCAAACTTAAATTATTAAATATTAATAGTGAATAAGAAATAAGATAGATAAAATTATGAAGGAGAGTGATTATCTCGTAGTTTTGATCACTAATCAACAGTGCGGAGTTTGCACATCGAACCGTGGAAATGGAATCATAGGAAACAAATTTCCCTATATGGCATATGAAATGCTAAAGAAACTTCTTATACCACACGGTACAAATGGTAAAAAATCTAGTGAATTGAAATTGATCAATATCCATTATACTCATCAAGATTCAAAAAGAACAAATATTCAGGATATCTCACGATTTTCATATCGTCCCGATAAAATAGTTCAGGAAAAGATTTTTAATTTTCAGGGAAAGACGAGGACGGTCACTATTGAAATGGATGATACTGAGAATCCGGAAATTGTTAATAGTGCTCAAGTTAAAGTGGATGATGGAGATGACTTGATCGATTGGAAGGACTATACTCTTCATAATATTCCAGATAAACTAGAGAACTATGTTGGTTTTTTTGCACCTATGATATTAGTTACTACTACAACGGACTGGAAAAAATCTCTTAAAACGGGAAGTCCGCTCAAGGCAACAAGTAATATGGGTTTTATAACTCAGGTAGATGGAGATTATATGATGGATAAAACTCAGGATCCTCGCAAAAGAGGAGTCTCTTTTGAAGATATGGTTAATCAATTAAAGGATGGAAAGTTGTCTTTGGAGCCTCACTCCGTTAGAAATTCGGAGAAAAAGAAGGTGGATCCTCCGACGGGTCCTCCGACGGGTCCTCCGACGGGTCCTCAGACGGGTCCTCAGACGGGTCCTCAGACGGGTCCTCTGACGAGTCCTCCGACGAGTCCCTATAAAATTAGATATTATGATGACATGGATTATTAAAAAAAGTTTAACAAATAGATAGATTAAAAATGACTCTTACACAAGACAAAATCCTCAATTTTATGTTGAAGATGGCCGATGCTATGAGAAAGGAAAATATTCCTATTGTTACAAATATTACCTATGATTTTCCGCTTCCTCGTCCATCAGTTCAGAATGGTGATAATAACGGATAACGTTTATATAAGTGAAAAATACTTTGTTCTTTTGCTTTTGCCTCGATCATAATGTCAATATCAATATCATATTTCTCCGGAATCTCTAACAAATAGTTAGGAATTTCTTCAACATAGTCAGAATGAGCACCAAGACGACATCCTTCCCGTTGTTCGGAAACATGAAACTTTGGTTTGATACCTCTCTTTTTCCATCCCTCTAAAATTTGAGGCATATAATATTCCGGCGTATTTGGAAGACACTCTTTACATATATTGTAACAGTTAAAGTGATGAGTATCGAAAACAATCGGTATGTTACATTTCTCTGAAATATATAGTACATCTTCAATGTTATAACATTTCTCGCAATTCTCGAGTATCAGCCTGCGTTGAACGCATTCTGGCATTCTATAAAAATTATCAATAAATCGTTGTGTAGCAAGACCTTTATCACCGTATACACCTCCGCCATGAACAATCATTACCGAATCTTGATCCATTCCCATCATATCGAGAATAGTAGCGTGCCATTCCAGATCGTCTCTAGTCTGTTCAAATACTTTTTCACTTGGAGTAGAAAGAACATTATACTGGCCGGGATGAAATGTAAGACGTTGTTTATACCATCTGGCCTTTTTTCCAATACGCGCTAACTGATTCTTAAATTGGGATAAACCATAACTTGGAGCCTTTTTATTTGTAATATGGGGCATCAAGTCACTACTTATTCTCATAAAACGAATTCCATTTTCATAATTCCAATCAACCAATTTCTCAAGATCGTCTAGATTTTTTTTAGCAAGAGAAACTGCAAAATGAGCTCCTTGTTCTATTATTGTATTTAATCTACAAGCTCTTCCACAAAAAATATTTTCCTTACGTAACTCAGAATTGATACATGCATATCCAAGTTGAATTCTAAGTGGTTTTGTATTTGGGATAAGTGGAAAAAAATTGGTATTGAAAATTTGATCCTGAATCCATCTCGGGGAATATGATAGATCAACAAGTTGTTTGTTAAGTAGATATTCGTATGTAGAATAATCTTTCTTCAACTTCTTTACATTATCGCTTCTATCTCCATTGACTATTTTATCTTCTAAAATAAAGTTTGATGTATCTGCCTCTTTAAATTTTGAATTATCCAATATATGAATTTTTTTACTTTCTAATTCAACTGGAAGCTGATAGAAATCCTTATCATTTGAGATAATGTAAACGTGATCATGTTTGATTAGATAAAAAGTAAGAATGGCGATAATATCGTCAGCTTCAGCACCTTTAACCCTTAAGGTGAATGGAAACATTTTCGCTATATTTTTATATAATTCTTTAATATATGGTCCATAGTCATACGTTTTGGTATGTTTTCTGTTAGATTTATAGGATGGATATATTTTATTTCTCCAACTTCTAATCATATGATCATCCCTACATAATATCATATTCTTAACTTCTACATTTAACTTCCTACTCAATTTTTCAATTGAGGCATTGAAATTATTTAGGACTGCATTATGAGTAAATTTATTGTTACTTTTTCGACACCATACCTCACATGCAGTTACTCGATGGAAAATGTAAGATGTGTCGATCAATATCATCTTTTTAATGGTCAAAATTGAAAATTATAATATAATTTTCAATATTAAAGTAACCATGCCAATACACGTCTTCGCGGGGAATGACGGACGTTCCCCGCACAACGAGGGTTATGTCTATCATCTTATACAACTAGGGGGTTTTAAACCTAAGTTCGCCAATGAATCCGATGCAAATTTTGCAGGATATTCTATCATCGACCAGCAACCTTTTCGTCGCGGAAATTATGTCTTGGTCATCTTTGTCTATGATGAAAATCGTATATACTGGGAAGATGAAGACCCTGACTGGACCAATGATATTTGGCATATTTATCCTACTGTTCAGGATGCCTTAGATGTTCTAGCTAAGCATGGTGAAAACGAACATGTTCCCGGTATTGATATATATGATTTCGACTCATTTATCAGAACAGAACTCTACTTTCCAGACGCATGATCATTGACGAGTTTGATATATTCTTGCATGGCATCATCTTTACTCATTTTTTTGCATTCATTCCAGGCATCCCATTTATATCTTTCTCGAATACCTCCAAATACTCCCGGACATTGTGTGTTACAAACGCCAATAGTTGCCTGTTTGTAAAAGCCATATAGCTTCAACTTTGTTTGATCATTTGGATTGTGCTTATTAATTTGATGGGTTGATTTGATGAAATCAGTTTGAAGAGTCATATTTCCTCCTTTTTTATGTAATCTTTTCTTTTACAAAAAGAAAAGATAGAAACATTCCATCATCATATTTATTATAAAAAAATTGGGGAGACATATATTCCTTTCACATATACTACTGTTTGAGCATAACATGTCCTTTGTTCTCTGATAGGTTGAAGTTCGGGGCGATAATCTAGTTCATCTGAAATGTTAATGGACGATAAATGTAATCTCTCTTAACGTTAAAAACATACATTTTAATATAAATGGTATAGTATTTTCATTTTATAGGGAGGACAAAATTGAAGAAAAAAAAGAATATTTATTATATACAACAAACAACATGTACAGAAGCATGAATGACACCAAGAGTGACCGGAACTATCGTCACCTTTCAAAGAAGGTGAGGGGTGGTGTTTCAAGAGATCGCAAAGGAAAGAAGGAAAGACCTGTTTTGGACGAGGATTACTCATCTGACAGCTTGGTACTATTCACCAAGTGCAGTGGTGAGCGGGGTTTCTTTTCTCCGTTAGATAAGTGGACAGATGCCATGTGTTGGGAATCCTCTGAAGAGGAACCCTCTCCTAAGAAGGAACCCTCAGACGAGGAGGAACCGCCAAGAAAGCCTCTGACGAAGAATCTTCCGCGTGTCAAGAAGCTTCTTGATGCAGAGTACGAC
>Ga0105054_10008145_pt1 | contig 13951 bp, 7 predicted proteins | sample BON02_FD_78091 | JGI IMG/M metagenome (GOLD analysis project Ga0105054, IMG submission 78091) | Freshwater microbial communities from Lake Bonney liftoff mats and glacier meltwater in Antarctica - BON-02 (megahit assembly) | ecosystem: Environmental > Aquatic > Freshwater > Ice > Glacier...
AAATATATATATATATATATATATATATATACATATATATATATATACATATATATATACATACGTGTACATATACATATATAACACAACGAGATAATCATGTCCTGTCTTCTTATATCATATCTCCAAATCTCGTGCATTTGTTGCTCGCAAACATACCAATCGACGACCTTCAGCGAAGTCGCATTGCCACCAACAATTAACAACACAGCTGATGGCTATGGGCTTTCAGATTTCATGCTCAAGGCTGGACGTGGTGGAGTCATCGATGACAATTGTGTCATCGTTAGGCAAGTCGGGGGAGCTCATTGTCAAATCAATATTTGCACCTTCTTCTCCTCTTGCTGTGCTATTTGCTGTTTCACCCCCCACTTCCTCGTCTTCCACTTCTTCTTCTGCTGCACCCGCATCACTTTTCGATTTGGAAACAACTCCTCCTGACCCCACTCCCTCACTGCTTGTCTTTCTGCAGCCACCCTGGAGCGTCCCTTCGATGCCGGAACCATCAACACCTTTTGGGCCCCCACTATCGTTCTCATCGATGTCGTCAAGCTTGTCGTCCTCGCCATCTTCCTCACGCTCGTCTTTGCTCTTCTCCAAAGTTTTTTTTGAACTCGAAGCCTGCGAGGGCGCGGGTTTGAATACAAAATTTGAGAAGTGTCTGTGTGGATCATAGGGCCAGTCTTTGCTCTTTCGCAACTCTGCGTTGGATTTTGCCCACGCTCTCCATGCTGTGCGACTCGTAATATTATTGTCCACCAAAAATTGCTCGAGGGATTGCCTGATGGATAACGACTCTGGAGCAGAAGGAGGACTAGTAGGTGTTTGAGTCATGATCTCTGATGATTCGCCTGCCTTTCTACTGACGCGCCTGCTCTCATGATTCAACATGACTGCTGGTCCAGGATTTGAGGTTATGAGATCTCGTTTAAGTTTGTTGAGCATTCTGATTTGGTCCGGGCTCTTCTCTTCTTCTTGTCCATACTGAAATGCATCTGCATTTTGACCAGTGACTGTCGGTAAATCACTATCGGACGCATGAAGACCACGCTTTCGCTTGTTGTACCTCCTTCCTCCTGATGGCTTCTCATTATCCCCATCCTCTTGCCTGGATTTTGCCAATTCCATTGCCCGTAATGTTTTTTCGAACTCGACGCTTTTCAAACTCGACGCTTGTCGGGGGGTTGTACTTTCCCCATCCGTCGGTGACCTGTCTCGTTTTTTCCTGGCATCTTTTTGGCAGACCTTGCCTCCATCACCATTAGTGAAATTGCCACCATCTACTTTGGCAGCAGAATGAGCACCAGCAGGATCGGTTGGCTTCTGCGGATCAATCTCGTAGAAAAAAAGTACGGCTTCCGTCTTGATTGTGTCGTCATGAAAGATATCTGTCTCCGTAGTCTGCATCCGTTCACCTCGAAAGTCAACGAGTACAAACACGCATGCACACGCATGAAGTCACGCATGCACGCACGCATGTATACACAGACACAGACATAAACACAGGTATAGACCCTCATATAGACACGGATACACTCACAATTTTCAAACACAGACACAAAAATAGACATAGATCCAGACAGACGCCAACAAAGACGCACAATGCAGACGCAGACGAAGACGTAGAAACAGACACAGACACACACACACACACACAGAAACATACGCAGGAACAGACCGAAATAGACGCAGACACAGACGCAGAAACAGATGCAGACAGAGTTAGACAGAGGTAGATCAAGACAGACACAGACACATAGACGCAGATGCAGATGCAGACATAGGCGTAGAAATGTATTACGCACGAACAACATCACGGATCAGATGGTGAATCGGTACAAGCATGTGTGATTGAAAACAAGAGAGTTTTTTTGGAACCTGGATATTGGGATCTTTGTCATCATCGAGACGTAGCCACAAATGCGACGCCGCATCGTGCTCTGAAAAACGCACATACGCTATATAGTGGCCAGAATTTGCGTGGTCTCCCTTATGGCACACGAAAGATTTCAGCGTCCACAAGTCCGATGACAAAGACCTGTTCAATGCCAGACCATGTATCAGACCAGTGCACATACCCTCGACATGCCAATATCAAATCAAGGACATTGCTAAAGTAGAAAATGCCTAGCAACGTGTGTGCGAAAAGACTTGTCTTGCATCGAATTCTCATAGCCGTGTGGGGCTGCGCTTACCCATTTGGAGAGAGCTTCAAATCAAACTTGACGCTTGCCGAAATCTTGCAAGCCTTTTCGTCAAAACGTTTCAAAGCTAAAACCAGTATCTTCGGAGAATTTTTGAAAGAAAGCCTGCCATGTCACCGCGTATTTCAAAAACCCATCACATGTTTTTATTACGTTTCGTATGGCAAAATACTTTTACAGGCACACACACATTGTGCTGGAGCGTTTCCCCACCTGAATTCGACACCGTGACACAAGTATCAAGGTGTATTTGTCCACACCCGTATTAGTAGTGCGGACAAAAAGTAAACCAATGCATACAATTTAAGTTTCGTTTTTGCATTCAGGGAGCACAGGTTGAAACAACATACTGTGTGCCTCAATTTATGCCAATCTACGAACTGAGTTGACAGTCACACGAAATTTGACAACACACATTTTGTCCGACAGGCACCGGGCTGGCGTACGGGAAACTTACACTTTGAGAGCCTCACCCTGCACTTGAGTTGCCTGACTCCCCTCGAGCATATCCGGCGCGGGGCGACGCAGATCCGTGATTTCATTGCGCGACATGAATTCTTCGAGAAGCCATTTCAGATTCATGTTTTTATCATAAATAAGTCCGTCTGAGTTGCGGAGCGGAAGTGATAGTAATGCATAATCTTCCTCAACTCCAATGTCGCTTGAAGTTTGACCCATTTCGTGCCAAATAGTCACTGTAAGTTGGTTGAGTGGTCCACCCAGGCAAGCGTGACACCAAGTAAAAAATTCTTCAGCATCCTCCTGTCCGTCCAAAGGTCTATTTGTGTGCCATTTCAGCTTACGGCACATGGCACGAATTGCGTTCATTGAGTCTTTTGTCACGTGCTGCAGGGTAGAGGGTGAGGATTCTGAAAATCGATTCCTCAGAGGCTGCACAAAGCCCTCCAAAATGAGTTTTCGCAACTGATTTTTGTCTTCCGCTTCATCACCTGTTTGCTTGTCATTCAACATTTCTTGAAAGATGTCCACATGTCCGTCGAGGAACGGCATCGCAAACATCGAGAAAAGAATTGAGTCCATATAACATGAGTTTCCGGCATTCTCGATTTTCAACTGCCAGATACAATGAATAAGTAAGCAACATCAAACTTGCTTTTGCCGGTCGCAGGATCAAATTTGCTCGAAGAAAAAGTCTCTTGATTCTCCAAACTCTCAATATTCGAATTCTTAGAGACTTTTTCAAAAGTAAACCCAGTAATCTCGTGAAATGGACAAACCTCATTTCAGCAGATTTTTCCTCGAATTCTCGGCATTTTACTACACTTCAACCTAGGGGCTTTTCCTTGTACATTTCTCTTTCGAAAAGAGCCTTTCAAATATCAGGGGGACTTATGAATCCACTCCAATGACATATTTGAAAAAGATCCTCAGAATTCGAATTCTGAGGAGAGTTCGAAAAATCGAGAGATTTTTCTGCGAGCAAATTTGATGTTGCGACCAGCGTTACCAGCCTGCTCGGTACATATTTGAAAATTGTGAAAAAGAACAACAAACCTTAAAAATGCTGTCGGGAGGACGTGCCACGTCCTTTGCCTGTGCGCAAAGGTTTTGCTTTGGCGCCGAGCTCTTTACGATCCTGACAACGACAAACGCTTTATCTTGTATTTGACAATCTGTGCTGTCTTGACCACCCGTACTCTCTCCGAATTCTAGTGTCAATGCTCCTTGCTTCTCTTTCGGAGCACGCGAACTGAACAACCGAAGTGAGCAGCCCCACCCGACAGAAGCCTCAGCCACAGCTTCTCCCAACGCTACAAGGAATCCTTGCCAATTCCCGTCCCAAGTCCCAAACAGTTCCTGTAGCGGTTTCATGATAGTCTCTCCAACAGTCTTGCACGGAACACTTGATAGACCAAGCATGGCACTGGGAAAGATCAGTGATAAACTGTCAAAATTCGCTTTGAGAGTGGTTTCTTCCACAGCACCCAATGTGCTTAATCGTGTCATGAACATCTTTGGTGTGTCTTGAATTTGTTTAGTGTCACGATGTTGCGCATCGCAAATGCCAGTGATCACAAGTTGTTGTTCCTTCGTCAAAGTTTCTGGAAAATCTTCCAGAGACAACCTGGGAGATACAAAACCTCCTAGGAGATTCCAATCAATCTTTTTCCGTTTTTCGATGGAAGATGGGTATCGAAACACCTTCCCACCAATAGCAAGCAACCATTCACCCAGCAATCGCTGGTGATCAAGATTAAAAGGTTCAAAATTTCCAAGGGCTTTCGAAAACGTTTCGTCACCGGTCAATTCATAAATCACCTCAACTTCGTATTCGTCAAAGACATCGATCAATTCTTCTTTGAGCTTCTCCTCATCTAAGTCAAGAATTTTCCTGCCAGCACCACCATATGCTTGAAACACGATAGGGGTTGAACATGTTTTGTTAACGCGTCGGAGGTGATCTTTGACTTCTGTATAGACACGCGGCCAGACCTCCTTACAAGTTGAACTGCCCTCATCCACCTCCAAATAAATAGGAGCCTTTTGACCACCAGTGGAAATCTTGATCTTTTTCTGAGTTGGATTTTGTTTGCACGTCCCCCCTCCACTTTGAGGCTGGAGGTTGATCTTTTTGTGAAAGAATCTGTTGCATTTCAACACGGCAAGACCAGCTTCTTCACAAAGTTGGTTAAATTCGATATCCTCCCAAGGAGGATGAATCGCGTAGTAGACTCCAAGGCGAATCGTCTCCTTGACATTTAGCAGATAGAATGAGTAGGCAGAATGCGTAATCACAAAGGGTGAAGCAACCCTGTAAGACATATTTGGAACCCGATGGATCCCGATCACGCCGAAAGACTTCTTGTCACCAGTGTAATCCCTGAAGGTCTTCGCTTCGTCATATTTTCCTCCCTGCAGCATTTCCTTTCTTGCAATTGTTCTCGCTGTTGGGTCAGCACCAGATCTTCGGGGTGCCTGGATATCCTCGTCCCCCAATTTGACGGAGGGACATTTCTGGGACATCTTGTACTCGTCAGAAACGGCATGCGACTCTGACGCAAAAATCTCTTCGATTTCAGCCATAACTTTTGAGAATGAGCAAGGCAGCAGTGGCTTGTGCGTGACAGGCAACGCCGCATACATCTGGTTGAGATCAAGTTCGTAACACGAATGTACATTGTCATCAAGCAGCCAAACATTGTCCAATCCCAAAAATCCAGCAAAAGTCTGAACAAAAAGCCGAGCATACGCAATTCCCCCAGATTCTTCAGTGACAACGAGCTCACCCTTTTGGTTCAAATTGTTTGATTGCAACCTAAATTGGGATTCTCGCAAATTTTGCAAAGATTTACGGCTCAAATACATCTTCTTTGGAAGTGTTACAATGATGTACCACTGACCATAATCGCGGAAATAATTGTAGAATTCTGTCCCTGAGCGTACAACAAGGACTTGCGTCACACCAGCTTCTGTGCCATAGGCAGGCTCGGGGGCATCTGTTCGATTAAGTAGCCCCTTCTTTTCGCTGTCGAGATGATGTTGATACGTAGGAGTAAAGACCCAACCCTTGACTTGGGGCAACCCACTCTCCTTTCCGAGTCGGTGAAATGAACTTGCTCTCTGCACCTTGCCATCTTTTAGATCAAAGTAATCACTTGCGCTCTTGCCATTTGGCAAATGAATCTTTGGCCAAGATTCTTTGTGGTGTCCGTATAGAGTTTGGCACGAGAATTCTGGCAATCCTGGCAATGACGGGCCAGTGTCTTTGAGCTCCAGAAAATTAACCGTTTGTTTTTTACCATCGGCATCGGGAGTCCAGGGGTATCGTCTTGCCAAATACCGAAAGTCACCGTCTCGGTTGTCTTTCCTGGACGAATTTGAATGATTTTCCTTTTTGTTAGCTGTCCAACCACTGAGTTGCTGTATGCTCAATTTACCAAACTCATGGTCAACTTGGTACACAGCATCTTCGCCCCCGATTTTTGTCAAAAGATCACTGCCATCTTTGCCAGGCATCGACCACATATCCTCATAGTCCTGATCGTTGGTGGCCTTATAGTCTTCATCAGTAGAGCTACTAATATTTGATGAAGTACCACTTGAATGAAACATTGTGTTTCCACCTCCACTGGCGTACACCGAGCAGTCCTTTCGTTTTCCTGCTCGTATTGATAGGCAATCCCAGTCGATCAGTATTTGCAGGCGCTTGGAGTCGTGAATCTTGAATCGATTTGGGTCGTCATTATACGGAAACTCAATAGGACTGTTCGTCCAAGTGTGGATTGGAAATTCCGAAGGCTCAATTTCTTCTTCTCCGCAGGAATAATAGAATGGCTTCTTCAACTCCTCACCCACCCCTTTTTTCAAGAGATCATGACAGGCTTGTAAGTACAGTGATTGTGCACATTCGCCTCGGTCTTGACCGTTGCTTGCATCAGGATCAAACCCGACGAGCAGCGCCAGAAATATACCTGCCTGTTCTTCCCATGGCTTCTTGTGCTGTTTCAGCACCGAGAGCAAAGCTGCCAACCTGTATGACGTGACTGTACTTTAGGACGGAGATTTCAACAAAAAATATATATATTATCTGGCCCCATACAGCTCTATAAAATTGTACTATTGGTTACAGCAAATGTGTTACGCACCTTTGTATCTTCGCCCTCAGGTGATACTTGCCTCGCATGATGTAAAGATTTCCACTCTGCCCCCACTCGTCCTCACAAAGATCTCGCCAGTATGGTCGTATCCACTTGTGTCGTGCACATGCCACTGTAACAGTCTCCGGATCCGATTCAAGAAGAGTAGGAGGCGGCTCCTGTGTCTGACGGCCAATCTTGTCCCTGAGCAGCGATAGGAAATGAAGGTAAGCTCCCGTCTTTCCAATCTGTGTTTCAGCCGAAAGAACGAGACGCCGTTGGTGCACAGGATACAGACAATTTTGAGTATCAAATCTATATTTCCCGACATCGCATATCGAGTCAGCATTTGATTTACCGGCCACCCACGAAGTGCGGTATTCATGGATAGCACTCCTTTTCGGCGTGATGAATCTAGATAAATCTTTGCCCTTGACACTGGGGGCTTGACCAATATACTTGCTCTGTTCCAGAGTTTTAAATTTGATACACTCCCAAATCTGCCGAGGAAAATTATCGTCTGCCTTATCCACTGCATTGATCAGCTTCTGCATGCCTGATCCGAGGACCAGGGCACACGGAAAAGGAAACTTGATTTGTGAAATATAGCACTTACCACACACTTCAGTTTCAGGCTGCTTCTGGGAAAGGGAGCCTGAGACTTCTGAGAGGCGGATTGCTTCATCGAAAAGATATTTCAAAGACGAATCGTCACGGAGAAAAGTAATATCGTCACCGACCTGAAGGTCTGCCTGCCACAAGTCAGGATCTTGCTGCAGTGTGACCCACGATCGATCATGATCTCGGCTCTTCATCGAATAAAACGGTAGATGAGACTTTTGGCGATTTGGAGTGGTCACAACCAACCTGCAGTCTTCCAAAGATATTTTCTCTGTATCTGTATTCAGGCACAATTGAATCCTTGGCTTTTCCACCTTGAGCACTTTGCACTCCAAAACAACTCTGGCAGTAGACATGTGCATGTCATCCGGCGCATCTGTTTCATTCCAACCTGTGACACCTCCCCAAGGCAACTTGTGCGTAGCATAGCCAACAAATGCGTCATTGGCGTAAGAAACTGCGAGCGGCTTGTCAGCGCTCATCGTTACAACAGTGGCAGATGTCGAATGTGCAGGCTTTGAAGCCTGTGATGGTGTATCACCTGATTCCATGTTCTTAGTTTTTGGATGGCATGCCTGTGCATCCTGGCCATCTACGTGTGTGTTGCAACTTTCTTCAGGGCGTCCACCGCCACCATAGCCATGCGATGAAGTGCTCACTTGTGAAACACACAAGAGTTGCATGATTTTACTCCAGTCCTCTTTTAAAAACTCTCGTGTGTTGATGAAATCAGGATATCGGCACACTCTCCCCAATTCTTGAATACAAGTCGCACAATTATCAGACGTACGCATTCTGAGGTCTAAACAATTGAAAGAGCCCGGGAACGTGTCGCCCATCCTGCCTTTCTCCAGGAGTATCAGTATGCATGGTAGTCCCTCAAGATCCTGGTACACAATTCTTGGCTTTTGGTCGTAAATTCGGTGGAAACTCTCAATTCCAGGTGACGTCAAATGAAGCATTTGAAATTTTTTTTCTACCTTGAAGGAATCCCATAGCGACGCTAATCCAAAGTCTTTCAGTACGGCAAAAGGAGGAATTGTACGACTGTTTTAATCCGTACTGAAAAAAAGTTTGTCGCGGCATACTCTCAATGCTTCTGTCACGAACTCTCCTATGTCATTTCCAGTAATTCTGACGATCTTCATGGGTCCAGATACGGACCAGACTGCGCATTTAGCGTCATGCTTGCAGGTGTGTTCCTGCCAATTTGCTTTCAAAAGATCTAGCACCATTCTATCAGATTCTGAAATGAATCTAGATACGTCTGTCGACTGAATTGTCGGTTCGGAGAGAAGTTTGAAAAACAACAGAATAGTTACACATCCTTCTTTGCGCTTTTCTTTGCGCTTTTCTTCTGCACCAAAGATATCTTCGAATTCTTGTTCGAACTCCGAAACGATTTCTTCCAAAATATCCTCTCCAGCTTTCTTCAATCCTTTTCCTTCGATTCCTCCGCTCAACTCACTTAGCTCAGCACACAAGTCTCTGAAGTGTTTCAAGAATGCGGGTGCCTTCTCATCGCCAAGTAGTGTCAATGTCTCCTTAGATGGCAGAGATGGCAGGCAATTTGTACCCCAATCAAAAGTCTCCTCGCTCTTCATCACACGTTTCCTACTTTCACCAATATCTAGGAGCCCTCCCTCAACCTTCCATCGGAAAAGATCGAAATAAAGTAGAGAGAAGACGATATCCGCTAGCCACAGGTGCTCTTTTTTTGCCGTGTTGTTTGATCCGACATTGGCAATGAGCGGCTCTAAAAATTTATCCTTCCGAATGAGTTGGGCGGATAATGATCTCTTTATCGTGCCACAAAGGCGACCCGCGTGTGATTGATCTCTGCTCACGCTGTCGTGCCTCAATTTACTGGGAATTGTTCTAAGAAAGTCCTCAAGCCTCAAATATTTGGAAGGCTTGATATTTTCTCCAATTTCGCAGGATTCGTTCGGAGGATACCACTTAACAACATGAAGTTCCTCCAAATGTAACTCTTCAAGGTCGAAAGACCCCACTTTAGCTGATCCTACACCTTCTGCCGTAATACCCTCTTTCTCAAGTTCAGTTTTGAGATGTTCGGATGTCAGTCCAATTTGCACAAGAGATTTTATTTCCTCAGTTGTGGCAACCACAATTTTGACCTGCACCACGATAAGGGACTTGCTGCCTTGATTTCGTTTCGAAACATGCTCCAAACTGAGGAACACCTTATCTGGGTGCATGTCTTTCACGTGTTTATGCACAACCACCACGACAGCTTTCTTGAAGACTTCTCGTTTAGCACGCGTAAACTCCAATAATGCACAAGGCAGAGTGACTTCTATTTCGACAGCTTTGGCGTTTCGGGGATTTTCAATGATGTTACTGGGTGCAATATTTCCATCCTTTACTCCAGCGATGTATTTCCATGGGACACGAGAATCTCTCGTCAGATTGATGTAGGGTGTGGCACTGACTTGCACTACTATGAAATTATCCTTATCAAGTAGCTCCGGATCATTAACAAATTCATCATGCGCGCCGTCCTTCACATATCCCCAGTGTGATTCGTCAGCAACCATCACAAAAAGCGAATCCTTCTTATCCTCTCTGAGGGCATACTCTTTGAATTTTTTGAAGTTCGTCTGATTCGAATTGTCGTACGTCATAACGTAAGAATTCCAAGGGAGATCTCCTTTCTCCGCCGGCCACAAGAGATCGGAGAAGCCCGGTACATTTTTTGCTGGATTTCCAGTGAGTCGTTCCAACGTTTGATCTCTCAAAGCCGTAAAAGGAGGTACCAAGATAATCCAACACATATCAACAAACGAATCCAATCCACGACCAGGTCGCTGGTCGAGCAGCGTGATCTCCACGAAAACCTTGCCGCTGTCCCACAGCGAGAGCCGCCCGGCAAAGCCCGCGGGGACCGTGAGGGTGGTGGTGCACGCCTCCCCGTCGACGACACACTCAATGCCGTGCACGTTGTCGGCGACCAAGTGCGTGGCCGACGGCCAAGTGACCTCGGTGGCGGCGCGCTCCATTACGAGCAGAGTCGGCTCGTGTTCAGCTGGCCAGCTGAACACCGTCGTGACGCCACGCGTGACCTGCAGGCTGGCACCCGTGGGCTGCGCGACGGCGTACCTGCCGCCCGCGATCGAAAGGGTATAGGCCGCGACGGGCGGCGCCGGCTGGCTCAAGACATAATCCACACGACCCATCAGTCGTTTAGCAATATCTTTCTGGGCAGGGTAAGCATTCTGTGGTGTCTTGCCTTCAATACCACGAAAGTTAGCAACAGGAGGAGTTACGGCTGTAAAGTCGCAGTCGACTTCAATCTCTACACTGAAAACTTTATTGACATCCTTTGAGGGGGATTCTTCAGCCAGAATTTGCTTGAGGGTTTTAGAACGATCAAAGGCGCGATGACTATCCAGTGATACGTTGTTGACCTTTCGCAGGATGCAGTCAGATTGATCAACATGCTGCAAGTAAAGGCTCCATGAATGGTAAAATGTTTCCTTGCTAATCTCCAACTGTCTGTTTGCTGCCACAAACATCTCTGTGCGGATCAAACGTAGATCAATTGGCAGTATTTGGTGTATACTTGTGTCAGTCAACTTGACCTCCCACTGGCATGTTCGCGAAGAGTAGCTGATTAGCGAGCCAACCATACCATTTAGCTCAGTATCCGTATCCAGCTGAACGACACGACCAACTGTAAACTGGATGTTTTTTTTATTTCCGCCTGTAGCACGCAACTTGTCTCTCAAAATGAGGCAGACTTTCAAGGGTCTCTCCTCTTCTTGCTCCTCACACTTTCGGATGTCTATTTCTAAAAAACTGGCATCTTCCAATTTAACGAGCAACAGAAGGCCGTGTGTGGCCTTATTTTCCGAGCTTGTGATTCGAATAATGCGCACACGAGAATCGAAATCCTTCGACAAATCATTTGGGTCAGCTGAATCAAGGTCAAAATCATTTGCATTCGCCACGTCTGTTTGCAGAAGTCCACGAAATTTACTCCTCTCGTTCTCCCTTTCCCTTTCTCTCACTTTTGGATCCGGGGAATAATTTTGATTTTGCCAATTTCGACAATAGTAAGGCCGGTTCTTCTGCACGTTCCACCAACTTGCTGCATTAGATTTGGCGTTTTCAATGGCGGCGAATAAAGATAGCAGATTCTCCGTGTCGGCTTCGAAGATACGTCGAAGTGCAGGTACAAAAGCAACATCAAAGAGATCCTCGGCTGTGTATGGCTCTTTCGGAGACAAATCCGCAACGCTCAACACTTCTGGAATTTCGACACGCTGAGTCTCCAAAAGGGTGTCAATCTTCTCGGGAATGATGCCACCATGTGTAAGGAAGATGGCACGTGTCTTTTCAGTCGACATTGCGCACCTCCCTGTCGTCGCTGCAACGAGGTCGTTGAGTTGGCGGTAGGCTCTTGCTATTCCATTGAGTCCTCAATAACGCTGGCACCGACAGGAAACGCAAAAAGAGTGAGAGGGTTGAGATAGGCCAGACGCAAAGCACTAGGGACATACAATGATTATCCCCGCACTCACTTCATTTGCAGAATGTGCATCAGAGAACCTGCTTTCGTGGCAGGTATTGTGAATACATTAGTGAGAAACGGGGTTACAAGAATAAAAATGTGCACAGGAAATTACCTGTCAAGGTGATGGCTCCTAGTTTTTGTACTTCAAGTTCAGCGCCAAATCCTTCCGATTGCGCCGAGGCGACCGATGACTCACGGGATTCTACCAGCAGCTGAAAGAATAAAAGATGAGAATGAAACAGGGCAGGCAATTTCTTGATGATGCAGGCACACATATCGTGGCCAAACAGGACCGCAGACGGGAACAGTAACATGCATTGTAGACACCAGTTTCATCACCCCTAGATGACCTCAGTAGGCCATCACCCCTAGATGACCTACCGAGCAAGCTAGCGGGTACCGAAGAGATGTGGTGTCATAATATCGAGGGTGCAATGGTACACTAAAGTGCCAGTTTGTGCACGCGATATGCATTGACAACAATAATGTAACAGGATGTAGAATTCGGAGATGTTCAATCATATTGAAGAAAAGGAAACAACACAAAGTGAAATACTTGACATGTTTCACTTGATTCGGGTACCCGCTCTCATAATAGGCAACATGGACAAGTGCAAAAGTACAGCGAGAAAGAAGGCACCTATCCTGCATTGCCATTTTTAAACCCACGCTAGTACTTGCTCGTGCGCCACACGCCGCGCGCCACTCCTCCACTCCGCAGTGAAGCGGAGCGTCCTCCACCACCTCCTTTTCTCCTCGCGTGGCGATGAGTCACCCAACAAAATCCAAATTCTCACCTGCAGAACGATAGCTCAGACATGAGTGAATATGCACACTGTGCGGCGGAAGTATAAGTGGAAGCCCGCAGTAAAACGTATGTGCACATGCACATGAAAGAGCGGAAGTCAGCGTGTCAACTGAGTATCGCCAGCCAATAGCTCATGAAACTCGAGATCCGCACCGCCCAGCAGCAAGCTTCAGCCCTTTCGAGTGGAGATACACTTCCCATTGGCACCTGCCATTGATCTGTGCTGTGCATCCTTTAAAAAAAAGGCGCAGCACAGATAAAGAAGAGGCGCAGCTCAAATTCAAAAAGCAGCGGATGCTCGAGGTCTTTTACCAAAGCGCTGTCGATTTGCCCGATCATGCGGATGACATGGGGCAACTTCAGACATGTTCGCGTATCTGCGAACAGAATTGCAGTACTTCAAGAAGAGCTGAGCTCTCTTCCACCAAAATGAGGTGTGCATATGCATGCACTCGCCAGAAAACGCATTATAAATAGCACATCGGCAACAAGCACAAACCCATTGCCAACTCCTCAAAAATCATGTGAGGGAGAGCTTGCCGTGCTGGCTAACCTGGCGGGGAGTCTCTAATCTGTTTTTCTGACAGACTTCACCTCCTCGTCCCTCTGTTGGCAAAATCCGAGCTTCTTCCAAATTGGCCGGAAGAGCTCCTCCGCTTCTCGTTCTCGACGCTGTTCCGTCCTTGGGTTGCGATGAGGCTCTCCAAAGGCAACGGATCCTTACCTACAGTGAGACAGCTTGACGTGAGTTGATATGCTCTCCAGAAGAAGTACACATACAAATGCACATGCACACGCACACGAGGAAGGCATAGAGTTCTCGTAGGATCAGCACCAGTAAGATTCTTTAGAGCAGGGCAGGGAGAGTTCAACGCCTCCTCGGTATTACAGCGTGGCCGATCGCAGTCTACGAAATGTGTTTCACAAAAACGGAACTGGTCCAATAATAAAAGCCACAGCAGGTATAATATTTTAGGCACTTTAATGATGAATTATGTATGATATCGTAAGTAATCTCGAAGATTGGGTAAATACTAAAAAGTAGAAATTTTTCTTTCGTGGCCGATCATCAGAGTGCGATCATAATCCGCGAACCTTTTTAAAAAAAGTTAAAAATCGAGTCCAAAATTGCCCACCATTGAAACCCCGGCAGCGGTCCAGCGAGGGGCTGTTGTTCCTTAGG
>Ga0105054_10008149_pt1 | contig 13945 bp, 15 predicted proteins | sample BON02_FD_78091 | JGI IMG/M metagenome (GOLD analysis project Ga0105054, IMG submission 78091) | Freshwater microbial communities from Lake Bonney liftoff mats and glacier meltwater in Antarctica - BON-02 (megahit assembly) | ecosystem: Environmental > Aquatic > Freshwater > Ice > Glacier...
CATACCGGCCAGCAGCTTCTGAAATGGCTGCATAGAAAGGCCTGACAGAAGTTCGCAATCGATCACATGTCCAAAAGGGAAGAAAGCTCTTGCACCATGGGCGGCAACCACAGAAGCTTGTTGCCGCGCACCGAGAAGCGGTCGACAAAGCGGGTCCCCTCGAAGCCGTTGCCATCCAGCCATTCGCCGGCCAGCGTGCCATGGCGATAGACCGCGGGCCCTTCAAGCGAGGGGGCCACATCGAAACGGGTATAGGTCTTGCGAACATTTGCATAGTGCGTCCCGGACCATGCCACCAGCTCGCTGAGCGCGGTCATCTTCTTGCCGCCCGGGAACGTCATGTGAAACCCCTCGGCAAGGCAGGCCCGGGCGGTGTCCAGATCGCGGGACTCGATGGCGTCGAGATACCGGCGCACCAGGGCCGCAGGATCGCCCAGCGCCGGGGCCGGGGTGCGGCGGGTGCCACCGCGGATATCGGCCGAAGGGGCGATTTCATGCATCAGTATCGTGATGGCTTCGGGCGCGGCGGGCACCACGGTCTGAACGGCGGCGGTCAGCGCCTGGCCCAGCCGATGCCTGGCGTCGTCGTCATACCCGTCTATCAGATGCACTTCGACAATCGGCATGACATCCTCCACCCGGGCCTGTATGGTTTTTCATACAGCTTCACGGCACAATAGGGAGCAACTATCCCGAATGGCACGTGTACGGTTTGCTTGAATCGATCCGGTTCGATGCTAAGGTCGGGTGCAATGACACAGCACAAGACAGCCCGGCACGGACGAGACGGCACACCGGCCCCGGACGGGGGCAAGGCACGGCGGGTCTATCTGCTGCTCAAGGACGAGATCGCGCGCGGCGCCTATCCCGACGGCGCGCTTCTGCCCGGCGAACAGAAGCTGGCGGTCGAATTCGACGTGAGCCGCGTGACCGTGCGGCGCGCCCTCGACGTGCTGCACCGGGACGGACTGATCGAGAAGCGGCCCGGCAGCGGAACCTTCGTGCGCTCGGCCCGCAGCGGTGCGGCGTTCTCGGGCGACTTTGCGACCTTGATGCCGCAGCTGATCGAAATGGGGCAAAAGACCGAGGCGCGGCTTCTGTCGTTTTCCTATCGGGTGCCGACGGCGGCGGTTGCGGCGGCGCTGGGTCTGGAGGCCGGGGCGCGGGTGCAGACGGCAGTGCGGGTGCGGCTGATCGACGGCCAGCCGTTTTCGCATCTGACCACCCATGTTCCCGAACCCATCGCGTGCAATTATTCCGAGGCCGATCTTGCCGGCACGCCGCTGTTTCGCCTGCTGGAGCGGGGCGGCGTGCGCATCGACAACGCGACGCAGTCGGTGACGGCGACACTGGCCACGCCCGAGACGGCCGAGGCGCTGGGCGTGCCCGTTGGTGCCGCCCTGCTGGGGATCGAGCGGGTCGTGAGGGACGAGAACGAGCGGGGGGTCGAATATCTGTCGGCCTTTTACCGCCCCGACATGTTCAGCCTCGACATGACGCTGAGCCGGGTCGGCGCAAAGGGAAAACGCCAATGGGCGCCGGTGATCGGCAAGAGCGGGCGGGGCGGATGAGCGCGCCCAGAACCCTGCTGGACCGGCTGTGGGAGATGCACGAGATCCACCGCCGCGACGATGGCGCCTCGTTGCTCTGGGTGGATCGCCATCTGGTGCACGAAGGATCGCACCACGGGTTTCGCAAGATCGCCGAGCGCGGGCTGGCAGTGGCCGAGCCGTCCCCGACCATCGGCGTCGTGGATCACTATGCGCCGACGGTGGCGCGGTCGCAGGGGGGCGGCACCGCCGACATCCGCCGGATGATCGCCACCCTGGAGCAGAATGCCGCGACCCACGGTGTCCGGTGTCTGGGTCTGAACGACCCGCGTCAGGGGATCGTGCATGTCATCGGGCCGGAGCAGGGTCTGACCCTGCCGGGCCTCGTGGTGGTGTGCGGCGACAGCCACACCTCGACCCACGGGGCCTTTGGCTCGATCGCTTTCGGGATCGGGGCGACCGAGGTGTCCCATGTGCTGGCGACCCAGACGATCTGGCAGACGCGCCCACGGGCCATGCGCATCCGCTTTGACGGCACGCCCGGCCCTGGGATCGGAGCCAAGGACATGGCGCTGGGCTGGATCGCGCGGCTGGGCGCCGACGGGGCGCGGGGCCATGCGATCGAATATGCGGGCGAGGCGGTGCGCGCGCTGTCGATGGAGGGGCGCATGACCCTGTGCAACATGTCCATCGAGGGGGGCGGGCGGCTTGGGATGGTGGCGCCCGACGCGGTGACGTTCGGCTATGTTCAGGGGCGGCCCTATGCGCCGCAAGGCGTGCTTTGGGACCGGGCGATGGACGAATGGTGCGGGCTTGTTTCGGACACCGATGCCGCATTTGACAGCGAAGTGGTGATCGACGCCGGGCAGATCGCGCCCATCGTGACATGGGGCACCAGCCCCGAGGATGCCCTGCCGATCACGGCCTGTTTGCCCGATCCGGCGCGTGCCTTTGGCGGGCGGGCCGACAGGTTGCGCGATGCGCTGGGGTACATGGGCCTTGTCGCCGGGCGCCCGCCGGACGGCACGCCGGTGGATCAGGTCTTCATCGGCTCCTGCACCAACGCGCGGATCGAAGACCTGCGCGCGGCGGCGGCCGTTCTGGAGGGCCGGCAGGCCGTGGTGCCGGGAACCGTTTCGCCCGGGTCGATGCTGGTCAAGGCGCGGGCCGAGGCCGAGGGGCTGGACCGGATCTTTCAGGGGGCAGGGCTGGCCTGGGTCGGTGCGGGCTGTTCCATGTGTGTCGGCATGAACGGCGATCTCGTGGCGCCGGGCAAACGCTGTGCCTCGACCACTAACCGCAATTTCCGCGGGCGGCAGGGGCCGGGCGCGCGAACCCATCTGATGTCGCCTGCCATGGTCGCCGCCGCTGCTGTCACCGGCACGTTGACCGATGTGCGCCCGTTGTTGGCGGGGCGCGTCTGATGGGCGGCTGGACGCGGCACGAGGGGCTGGCGGTGGGCCTTGCGCGCGAGGGCGTGGACACCGATCAGCTGATCCCGGCGCGCTTCATGTCGGCGCCGCGTGCGGCGGGATATGGCGGTTTCCTGCTGCACGACCTGCGCCGCGTCGGCGATGTGCCGGACCCGGATTTCGCGCTGAACCGGCCCGAGGCGCGGGGCGCTTCGGTTCTTGTGGCGGCCCGCAACTTTGGCGGCGGTTCCTCGCGCGAGGCGGCGGTCTATGCGCTGGTGGATGCCGGGTTCCGGGTGGTTGTCAGCCCCAGCTTTGGCGATATCTTCACCGGGAATGCGGTGAACAACGGTGTGCTGCCCGCACAGGTTGGCGCGGATGATGGCGCGCGGCTGTTGCAGGCGCTGGGCCAGCCGGGCGATATGGTCGTGGATCTGCAAGGTTGCCGTTTGCGCCTGGGCGAGATCGACATGCCCTTCGCGGTCGATCCGGTACACCGCGAGAAACTGATGAATGGCTGGGACGACATCGATCTGACGCGCAGCCATGGGGATGCCATAAAGGGGTTCCGCGACAGGCTGGGCCGGGCGCGGCCCTGGGTTCTGCTGCCCGAGGACCGTTGAGGCGTTTCGGGACAAGGAAAGCGGCAGGTCCATCGCCAAGGTCGCGAGAGCGCAAGGCGCGGCTGGGCATTGGCGCCCGGCGGCCCCGTCAGCCGGGTGGTGTCTGCTCTCCCGCGCCGGGGCCTGCAAACCGCGCAGCCAGGGCATCGAAGCGGTCGGCGCCAAGGCGCGCCTTGATCTCGGAGAACCCGGCCAGCCGGTCGGGCCGTGACATCGGCGCGCCGTCCTGTTTCAGCGCGGCCAGTGCGTCCTTGACGCCCTGCATCGCCGCGAGGATCGTTGTCACCGGGCCGCTGACACGCGCGGCGCCCAGCGCCTGAAGTTCGGCAAAGGTGAACATCGGTGTGCGCCCGCCCTCGACCATGTTGATCGACACCGGCGCCCTGATCTCGGCGATCAGCATCGCCGTCAGCGCGTCATAGGCGCCGGGCATCACCAGAAGCTGTGGATCCCGGATCAGCGTCTTCAGGCGGGTGGTGTGGCGCATTTTCGGGTCCAGTGCGGGTTTGGGTTGCGGCGCAGTTTCTATCCATTATTGTCAACTGTAAACAGTTTGGAGAAATCGAAGCGATGACGACAAGCCCAGGCTTTGATCCTGCGGAGCGGGCACCCTATTCGCCCTGGCCGGATCGCCCGGTCATCCGCTGGCCGGACGGCGCGCGCATCGCCGTGTGGGTGGTGCCCGACGTCGAGCATTACGAATACCTGCCCGCCCCGTCGAGAAAGCGCGACCCCTGGCCGCGGATGCCGCATCCCGATGTCATCGGCTATGGTTCGCGCGACTATGGCAACCGGGTGGGGCTGTGGCGGATGTTCGATCTGTTCGACCGGCTGGACATCCGCGCGACGGTGTCGCTGTCGATGGCGAACTGGGTACACTATCCCGAGATTTTCCGCGCCATGGCGGCGCGGAACTGGTCGGTCCTGTGTCATGGGATGTACAACACCCGCTATCACTGGGACTACTCCGCGAATGAGGAGCGCGCGGCGATTGCCGAATGTGTGGATCTGTATGGCGCGTTGACCGGGCGCAGATTGCGGGGGTGGTTCTCGTCGGCGGCGTCCTACACGATGAACACCCCCGATCTGATCGCCGAGGCGGGCATCACCTATTATGCGGACTGGCACCACGACGATCAGCCGGTGCCGCTGCGGGTGCGCCGGGGCAGTCTGATCACGCTGCCCTATACGATGGATTTCAACGATTCCATCCTGCACCGCCAACAGTTCGAGGCGGTCGATTTTGCCGAAATGTCGCGCGATGCCTTTGATACGCTGTATGCCGAGGGTGGGCAGGTGATGTGTCTGGCGCTGCACCCCTACATGATGGGACAGCCGCACCGGATTGCCCATCTGGCCGGTCTGCTGGAACATATCAAGGGACACGCAGGCGTGTGGATGGCGACCGGCGAAGAGATCGCCGATTGGTATCTGGGCCAGTGTCGGGAACATATCGATTGGCACCGCGCCCGGGAGGCGAGATGACCGTTCCGCGCAAGGGCATGGATCACGCGCTCTATCCGTTCCGGCCGATGCCGACGCGTGCGCCCCTGGAATGGCCGGGTGGGGCGCGGCTGGCCGTGACGGTCTTGCTGCATCTGGAGTATTGGGAGCTTGAGGCGCCGGAAGGCGCGGTCAGGGACAACCGTTTTACCGGCGAATATGGGTTCTATTTTCCCGAGTATCGCTCGTTTACCCAACGGGAATATGGCAATCGCATCGGAATTTTCCGTGTGCTCGATCTGCTCGACGCCTTCGGACTGAAGGTCAGCGTGACGGTCAACCCCATGGCGTTGACCCGCTATCCCGAGTTGGTCCAGCGTCTGACGGCGCGCGGCCGTGAATTCGTCGCCCACGGCGAGGCGCAGACGCGGATGCTGTCTTCGGCGATGGACGAGGCCGAGGAGCGCGCCGCGATTGCGCGCACCACCCGGGCCTTTGTGCGGGAGTTGGGCGCGCAGCCCCGGGGATGGCTTGGCCCCGACAGTGGCGAGAGCCAATGCACGCCGCAGCTTCTGGCCGAGGCGGGGTATCGCTTTGTGCTGGACTGGCCAAATGACGATCAGCCCTATGGGATGACCACGACGCCGCCGATCGTCAGCATTCCGAACCAGATGGAATGGGACGATGTCACCGCGCTTTGGCTGCGCAAGGTGCCCAATGCCCGCTATCCGGGGCTGGTGGGCGAAGCTGCCGAGGCGCTGGCGGACGAAGGCGGGCGGTCTTTCGTGCTGTCGCTGCACCCTTGGGTGATCGGCCAGCCCCATCGCATCAAGCATCTGAAAGCGGCGCTGGAGCGGTTGTCGCGGTTGGACGGGGTCTGGTTTGCCACGGCGGGCGAGATTGCGGCGCATTTCGAGGCACAGGGGGGCCTGACATGAGCGCGGTGTTGCAGGATATTGCGCGGATCATCCGCTCCAAGAATGCGGGTCCGACCCTGCTGACCATCGATGTGCTGTTCGCGGAGGATTCCGGATTTCGGACCGGCCTTGCCGCGCTGACCCCCGGGGCGGTTGCGGCGCGCTATGGCCGGGCGGCCCATGACATTTCGGTCGTCGCCTACCCACCGGCCCTTGCGGTCAAGATCGTCATGGGCCGCCCCTGCACCACCGGGCTGCCCGGGGATCGCGATGTCTATGGCGCGCAGCAGCACGGGCCGCTGCTGGGCTTGCCGGTATGAGCGCTTTTGAACGACTGGCGCGGGGCTGGCCCGGACGGGATGCGCCCCTGCGCGTGCTTGCGGCCTCTGGCCAGCTTGGTCTGGGCATTCCGCGCGAGAGTTTCGAGCGTGGCGTGGCCGCCCGCCCCCATGTGATTGCCGCCGACATGGGCTCGATCGATCCGGGGCCGGCCTATCTTGGATCGGGGCGGATGGCGGCGCCAATCGCACTGGCGCGACAGGATCTGGCGCTGGTGCTGGGGGCCGCGCGCCGTCTGGATGTGCCGCTGCTGATCGGCAGTGCCGGCACATCGGGCGCTGCGCCCGCGCTGGAGGAAGTGCTGGCGTTGGTGCGCGATGTTGCGCGGGAACGGGGGCTGTCGTTTCGGTTGGGCATCATCCGTTCGGAATTGTCACGGGCGGTGGTCAGCGCGGCCCTGGGTGCCGGGCGCGTCACGCCCATCGGCCATCTGCCGCTGGACCAGGAGGGCATCGACGCCACTGTCATGATCGTGGGTCAGGCCGGCATGGCACCTTTCCGCAAGGCGCTGGAGGCGGGGGCGGATGTGACCGTCGCCGGTCGCGCCTGCGGTACGGCGCCTTTTGCGGTGGTATCGGATCGGTCATTCACGGCAGCGCCGTTGCAGCACCCGTGGCCCTGGCGATGGCCGAAGCCGAAGGCGCATCGGGCGCCGATCTGCTGCTGGCCTGTATCCTGGCCTGGGAGGTGATGATTCGCATCGGGCTGGCCGCACCCGGGGCGTTTCAGGCGCGGGGTGTTCAGGTTACGGCGGTGGCCGGGGCCGTCGGCGCGGCCGCTGCGGCAGGACGTCTGAAGCGGCTGGATCAGGCCGAAATGGCCTCGGCCATCGGCATCGCAGGCGCGCAGGCCTCGGGTCTTCTAGCCTTTCTTGAGGATGGTGCGACCGCCAAGGCGCTCAACCCGGGCTGGGCGGCCCATACCGGCATAACGGCGGCGGGGCTGGCCCGCGCGGGGATGACCGGCCCGCGCGCCGTGCTGGAAAGCCCGTTCGGTGTGATGCAGACCTTCGCGGGCGGGATCGGCACGCTGCCCGAACGGTTGGCCGATCTTGGCACCCGCTGGCATCTGTCCGATGCGGCGTTCAAGCTTTACCCCTGTTGTCACTACATCCATCCCTTCCTTGAGGCGCTTGAGGCGCTTGAGACCCTGATGGCCGATGGCCTGAGTGCCCCGGACGTGGAACACATCACCGCCCATGTGGCTGTGGAACAGGCACCGCTGATCTGCACGCCCTGGCCGCGCCGACAGGCCCCTGTTTCAGGCCATGATGGCAAATGGGGGCTGGGATATTGCCTGGCCCTGATGCTGGCGGACGGCGCGGTGGATGTGGCTTCGTTCGAGGTGGCGCCGCGCGAAGCGGTGGTGAAAATCGCCCGCCGGATCGACTGGCAAGCTGTGACGGGGTCGGGGTTCCCGGGTGTTTTCCCGGCGCGCCTCGGGGTCAACCATCATTTCGAGTTTTGTTCGGCGCTGGTCTTTCTGTGTTTCCAGAAGGGCTGGACCCACGGCAATTTCTCGATCGTGCAATCGGTTGCCGGCGCCTGCTATCACATGATGCTGTCGGCGCATCTGCGCGGGTTTCAGTGGATCTGGAATGCCGGGATCGGCGATCCGGCCGCCGTGCGCGAGATGCTGGCGCTGCCCGCAACCTTCGATGTGCAGGGCGCGCTGGCCATCGGGCGGGCCAAACCCACGGCGCCCGCGATGAAAGCGCCGCGCCGTCCGGTTTCAGAGGTCTTTTCCTGGGGAAGTTTCGCGCGCCCGGGCAGGAGCGTCTATCCTGTCAAACCGGCCCCGGCCTATCCGTTCTTCGACATCCGCAACGACAGCAACCCGTTCGCCCAGTGGGATCCGAACGCCTCGACCTGGGATCAGATCGCAGATTTCCGGGGCTATTCGGTCTGGGCGAAATCGCCGCTGGCCGGGGTCTATGTCTCGCGCCGTCAGGGCGAGGCGCAGGCGCACGAACACGGGCTGCTGCCCGATCCGCTGCGCGGGACAATTGTCGAGGTGATGGGTTGGGGCGGCACGTCGACGGTCGGTCTGTGTGAAAGGCTGGCCCCGGGGGCGCGGCTGCATGTGGCCGAACTGTCGGACAACAACCTGAGTTTCATCCGCGAACGGCTGCGGCGGGAGGGCTTTGGCAAGGCTTCGATAGAGTTCGATCTGCTGGAGGCGGGGCGGCTGTCCTATGGTGATGGCACCGTCGATACTGTGGTGCTGCCGCAGGTTCTGGAACATGTGCCCGACCCGCAGGCGATGCTGGACGAGGTGCGCCGCGTTCTGGCGCCGGGTGGCAGCGTCGTGGTCAGCGCGCGCAACATGGCATCGCCCTATGGTGCGCTTTGGCGTGAAACCGAGGCAAAGGCGCAGGTGCCAAATCAGGGGCCGTTCACCCCGCTTGCCGCCAGCGATCTGCGGGATTGGCTGAGCGCGCGTTTCGGGATCGAGGCCGAAACCGGAATTGGACGTGACGCCACTGGCGACGCGACTCTGCTGGGCGGCGCCGACCTGTTGGCGGGGCGGCTCTATGCGGCGAGGGCGCGTCGTGACTAGGGGCGCGTCAGACCATCCGCCGCTTGACTTAACGGCCCAGTCCGACGCTGCCCTGCGTCAGGGCTTCGTCGCGCAGGGCGAACTGGCCGCCCGACAGGGTGTGGATGACCTTGGCGGTCATCGTTTCGCCCTCATGGACCGAATAGCCGGAATCCGAGGCAAGCCTGCCGGCCTCGACCGTCCAGGATTTCCGCAGATCGACCACGGCGATGTCGGCATCGGCGCCGGGTGTCAGCCGTCCCTTGCCGCTCAGCCCCATGCGGCGGGCCGGGTTGGCCGTGACCAGCGGCAGCAGGGTTTCAAGCGTCACATCGCGTTTGCGCGCCTCGGTGATCAAGGCAGGAAGGAACGTGTCCAGCCCGGAAAATCCCGGCTGCGCCTTCCAGATGCCGCTATCCTTGGAGGTGACGGGGCGGTGGATGTGATCGGTCGCGATGGTGTCGATCTGGCCCGCCCGGATGCCCGCCCAAAGCGCGTCGCGGTCTTCGGGCGCGCGCAGGGGCGGGTTGACCTTGGCCAGCGCGCCAAGGGGGCTGGTGATGTCATGGGTCAGATAATGGATGCAGGTTTCGATGCACACGTCCGATCCTGCGTCGCGCTGGCGAACGGCCGCCGCCAGCGCCTCGCCCGACGAGGTGTGCACGGCTTGCACCGGCGTGCCGGTGATGCGCGCCAGATAGGTGGCGCGCGACAAGGCCTCGGCCTCGACAAAGGGCGGGCGGGTGGCGTTCCAGGCGGCCAGACCACCGGCGCCCCCGGGATCGGCGGCCATGAGCCGGTCGCGCAGAACCCAGGCGATCTCGATGTTTTCGGGGTGCGGGCAGAGCATGCCGCCATTCGCGGCCAAGGTCTCAAGCAGACGGAACAGGAACCCGTCGTCGGTGCCGGGAAGCCCGAGGCGCGCGCCCTCGTTGCCCCGGATGTTCATGAACAGCTTGGCCGTGAAGGCGCCCTGCGCGCACAGCCAGGGCACCTCGGACAGTTGGGTTTCGGTCGCGATCACGAAATGGAACCCGAAATCCACCCGCGCGCCGCTTTCGGTGACGCTGCACAAGTCGTCGAAGACCGGCGTATAGGGTTCGCCGCTGAGGATGAAGGGAATGATGCAGGTGACACCGCCATTGGCGGCGGCGCCGGTTTCGGTCATCGTGTCGGAAGGCACACGCGGGCGGGAAATGTCGCTGCCGTGGCCCAGATGGATATGCGCGTCGATGGCGCCCGGCAGAACGCTCAGGCCGGTGACGTCGACCACCTCGGCGGCCTGACCGGCGCCGGGTGCGGTGATCTCGGCGATGCGACCCCCGGCAATCACCACATCGGCCCGCACAAAGCCGCGCTCTGCCTGCCAGACATCCCCGCCGGTCAGTTGCAGTTCCGCCATCTGTCTGCTTTCCTTCACATTTCCGGAGGTTCAGCATGACGCAGGAACGGGTCGCTTATCAAGCCATCACAGACCGCCCGCGCCTGATTTGGCCGGGTGGCGCGCGTGTCGCGGTCTGGGTCGTGCCCAATGTGGAACACTATGAATATCTGCCGCCAAAGGGGCAGCCCCGCGATCCGTGGCCGCGCACACCGCATCCCGATGTTCTGGGCTATGGCCTGCGGGACTATGGCAAGCGGGTGGGTCTGTGGCGCATGGCCGAAGTGACCGACGCGCTTGGCATTCCGCTGACCCTGTCGCTGAACATGGCGGTCTGGCTGCATTACCCCGAGATTTTCGAGGCCGGCATGGCGCGCGGCTGGGATGTGATGGCCCACGGCCTTTACAACACCCGATACCATTGGAACATGGGCGAGGCCGAAGAACGCGATGCCATTGGGGAATGCGTCGACATCTATCGCCGCATGACCGGGGGGCAGTTGCGCGGCTGGTTTTCGCCCGCCGCCACCTTGACCGAGCGCACCCCCGATCTGGTGGCCGAGGCGGGCATTGATTATTATTGCGACTGGTATCACGACGATCAGCCGACCGAGATGCGCGTGCGCTCGGGGCGGTTGATCACGCTGCCCTACCAGATGGACATCAACGATGCGATGGTCTGGCGCCACCACTTCGAGGCGGACGATTTCGCGCAGATGATCATCGACCATTTCGACACTCTCTGGCGCGAAGGCGCGGATCAGCCGCACGTGGTGTGCATTGCGCTGCATCCCTATATCTCGATCTCGGGGCAGCCGCACCGCATTCGCGCGCTGGAACGCGCCCTGAGCCATATCGTGGGGCATGACGGGGTCTGGCTTGCAACCGGGGCGCAGATTGCCGATTGCTATCTGTCCCAGCGGCCAGAGGCGACAGCATGATCGCGCCGGGCATGGACCACGGGCTTTATCCGTTCAGCGCCTTGCCGGGGCGCAAGCCCTTCGCGCTGCCGCAGGGCCGACATGTCGCCGTCTGCCCGGTCGTCTATCTTGAGGACTGGGTGCTGGACCCGCCCGAAAATGCGCGCCACGACCCACGGTTCGGCGATGTCCATGGCGCGTTCAGGCCAGACTTTCGCACCCACACATGGCGCGAATACGGGTTGCGCATCGGCATCTTCCGCCTGTTCGACGTGCTGGACCGCCACGGGATGACGGCGACGCTTGCCGTCAATGCCAGTGTCGCAAGGCGCTGTCCGGTGTTGATCTCGGAGGCACAATACCGTGGTTGGGATATTGCAGGCCACGGCGATTGCGGCAATGCGATGATTTCATCGGCCATGGCACCAGATGTGATCCGCAGCCATGTGCGCGCCTGCCTCGATACGCTTGAGGCCGTGTCGGGCACGCGCCCCACGGGCTGGATCGGGCAGGATTTCGGACAAAGCGCCGGAACGCCGCAGATCCTGGCAGACGAGGGCGTGCGGTGGATGGCGGACTGGGCGAACGACGAACAGCCCTACCCGATGAACACCCAACCCGCGATCCTGTCGATTCCGGTGCTGTCCGAACTGGATGACGTGCAGCTTCTGTGGCATCGCCGCGTGGCCACGCCCCGCTATCCCGGGCTGATTGCCGAGGCGTATGAGGTGCTGTCGCGCGGCGGCGCAACCTCGGCGCGGGTGATGGTTCTGGGCCTGCACGCCTGGCTGTTTGGCATGGCACACCGGATCAGGTATCTGGACGAGGCCATGGAGCGGATCGCCGCACAGCCCGACGCCTGGGCGGCCACGTTGGGACAGCTTGCAGATTGGTCGCAGAACAAACTTTCAGGTGAGGATTGAGCATGGCATTTTCGGACAGTTCGGAAAAACTCGTCGCGCCAAACCTGTCCTCGCTGGCTTATGAGCGGCTGGAAAAGGCGATCATGCAGGGCGACATAGCACCCGGCGAGCGGTTGGGCGAAAGCGCCCTCGCGCGCCGCTATGGGATCAGCCGGGGGCCGCTGCGCGAGGCGATCGGCCAGCTTGAGGGGCGTGGCCTTGTCGAACGCATCTCCAACCACGGCGCGCGCGTGGTGTCATTGTCAAATCGCGAACTGGTGGATCTGTTGGTGATCCGCGAAGGCCTTGAGGGCATCGCATGCCGGCTTGCGGCAAAGCACATCTCGGACGTTCAGATCGCGATGCTGGCACGGATGCTGTCAGATCACGGCGATACCGAGGCCGTGCGCTCGGGACGCGGCTATTTTCAGGGCTCGGGAACGGCGGATTTCCATCAGGTGATCCTTCAGGCCTGCGCCAATCCGCGCCTCGTGGAGATGCTGGACGGCGAGTTGTATTCGCTGCTGCGGCTGTACCGGCACCATTTGTCCATGCGCCCCGGGCGCCCCGCAGCCGCGCTTGAGGAACACCGCGCCATCCTGAAGGCGCTTCAGGCCCGTGACGCCGACAAGGCCGAGGCCGCCATGCGCCGCCACATCCGCAACAGCCGCACCGCCTTTGAGCAATCGTTGTCCGAGGCGCCGGGCGCGGATCGGGACCAGGGAAACGATCATGACTGACCGACCATCCGCACCGCCCACCCTGGCCCAGCGTCGCAAGGCCTTTCGCATCCTCTGCGAGGCGCGCTCGGCCATGGTGGTGCCGGGGGCGGGCAACGCCCTGACCGCGCGGGTGATCGAGGATGCGGGATTTGGCGCCATCTACATCACCGGCGCCGGGATCGCCAACACTCTGCTGGGTGTGCCCGACCTGGGGCTGGTGACGTTGAGCGAACTGGGCGCCACCGTGGGCGCCATTGCCGAAATCACGCGCAAGCCGCTGATCGTCGACATCGACACCGGCTTTGGCAACGCGCTGAACGCACAGCGCGCGATGCGGGTGATGGAACGGGCCGGCGCCTTCGCCGTGCAGATCGAAGATCAGGTCTTTCCCAAGAAATGTGGCCATTTCGAGGGCAAGGCCGTGATTCCGCTGGCCGAGGCCGTCAGCAAGGTCAGGGCCGTGCTGGATGCGCGCGAAGACCCCAATGTCATGGTGATCGCGCGCACCGACGCGCGGTCCATCGACGGGCTCGATGCCGCGCTCGACCGGGCCGGGGCGTTCATCGAGGCAGGCGCCGACATGACCTTCGTCGAAGCTCCGCAAAGCGTTGCAGAACTGGCCGCCATCCCGGCCCGCCTGTCGGTTCCGCAGGTGGCGAACATGGTTGTCGGCGGCAAGACCCCCCTGACCCCCCAGGCGGATCTGCTGGCGATGGGTTATGCCGTGGTGCTGTATGCCAACACGCCCTTGCAGGCCGCCATGCGCGCCATGAGCGAGGTGCTCGGCTCGCTGCATGCGCAGGGCGACGTCAATGCCGTCATCGACAGGCTGGCGGATTTCAACGAACGTCAGCGGCTTGTCGACAAGGACAGCTTTGACGCGCTGGACCGCCGTTACCGCGTCGATTGAACCACGACCCGGGCCGCCCCGATGGCCGGATCTATCCGGAAATGGCCTTGAACAGGGCGGCGGTATCCCGGGCCCCGGACAGCGCCGATACCGCGCCCCAGACCGCCCCGGATTGATCCTTGCTCCAAAGCCGGGCCGTCAGGGATTGGTACTTTGCCAGGATTTCACTGTCCGGATAGGGATCGGCTCAGTCGCCCCTGTTGCTTTGGGTTGCGGCGCGCAGGGTGCGCCCGTCCTTGAGCGTGACACTGACGCGGGCCGGGCGCTTGTGCAGCAGTTCGGCTGTCA
>Ga0105054_10008154_pt1 | contig 13940 bp, 11 predicted proteins | sample BON02_FD_78091 | JGI IMG/M metagenome (GOLD analysis project Ga0105054, IMG submission 78091) | Freshwater microbial communities from Lake Bonney liftoff mats and glacier meltwater in Antarctica - BON-02 (megahit assembly) | ecosystem: Environmental > Aquatic > Freshwater > Ice > Glacier...
GAGCAGCAAGACCAAACTTAGGTCTTGCCAACGACAATCTGGCAGACCAAAATCCAAAATACCGCGTCAATCAACTCTCATCCTGATCGTCGCTACTCTCTCATCCAGAATGTCGCGCTACAGCTGACATTGTTATAACAACCTATGACACTCTCGCAATCGATCGGTCATTGATGGAGAGCGTAAATTGGAAGTGGATTATTCTTGATGAAGCACAAGCGGTTAGGAACCCTGAGACAGCGAGAAGGAAGGCTGTCGAGAACATTCCAAGGCAACATCTGATTCCAATGACTGGCACGCCAGTCGAAACAACTCTGCGCGACCTTTGGTCGCTCATGGACCTTGCTGTACCCGGCCTTCTAGGCGAATTAGATGATTTCCAGGCACACTTTGAGGACGATGTGAATGGTGCGGGCGCACTATCTTCCATAGTCGGCGGCCTTGTCTTGAGGAGGCGTGTCGAGGACGTAGCTTCAGACCTGCCGGACCGGATAGACATTGATATCCCTGTGGATGCCCCGCAGGAATTCTACGCTGGTTACGAACAACTGCGAGATAGGATTATCGCAAAGTACCCCGCCGCGGGGCATCTCGTAGCAGTTAATCAGCTGTCCATGCACTGTGCTCATCCCGCGTTTGCGGAACGTGAGGGTGAACGGCACTGATTGAAGAATGCAATGCGTAGCCGGACAAGTTCTACCAACCTGTCGGAAAGCGTTCGATTTGTTTTTAGCGCTCCACCGAAACCCAGCAACGCCAGCGCTTGCTCGGGACAACGGGCAAAGAAGCGGGTTAGCCCTTGCTCGAGATCCGTCGCTTCTTCCGGTTGGACCGCGGCGATAATCCTTGGGTCCCATTGTTCGGGTGGTAGCTTTTCAATGCGGCTCATATAAAAATCTCCTTATCTTCTCCAATTTTCCAATGGGCCTCCCAAAAAAATACTCGTCTATAATGCCAATTGGAGCGGCCAAAGCGATGGCACGATTGTTGAGAAACCTATGATCAAATGCCTCCTGCCAGAGGCGAGATGTCGGAATGCCGTCTCGAGAAAGGAGCCACCGACTTGGTCGACAATGCAGTAGCTCCCCGCTCCAATCCCGGCTTCACGACAAGGCTTTGCGTATTCGGAAGAAGCGGCTGTTGCTTCACGCGGCAGTCGCGACTTTAGGAACGCCAAGCTCAATTTCCGCATTGTCGTAAAGGCGTAAAAGGTCCTTATCTGTTTCCGCCTCGACCACATCTTTGCACCACCTGTGAAAGTTCTGGTTTCCAAGTTCATTGCGACCAAGAAGAAGATAGTCGATCCCGCTGCCGGCAAGCGTATCTTGTGCTGCATTTGCCATGGCGATATCTTCGCCTTCCACGACACCCTGCACCCATGCAAATTGGGCTTCCGCTTCGTCCGTCAGAGCCTCGGTTTCGGGAAGTTTTTCCATGATATAGTATTGGAAGGTCGTACTTTCACCGACCTTCTCGCCCGGCAGAACCTGAGAAATCAGTGCTCCGCGCCCGCCCCCTCCAAACGAAGCGATCGATGTGCATGGGAAAACCGTCCAGACACCGTAGGAAAGAGTTTCGAGATCCCATTCACTCTCAGCTTTGTCGACGATGTCAGTCATATAGCCAAGAGTTTCGGTCGCCACATGCCCAGGGGTTAAGTCGGGCGTCTTAATGTGTTGGTGAGGCCCCCAAGTATAGTAGATACCCCTGTTGGTCGTGTCCGTACCGAACGTCCGTCCATGCAAGACAGGGACATGATAGTATTCAAGGTACCCGTCATAGGAAAGTTTCCAGTTCGGCCCTTTGAAAGATCGCTTCGAAAAGAAGCTCCACTTGTCGAAGCCGAATGATGCGAGAACATCGTCATATCCTTTCAGAAATGGCTCAATCGGAAGTTTTGTATCAGGATTGACGATGCCCCAGATCAAACCCGCCTTTTCCAGCACCGGAAACTCTCGCAACCCCAATAGTGATTTGTCGACTTCACCGAAATCTTCACGAGCCGCAATGCTGAGCAACTTGCCATCGGTCCCATAAGACCAGCCATGGAACGGACAAGTAAATCGCGACGCGTTGCCGCACGGCTTGTCAGTGACCTTAACTCCGCGGTGCCGGCAAGCATTCATGAAACCGTGAACCTTTCCGGCTTTGTCTCGCGTCACGATGATCGATGCTTTGCCAACCTTCATTGTCTTGAAATCACCGTTGGCGGCGATCTCGCATGAAGGTCCGAGGACTATTGGAAGGCGGCCAAAAATGTTGTGAAGCTCGAGGTCGAACAGGTCCTGATCGTAGTAGGTTGATGCTGGAAGCTTCATGACATCTTCAGCGTACTCCATCGTGTTTGATTGGCCGTGTCCAATCGTATGGCGAGCGATCGCCTTAAGCAGTTCAATCGGATCCCGTGTCATAACCTTCTCCCAAGTTCGATTCGCGTCAACCGAGCTACTATATAACTCAATTTTATATCATGATCAAATTTTAATAATGCTGGATTTGTAGGCCGTTCGCGCCCTATAAAGACATCAGCCAGCAGGTTTGCGCAGCGAAAGTCATCTCCCGGAATGAAAGTGCCTAACGATCCTGCTACGTCTGCTGCCTATTCGAGCGATCGGATGAGGGAGCGCCGCCGAGTTGTGTTGGCAACCACTCGTCGACTGATTGCCGATTGCGGCATCGATGGTTTTTCCATGAGAACGCTGGCCGGCCGCGCCGGTGTTTCGACACCCACACTCTTCAATATCTATGGCACCCGCGAGAATCTGGTAAGCCAAGCGGTCTTTGACGCTTTTTATGTCGGCATCGGGGAAAACGTCACCGACGCCCCCGAAGATCTGAGGCAGCTCGAGGCATATATAGCTTGGACAGCCGAACAGATCATCGAGCTTGGCAATTATGTCGACGCAATCGTAGCATCCTATTTTTCACGTCTCCGTAGCAACCCAATTAGGATGGTTCTCCAGCGGGAAACAGAGGCGCCCTATGCACGATATCTAAAAACGGTAAAGAAACGCGGCGACCTTTCGGAGCATGCCAAGATCCCGTTTGTGACGAGGACTATCGCCAACCAAATTTTTGCCAGCATGCATGAATGGTCAATGGGCGAATTGTCGGATGAAACGCTCCCAGAACGGCTAAGACTAGGTGTTCTGTATATTATACAGGCGGTTGTGCGAGGATCCGAACTAGAGGAAGTTACAAGCAAATTAGCCTTGCCCCCTAAATCGACAACTTCGGCATGACATGTGAGCACAGAGTCAATTTCTAAGCGAAATCGGGCAGGTTCGACCTCTCCGGTTGAGCCACTGCTTCAGCTCGCATTCCGGGTGCCGCGTTCGATATACCAGAGGGAACGCTACCGGTTAACTTTTGCCAATTCGGCGACCTGACGGTGGTAGTGCTGCAAGCCCGGCTCGTTTCTGCCGATCAGAAAGTGTTCGTTCGCGCCGGATGCCAGACCACTCTGGATACCAAAACCGATAGGGTAATCTTCTTCCTCAACCGCGTGATAGGCCATATCTTGAAACGATTTGGCCTGTTCGATCTCTTCGTCGGTTTCCGGCCTTTTCGAGGTCAAGATTGTTTGGACGGTAATGCCTTCAGTAGCAGTGTGACCAGGAAGAATTTGGCTGATAAGGAAATAGCCACCGACAATCCCTGAGACTTGGAAGTTCGGGAACACGCAATAGATCCGGCGCAAGTAATTTGAGGCATTCCATTCAGATTCCGGCAGCTGTTCCAGTTCCGGTAGATTGCGACGCGCCATTGTCAGTATTTGGTGATGGCCATGAAGATCATGGACCAGCAAGTTACCAATGGTGTGTTTCGACAGCGTATTCGCGTGTACTGTGTCGTGATGGTAGGCTTCCAGATAGCCATCCATTGTTACCTTCCAGCCTGGTGACTTGAGCGAGCGCTGCGCGAACACGTGACAATGCCCAAGTTCGAGTAATTCGAGTTCGCCGAGCATTGTACCGAGCCAGTCGTTGATGTCGAACTTCGCACCGACGGTCAGGACGGCCCAGATGACCCCGGCGGCTTCCTGCGATGGTAGCTCAGTCAGCCCGAGTTCCGCAAAATTAGCGTCTCCGAATGTCTCTTTGCCGTACATGCCGACGAGCTTACCTTCACGGTCGTAGGTCCAGCTATGGTAGGGGCAGACGAAACGAGGCGCCTTTCCGGAGCCTTCTGGGCATATCTTGGCCCCGCGATGACGGCAAACGTTGAGAAACACGCGCGCCACCCCGTCCTTACCGCGAACAATCAACAAAGGTTTCCCGAGTATTGTGCGTGCCACATAGTCGCTTGGTTCGGGCAGCTCGACTGACAGCAGCAGGCCTTGTGGGTTATTCAGGAAAATAGCGTCGAACTCCTTCTCGAAACGCTTCTCGTCCAAATAAGCCCCAACTGACAGTTCTTGCGTTCCGGGCGCTTGATCCGTGGTCGAATTCTTGAGGTGTTCGAGGGCGCGAATAGCCAGTTCGGTAGTGTCATTGGCAGTTTTCATTGGGAGTTGCCTTACTTGTTGTCTGCCGTTTCGATTGTGAATGCCGGCAGTGCCGATCCGTTTTCGAGATCAATCCATCGAAGATCAACCGGGATGCCGACCTCTAGCCGGCCGATTTCGCAGTCGATGATGTTTGTGATCAGCCGAACGCCACCGGCGCCTTGAAATTCGACGATTGCCGGCACGTATGGGATGCTGTCTTCGGACCCCGGAATGATTGCGCGCTCTACAATCGTATAACTATAGAGCGCGGCCGCCCCATCAAATGCAACCCAAGCTATGTTTTGGGAGCGGCAATGAGGACAGAAGGGAGTGGGGGGCATACGATATGAGCCGCAATCTGCGCAGCGTGGTAGGTTCAACTCATGCCGAGCGGCCGCCTCCCAGAACGGCGCAGTCCAAGCGTCCATACTGAGATTGACTAGCCCGGCTGGCGGCGGTTTCGCGATGCGGCTATCCATGCTCAAACCCCTAACAGGAGACCGCTGATCGGCAGTGTAGACGGACCACCGGTAACCAGTGCGACTTCCGCACCTTTGACTTGGTTTATTGCAGTACCCCGCAACTGTTCGACGGCCTCGCGCACATGTGTCATGCCCCAGACGTAGCCGGCCGAGAGCTGTCCGCCATCGGTATTCACGGGTATCACGCCGCCATCATACCGAATGGCTCCATCGGAGACAAAGGGACCGCTCTCACCTCGAGGGCAAAAGCCGTAGTCTTCAAGCTGCATGAGGACTTGGCTCGAGAAATGGTCGTAGATTTGCGCACAGTCCACATCTTCAGGCCCCAACCCGGCGTCAGCATAAAGGCGTCTGGCGATCGATGCATGACCCGAGGAAGCGAAAGTCTCGTCCGGCATGTTCATCCAGTAGATGGACCGCCCCCAGTCGCGTGAACCGCCATGCGTGCTGGAGAGCACCTTGACGGGCTTGCGCTTCAGGTCGCGGGCGCGTTCGGCAGTCGTAACTATCACTGCAATGGCACCATCCGTTTCGAGGCAGAAATCGAAAAGACAGTGCGGATCAGCGATCATCGGAGCGGCAAAATAGTCATCCAACGTTAGAGGCTTGCGCATGATCGCATCCGGATTGGTTAACGCGTTGATACGCGTAGACATTGCAACCTCGGCAAAATGCTCTCGCCGAGTACCGTAAAGGTGCATATGACGCCGAGCGAGCAGGGCGAACATATGCCCCGGTCCAACTAGCCCCGTAGTTCCAAAGAACGCATTCTCCGGCGTCGCAGGGTAAGATGAGGTAATGGAGCCGAAGCGTTGTGCGCCTTGCTGGTTCGCGCCGACACAGACGACTGTTTCTGCCATGCCGGATATGACCGCCGCCGCAGCCAGACCAATCGCACCCGCCGATCCGCCCCCCGTACCAGTTATCGATGCGGAAAAGCTCACTTCGGGAATGCCGAGCATCTCCATCAGGAAGCCAGTATCAAAACCCCCGGCAAAATAGGCAAAACCGTCGATGTCCTCGACCTTCAACCCGGCATCATCAACTGCGCCAAGGATCGCTTTCGAGACGAGTTCCTCGAGCGTTTGCGGGTAGGATTGGCCGCGCTTGTAATAAGGCGTCGAACCAAGGCCCGCGATTGCGGTCTTGCCTCTCATGGTTCGGTTTGGTGCGGCCTCGCTCATCGTTTGATTACCTAACTACGCTGGTTGAACTGCCGGCCAAGCATGGCACCAGCGATGTTAACCTTCTGGATATCGATCGCGCCCCCGGCGATGCCCCAGCCCCAGCTGTCCCGAAGGCGGCGTTCCATCGGAAATTCCTTGGAATAGCCGTAAGCGCCCATGAGCTGCATCGCATCGCCGCAGACTTCGCGTGCGATTATATTCGCGAAACACTTGCCTGATGAGGATTCAAGAATTGAGGGGAGTCCGTCCTGGGCATTGGCAGCCGCGCGCCAAATTAGTAATCGGGCAGCTTCCGTTTTCATGTACATTTCGGCAAGTTTGAGTTGCACCGCCTGAAATTCCACGATGGGTTTGCCGAACTGTACGCGCTCTTGAACATATTCGGATACGTCTTCGAGAGCACCAGACGCTTGCCCGAGCGCCATCGTGGCGTTGCCACAGCGTTCTAGATCAAAAGCCTCCATGAGCTTCTTAAAACCGCCCGCCGGCACGATCAAGTTTTCGATCGGCACTTCGCAATCATCGAAGTTCAAATCCGAAGAAGGCACCCCGCGAAAGCCCATCAATTCTTCGTTGGGACCAAAGCTAAGGCCAGGAGCGTCCTTTTCGACGAGCACCGCGCCAATGCCTTTTGCCCCAGGGTCATCGGATAGACGGCAATAGACGACGTAGGCGTCCGCGTGGCCGCCGCCTGAGCACCAGCGCTTGGTGCCGTTGACGACGATCCGATCTCCCTTGATAATCCCTGTCGTTTTGAGATCAGTCAGCGCGCTACCTGCGTCAGGCTCCGACATGCTCACGGCTACGATCATGTCCCCGCTGCAGACCTTAGGTACGATTCGCTGCTTCAGCTCTTGGGAGCCGAACAGCTCAATGGCGCGGACCGGTCCGACCGAGGACTCAAAAATCGGAAAACCGATTGCCGAAGATATTTTCGCGAATTCTTCCAGGACGACAAGCGCCTCAATGTTACCTAGGCCAAGTCCGCCGAGATCCTCCGAAACGTTGATGCCAAGAAAACCCATTTCGGCATAGCGCTTCACAAGCTCGCGGGAAGGTGGCGTGTTCTTATGCTCCAAATCGACCGCAATCGACGGCAGTTCATTGCGTGCAAACTGTCGCGCCGCTTCTTGCAATTCCCGCTGCTCATCGTTGAGATTGAAATTCATGCATAGCTCCCGCAAATCTAGTGCCCAGAATAGTTTGGTCCGCTCGGGCAATTGTGAGTGGTAGTCAGATTTAGCCTTCCCGCGTCGCCGTCAGACGGTCCCAGGTTTCTTTGGTAACACCGATTGCCCGAAGATCCTTCTTGCGGACCTTCTCAGTTGCGGTCAGCGGAAGCGTATCAAGAAATTGAATGTAGCGCGGGACCATAAAGCCAGGCAGTTCTCGCTCGCAAACAGAAGATATTTCCTCGGGGGATGCACAAAAGCCCTCCCTGAGAACAACGAAAGCCATAACTTCGTCTTCGCCTGCCGCCTCATCGGCGCGCACGCCTACCACGGCGCAATCCGCTACTGCGGGGTGCGCTCGCACACCGGCCTCTACCTCGAACGAGGAAATGTTCTCGCCCCGGCGTCGCAACGCATCCTTCACGCGATCAGCGAAATAGTACCAGCCCTCTTTATCACGCCGTAGGCCATCGCCAGTGTGGAACCAAAGATCCCGCCAGGCTTCCACTGTCTTCTCCGGCATGCCTAGGTATTCCATGCAAATGATGCCTGGCGCCTTGGGACGAATCAAGAGCTCGCCCACCTCGCCCTCGGCTACATCTTCACCTGATTCAGGATCGGCAAGCCTGGCTTCATACCATTGGTCGACCAGCACCCCAGAGGCACCGTCTGGCTTCAAAACTCCTGGTGGAGTCATGAATACGTTTGAAATCTCAGTCTGACCGAACCCATCGACGTAGTCTTTCACTCCGAAGCGTTCGGCGAAGCGGCGGCCTAATTCCGGAGCCAGCGGTGCGGCATAGATAGTGCGGACCTTGTGGGCGCGATCGACTGCACTCGGTTCTTTAGCAAGAATGAAAGACATTGTTGCACCGAGCAGATTGGTCACGGTCGCGCCGGACCGCCTTGCACGACCAGCCCAGTCAGATGCGCTGAAGCCGGGATATAGTGCGACCCTCGCCCCCACAATCAGGGCAGGATATACCGTCAAAAATTGGGCATTACCGTGGAATAACGGAAAGCCCGTCATATAGACGTCGTCTTCAGTCAGCCTCGTCAGTTGGACATCTTCCTCTGCGAAGAAATAGAACTGGGAATGAGACATCAGCACGCCTTTAGATACTCCGGTGGTGCCCGATGTCATGAGAACTGCAGCGGGATCAGACGGAAGGACCGTAATGTCTGGATTGCTGTCCTGATCCGCCAATAGGCTATCATATTGGGTCACGAGTATGCGTTCAAACTTTGGTATCTGCGCTTGGGTTGCATCACCGACGATAACGACCTCGTCGAGGTCAGGCATGTCCGCCTCTATTTCCAAAAGTAGAGCGGCCAGCTCCACCGTTGTGACGACAATACGCGCCTTTGAAAGATTGATCGGGTGAGCAAGAAAACGCCCCTTGTAAGCGTCACTTATCGCAACCTCGACTGCGCCGAGTTTAGCCAGCGAGAACCAAAGCAGGATGAATTCTGGGCAATTAGGTAGCAACAATCCGACCATGTCGCCTTTACCGACGCCTTTTGCGGCAAAGCCGTGAGCGAGCCGATTGGCCATCCTGTTTGTTTCAGAGAAACTATAGGTCTGCTCATCGTCGTTCCATGAGAGAAAAATCTTGCTCCCACGCTGCTCTGAATTTCTTTCTAGAATCCGGGGCAGGACCCATTCTTCACGAGAGAAATGGGGTTGGAAATGGGGGAATGTTAGCATTTTGAATTTATCACTTTGCAGCCTTCCGAGCGGTGCTTGTCGGTAACCGCGAAGCAGCGCCTTGCTTCCGCGCAAGACGGGCCTTGGCCAGAATATATGCGCGAATATCCGCACGCTGCTGGGCCGAGAGTTCATCGAATTGCGGCATTCCATTGGCCCTCAAGGCTCCGTCACGCAGCACGGCTGTGAAGGCCTCCGAGTTACGGGTAACTGTTGATGCGCGCAGGTCAGGGGCCGGACCAACAGCGGTGGCACGCATGCCATGACAAACTGCGCACCGTTGCTCGTAAGGCACTAGTCCTCGTTCTTCGGCAGCTGGATTTGGAGCAATGCCTTCATCTGCGGGAATTGCGAGCGCAATATTTCTTCTGGCAGGCAGAGCCGCCGTTCCGCCGATGGCAAAAGTCAAAACTCTGCGCTGCTGATTAGCCGGGTTGAGTCCGAATTTTTCAAGCAGCGGGCCGAGGTATGCAGCCGAGGTCCCCATGCCTGAAAGGACAGTCACGTATTGCTTGCCGCCCGCGCGGTAGGTGATCGGCGGACCGGTGATCGCTGTTCCAGCATCGAAAGACCAAAGTTTTTCTCCAGTCGAAGCATCGAAGGCATTGAAGGTGCCGTCGACATGACCTTGGAAAATCAGGCTGCCTGCCGTGGCAACAACGCCCCCAGCAACAAAACCCGGAGTCTCGATCCGCCAGCGCTGTTCCTGTGTAACTGGATCAATCGCGACCAAGGCACTGGTTGGCGTGCTATCAAGCGGAAAACTGGCGGCAATGCCTGGATCAAGAACATTCTCTCCAGTGCGTTTCCAGCCTTTTACGGGAACTGGGCGCTGGTCAAAGATGGTCGATGAAATAATTGCCGGGACATAGGCTAGCTTGGTTTGTGGACTGAATGCCATTGGCATCCAGCTGTGCGCACCGAAGGTCCCGGGCGCCATCTCGAATGGCTTGCCGGTGTCGCGAAGCCCCACCGCCTCGATCGGGCGGCCAGTTGCCATGTCGATGCCGGTCGCCCAAGTAATTGGTACATATGGCTTTGCTGAAAGTAGCTCGCCTGTCGTTCTGTCGATTGTGTAGAAAAAACCGTTCTTCGGCGCGGTGAGTAACACCTTGCGAACCTTCCCGTCGAAAGTAAGTTCGGCCAGCTCCATGTCCATGGATGCGTTATAGTCCCAGCTTTCCCCAGGGTTTGTCTGGTAGTGCCAGACATATTCGCCGCTATCGGCATCCAAAGCCACGATAGAGGAGAGGAACAAATTGTCGCCCTCACCTTCGGAACGGATTGCATGGCTCCAGGGCGCGCCGTTGCCCGTGCCGATATAAATTCGGTTCAGTTCTTCGTCATAAGTTAGGGAGTTCCAGACGGTGCCACCGCCACCGTATTTCCACCATTCGCCTGACCAAGTCGATGCGGCCATTTCCATGGCATCGTTTTCGAAACCGTCAGCTGGGTTTCCGGGCACGGTGTAGAAGCGCCACAGTTGGTCGCCGGTCTCGGCATCGTATGCAGTTACGTAACCCCGCGTGTCAGCCGCATCCGCGCCGCCGTGGCCGATGATGATCTTACCGTCGAAGACGCGTGGTGCGCCGCTGATAAAGCGGTAATCTCCTTCCTTAAGCGTCATCGTACTCCAAATTTGCTTGCCAGTTTTGGCATCGATGGCGATTAACCTACCATCCTGCGTGCCGGTATAAACCTTGTCATTCCACCAAGCGATGCCACGACTACCCCAACCTTGCCGCAGCCGCCTTCCAGCAGCTTCCGCGGCATTGGGATCGAATTCCCACAACAATTTCCCGCTACGCGCATCGAGTGCTTGGACATGGCTGTAGCCGCTTGCGAAGTAGAGGACATTGTCGATCTCAATGGGGCCGGTTGCGCTGTTCGCGTTACCGGCGAGATCGTAGCTCCAGGCGAGCGAAAGTTCTTCGACGTTTCCGGTATTAATATCGGTTAGCGGACTGAAATGTTGCTCGCCGTATGTCCTGCCAAACGCAGGCCAGTCCCCTCCATCGCTATCGTCAGCAAGCTGACCTGCGGCGATCTTCTCATCTTGCTTTGGCAATTCACCAGAGCAAGCTGAAAGGACGAACAGTGTAGTGGCCGCGATCGTGAATAGCAGCGATTGCATGATGCTTGACCCGAGAGGTTTTGCCATTCTTGCTGTCGATTCCTCTGTTCGGAGAAAGTGGGCCGCAAGCTGTCCGGACCGCTCTTTATGTCACTATGATAGGCCCTTCCCGTTTCAATTAAGGGCACTCGGAGTACTACAGTTGGATCCGGCCGACCTCGCTGAAGAGACCGGCCGGACAACTTGACGAACTTAGTACTGGAACGTCGCTTGCAGCATAACAGTTCGTGGCAGAGTCCCGAAACCGATTTGGTCAGCACTGATGCCCGCATCAGTCCCAGTACCACTGCCTGTGAGCGGGCCATCGGCATGTGCCCCCAAGAAATACTGCTGGTTGGTGAGGTTTTTACCAATGACCGCGAGCTCGAAACGATCCCCGCCAAACTTCACCCGCGCAGACGCATCCATCGTTACGTAGCGATCAACACGAGAAAGCTCGTTGCCGAATGCCGATGCGAGGTAGTCAGAGCTATAACGCATGTCCACACCTAGTCCGAATGTACTCTCCGCACCGATATCTGTTTCATAATAGCCACCTAGAGTTGCCGTCCATTCAGGGGCCACCGAAGTTGGCTTGCCGCTGAGATCCTGAAGCGCGAAGCCGCCGGGACCGGTAGGCAGCGGACAACCTTCGGCCGGGGTTTGACCTGCAAAGCAGGGTCCCAAGAAGTTCTTGTAGGTTGATTTGTTATAATTCAATGAACCGCGCAGGTTAAGGCCGTCGATGGCATAGGGTGCAAACTCGACCTCGGCCTCGATACCTTTCGAAGTCGCGTCGCCAGCATTTACTGTCAGAAATGCGAAGACTGGTGCATTGAAGAAATCCACCTGAAGATTGGTGAACTTGTAATTATAGGCGGTGAGGTTCAACCGAAGCTGCTTATCGAGCAATGTGCTCTTGAAACCGACCTCGAAACCCTTGGCTTTTTCGGGATCGAACAAGAAGTCCTCTTCGGGAGTCGTAGACAATGCACTGTAAATGCCGGAGTTGGAAAGACCGCCAGATTTATAACCGGTCTTGTATGCTGCGTAGACATTGATATCCGGAGTAACCTTGTACGCCAAAGTAGCCTCAGGTGACCAGTTGTTGAAGGTCTGGTCGGCATCGATTCTTATGCCTTCCACAAATAGCCCGGCTACGCCAGGGTTCACATAAGGCTGGACGAAATAACTGTCCTTTGTCTCGTGCGTAAAACGCACACCTGCGGTAAAGTTGAGGCGATCGCTGATATCCCAGATTACCTGACCGAATGGCGAAATTGTCTCGCCTTTCGTTTCGGAATTTTTTGAATAGGCCACGAACTGATTCTGCGGGGCCGCTGCGGTATTTTCAAGGCCGGCAAACACCACGTTTTGGTCGAATACACGCTTTGTGCTCTGATAAAGCATGCCAACCATCAGGTTTACCGGGCCGTCGTAAGAAGTTAGCGCCCGCGTCTCATTCGAGAGGGATCGCCAAGTGGTACCTTCGGTCGCGTACACCCCTGCGGCCTGATAAGAGCACGCACAAGCCCAGCTATTTTTGTTGCGACTGAAATTTGTTACAGAAGTGATATCGACATTGCCGAGCGCAATCATCATCTGGCTGGTGATACCGTATGCTCGGTAGTAATTGTATAGCGACCCATCGTCCTTGCCGAACGGGGTCGCGGCACCGACTGCCGCTGGCATTATATTCTGGTGTACGACGAAATTATCGTCCTGGCATTCATATTGAGGAGAAACCGTACTATTTCCACCCTCGCAACCAAAGGCAACGTAATTCCATGAATTATTGTTGTTCTTATTATAATTTATGGTGCCTTTTAGATTCCAACTGAAGGTGCTCGTCGGCTCCCAGAGCAAGGTAACGCGGCCCAGTAGTTCCTTTTCTTTGGGCTGTTTGTCAGGTGACGGAAGGCTGACCCGCGGAGTGGTGATACCGGTCGCGACGTCGAAAGTGTCATACGCGATTGGGTCCGAAACATTAGTGTAATATCCGCCAAACATTTTTGATCCACGTATGGCCAGGCGAGCACCGAGCGTGTCGCTAATTGGGCCAGAGACGACCGTTTCGAGCACGACCTGTTCAGCTTTGAACTCGTATCCGACCCGCCCCTTGACGTAGAGGGTGTCAGTCGGATCGGCGGTCGTAAGAGAGACGACGCCCGCGGTAGCATTCTTGCCGAAAAATAGTGCCTGCGGACCTTTCAAAACCTCGACGCGCTCCAGGTCGAAGAAGCCTTCATTGATAACTCGACCCTGACCAGAATAGGCGACGTCAACAACCACTGCGACCGATTGCTCGATACCCAGCGAAGTAGAGTTGGAACCGATGCCGCGCATCGATATCTGGGCGCCAGAACCGTTCGATGCACGACCCACCGTCATTTGCGGTGTATAAGAAGCAATCTTTTCGACGCTCGTCATGTCCATCCGCTCGATTTGCTCCTCAGAAAAGGCGCTGACCGCAACGGGAATGTCCTGAATCGATTCGTCGCGCTTACGTGCGGTGACGACGATTTCCCCAAGACCGCGGCTTGCGGGCGCCTGCGCTGTATCGCTTTGCGTGGCCGCAGGATCGGAAGCGGGCACCTGCGAATTGGTCTGCGCCTGCGCCGGCAGCGCGATGGCAGCCACCGACAGTATTGTGCCGCCCAAAAGCGCGCCTCTGATGCTATGTCCGATCATAATTGCCTCATCCCCTTTTATACAGCCTTCAGGCCGCTAATCTTGTGAATTCAAGCGGTCTAAAAATCCGCCTGCACCAGAATCAATATACTAAATAA
>Ga0105054_10008155_pt1 | contig 13940 bp, 10 predicted proteins | sample BON02_FD_78091 | JGI IMG/M metagenome (GOLD analysis project Ga0105054, IMG submission 78091) | Freshwater microbial communities from Lake Bonney liftoff mats and glacier meltwater in Antarctica - BON-02 (megahit assembly) | ecosystem: Environmental > Aquatic > Freshwater > Ice > Glacier...
AATATCCACCGGTTCCTTTCGGTGGAGCTCTCTCGTGGTTATTGCTTCCTCTTTGGGATCGGGACTCGTTTCGATGCCTTTGGCAAATATATTGCAAAAAGTAAGGAGTTATGACGCTATTTCTATGATATTGCTTGTGGAACGAGCAGCTGTTCTGGCTTGTGTATGTCTTTTGATCTCCCTCAATGATGGAAGTCTTCCTCAAATATTGCAGGAATCACGGGTTTTCAATGGTACAGGTCCATCTTTGAATAGCGACTGGGACAAAGTTCTACAAGAAGGGTCGTTTGAAAAGCCTGATAAAATATCTCACCAATGGAAATTTTCATTGACCATGCTATTTGTGGTTGCTCTCTGCTCTCTAGCGTCTGTCTGTAGAAACGCTACTCTTGTTCTTGTTGGCAAAACGTGGGTTGAAATCGTAGCATCTTCGCCATTCAACGTTTCAGAGCGAGTGAATCTTATATATGAGCGTCCTCGGTACAATAGACCGCCTTCTCTTTCTGCTGATGGTCTAGCAAGTGGAATGGGATCCAATAGAGTCAGTTCATTAGAAAGTGACGACGGTGAAAGTGACGGCGACGGATTCAACCCTCTAGTCAGTAATCGGTTAATGGAAAACAGGAAACGCTCCATAACTGATCTTATATCAGAATTCGACAATACTCGAGTATGTTCTCGTATTATTGGACCTGTTATTGCCGGATTTATCCTCGTAAGTTATTGCATAATGTCTAAGTTAGGATCTCACAGTGATGATACAGGATACAAGTCGGAAAGTCGAAGGCCCTCTTATTGAAATGATGACCTTTATTGTTCTTCACTTTTTGACATGGTGCATTCAAACATCGTGTATTAAATTACTATATTCGAATGAACCCAACCTACGAAGCTCAGCTCCTTTGCACGCGTTTGACAGCTTCTACGGTACCGCTTCCGTTTATCGACCAATAGGGCGTAGCTCAACATTATTAGGCACTGCGAAGCAATGCTTAAATACATGGAAGATCTACTTCAAGAGCCCGATTCTGTTTGCTAGTTTATCCTCGTGTGTACTATACGCTACAGTATTGAACGGAGGTATTGTAACTCTGGGATACATGAGATGGAGACATGTGCCTTGCATTATAATCGGATTAGTTATTGCATTGCAAAACCTTTCGATGGGTTCCTTGCGAATGGCTCATTGGTTGCATCGGCGCTCCCAGTCACTCGCAAAGACGGCATCCGTCCTGTTATGGATCATTTGGACGATTGTTTTCCTTGTTGCAGTTCTTTGCTTTCATGTATTCGAGGTGAAGTCGTCTACTTGGGTATTGCTTTTGGTCATGCTTGTTACGCTGCCTTCGTCTATATCTCGTGTGTTTGGCATTATCCATTCAAAATTACTTAAGGAGTGGGTTGAAATTGAATATATTCCGATGATTTCTCAGAAGCAAGCCTTTGTAAGAATGGTATGCGTAGTTAGTATGCATATGATTGCGTTCCTAATCAGTGAGCCAGACCAATATCCTATACTTGTGTTTTACTCCATTTCCACCTGTGCCATTGCAGTCATTTTGTTCAATATATGGTATAGAATGTTTGACAGTGGCACCCCTTATCAAGTTGTGAACGAACTTGGGCATTTGAAAATTGTCGTAGGTGGATAGAAATGATAACAGTATTGTAGTTCTAAAACATATTGAATTAAATATCATCCCGTGGAAGAACGGGCGTTTCTATGTGAGCATTATCCTCGCCAATGTTCTGTAGGTTTCCCATTTCGATATCCACAACAGAACCAGTGGTGCTACCTTGCCTCTCTCTAAGGATCTTCTTGTCCTCCATGTCAATCTGTTCTACATGGGATAAGGATGTGTAGTAACCTTCAGCAAACCTCCTTCGGACTCGCTGACCAAACATGGACCCCAAAATATAAAATATCGAATCTAACAACCAAAGCAAGTTGGAAACTAAAGAGAGCGATATTAACGTGATTTCAGGGTCGTCTGTATCGTAACTGATGTATGCATCTAGCAAACTTCCAAAAAAGAATAGCCAATCTCCTAAACCGGACCAATCTACTTGGGAGGGAGAAAACGAACACAAGTACCGCTCTCTTCCAGAGCCTTTCATTTCAACGCGATTAACATACCAGCCAACAAGCCCCAAGCAAGAATCAAAAACCATCAAATGCGCACCCAGTACACTGATCAAATGATAATACCAAATATTGTTCTGCCTGTAGAGGTCCATAAACGCCTGACACAGGTAAAGAATGGATGCAAATAAAAAGATTAAGGCTACATACAAATCCCAATTAACATCTTCCCAGCCCTTTAATTTGCAACTCCATTGGGTACTAGTGACTTCCTGAGACGTTGCTCGAGTGTCACTCAAACGCCTAGATAGGTCATCATTGATCTCAAGGGCTCCTCCAAAGTCAAGATCTTCGACTTCATTTTGAAATCTCTCCATATTGGCAGCAGTAAGGCGCTCGTTATCGTCTTTCACAAGGGTTTCGGCAATAGTTCCAAGAAGATCAGTAACAGGGTTACATATAAACAGGATCGCACCAATAATACTTAAATAAATTCCAAGATCATTATCCGAATCGCATACTGGTCGTCCAAAGACAGGACGTTTATACACTAGACACTCGTAGCTGAGGAGGTCAGATAGAATATAAACAATATTTCCAAGAAAAAAGAAGAAATTAGACCACAAGACCCATGGAGTATTCATCGCGCAAGCAAGCATCCTGCTACGCAGACAATTTAGGCTGATACCATGGTCTACTCTTATCTGATTGAGTTCCCCATAGGCTTCTGACTCTCGACTGCGAAGCATTGCAGCAGTGTTGCCACTTCAGAAATCAAACAACTTGAAGGAGAGCCCCCCATCACGCATTGGAATCTGAAAGATGGCTGTTGTGGATGCGAACTCTGCCTTGGGTATCTTCCTAAGTATCTCACCGGTGGTTGTATGTATCCTATGCTTTTCTTTTCCTGGCATGTCTATCCATGCCATTTACAAACGAAGATCCACTGGTGACTTTCCTCTCGCAACCTTTTACATAATGGCTATCCAGTGTTCGATTTGGTTCGTGTATGGACTATTCAAAAACAGCTACACGGTGTGGTTTCCAAATGGAGTGGGTGTAGTTCTTGGTTATCTGTACACCATTGTATTTATCAAGTATTACCGTGGTCCTGTGAAAGAGCTGTTTCCACAAATTGCCCTAGGGTTACTCACCCTGGTCGCGCTTTTTTTCGTGTATCTTCTTAGCTCCACCCCTGAAACGTATTTCGGGTTGTTTGGTGCTGTTGGAAGTATTATGTTTACAGCTTCGCCTTTGTTTGCCATTGCGACTGTCTTGAAAACAAGATCCCTCGCAACTATGCCCTGTCATACTTCATTCATATTGTTTTTGAATGCTTCTTTATGGACTGGATTCGGTATCTTGGTTGCTAACGATCCTGCTGTTTATGTTCCTAATCTAGTTGGTTTGTTTGCTGGGACCCTACAAGTAATCGTGCATATGTATTTCTTCATTGCACAACCACAAATCGAGACGTATGACAACTTAGATGATTTGGACTCGGAAGCTGCCCTAAGGTAATTTCTGTGATTTAAAATTAGTTACAAGTGAATTTGTTTAAAATTTTCCCACAATAGAATTGCTCCACTTGCATGGACATTTAGCGACCTCGTCAATCCCAATTGCGGAATCTCAATACAGCAATCCAGCATCTGTAAAAGATGCATAGGTATTCCCTGTTTCTCCATGCCAAGTAAAAATACCACTTTCCCGTCTTTTGGAAAAGTGAAATCTTGAATTTGAACGCTTTTGGCAGACTGCTCTAAACCAATTACCTGATATCCATTTTGTTTCAGTTTTTGGAGCTCAAGGTGAATCTCGTCCTTTGGAATACTAGTAAATTCAAGATGGTGATTGGCAGATGCAGCTGTTCCCTCGTACATTTTATATCCTCGTTTTATCAAAGATGATGTGGCTTGGCTGAAATATAATTGCTCCACGCCAAACAGTTCTGAGGTCCTTGTAAGTCCTGCAATGTTCGGCAACTTTCCCACCAGTGCTCCAAGAACAATCGTGCGGTTGCTGAATTTGGGAATGTTCTGGAGAGAATGCGATTCAGTTAAAAAATAATAAGCATCACAAAACTCCAATGGCTTTCTAGTGGCAGGTTGAAATGTTTGAGAAAACCAAAGGAACCAACTTTCAAAGGGCATATCATACTGGGCAGCAAAACGCTCATCCGGCACAATAACATCAGTATACGCTACTGTGTCAAGCACCGCCGGGAGCAGGCAGTTGCTTTTCTTGATATAGTCAACTAAATCCCAAGTTGTCAAAGAGCGTTTCGGGGCATTATAACTTTCAAGTTGCTTGGTATAAAATCTGCTGGCAGCCGGGAAATTCTCGAGATAATCCAGAATCTCTTGAATCTCTCTATCCTCTGAAGTGCCCTCTAAAAAATAACGCACGCACCACTGAGCAGAACGCCTCGAGAAAGTAGACTCGCCACCTAACCAAGGAATAAATGATCGCGATATCTCTTTGAGTTGCTTCGAATGCAAGTCATGGTCCAATCCCATGAGAAGCTCAATTGTCGTGACCAAGTACAACGATACTACTTGGTGCTCACTGAGACCGTAATCACGAACACCCTGTAATAATCTAGGGAGCATCATCTTCGGCAGCGCAATGGATAGGTGTATCAAAGCCTGCTCTATGAAATAGCGACATAATGGGTCGGCTGTTCTAGTGGATTGGACACCTAGAGAGAGCACAGACCCACAGATAGCCTCCAATGACATGGATTCACTCTCGGACAAACAAACTTTCTGGGAAAGGATACACAGTGCCTGCCAATGACAGAGACAGTCTCGTTCCTTTACCTTGAGGATCACACCGTCAATAACAGGGGCGATCAACGAATGGCCTTTTGGTATACTAGATTCAATAAAATACAATGCGAACAATCGAACAAAGTCAGGAGCGCATATGTTTTTTGAAATTCGATCGGTAGTCGAGGTGGGCGGTGAATAAGTGAGGCATTCAACCAACTCGTCAAGCCAATAGGCAAGTAGGTCAGGTTGCATTCCAAGAAAATTACCAAATACCTGAACACTCATGATCCCAGGACAAAAGAAATTCAAATGGAATAATTTTTCCCATACCGATTTCAGTTTTGGGATGAAAAGAGGGTCACAATATTGAGGCTGATACAGAGCGGCTATTAAGGTCTGACACAATCCAAACTGCTGTAACGACAGACTGAACCTAGCCATTGCGCTCTCAACGAATCTATTAAAAAATTCGAGTGTCAACATGTCAAAACCAGAGGCTAGGCAGTTACCAGCTGTTTCCAATAGGGATTGAAGCGCAGGATCATCCATCGGCACATCTCTTTCCTCCAGGCGCTTCGTTACATGTATTAAAACATCAATACACGCATGTGCATGGCTTTGAGAAAATGTCCTTGAGATTACTTGTAGATCGTTGATTTCTAATACCGATAAATAAGTGGCATCTAGGGACAATACTTTGGAATGTCCATGCATCATTTCAATCAATGAGCGAACGCCTTCGAGGTTACCAAGTTCACGTCGAAGAATACCGACAAACTCCGTCGATAGGGAGGTATTGTAACCCCAAAAGGAGTAGGCACTAACCAACAATCGGCTGATGTCCATATTTTCATGATTCTCCTTACAATAAGTCACCAAGCTTGCTTGAAACCACTCATTAGAAAAGTCTTGTTTGAGGATTTCTTTGTGAATCTCAGAAACATTGCTAGACATAAAAACGTCAGACATCAGTGAGTCAATAGTAGCATGTGTTGCCGTTGAATCAATCCAGATATCCAGTAGTACCTTACTGGCATTTTTTATATCTTGAGGATCGGTCAGAAGACCAAAAAGCACTCCAGCTTCGTCGCATAATTCAAATCCCTCCCTAGTACTAAAACACTCGCGATTAGATGCCGAAAACCAACAACTAAGATAGCGATGAGAATCACCGGTCACAATGCGAGCAATATTTGACACCGATGAATTAGAAATAGAGTCACAATCGGAAAAAGTGCAAAGACACTGGATCACATCATGACAAACAACTTGAAACCTATTCATGACATTCTGCACGGCAAGAAGACTCCTACATGCAACGTCCCATACTTGAGAAGTGAAACACTTTAATTTACTTTCACAATTTAAAATGAAAGCAAAGAAACGTTTGGAAAGGATCCACATCGACTCCATTAGGCTACACTTTAAACCACATAAGAATACAGATTCCACAAACGGACCCTCTAAAGTAAATCCACCTAGAAAATCATCCAGGTGTACTTTTTCTAAGTTAGGCGTACCTGGTTCTATGCCCATGATCATCGTTCCAACGAAATGAGGACTAAACGAAAAGCACTTACACCAATGACCATGATAGTTGGCTAAAAGTTCGAATAGGGCATACCTCCGGAATACTACAATTGGATGTCGAAGACACCGAACCAACAATATTTCAATCCATTCGTCGCAGCTCATGGGCAAGATGTCACATTTGTCTTGAAATGACCTCAGTTTAAGAACCGATTGCCAAACAGATTTTAAAGAATCAAATAGGTTCGACTCCAAACCCCGAATTGCTTGCATATATGATTTCCAGAATCCAATTGCTTTCGGAATTTGAGAGATGCTGACGGCTTCTTCAACAACAAAGCAGGCCCTGTGATAACTCAAACTGCTATTCTGGTTTGAAGGTTTCAACTGAATTTTGACTCTATCCCACAATGAAGGAGTAGAAAAAAGAGGAGAGAGAAGCAGGATTCGAGCATTGATGGATTTACAAAGACACACTATCTCAGTAAACCAAGTCAAATCATCGGAATCTTCTTGTGTTGTAGAACTCTGAAAAAGATTCAAAAGAACCGAATAATCTGACAGCTGGTATCCATAATTGCCAAATAATCGAGGAAGCAATACTTGCATGGAAAACAACTTAACCAATCCGCCATTCATAGCGAGGGAAATTGAGAAAGAAACAAGACGATCAAGAACCACTTGATCTAATTCAAAAGCACAACTCCCAATTAAATCACCCAGAAGCGCAACAGAGGATGAAACCTTGTCGATTCGTTGGTTTTCTATACCTACCAAAACAGCGTCAACAAAGGCATTCTTCTGGTTCACCATAGAAAACGATGTGCAGATAAATGCATTCAAATAAGAATGGTTATCGTGCTTTGTAAAAGTATGCAGATATTCTTCGAGTATCGTTTCACTTGGAAGATCGCTCCTGCAAAGACAGGCAGCTGCAATTGCTAAAGAATATTTGCAATGGATATGCAATTTAACCTCTTCCCATGAAAGCAGAGGAGCTAGTAACGTCGCATCTTCAAAACACTCGTGATCATCGACATTCCTGCTCAATGCATTCACACACTGGCTTAGCATATAAAGTCTGACTGATGGATAATTATATCTATCTTGGACTCCACCAACCTTTTACTTTTGTTGTCCTGTCAAAATTGACGTAAGGGGGGCTCCTTTTGTTTGGAGGATGGCGCAAGAAGTTTCTGATATTGTTGGGGTTCCCTTGAATGAAGCAGTGGAGCTTCTTGAGATGACAGGAGGAGATATTGAGCAAGCAATGGATTTGCATTTCTCAATGGTGACTGATAAAACGCCATCGGGTCCCACCGAGTTTTGGAACGAGTTAGTTTGCTCAGAACCCCTTAGTGAGGCCTGGACCAAGCAGGGAATATCTTTTTCTACTATTCATGGTGAAGAGACTGGAATTCTTCAGCACAAAAATGGTCCTTGTGGTTGTTTAGCCGTTATTCAAGCCATGCTCGTGGCTGCGAGGATTAAAAAGACAGAAAAGCTTGAAGGCTCCTATACCGTAACTGAGATAGAAAATGTGCTGTTCTCTATCATTAGAGGATGCGGGAATGATTCATTTGTGCTTTGTTCATGGAAGCATAAAGTTGATTCTATGAATAGAGGAGTCATCGAAACCATCTGCTCTGAAACGGAATTACAACAAACGATCAAAAAATCAATCAAATCATTGGTAGCTCCAGGTGGGATACTTTTACTTTTGCTAAGTTGCATTTTCACGCGAGGTTCTTCAATGATCAAGCAAGATATTATCAAAGGAGGTGGCGAACCTCCTTTGATTGTTGGACATAATAATTTATGCAGCAGTGAATTAGTGATGTTGTTTTTATGTGGGAAAGCGCGTGGTTCAATTGCCCCATATGGTATCGATGGGGTGAAATCAACCCTTTTTATTCCATCGGGTATTGGGCTTTTGAGTTTGACGGAGTACGAAACTGGAATTCCTGTTCATGATTCGCTTAAATTTCCGTGTCTTCCAGTTTGGGTGATTCACGGTGGAGATCATTTCACAGTTTTGTACAAGCAAGAGAATTTATACGTTCATTATAATGGATTGCCTCCGGGAGGACCTCGTTTTGTTAAAATGTCTCTTGGAAATGAAAAGGACGCCGACAGAGCACCGGATGTGCCACCGCAATCGTTCGTAAAACCTGCACCTGGTGAAATCGATGATATAGTGCAAGCAAATCCCCAGGACAAAGAATCTAGACCTCGTGAATTGGAAGCATGGAGGTACGAGGTCGTTCTAGCTGTAGCTACGACTACTGTCTCAGCTAGTACTGAGCCCAAACACCCCCCTCGTATATATGCTCAAGGGCAATTCGACGAAACCAGAGAATGGAGATGTGCTAGTTGTTATCGAAGTAGATTCAAGACTATGTGCTTTGGTCAGAATCCTGCAGGAAGTGCTTTTTGTCAGCATTGTTTCAAGCCTGCCCAGGAAACGGGCTGGACTCTTTGGATTCCCTTCTCTGAGCTCCCCACTAAATGGCAGTTCCAAATGAATATTCGACATGCGTCCAAAATTGTTAGCTTGTTAAGGACACGATGGCCGAGGGCGACTCCAAGGTTGGAATATTCATCGAGACTGGAAGAACAAGGTTTCCCGTCGATATAACGTGTTTGTTTATTCATGACCGGAACTCTGCCCTTTCGAAACCTTCTGAAAAGCATGCCTTGTATACTCAGTACCTTGGCTTCTTAAAACTTTATTCAATTTTAATTTTAATTCAGAAAAGGAGAAGATTTAATCGACCTTCACCGATGCGTATATCTTGAAAATAAAAGTCAAGCAAGCATAGTAGCCGATAACTCCGGTTGCCAAAAAGAACATGACAGACAAGACGAACATATAACCAAAGTAAAGGATCGTAGATACGAAGAGATCCATGTTCAATTTGCTCGAGTAGTAGAATGACGAGTACAGGAACAAATAGAGAGCGGATGACCCAGAGCTCAAGAATGAACGCCACCACCAGTTATAGTCCTCACTGCAGAGTTGGAAATAGCAAAGTACAATTGTGATTTCAGCACAGGTTATAATCAAAATTGCAAATACCAAGAGCAAGAACCCAAACACGTAGTAGTAGGTATCAAGCCAAATGGATGACAAAATGAAGAATAATTCAACAAATACGGCTCCAAAAGGAAGAACACCGCCAACCAGTACGGTGACAGTGGGGGACAAGTACCATGGCTGCTCTGGGATTGCGCGTGGAATCTCCTGAGTTTGAACAGGCTGCTTGCTGACATCCTTTTTGTACCCATAGAAGGCACCCAAGAACGTCAAAGGAACCGAGATAAGAAACCAGAGTGCCAGTACAGCAATCATTGTGCCGAATGGAATAGCACTGGATGATCCTTCAGCCCATACGAAAAGATTGAGGAAAAAAACAGTCGAAGCAATCAACATGGGGTAAAGAAAAGCGGTACCCAATGTACAACGCTGCCAATTTGCACCGTTGAACATCTTGTATGTTCGGGCACTAGTGTAGCCAGCTCCGATGCCCATGAACATGAACAGAAGAAGAAGCGCAATCATCAACGAGCCACGATTCGCTGGACTAAGAAATCCAAGAGCTGCAAACACGATGGTAATAGATGCCATACAGAGTACTTGAAATCCAGTCCCTACCGTGATTGCAAAAAGCATGGGCATTGCAGGAGGTCTCAGAACATCACCATGAACAAGTTTCCAGCCAGTTTCTTCTCTTTCCTCGGCCTTCTCCTCGTCAGTTGGGACTTTATTGTAGCGAGAAAGATCCTTATGCAGAGCACGCACCAGAATTAAGGCCACCATTCCAGAAAGAAAAGCAACGATGAGAAGGGAATTAACAATAGAGAACCAATGGATATCACCTTGATTGCCTTTTAAACTCAAATAGAGATCCCATCGAGATGCCCACTTGATGTCACTTTCGTGCCATTGTACACTATAAGTCCAAATAACTTCAACTGAATCCTTGTCGTCAATAATCATTCCAAATTTGTGTTCTTCTGGCACGTCGTGTCCTACCTCCACAGCACCTGGGCAAGTGGTCACCACATTTTGACTCTCATCCTCCGTATTCCATTTTCCTTTCGTCACATGTTTCACAGAGAAAGGTTCAACAATCAGACCAACTACACGTGACACTCTCACATCTGGGTCACTCCCAACCATAGAGACAGGTTGATGATGGTCGATTCGAATATCAACATGATTGTTCACAAAGTGACGCTTTACGTCACCTTTGCTGGGTTTTTTTCCGTTGGTGACAAGAACAACGTCACCGACAGGGAATCCATGCTGATAGTATGCAACATCCAGGTGATCTTTCATTGTACGATATGCAGCTGGAAGATTATCCATGATCCAGTTGACTACGTACTTTTCATCAATCATAGTGGTGAATTTTGCAATGTCCCCCTTTTGGTACTTCTTTTTGCAAAGCACTGCGCATTCAACATCCACATACATGTTAATCTTGTATGGAGAGTTTTCTATTACATTTCCAGTAAGGATCTCTCCTAGGTTCTCGGAATTCTCCTGAACTCCTTCAGGGGGTGTACAGAAAGGAAGGTGGTAGTAGTCGTATGGCAGTTGAGTTCGAACTGAAGTGAGCTTATTCACTTTGAGTTGAACTGCTTCTCCTTCGTGATAGTCTCTTGGAGCGACTCCAGGAAGGTAGAACGCCTCGGTGCTAGCCAACAGCGCGAGCGAGAGTAGCCATGGTATCATTGTTCTTGTGGTTTTGCGTAGTATACGATTGTGTTAAAAACAACTATCAACTACTACAGTATACTCTATAGCTCCTACTTAATCCAAAAAATCGAAACAGAATACTTGATACCTTGGTATTTATAATTGTACCACTCGATCAAAATAGAAGTGGAGCACATAATTCTCAAATCATCCAGTGAAAGGGTTCTCATTCGGTGTTCCACGAATTTTTAAAGCTTTCCTGAAACCCTCTAATATTCCTATTTATGTATCTGTATTCTGTCGGTATTCATTATTATTATTTAAATTAAACAGAGGATTTAATGATGGGTTTGATGAACAAGAGTAAAAGAGGTCCGAATACATAATCTCGTTCTGCTATTGCAATTGATTATTACAAGGAACATTCTCGAATACATTAGAAAACGTCTTCGCCAGCCTAGTACTTTTCTCCACCATTTGAGTTGACTGCTCAACGTTAGCTGCTAGCCTGTTGACCGATTTTCCAAGACGCTCTAATGCAGTATGTAATTCCTGAGATGAATTCATATGCTGGTACTGATGATGGACTACTGCACACGCAAACTATTTAAATCACTCACACTGTCTTGCGTGGTTGAAGACTATTCAAAAAATCGTTAAGTTGAGACAGGTAGACAATGGATGACCCGATGGACTCTTCCTACGACCAAGATTGGGATTCTGAAGATTCTCCGAAAACAACAAGTTGTTTTTCAGATAACAATGAAGAGGAAAATTTACTTGTTGACGATGATGAGAGTGCAACAGAGAATAACGCGGAACTGGAGATGGTTCATAGAGAACTGATTCAACTCAGCGAGCAGCTCCAGTTAAAATCATTATTTATTACCGAAACGGAATGCAGATTAAGACAGGAGGAAGAAATATTTCTCTCTGAAAAGCAACGTGTAGTAGACACCCTGGCGTCAATGGAAAGAAGCAGCAAGGAGTTCACTTACCGGGAATTGGAATTGGACCAACGGTCGGCAATAATTTGTCAGCAGGAACATAATTTAAAATTGCAAGCAAAACACATAGATGACTTAGTTGAATCATTGATCACTGAAAGGATAGGCGATGAAAGGGAAAAATCGAATGCCAAGCTTCACCGACTGCAGGCTCACCTCCAGAAACAAACTGCTGTAGCCAAAAATGAGATTAAAAAACATTCTGTAGAAGAAGCAAAGAGCAGGCAACTTAAATCTGAGATAGACTATTTGAAAAAAGAATCAATACTGTCGAACTCTGAAATTAGTAGATTGAATGGTGAACTGGAAAACGCCAAAACCAAGTTCAGGGTATCAACTTGGAAGCACGCGAAGGAATTGAAACAGTTGGCAAAGGATCATATCGTTTCTAATAATACTCCGCCGATTGTTGAAAATCCTAATCCGGCAAAAATCGTAGATCCCCCATTCAAGTCCTCGAATGTATTCCTGTTAATCAACGGCCTAATCGAGCAAACCATCAATGCAATGGATTCTAAATTTCGTCTCGACATCTATATATCAAAGGTTCTTCCTGGTTTAATTTTTGTTCTGGATCACCGAATCTCTGTTACAAATGTTGAAACATGCTCTAACCTATTACAAATGGCAATCCAGACGTTTTGTGTTCTTGCTGATCACCACGATGAGTTGGAGCAAGATGGAAAATCTACTATTGTAGCACGAATGTCTCAGAAATTAGCCACCAAAATATGCGGAATATCTCTGGGAATCGAAGGGAATACCAGAAAGGACGTGATTCTCATGCACTCTCCGGATATCAGAGTGAAGACCCTGTCAGTTATTACAGCACTGTGTTTTTTTAGCATTATGCGGGTATCTTTAGATCCTTGCTTATTATCAATGCCTCTTGAAGTACTCAATACTCTTATTGCAGATGTCCAAGTTCAGGCAACTCTGCTTGGAAACACCCGTGGAATTGACCCTATTTTGGAAGTTCTGTTGAAAGTATCTCAACCCAGTTGGCGGGTGTGTTGCCGTGCAGCTGTCTCTGTTATCTTATCCCTTTCTAAGAAAGGTCCTTACCAGCAAGAGTTTTTGGAGGTCATATCATCCTCGCGTCCTTTTAGAAAGGTGTGTGAAACTGTATTTCAGCTATTTCACGAACAAGCGTCAGTTAGCAAATCGAACTCGGCATCTGAAGCAGTGTCTGCTCTTATAGTTCTATTACAGCGGTTATCCCAGACCAACACAGGTCGGCAAAGATTGTCAGTAATATTTCGAGGTACCAACATATGGGACAATTGCAAGCGATTAATACATGGGCCAGAATATTGCCCAGAAGACAAGGAGAATATTGATTTCATCTCCTTGAACGCAACTTCTTTGATATCTGCCCTTCACAATATATGATATACTCTGTATCAAAAGACATTCTTCGCACATTAACTTTTTCAGATTGAGTATGAACCGCTGGCTTTTGTTTCATGAAATCATTTAGTACTAATTGAAATCGGTATCTTTTTGATATGTAGTTTATTTGTATAATTTTACTGTTCTGCACCTTTCTTCTTTCCAGTTTTCCCCACTAGAGATTTGTGAATGTGTGGAATAACGCCACCTCCTGCAATGGTAGCCTTGATCAAAGTATCTAATTCTTCGTCTCCTCTGATCGCAAGTTGCAAATGTCTTGGTGTGATTCTTTTCACCTTGAGGTCCTTGGATGCATTTCCAGCAAGTTCGAGAACTTCAGCAGTCAAATACTCGAGAATAGCAGCGGCGTATACGGCAGCAGTAGCTCCAACACGTTGTTTTAACGACGCTCTTTGTTTCAAGAATCTATGAACTCTTCCGACTGGAAA
>Ga0105054_10008159_pt1 | contig 13936 bp, 14 predicted proteins | sample BON02_FD_78091 | JGI IMG/M metagenome (GOLD analysis project Ga0105054, IMG submission 78091) | Freshwater microbial communities from Lake Bonney liftoff mats and glacier meltwater in Antarctica - BON-02 (megahit assembly) | ecosystem: Environmental > Aquatic > Freshwater > Ice > Glacier...
AACAAATTGACTAAAATGTTTCATACCCGGGCCGGGGCTCGATATGTCCTCGATATAGTATGTATCCATCAATTTGTATGTATACATATTCTATTTGTATGCAGTATATGTATACCGTGAAATATACATTTCTGTACACACAGACGTGCACAAATATGTAACAGGTGGAGAAATGTTTTTTTGATAATGTGTAAAAGCCTTTTCTTCATTACTTTGTTTGATTTGCCCTTTGTGACATTTCAGTGGATGTGGCGCTGGAAACCACATCCAGCGAAACGTCACGAAGGGCAAAGCGAAACGTCACGAAGGGCAAACTGAAGTGTCTCACAGTTTTATGTGTACGACATGACTGACGAGACTGATTCATGTACGCGACACAGTTTGTAATCGCTTGCAAGATGCTCGAGTACAGCTTTTGCAAATATTTTTTAAAACAATAATGGCATACGAACTCAATTATCGCACGACCTCATGTCTTTATCGTAAAAAAAAAAATCAAGTAGTTACTAATTGTCTCACTGCCCTCCCCCAATACACGTACACGTCAATCTGTGGAAATTGTTAGGCGCTGTGTACAGGTTTGTGTAGGCAATAAACAGTTGTCAATAAGAATAAATGATATGGGGTGGCTACAGTTAGCAGGATCGTTTAAATTATAGGTCTCTTTTGCAAAAGAGACCTATAAAAGAGACAATATTCTGCAAAACAGACTTATAATTTAATCGATCCTACTGACCGTAGCCACCCCATACCGCATTATACGCAACACGAACACAAACATCTATACAAAACCAATCTGCGCACACACATATATAAATAATACAACACTCACAAAAACCAAACGTATCCTGGATAGGGAATTAGTGTCATTATCATGTTTGATTTGTGTTTTGCAATGTGGTATGCGTATGTACGCATTTACACAAGGTATAGATATGTATGCATATACACAAACACCCACACAATCATGTACATGATTTGTGTTATGACATCTAATATCTCAAATTGTCACTAACCACCCTTGTGAATACTTGTCGACATATCTGTGTGTATATATACCGTTTTTTTTTTGGTGTAGTGCTTTTAGCCAGTGGCCTATTCAGTCATTCTGGATCTGCTATGGGCAATCAATAAAGGAAACACTATACAAAGGCGAGCCTAATCGGGCGGGCATTACATTTCTATGCGAAATTTGTGTCAGAAAAATCATTTGCATGAGAAACATAACTTGCATATTTCTGATGTTTCTATATGAAATATAATCCGTTTCAGCAATATAATCTGCATGAGAAACATTGGGTGTATATTTCTATGCGAAATACATCTATATATTTCTTATATTTCAAAGGTGAGCCTAGTCGGACGGACATCATATTTCTGCGTGAAATATAATTTGTATGTTTGTTGGTATTTTAATGGTGAGATTGATCGGGCGAGGTGGCGAGAGTGCGACCACGCAGGCTGCCGTCTTCCAACTTAATGCCATGCTCGTGTTGAGCGGGTGTGACGAGGCGCGTCTGCTCGTTCAGACCCTTGAAACTGCACACGTACAAAAATACACATCATAAAAATACCAGGTTTAATATTATCACAAATGTATAGTCATAATCCTGTATCAAACCATGAAATAATATAGTATGTTAACAAATTTTATTCTGAGCATGTGTCACGAGGCGCATCTGCTCATTCAGACCCATCAAACTGCATTACCAAATTTTTATCATAAATATGTGATATATAGTATCATACATTATGATATACCAACATAATTCATCCTACACTCTGCAATCAAATTGCATGTTAATGTAAAATAATGCAGAGTGTGTATGTATTCATACTGTACGTTATGGCAATTATGCTGTGTGTTAATACAATTTGCGCTTTTTCCTGATTCAGATTGGCTGCATGCACACATTCATCATTATGGGGTGGCCACGATTAGCAGGCTCCTTAAAATTATAGGTCTCTTTTGCAGAATATCGTTTCTTTCATAAGTCTCTTTTGCAAAAGAGACTTATAATTATAAGAAGCCTACTAATCGAAGCCACCCCATATCACCTTGCAACTTGTTGCATAATGTGAGTCATGGAACCTTCATGTGAATCACGACCCACACATGAATGGGACATGTCACGAAAGATGACACACAGACTCAAGAAGCAAATCTATCATACATACATACAAGCACGTATTCCAAACTACAGACACTAATCATTCCTTCACGACACACATACAAACGAAGCGAATCTATCATACATACATACATACAAGCACATATTCAAAACACCAGCACTGAATGACCCATTTCATGCCCACAAAACAAAGAGACTCTCACTCGAAATGGCGCTTCTTCTCCTCGAACCAGAAACATGCCAGTTCATTACGCTTGGCACCGCATGCCATCTGGTCAACGTTCTCAAACAGTCAATATAGGTCTCTTTTGTGTCAAAACATAGGTCTCTGTTGTGTGAATATAAGTCTCTTTTGTGTGCATATATGTTTCTTTTGTGCTACTTCGTTACGCTTAGCACCACACGCCATCTTTTTCAACAGCCACAAAGGTCATTTCTGTAGTCTCTTTATATTCAGTTATATGTACATATACATATACGCATATTTGAATATAGACGCCAGCGGGTAACCATTCTACAAAAAGTCAGCTCTTTAGTCCATTCATATTCGTCTACATATGTATATGTATACACATATATATACGCAAATTTATATATGTGGACGCCATTTGATAAATTCTCAACGATCAGCTCTACAGTCAATTTACATCTGAATATATAAATGTCTATATTTTTGTTCATATATATTCTGATATACATATACATGCACGCCATCTGGTCAACATTCTCGAAAGTTGCTATGGGGTGGCTACGATTAGTAGGATGCTTAAAAATATAGGTCTCTTTTGCAAAAGAGACCTGTATTCTGCAAAGAGACCTGTATTTTTAAGCATCCTACTCATCGTAGCCACCCCATATACCGTCACTTTAAACTACACATGCATATATTTGTTCATATATGTAGTCTACATATGCATATACATTTCTGTATATATTTTCAGATATATATATACATAGACCCCACCTGATTAAAATCTCAAAGGTTAGCTTCATTGTCACTGTGTGTAAAATAAATTGAGTCGCAACCATATATTGGATTTACGAAAGGGAAAACACGAAATTTAAGTGATATCGTATACAGCAAACTCATGTTACAAAGCAAATTTGTCACATTGCTCTTGGTCATTCCATTCTCTTCACTCTTACATATACAGTAAACATGCAAAATGTAATTTTCGATATACCAGCAAAAGTGAAGGTATATTTCGTACATTGTACTAACACAGTAAATAAAGGTTACAGACATAGTAAATTTATATTCTTTTGTATGTAGTGAAATGAATTTTAGATGAATAGTAGACACAATGCATGTTTCATCACGGAATAAGGCAACCCAAAAAAATAATGTCAGGTGCTCCTTGTCATGTCTATCTCGAACGAAGGCACACAAAAAAACAAAAACAAAAATGTGTCACCTGTTCCTCGTCGTTCCAGTCCCGGACACAAGCCCACACACCAAACTCTCTGTCGACACGCTTTACCATGCGCTTGCCGAGACCCCTAATGAAGATTCTCAAAAGTCAACTCTTTTCAGGCAATGCGCTGACACATCAAAAAAATATAATATGTAATCATCAAAGAATACGTTCACACACGCACGCGTAAAAAATTCACACTGTGCTTGCCGAGGCCGCTGGTGAAAATTCTCAATTTCGGCTCGCTACTCAACTATGTATTCCTCTTAGAGCGCTGATGTTGGCGCAGGCAACATGTTGGATCAGACAACACAATGCGACACAAATACGACAATACACTGCGACACAAATTTATAATCACTAAAGCGCTAAGTTGGAAAAGATCTAAGTGGAATGTACACTCATATATTAAAAATTTCACGCTCGTAAGATGCACCCGGTTTAGCGCTTCATAAATATGATATCCTCACAAAAGTCAATATAGGTCTCTTTTGTGTAAACACGGTCTCTTTTGTGTGAATATGGGTCTCGTTTGTGTGAATCTATGCTTCATAAATATGCTATCCTCACATGTGTCAGACCTGGTACGTACATGTGTACACATAATCTCCTCAAAGATAAGATATGATATCCTCACAAAAGTCAATATGGGTCTCTTTTGTGTAAACAAGGTCTCTCTGTTGTGTGAATATGGGTCTATTTTGTGTGAAAATCTGCTTCATAAATATCTTATCCTCACACGTTCCAGACCTGGTATGTACATACATGTGTACACATAATCTCCTCAAAAAATAAGGTATGATGTCCTCACATATAAAATATTATATTAATGCACGACTACACCAGGTATACAACTTACATTTGAGGACATGGTATTACAGGGTGGCGAAGACCCGTAGGATGCCTTCAGTTGCAGGTCATTTTTCGCAAAAGAGCCACGAAAAAAGGGCAAAATCAATCAAAGAACATGTTCTACCTCAAGGGGAGTGCATTGGAACTATCAAGAGGGGAGTATTATACTAATACACTTCCCTCTACTATGTATGGGGTTTGAATACACTCCCCTATTTGAACAATCCTGATTACTCTGGTCCGATCCAGTGGAACGCGGCAACCGCGCGCTAAAGCGCTCTGTCGCCGCGCGCCCCGAGCTTTTTTGCGGAAAATGACATGTACAGAAAAGGCATCCTATGGGTCTTCGCCACCCTGTATCTTATATTTGATGACATTACATAGGAGCATCATATAAGAGCATCATTGCGAATATGAAGTCCTCATATTCAAGATGAGTACCTGGTGTAGCCCATCATAAATATAATACCCTGATATAAGAATATAATATCCTCATATAAGACCAGGGATATATCAGAGAAAAATATCCTTTTACAAGTGGGATGTACAGGGTGGCGCAAATGCATAGCTGCAGGTCACATTCCACAAAAGAACCAATAATTGTAGAGCTTTGTTGCGGAAAATGACCTATAACGATCAGGCATCTGACACATCTTCGCCACCCTCTACCAGGCGTAGTCCTTCAGGAATATAATAATCTGATGTGAATAAGATCTACCTGGTACGTACACAAATATATTATTTAAATATTATGAGGATGTTATGTTCGTGCATTTTCGTGTATACATGTATGAACAAGATCTACCGAGTATGCACACGAACGGATGTTATATTCATGTAAATACCATGTAGAGCTCTACACGCACACACACACTCACACGGGAGCGCGCGCGCACACGCTCTCTCCAACACACCCGGCGTAGCACTTACCCTCATCCTCGAACATTGGGCCCATTTTGTCAAGACACACAAACACAAGTACACACACAAACACATCCACCTGCGCGCGCGCACACAACACACACACACACTCTCGCTGTCTCTTTCAAACACACACGGTGTAGCCCTTGCACCTATCCTCGAACATCGGGGCCATGTTGTGAGATCTACTCACACACAAACACACACACACACACGTATACACTGCTATCACACACACCCGGTGTAGCCCTTGCCCTTATCCTCGAACATCGGGCCCATTTTGTCCCATGTCACCGAAAGAGAACAGTTCTCAGTGCATTCGGGACACTCGTCGAGCGCGAACGACGCCTTGATCGCCATAGTGTCCACGCACTCGTGGTCACACTGGTAGAGATTCCCAAAAGTCAGTGCTACAATCATTGTCTAAGTACATCTCTCATTTCGTGCTCTACACTCGTCGAGCGCGAACGACGCTTTGATCGCCATAGTGTCAACACACTCGTGGTCACACTGGCCGAGATTCCCAAAGGTCAGCGCTACAATCATTGTTTTAGTAAATCTTCCAGTTCGCGATGAGAAAGCGATTTGAAAATATAAGAACTGGTGTGCTCGTTTTTGTGATTTTCCACATCAACTGTGCGAGCTCAGACTCATTCAGCGCTACAGTTATTTTTTGAAATACATCTCTCAGTTCGCGCTCGACACTCGTCCAGCGCGAACGACGAATTAATGGCAATAGTGGCAGCACACTAGAATAAGCAATCTAGTCTTGTTTGCAAATGTCTCAGTGCGGACATTTGCTAATGTCTCAGTTCGGGCTCGAGGAGTTTACGGAAATATTTAAAGGTTGAAGGATACCCTCGCGCCCTGTGTACTTGCAAAGAGACCTACTAAAAGAAAAGAGACCTATACAAGAGAATGAGAACACTGCGTGACGGGCATCTGCATAGTACAGGGTGATTACTTTGTGCTGCGGAGAGGGAAATTTGTCAAACGAATCAATTGTGTCGCCAAAATTACCTGCGGGACTATCTCGGGCATTTCGAGCGAGCAAATAGACTACTCTTCCTCTTTCTCGTTCTCTCGAAACACATATATATATATATATATATATACATATATATATATATATACATATATATCAAACTATCATGTATATTACTCTTTCTCTTTCTCATTCTCTCGATATATATATGTATATATATTTCGAGCGATCATATAGACAACTCTTTCTCATTGTCTCTCTCACGCACACCTGCGGGACTATCTCGGGCATCTCAAGCACGACAAGAATGGCGCCCATACGAGTCTCAGTCTTCCACGGCACGCTGCACTTGGTCTCAAGCTCACCACCCTCCGCTAAATTTTCTATGTCAAAGTTGGGGCCCGAAAAGATCTTGAGCGTGGCACCATCCGGCAGACCCAGCTCGTCAATCATGAGCCCCATGCTGTATTGCTGGGGATGCGCCGAGAGCTCGGGCACCGTCGCACGGATCCACTGCAAGCTGGAGGAGACGCGGGTGAAGACTGCCGGGAGCCCCGAGCCGCAGTCGTCCGAGTGCGCGAGACCCAGTAGAACGCTGCCGTCGACACCCTTGACGCGTGCAGTGAGGGGCAGACCCAAATCACCAAAGCACGGGCCCTGTGGCGTCGCGTCCTTGGGGTCGGTCACGACACAGATCTCTGAAATGCCAACGCCACCGTCGGTGCCATGGCCGTGGAGCTCATCGTAGACCGAACCAGTCTCGGCGTGGTACGAAGCCATGCACTCCGTGTGGTTGTGGAGCCTGACCATCGTGATGTTGGACGTGTTCGTGTCTATGCCAAGAGTCAAATTACCCCACGAGAGGTAGCCGAGCTTCATACGCTTGCAGTCACTGATGCCCAGGTCGCCGCCTACCAAGAGAGAGAGACAAAGAGAGACAGAGAGAGAGAGATTGTGTGTGTGTGCGTGTGAGAGAGAGAGAAAGAGAAAGAGAGAAAGAGAAAGAGAGAGAGAGAGGTGGCTGGGGTTCAAACGCTTGCAGCCACTGATGCCCAGGTCGCCGCCTACCAAAAGAGAGAGAGAGAGACTTAAGAGAGAGAGAGAGCAAGTGAGAGAGGGAGAGACAGACACACACCGTCGTACAGAAGTGCAGGAGTCGCGTTCGAGGGCTTGTCCAGCGTCCCGACACCAATATCATATTGGAGATCAAACAAGGCGCTGGGGTGCATGTAAGAGTGTTCGAGAACGAACTCTTGGCTGGAATCGCCATACACCTTGACTAACACACGAGGTGTGACACCTGTTTCCATCTCCAAAACATCTTTCCGGTCGTGGATGTTCTTGAGGCACGTTGCTGTGGTGAGCACGGTGGTTTCGCCGATGAGGGCACCGGAACACATGTGCGTGTGTACTCCAGAAACGTTTGCAATAGTATCCTCAATAGTCATGGACACTAAGAAGCTCTTGGCTTCCTCTTCCTGTGAGGGAGGGAGGGAGTGAGTGGGTGAGGGAGGGAGAGAGTGAGTGTGTGTGTGTGAGAGGGTGTGTATGCGTGGGTGCGTTTTGGATTGAGGAAGCTTTTGGCTGTCTCTTCCTGTAAGCATGTGAGGTGTGCTTAGGAATGAGAAAGCTCAAATCCACCTCGTCGTGTGTGTGTGTGGGGGGGTGTAGGCGTGCGAGAGAGTGTGTAGATGCATGTTGGCGTGCGTATGTGTGTGTGCGTTTGCACATACACCACGACGTTGCAGGTATACATGCATGCATGCATGCACGCATGCATGCATGTGTGTGTGTGATGCATATGCGCAGGAGGAACCTCCGAATCACCACTCGCACCACCATCGCCACTGCCAGCTGTGTGAGTAGACATGAGTCGGCGCGCCGCAGACTTGATGTCGTCCTTCGTCTTGAGCTCCTTGGACAAACGGCGGTGCGCCTTCGAGCGCATGGCAACCGAGCTTGCCCTGGGCATCGCCATGTGTGCTGTGTGTGTGTGAGCACGCGTGAGAGTGTGTGATGGAGCGCAGATGAGGACTATGTGTATGTATATACGACGGTGCGCCTTCGAGCGCAAGGCCACCGAGCCTGCCCTGAGCATCACATGGTGCGCTGTGTGCATAACCATGTGTTCTGTCTGCGTGACCATGTGTGCGAGGAAAATATGTATCTATATCCAACAGTGCGACTTCGAAAGAATGTTGCCGAGCCTGCCCTGGGCATTGCCTTGTGTGCTGTGAGCGCGGGATAATTGGACAAACATGTGTATATACATCCAACGGCGCGGCATAATAAAAACGAGCGTATGGCCATCAAGCCTGCCTTGGCAATCGTCTTGTGTGCTGCGTGCGTGTGCTGCATGCGTTTGTGGGAGAGTTTGTGCGAGCATCAATTGTATATTTGCGAGACAGTGCGCCTTCGAGCGCCTGGTTGCCGAGCCTGCCCTGGGCGCCTTGTGTGCTGTCTGAGTGTGCGTATGCGATTAAAGTGCAAGCGAGAAATATGTGTTTACATGTACGCACACATACACACAAACACCATACACCACGCAGACAGACAGACCGACACGTGGGAGGAATCTGTGTATGTATAACCGATAATGCGCCTTCGAGGCACGGCTGCCTTGGACTCCGATTTGAGATCGTGAGATTGTGTCTGCCAGAAACTTGTGTGTGTATATATGAAAGTGCACCTTGGGGCGCATGTCATGTGTATCTGTGTGTGTGTGTGTGCGCGCAAATGTAACGTGTGTGTGCGTGTATATCTGAGAAAAGTGCGCCCGTTGTGTGCTGTGCAAGTGTGCAAGTGTGCGAGCGTGCGCGCGCAAAACAGCCTTTGGCATCGCCTTGTGTGTTGCGTTAGTGTTCGTGTGCGAGCGTGTGTACACAAGACTGCCTTTGCCATCGCTGCGTGTGATGTTCAGTGGATGTATGTATATGTACACATTTGTATGTGCATAAAGATATTATATATTAACTTTGTGTGATGTCCAGGGGAAACTGTCAGATCTACATGTGTTCCGAGTCGGTGTTTACGCCTACAGATAGCTTCGCACTCACACACACACTGGAGCACTTGTCGTCTTTGCAAGAGGCTGTACACACACATACACACACACACACCTGAGAGCGTGGAATGTAAATTCTTGGCAGAAGTAGATGTACCATCAACCGTGTGGTGGGGATGCGCGTAGAACCACCTAAGCATTTTGGTGGAATATGAGTTTGTGCAAATAAATATAATATTTATGTATATAATATAAAAGTGACTAATCTGTGTGTGCGCATTGAGTTTATGAGTTTGTGTAAATAAATATAATATTTATGTATATAATATGAAAGTGTCTAATCTGTGTGTGCGCATTGAGTTTATGAGTTTGTGTACATAAATATATTATTTATGTATATAATATGAAAGTGACTAATCTGTGTGTGCGCATTGAGTTTGTGTGTACACCAAATGATACCCAGATTTGATATCAGTGACCTCATGTGTTTGTGGGCTATGACTTTTGCTATATATAATATGATGTATGATATATATACACAATGCTATCTATACAATATGAAGATGTTCGTGAGCCATGTGTGCATGTGTATTTATACGCAGGCGTGTGTGTGTGCGCGCGTATATGCGAGAGATAGATATACATACGCACACATATACTTGAGAGTGGGAGGAATGTACACACGTACGCACACACTTGAATATCAACTGTATGTCTGTGTGCCTTCAGACACATACACATGACATGTTTCATCAGATGTGTAAAGTGTTTGTATTCATATGTCTCTCTGTGATGTATGTATATGTCTTTCTTGGGAGAGAAATACACAAGTATATGGATGCATATATTTCTCTTGAGAGAGATATATACACACGCAAACACACCGAGACATGTACGCACGACTTATATACACACGCACAAACAGAGATCTATACACACGCACACATAGCGTATATGTATGCTCATGAATATGTTGATAATAGAATAGAGAGAGCAGGAGAGGGAGAGAGAGAAAGAGAGCAAGCGAGTGAAATAGAGAGCGAGCGAGCGAGAGGAGAGAGAGAGAGAGAAGAGAGAGAGACGATACAGAGAGAGAATTGAGGCAGACTTAGATGAGCCAGCAACAGGCAGAGCCAGCGACGACCCTCGGGGAGCAGCTGCCTAGTGAGGGAAAGCGAGCAAGGAGAGATCAAGAGATAAGGCGACAGAGAGAGAGGGAGACAGACTATACATATATATAAGTATTTACATGTATATAGATGTATTCATATGCATATATATTTACATATATATATTCATATACGTGTATATTTATGTATGTATATATATACATATATATGTATCTATGTACATAACTATACATATACACATATGTATAAATGAAAGAGACGTACGAGGGCATGATAAGCCAGCCACAGGCAGAGCCAGCGACACCCATCGGGAATCGACTGTCAATCTTGCCATGCGTCGCATCAAGAATCTCCAGACCGTTGCACACGAACTTGCCTTTCTGCCCGTCCTGTAGAAACGAGCGTACAAGTCAGATATCATGATTCATATGGGTATATATAGAATAACATATACCTACAGTAGTAAATATGCAACATAAAGTTGTTCGTGGGCTATGTGTGTATACATGTATACATATCACAGATATCATGAAATATATGGGTGTACCGCCCAGGAACATTCTTGGATGCGGGGTTTCAACCCCGGTACCCCTCTCTTGTTTGATTTGTACCACTAACTCATAACGGGAAAACGCTTTCGGTGTGCATCACGATGAGTGGGTCGGTTTCCATATCTGTATCAGCTGGTTTCCAGTGGACGGGTTCGACACCCACTGGATTCCAGGGGTTTTCAGTGTGTCAAAGTCACAGTATACTATATATATACAAGATTGTACATATGTAAATTGAAAATGTTCGTGGGCTATGTGTATATATACACATGAGCGTGTAAGTGTGGGTGTATATGTACACATATCTGTCTCTCGACATAGAGTAAATATGTAATTTGAACATATTCGTGGGCTATGTGTATATGTAAACATGGGCGTGTAGATTTGGGTGTATGTGTACACATATTCGTCTCTCGATATAGAGCAAGAACCCAAGAGTAAAGGCGCGGGGGTACGAGCCAAGCCAAGTATTGAGAGATTTATGTACGTGTGTGGTGTGTGTGAAAGTGAAAGGTTACGTATTGAAATGTGTATGTAGCCATGTACGGAAAGGATACACATCTCTCATAAATACATGGCTATTCAAACATCTCCATACATCACACGTTGAAAGCATACACATCTCTCAAAAATACATGGCTACACACATATCTCAATACATCACGCATTGAAAGTGTACTCATCTCTCAAAAATGCATTCGAGTTTTGAGAGATGTGTAGCCATAGTTTTGAGAGATGTGTAGCCATTTGTTGAGAGATGAATAAGTGTATGGAGTAGCTACGATTAGCAGGCTCCTTAAATTGTAGATCTCTTTGGCAGAATATAGTCTCTTTTACAGGGCCCTTTTGCAAAAAGAGACCTACAATGTTAAGAAGCCTGCTAATCGTAGCCACCCACCCTATAGCCATGACTTGGGAGATTCATATGTGTATCGAGAGCTACGACTAGTAGGCATCTTAGAATTACAGGTCTCTTTTGCAAAAGAGCCCAATCAAAGAGTCTGTATTCTGCAAAAGAGAACCTATAATTGTAGTATGACTTGAGAGATTCGTGTGTGTATCGAGAGCTGTATATATGCTAAGATATTTAACCATCTATGGAAAGATGTATGCCGTGTAGTCATTTATCAAGAGATGAATGCATGTGTCGGGGGATGTTTGTAGCCATGTGTTGAGAGAGGTTCAGCCATGTATTCAGAGGGGTATTCCGACGAAAACCCTCTTGGAATAAGGTGGGTGTCGAACCCATCCACTGGTATCGAACCCGGCTCAATCAAAAAAGATGGGTGTCGAACCCATCCACTGGTATCGACCCCGGCTCACTCAAATTGGTTTTCTGGTACTGATCCAAAATGCAGGTTTTGTTCGAGATAATGGTACCAGATAAACAAAAGGGGGGCACAGGGGTCGAAAGCCCGCCTCCAAGAAGCTTCTCGGGCGGTACGTGTGTGTTGTGCGCGTTATGTGTTTTGTATTTAGAGATGTATATACATACATATAGCTCTACCTCAATGATAGATTCATAGGTGGTCCAGGCCTCCTTCAGCGAGACCAGGTTGTCTGTTCGTATTGCATGTGTTGCAGCATATTTGTGAGATTATGCCTCATTACATGTCTGTGTTGTTTTTGCTACCCTCATCCAACTCCTGCCATGCACAGTGGAGACAACTCTCATTGCAACTCACTGCAACTCATTGCAACTCACTGCAACTCATTGCAACTCATTGCAACTCACTGCAACTCACACCCCACAACACATACTGTCATCCATATCGAGCCATCCAAAGAGATCAGTGGCCATTGACGTTTGTGTTGTGAGGGGTGAGTTGCAGTGAGTTGCAGTGAGTTGCAGCAAGCTGCAGTGAAAAGTGTTTGCACTGTGCGTACCGTCATCCATATCGAGCCATCCAAAGAGATCAGTGGCCATTGAAGTTTTGATTCCGATCGCCGCGGCCTGTGTGTCAATGTGCGTGTGTGTGTGTGTGTGCGTATACATTCACACACATGGTGACAGAATGCGATATGCCTCCATCATATATGACACGACTCACTATCGTATGACAGACGCATTTATCAATGACATGACTCCAATCGTTGCAGCCTACAGCTCCATACACACAGTTGCGTGCGATGTCCTCGTTGTGTTGCAATCTGTGTCGACTCGGTGAGGTGTGTTGTCACCGTTGGGCAGCAGCGTGTTTGTCAGTGTGTGTCATCTCCGTGGGGTGTGTTGTCAATGTCATCTTGCAGCATGTGTTGCAGCGTGTGTCACCTTGGGGTGCTGAGCGCATTGAGGGCGAGAACGAAATCAGACAGAAAGAGCAGGCGAGCGGGAGACAGAAAGAAAGAGAGACACAGAGAAAGAAAGAGAGACACAGAGAAAGAAAAAGCGAGAGGACGAGCCAGCGCCATAGATACATCTCCATACACACGTGCGCGCACGCAATCAACGTAGTGTTGCAGTGTGTGTCACCTCGGTGGGGTTGAGAGCGTCGTCGTTATCGAAGTCGACCAAGTTGATGAGGAACCTGCAGTGAGTGGAAGGTGTGTGTGTGCGTCAATAGGTGTGTGTGTATGTGTATGTGTATAGTCGTTGTCCGCGCCAGCCAAAATAATATAGATGACGGAACCTGCTGTGAGCACAAGATGTGATTGTGTGTTTGTCAGGAGATGTGTGTGTGTTTATGTGTGTGCGCATTGCCGTTGTCCACGCCAGCGAAATAGACGAAGAACCTGCAGTGGGCAGAAGATGCAAGTGTGTGTGTGAGAGAGGAGACGTGTGTGTTTGTGTGCGCGCGTGCGTTGTCCCCGTCCGCGTCGCCAAAATAGATCACGGACCTGTAGTGAGCGGAAGTTGTGTGTGTGTGAGTATGTGCGTCAGGAGACGTGTCTGTTTGTGTGTGCGTGTGTGTGTGAGTAGCCCCCACTCCCCCCCGATATAGATGA
>Ga0105054_10008160_pt1 | contig 13936 bp, 10 predicted proteins | sample BON02_FD_78091 | JGI IMG/M metagenome (GOLD analysis project Ga0105054, IMG submission 78091) | Freshwater microbial communities from Lake Bonney liftoff mats and glacier meltwater in Antarctica - BON-02 (megahit assembly) | ecosystem: Environmental > Aquatic > Freshwater > Ice > Glacier...
AGTTCCTCATCTTCAATGTTCGAAGATTATTTCAGAGATATTATGTCGCCATATTTCGAATTTCAAAAGTTTAATAGTTGTTGTAGGTTGATTCATTTGGGGGGGGTTTAAATTTCAATTATCTTCTGTTTGTTTAAAAAAATGACGCTTCCAATTCGCATCACACTCCAATTGGATCGATGGATACGCGGTTTCGAGATAATTTGATGTTCCAAGGTGAGCTACTTCAAGAATAGGGAAAACTACATGAGGATATATTCAGCGCTAATTGCGAGTGAAGGAAGATTCAATCTGATGGAAATGCAATCAAGTCAAAATTGGTTTCTGGTTATTTTACTTTGATTCTTTGATTGTCGAGAAGGCAACGTGAGATTGTTTGCCAAAGGATGATAATACAAATAAATGTAGAAGGCGGACAGTCCAGTAAGAAAGTGCCAAACTGCATGCCCTTGAAAAATGCTTTCTGGCCAGCATAAAATTCTTCGAATGTCTAAAGTCCATACAAAAAAAGCTACTGCAAAGCTGATGATGGCAGATCCCAATAAGCTGAGTTTCGCCACTTGCGATCTTCTTGGCAACACTCTACGAGCAAACATTTCCACCAAAAGTAACGCGAGGATCAAAACGACAAATACCCATCGTCGCGTGGCAGGCATCACTAGTACCATCCACCCGAGAAAAACATTACTACATATCCACTGTGCCACATAACGCTCTGCAACATTGGGAATACTGTGGTTATAGTGCACTCGGAGTTGCATGAGAGTGAATAGTAGTGGCGCAGTCACTGTGAAATACATTGCAGCGTTATCGATCCATTGACCTCCAAAAGTGAGAGATGCATGAAACCATCCTGATCCAGCGCCTAGGACGATTTGTGAGATAGCATACAAGCAACTAAATGCAACACCAAGTCGCTCCGAATCCGATGCAGAACGTTTCGCGATTTGCTGCTGAATACTTTCCATCAAAACCACAACACCAACCAAACCGAAAACCAAATTACTGAACGTATTGACAGGCTGGCGTACAAGTCTATCCCTCGCCTTTTCCAAAAAGCATCCGCCGGTTTCGAGACAGGTGGCCTGTTTCCAACTGTTCCAGTTCCCCTCAAAAGAGAACAACAATAAGAAACATGCAAAAGAAATTGCCAACAATGAAATGCCAAGGACTAACGCCGGTGCTGAAACGCCATCGCGCCGTATTAAAAGCTGTTGCATCAATCAAACTGAGTAGGTACACACCTGGCAATAAAAAAATCCTTGATGAGGAGAGAAAACACTTTTTGTTGATGTTTCAAAGGCAACAGTGGGTGCTTCCGGCAGGGGGCGGAGATTTGAATCAGTTGCATTTGGAACATAGTACCATACACCCTCCTGGCAAAGGGGAGGTTCAAATCCGTGTTAAAGCAATCGGACTGAACTTCGCAGATGTCTTCACTGGATTCGGCTTGTATGGCCCGATATCGTCGGGACAAATACAAGGTGACTTCGTTCCTGGTCTCGAATTCTCTGGTATTGTAGAATGCATTGGCGCTTTGGATTCTCCTCGAAATAAAGGCACTTTCATCGGGTGCGAACAAATGCAACACGGGGGACAATTAGTTGAGCTGAACGATGACGTTTGGAAGACAGCCGACATCGCATCTGATAGACTGAAGGAAGGTGATCGCGTGTGTGGTTCCATGCGGTTTGGGTCTTATGCTACCTTAGTGAACGTGCCCGCACATCAATGTCGCATTCTCCCACCGTCCTGGTCTTTCTCACAAGGAGCGGCATTTCCAGTGCAAACCCTCACCATGTACTATGCGCTATGTGAACTAGGCCAAATTTCAACGGGAAAAACGGTTTTGTTACACTCCGCCAGTGGTGGTTGTGGAATGCAAGCTATTCAAATATGTCGCAAAATGGGAGTTCATGTTATTGGCACTGTTGGTTCTGCGTCAAAAGTAGGGACGCTGCTTCATCGTTTCCCATTCCTCTCTAAAGAACAAATCATAGTTCGCAACAAAGAGGTTTTTGAAAGGCAGTTGGAGCGCAGTTTGAGATTTCTGAACGTATCAGGTATCGACTTGGTCTTAGATGCTGTTTACGAACGTGAGGCCTTTTCTCACGGATTCGCCGCCATGAATGCCGGAGGTAGATATATTATCTATGGTGCAGCATCTATGACTCCTTCGAGTACGTCTATGACTGCGTGGACGTGGCTGAAACTAGCTTGGCAGTGGTGGCGAAGACCGCTAGTCGACCCCTTAGAGTTACCAGGGTCCAATAAAAGTGTCATGGGATTCAATCTCATTCATTGCTTGAACGATGCGTCCTTGCTAATGAAATTAATGGAGGAAATTGAGGGTTTAGAGTTAGAGCCTCCATATGTAACAAAAGAGTTTCCCTTCGAAGAGGCACTTCGAGCACTAACTATTTTTCAAAGCGGATCTACCACCGGGAAATTAATTTTAACTTGTTCCTGATTATTTGCTTCTTTATGAACAGCAATGAATTCACTTATTTTGATATTCTATCAACCGAAGATTCGCGAACTAGTTAATTAATATCCGAACCAACTGATTCTCTACACTCGAGAATGCCGTATCAAAAAAATGCTGAAAATCAAACTGGTAGAGTATACCGTAAAGGAATTTTCTTAAGAAGCAATTCGTACTACGTGCAAATTGTTCCTCACTCTGATTAAAACTTCACTTCGAAATTTAATTTGTTTTGACATTCGATCGATGCAAATAAAACAAAATATAAATGATATCCATTTTTGAGAAAATGTCACCCGGTGTACACCGGCACCGTCTTCGTCCTAGTCACGAAGCTACAATTGAATTATTTCAACTTCTTAGCTCGTTCAAACGGTCACTTAAGCGCTTACTAACCAACGATCTCCGAAGTAACAAGGTACATCTGATGAATACTAAAGCTATATCTTTCCTAATTAGGCGACGTATGGGGATATTTTCTAAAGTACAAAAATACACGGGGTTCCTGATGAAACGTGAAAATGGAGGTTCATTCTCCAATCCAATTCCTATTGCAGTTATGCATGAAACTACCGCGAACATTGGGGATCGAATCATTTCATTTTGGAACGATGATCGTGATATCGAAAAATTCGAATCTGAAGGGGATATTTATATGGCTCAACCTTCAGAACATATCAATTCTTATGCAGTGAAATCCGGTTTTGTTGCTCCACGAGCAGTAGTACTAGTTGGAATGGTCGTTGCAATATTGGTAAAGCAAATTGTTATTCTGTTTGGTACTTCTTCTGTCATGAGAGCCCATAATGCCACATTTGTTGGTGTACACAATTTTCAATTCGAAAAGGTGGCCAAACAAATTCGAACATATGCAACTTCGGTTGTCAAACTTGCATATTTAGAGGTATCGAAAAGTCAATACTCATTGTCCATGGATTCTCGCATTTCACAAGACTTTCATACAAACAGCTTACTATAACCGTGGTCGAGCATAATTCGTTACAAATGTAATAGAAAATAGTTTTCATTCCAAGAGGAAAGTCGCAGATGCGGATGAAGTTTCCCTATCTCAATTTAAAGCTGAGCGAGGCAAGCATCAGAAGTATTTGCGTCATCTTTGGTCTGAGCATTTCTATTCCAAGCACAATAATAATAACGATATCCCCCGAAACCCAAGAGAATACTGAACAATGTCTCTACTGTTTTCATGCTATCAGACCCCGTTGCCCACAGACTTCTCTTTTGATTTGTTGATACATTTTAGATACCAAAGTATTTGAAATAGGAAATCTTAAGATAATAGTTGAAATTGAGTTATAAGAACGTAGCAAACCTTTGTTGCATTTTTAGGTACTAATGAAATGGATGTCAACTATTTAGCTCTAAATAGGAACTTCATCAGATCGCTTTCAAAAAATGTTAGTTGTTTTTAACAATGAGAAACTGTATTACAATTGAATTATCAATTTTGAAGTTGGCTTGTCATTTAATTAATATATTTAGAAATCCCGCCATTTGTTAGCGAGATCGAGAATTTCCCATGACTGACTGGTGTTGAAAATTTTCTTCTGATCATTCAGTATCAACCAAAAGAATTCATCGGTGGCGCCACATTTAGGAAATGATTTGAATGAAAACGTTTCAAGTGATTTCAGGGTAGACTCGTCATCTCCATCAATAGCAAGCAAAGTCAATCCGTCAAAACCAACAGCCAGCGCATTTGGTACTACTGCTTTGAAAACGCATCTACTAGCGACCGGACTGTAGTTTATACACTTCTCCACCAGCGCCAAGGACAGCTTCGAGAATGTTTTCGGTTCTTTGACTGTGAGTTCTGTCAAATCTAATTGTCCAGCCCAATAAGGCGACAAACACTGTTGTGGGGATGATATATGAGTCATTCCAATCCTCTTGGCACATGCATAAGCCACTGATGCCAATTCAATGGCTTGGGCCTCTTTTTTTACCCACATGCTTCCTTCGCGTATCGACTGTACCAATTGCATGCACAACTGTTTATCTGGCTGGTCCAACAACGACTGCTGGATCATGCTTCGCTTGCATTGGAATTCCATTGAAGTCGATAAACGCAATGAGATATCACCCAGATAGACCCACGAAGGGAGCGGCCATGGAATCATTTTCAACTCTTGCATTTTGGTCTTTTTGAAAAAGGTCCTCTTTTGCTTCTTACCATTTGATGGGCTATGTTCCTCAGGTTCCGGTCCGTAATGTTGCACCAGTTTTTGCATCAACTCTTCTTCTCGGTTTTTCCAGTGATCTAAAAACATCGGCACTTGTTGCATCTTTGAGGGATTATAGTGCTGGTAAAATTTCTGGAGTCTCTTTTTGTAGTCGTTCATTTTACTGCCATTCGGAGGTCGGATAGCAGGAGCAACAAAAATGCCATCATCAGCACTGCCATTACCGACAATATGAAGCACATGGCGTACTTGTAAATCAGGTGTGATCGGGTATAGCCTTATAGTTCCATCGGGGGCCGCTATCGGAGCTACGATGGGGGGTCGCAGCACGTATGCCTCGATGTCTTCAAGAGCGGGTCTGAATTTGGAGGGTCCTCGCTGCAGGGTTCTGTCCAGTTGCAGTAGACAGAACTGTGCATAGTGCTTACCCAAGTAGCTTTGTCGTATCAGATAATTGGCTAGGAAAGGTGCGAGATGGGGAGAGCATGGGAATGTGACAGTCGCCAAGCACATCAGTCGCCAGCATCTATCTAAAGATGTTTTATTGGGGTTCGCATACGTATGTCGACACAACTGCATGTATATCTCATCAGCAAGAACATCATGTTGTTCCAGACCCTTCAAAAGCACGAATTGTGCAAGTGACACAGTATAGGAGGCTGGGATGTCGCCGCAAAATTGAAGTATAGCTTTATTTAGTTTGAATGCCAAGGATTTGTCTTTAACAGAGGTGGTGAGGCTATGCACAATAATATCAGAAGAAGACCATAATTTCAGTCGAGCGTATTTCTCCTTGTCTGAATCAGATTCAACGTATCGTACAAAATCCTCATCACTTCTTAGTTTGAAAAACAGATTCAAGTCATAAATAGAATCGTTTGCAGCTCGTTCCAACAGTATTGAATGCTGTTCACTTGAAAACTGGGAGAGACGGGTCAGTGTGATTTCTTCCAACTCGTCCTTGGATGCCAACTTAAGTGTCTCCTGATTCACCATCTTCCTAAACCGGTACTCCTGCCTGTTAAGCACCGTCTCTTTGGCCATAACTTGGGCCAGCCATTCAACTAAAATCACAACTTCCGAATTGTTGACGACCAGCTGAGAAGCGACGAGGAGTGCTGCATTGACTAGAGGCTTGGCGTCAATAGAATTCAACTCTCGAGTGGCTTGTACTGCAGATACTATTTCCTCAAGTCCATCGTTTCTAGCTTGTATGTGCTTTGCCAGTTTTGACGCTTCCATCACCACTGCCATATTGGATAAGTCACTATGTTGCTTCAACAGCGCCAATAGTATCGATGGGTCTTGGTGGATTTCCAATGCTCGTGTTTCCATCTCTATCTCCTCCAGCACCTTTTGCTGTTGCTGTAGTTCATCTAGGAGATACATGGCCGACACCGCAATGTCATGATCATGTAATCCCAATTCTTCCATCTCTAATTGTAGTAGCTCCAATGTTTGCAGGTCTCCCAATGATTGAGCTTCTTTTAGGCGAGCAAGAACATCTCTACTCCGGGTTTCTCGCTCTTTAGTGATTTGCCTCTCCACACGTACTAGTTGCTCCGCCTTGACTACTAGAGGATGGTTGGGCATTCCAAGCTGGACCAATTTATTGGCTTGTTTTTGCATGGACTCCAAGTCGTTGTCGCTAACAGCCATTTTCAACCTCAATATGACCTTTTGCTGTTTCTTTTTATGCTTGAAGAGTTTTTTCGTCAACGTTACTCTTTCATCATTCGCCATTCCTACTCGAGATGCTCGTTTTAATAACTCCTCTATGTCTTCTACCTGCATATCAACTGCACTATCTAATCCTCGGTGAATTGATTTGCGTTCTTCAAGTAGTGCTACCATATCTTCTGCTTCTTGCACCAAATGAGACCGGTCGAATTCCTTGGCTTTCTCCAGTCCTGCCTTCAGTCTGGCAAGGTCATGTGTCTCCACTGCCATTTGGAGCAGTTGCAATATCTCCAATTGTTTCACATGATACTTGACTTCTTCGTGAACTTCTTGCACCCACTTCAGATGCTTTCCTCCATAAGGCAACTCGCCCGTACGTAGCAGCAACGAATGTAGTATGTCGACGGAATGGTTCTTGTTGCACAGTTCATCTTTCAAATTGAACCATCTGGACAATCGAGACATTGCTAACACTTTGCGAATCAAGGACTGAATTCGAATAACGTGTCTCGATAAAAAAGTCTCTCTTGCAAATTCCAGTTCGAACTCTGATTTCAAAAACACCATGGTTTTGCCTATTTGGAAATCGCTTAGGAGACTCTTTTTATCAAGAAGCTTGCACAATTTCTTTGGATTGGTTTCATGACCTGCTAAAACGGAATATTTCGAAATAAATTGCTTAAATGGAACCCGACAAGGGTATCCCATTTTCCTGATCTTACAAACTTCCATCATCCCGGCATATTGAAGCTGCGTTAAAACGACTCGAGAGTTAAAATGATCCGACTCCTTATTATTATTCGGTTTCAGGCAACGAATAAAATGCGGTGTAGTTCCTTCCAAGGTCTTCATAAGCTTCTGGAGTTGATTTTTGAATTGCAAGCCAATTGTTTTGCTTGAAGATTTAGATTCTTGCTGCTGGAACAATTGGCGCACGAGTTTGTTTTTACTCGAACTACCAAGTTTTGAAAGTGACAATTGTACAATATTCTTGCTTTTTCCCAGAAATCCTTTAATATCATATTGCACTGGTCCTGCATAATGTCGAAATAGAAAGCATTCGTTTTTCCGTTTCATAACAGAGCTGATACATGTACTAGAGTGCTTGAGAATATGAACCAACACGTGCGAATCTGGCGCCCTGTTCACCAATTTGATCTGCTCTTCAATGGTGCAGAAAATACCTTCCTCAATGGCTTCGATAACTGACCTGTTGTCCTGGAAATGAACATCTTTTAAATCGATTCCTTCACGATTATAAATATCTCGTTCCATATTGAATATATAGTTGTTGAAATGTCCCTGGAGAACTTCGTTGCAGTAATTGATGCAGAGTTGCTCCAATGAATTCGTCGTAAAGCTTTCAAACCCGAATATATCCAAGATTCCGATCATTCCTTGAACAGGTTTCTTATCCCCCAATTGCTTATTTATTTTGGCGATAATCCAGTCGAACAGCTTCAAGTACATATGCTTCGCCAGGCTATCTCTTGCCGATTTGGCTTGGGCAACAGAGTTATTTGCATATGTGGATTCATTTCCTACGACCAGGATACGTTTTGTCAGTGCTTCTTCTAACGACTCTATTTGCATGAGTTCCTCCACAATTGCAGCTGCTTCATCGCTTTTCATACATGATGAGTCCAGTGTTAGCTCGGTTAGTTCCACATTTCCAAGATGAAGGACAATTGACAGGACACATACAATTTGCTGGTACTCACTAGCGGACGTGAATGCACGAAGAGCATCTCGGGTTGATTGCCATTCCACATAGTCAGATACGTGATCTATTTCTAGGCAGTTCCCTAGCTTAAGGTATTGGAAACCGGATGCAGGGCGTAAATTCACGGCCTCCAAAGATTCGTCCAGCGGGTACGCTGCACAGAGCTGATAAAAGATATGGTAATTCCGTTCGCCTGGTCCTAATGTAACTACCCTGGACTTTTCAAGTAGGTAGCTGGATATGCAAGCGCCATCTATCTGTCCAGATCTTGTCAAGTATATTTCCATCCATTTCCCAAATCTGGATGAGTTATTGTTTCTAGTAGTCTTGGCGTTCCCGAAACTCTCTAAAATGGGAGAACTTTTTAAAATCTGAGTTTGAATTTTGTTCTCCCCGTCGCTGTTTTTATAATAAGAGAGGGAAAGGAATTCCATGAAGATCTTGGTGGTTTCGGTTTTACCCGAACCTGATTCACCGGAAACGATGCAAGACTGTGAGTTAGGAAACCCCTCCAATGCTCTTTTGGCTACTGAGAACACATGAGGCGGTTGTCTCCTCGCATCTCGTATATACTTCTCTGTCACGTTAGGACTGTATAAAGGCAATTCTTTAAACGGATTTATTGCAACTAGAATGTCTCCAACATGGGTGTAAATATTATCATCGGCATACCGGGTTCTCAAATTGTGGAGGACAGAGTAATCATTAAGGTCCTGCATGTTAACCATATCCTCAAAATCATTCAAACTTTCGCGATGCATCACCAATAGTTGCTTCGTTTCGTTTCCTGAAAGCTTAAGTCTCGAATTGTCTTCAACCCTTTTAATCTCTCCAGCATTACCTGCCTTAATTGTAGAGGTCACCGTTACAGGTATCACCACCTCGTCATCATCGCATGGGAACCACGCTAACGACCCTGAAACGAACTCCATTTGTGTGTACCAGAGTACTAAAAGTAGAGTACTACCAAAATCATTTTTTTAACCCCCCAAATGGTACCTACAACAACTACTAAGCTTTTGAAATTCGAAATATGGCGACATAATATCTCTGGAATAATCTTCGAACATTGAAGATGAGAAACTCTTAAAATTTGTTTTGAGAAGCGAGACAACATCAAACCTGAAAGACAAACTATTGTCAAAAGATGGTACAGCGACCATAAACGATCTTCAAAAACTACAAGTTCTTGTAAATCAACCACATATTGAACTATGTGTTCTGCAAAGCTATAAAAAACGATATGTATCCGTTGGAAAGCCCTGAATATAACTTTGTCAACGAGGAACTCTTAAAAATTTGTTTTGAAAAGCGAGATCCAATTAAGCCTGTAAGACAGATTATTGCCAACCGAAAACATAACGACCAAGAAAACCATACAAGAACGTGAAGTTCGCGTGTATCATCCATAAGCATCTGAAAGTGAAATTCAATACTATCATAGATAATCGTGCTGTCCTTGAAATACCTTGCAACCATCGAAAACGAAGATCTATTTTTAAACATAGTACAAGATCTGGACAAAAGCGATCAATTATGTACTGGTTTCGTAAAAAATTAGAGAGAAAGAACATCTTGTGAAAAGAAATAGCCTGATAGCTATCCGTGAGATAATCACGTTGAAGCAGCAACAATATTCATGAGAAAACACCGGTTTCACATTGCATTGCATCCCTCAATTCTTCTAAAATACTCATAAAAGTACTAACTGTGTAGCTCTTTTGAAGATCGTTTCTCAGTAGAATAGGCGACCTCTAGGCTGAATTCACCTAGGAAATGAAAGTCCTGCTGATCTAAAGTACATCGATAATTATCGCAAGAGGTATGGTATTAAAAGAACGCCACAATCACAGAATGGCGGGGTATTTCCTCGAAGAAGCAAGAGAAAAAGCACACGAGAATTAATGTTTTCAAGTTTTCCACCTTAGGAAATACGATTGCATCGGCCTCTTCGTTTGTTCCATATTCTCCTCGATTGTGAAGATCAGGTTCTTGTTGATATTAAATGTAGCTTCGCCTCCAAAGCAATGTCGTTCAGTGATATATCGTATCGTAGGTAAAAATGAACTCTTCTTTATTATTGAGGAAGACGAAATAGACCTGTTCCGACATGCAAATGGTATTCATGAACCATTGACCATTGTTATTGTCGACACATGTACTATGCTACTGGTCTCTAGTGGTCAGGAAACAAATCATCTACTTCTTAAAAAATTCTGTCCTTCAGTTCAATCTTTCCTCTTCAAATCCTGGTTATGATGATGGAATAAGCGACCTCTACAGGTTGAATTCATCTGAGGTAAAACAAGGTCTCCTCGTTGGATATTCGCAAAATGTATGTTATTGAAAGAACATTGCAATGACGGAACGACAGCATCGCCTCCAAGAAGCAAGAGAACAAGGAATGAAAGACAAAATAGACGAGAACACCAATACAAACGCTAATTTCTAAAAAATTAGAGTATGCTGTTGAAAGGAAAGAGCCTGATGACAATCCGTGAGGTAATCAGAAGCAACAGAATTATGAGAAATCACTGAATTCGCATTGTATCGCCCCCAGTGTTCTTAAAATTGCATCCCTCGACAGCAATGTCACATTTAAAATAAAACCAAATTCAATTATTTCAAAGCAGTACAACTAGTGGATATAATCCATCCATCGCTGTATTCTTTTCGAAATTATGAGCAAGAGTATGTAGTTGAAAGAAAGGAGTACAATTGTAAATACGTTCAAAATGTTGCGGGGGCTTTCCGGCGATTAGTGTCCAAGATTTTTTCTTCTCGAAAGACCAATCAGAAACAAGACAGAGCACAAACACTCAACCTATTACATAAACCAAAATAAAGATGTCTTGGAGCATGGATATATCAAAACCAGTTCATCTGCAGGATGACGCGCAGTGGAAGACTATCATGACCGAGTGTGAGGGTGGCAAATCGATGATTGTTGATTTCACAGCCTCCTGGTGTGGTCCTTGCAAGATGATAGCGCCTGTGTTCGAGCAACTCTGTGGCGAATATGCTGATGTTCTTTTTCTCAAGGTAGACGTTGACGAGTGCGAAGAAACCGCTGCTGCTTGCGGGATCTCGGCCATGCCTACGTTCAAAGTCTACAAGGACGGGAAAATGGTGGGCGACCTTCAGGGTGCCAGTAAGGAAGGTATTGTGGCGCTTCTGGTCAAACATTGCAAGTAAGCTGTTCGTATAAATTTTAAAAATCAAAAGAATGGTTTCGTTATATAAACTTCCTTTATTATCCTGCTCCTCCTGCTGGATTCCTCGAGGTTGCAAATTGTTTCCCTGTATTGAGATCTTTTTACCTTGGTACCTGGAATTTAAAATCGACGACCCGCAAGCAGTTATGAGCATTTTTAATAATTAACCGTACCTTTGAACATATTTGTTTTTATATTGTTCTATGAATTTCTGGACCAAAATAGTTCGATGAGTGACTAGTCTCTTAGAATGAAGGTCATTCTTCTGACTTGCACTTGATCTACCATACTTTATTTTTAAGGTTGCGGATGCGACGAGCCCCAATACATTTTTCGATATTGTCCATAGTCATGATGACGATTGGCATATTGTCTATTCGTTCTACCATGTCCGTATTGACATCTACTGACTCACATGCAGCAATTTTCAGTGTTGAACTTTTGGTTCGTGTAGTCAACAGATCCAGCGCACGAGTTTTACATTTTCTGCCATCAATTTGCTCTAAATTTCTCATCATAGCTGTTGAGAATGTGGTAAACTCACTTGGGGCAAATTTCTCGGCTTGGATTGTAGGACTTTCCAATTGAGAAAGCCACATAAAACCTTGACCACGAAGTATTTTGTCAGCTTCTCTATGGTTTTCTGCACATTTCGACACTCAAATATCATCGCCCAGATCGGATTTCATCTCAACACCACATCCATCAGCAACCTTGGACTCTTCATGCGTTTCAAAATGGTTACATACTAATGGTGTTTTTGGCACCTTGCCAGATACCTGAAGTTGTCAAAACTCTTCTTTCCTATTTGCTGCTCAGTTTAATAGAGCGCCTGGAGGATACACCTTGGTATTCTCCCCGAAAAGAAACGCCAAATAAAGACGACACTAAGTGTACCCATCGCGCCATATCTTCAAATGCTTCCCATTCTGATATGAATGGAAGCAATTTCGAATCTATGAACATTGCCATCGACCCTTTTAGTGAATAGACTCGCCATGATCATGGGCATGGAAATAATCCTTTCTCTTGTTGAAATTGGAAACAAGCCGGAGCTTTCAGCGTCTAGAAATGTGGCTTCAGAATCCAGTTATGAAACTCTATCTAAATACCATCATGACAGAAAATTCAACGAAGAGTGCTGACTTCTGAGGTGCCAGATTGCGTTGCTGCCTATCCAAACACGGTCAATCACACATCTGAAGGTTTTTCAAGTGATGCATATTGAAATGGCGCGCATTGGCCGTACTCAACTGGCCTCTTGTGATTGCAAAACCTGAGACTTCGTCAAAGCAACTAAAGCGAACTCATAGCAACGAGCGAGAGCCTCGGAATTCACAAGTGCCCTCCGAAGGTTATGTAAATTGTTCAACATCGGTATATAATTCATGCTGGTAAACCCTTCTTGAACAATCCATAGTCGCTAGGACCAACATTTTGAAGGTCTTGGTGAGTGATGGCATCGTACTTGGTCAAGCTATCCACGGTTTTAATGATTTTCGATTCTTGCTCCTTCTTTCAATCCTTCAAACACCATGCTACTTACTTTATATAATCTGACCCATTTCAGAAAATTCCTCACCTTCAGAAAATCTTCCAGCTTGGCATTGGTGCTGGCTGATAGAGTCGAGGTTCGCTTTCATGGTGATCTAGTGCCACAATAGGAACATTTTGATCGCTTGTGGAAGTAAACTGACCGTATTGAGTGGTTCCGAGTAAAAATCTATTTTAATGAATTTAAATAGCGGTTTTTGCAACGGGTCTATTGAGCGGAAAGAATGTATCCTAATGTGCGAAGGAAATGTAGTTTCTGTTGGTACACCAGAATTCAAATTTCTTGAAGGGAGTAGTGCGGGGACCGAGAATTGATTTTTCAAAAATGGAGACGCGTTACGCTACTTGGCTTACGCTGTTGCCAGTTCTATATGACTACGCAGTAACCCAAAGGAGTAAGACCCCGTGTATCTCCTGCACATGGCTTCAACACCTTCCGTCATCCTTCATCATCGGCACTGACTCTCCCGAGAACAACAAGTTCATCGTTTGCGACTTCATTGCTCCGTCGGTTGATCAAAAAGCCAATGTTTCCGTCTCAAGTACCATTGATGCCGCAGCAAATGTGCGGAGGATTAGACAAATGCCAAAGAATCATTCTGTATTGGCTGGATTTGTATGCAAGGTTTCTCAGAAGCCTCTCATACAGATACTCGAACTAGTCGATGGGAAGATCTCTTGCAAAACGCAACTATCTAGTGGCCATTCTAAAGCAGGATATGGACTTAGTTGGAATGAATTTGGTAGGCTTGCTAGTGGATCAGAAGACGGTTCCGTTTGTGTGTGGGATTGCAAGCGCGGAGGGCTGGTCCAACATTGGTCGAGCGACGACGCGGTGAACGATGTTCAATTTCGATCGAGTGATGAATTAGTATGTGTTGATGAGAATGGACAGGCATTGTTTTTTGACTTGCGTTCAACGAATGTCTCCTCAGTTTCCCAGGTGTGTACTTTAGGGCTTAACTGCGTGTCTGCACAAAATAATTTGTTTGCATTCGGATCAGTGGATCGTTCAATATATGTGTATGATAGAAGGGAAATGGGCAAAGGTGCCGTGAACGTGCTGGAATATCAC
>Ga0105054_10008165_pt1 | contig 13931 bp, 15 predicted proteins | sample BON02_FD_78091 | JGI IMG/M metagenome (GOLD analysis project Ga0105054, IMG submission 78091) | Freshwater microbial communities from Lake Bonney liftoff mats and glacier meltwater in Antarctica - BON-02 (megahit assembly) | ecosystem: Environmental > Aquatic > Freshwater > Ice > Glacier...
AGCATATATGCTACATCTCATGAGCAGATACAAAGAGGATCCCGTCTTTAACCGGATTGAGGAATTGCGAAGCCAGGCCGGCATTTCTCGGCAGGATCTCGCCAAGACGGTAGGGGTCCACTATCAAACGATCGGCTATCTCGAACGTGGGGAATACAGCCCTTCTTTGGCCCTGGCTCTAAAGATTGCAGAGGCGCTGCAATCGTCCGTCAGCCAAATCTTTTCAAATACACCATTCAAGAAAGGCAGTTCGAAATGACAAGAAAATCATCAGGGAGCAAAAGCAGGTCGGGATTACTCACCAAATTCAGCCTTAGGTCTCTCAGCGTGCATGAAATGGAGAAATTCACTCAAAACAAAGGGTCCTCTTGGTACAGGAAACTACGCCAGAAGGAGGTCCGCAGGCGGTTATGCGAACTTCCAACCGCCTAATTTCCGATGCTCCAGATGAATTCCTAGATGAGCGACAGATTCAGCTTGGTAATCATTCATACCTCGAAAGTTATCGAATTCTCTCGGGGGTTGTCGTAATCGTCAGACTGGCAATTATTGTTTGGGCGGGTACTGGAATGAAGTTCTCTGACCACGAAAGTCTCTTTACGACTTCCTTTATTTCGCTTTTGATGATGGTTGCAGCAGTCCCTTCAGATAAAAGAGGGCCTTGCTACTGTGTATAGGGCTATCCAGGCTCTGGCTAAGTCAGGTGAGATTGATGTAATTAGAAGTATCGATGGTGAAAGTTTGTACCGGCGATGTGGCCAACGTTCAGGTCACCATCATCATTTAATCTGTCGAAAGTGTGGATTAACTATTGAAATTGCAGGAGATGCAATTGAAGAGTGGAGTAGAAAAACTGGAGTGGACAAGGGATTTATTGATTTACACCACCTTGTCGACATCTATGGCATCTGCAAAAAGTGCGCTTAGGTTTATTCAGCAGGCTCAATTACTTCAAGGGAAAAACCAACACTTTCATAGAGTCTAATAGCTATAGTATTTGTTTCATCAGTATAAACAATTGCTTCATCAAAACCATCTTCGTGCATCATTGCAAGTGATTGTTTTACTAATGCCCGCCCTAAGCCACAGTTTTGATGATGTGGTGATACGGCAATAATGTGAATCTCTCCAACTTGGCTGAACTCCTCCTTCACGGATTTGTTCCAAATAAAACCTGCAAGCTCCTCCTCCTTAAAGCATAAGATGAATCGCTCGTGCCGAAACCACGCTTCATCCATTCTTGAGTGCAGCTTCCCGTAATTCCAATTTCCTTGATCTGGGTGTCCAGCAAAGGCAAAGTTATTTACATCGAGCCAGATGTGTTCATCGACACCGCGTTCAAAGGGACGCAAAGAAAATCCTGAATCTTGAAAAAATCTTGGCACGCTAGCGGCATTCACTTTCATTCTTAAGCGCCAGATATAGCGGCAGGTTTTACTTTGACTTTCTTTGACCACATCACTATCATAATGATAATCGTTATCATTAGCAAGCATACTATGGAGGTTTTTATGGCTCAGGATCTGATCCCAGTCACAGTTCTTACTGGCTTCTTGGGGGCAGGAAAGACCACCCTCCTCAACCGCATCCTGACTGAAAATCATGGGATGCGGATCGCTGTAATCGAAAATGAGTTCGGTGAGGTTGGAATTGATGACGCCCTAGTTCTTGCATCCGATGAGGAAATCTTCGAAATGAACAACGGTTGCATCTGCTGCACTGTGCGCGGGGATTTGATTCGCATCTTGGGCAATTTGATCAAGCGTCGCGACAAGTTTGATCGAATCATTATTGAAACAACTGGCATGGCCGATCCTGCCCCGGTAGCACAAACATTCTTTGTCGATGATGAATTAAAGGCGGCCTTTAGATTAGATGCCATCATCACTGTGGTCGATGCCAAGCATGCTCTTCAACACCTTACTGAAGTTAAAGAAGCTGGTGTTGAGAATGAGTCGGTAGAGCAAATAGCGTTTGCAGATCGAATAATTCTTAACAAGATGGATATCGCCTCAGTAGAAGAACAAGAAGCAGTCATAGCTGAGATTAAGAAATTAAACTCTTCAGTTCAGATTTTTACCTCAATAAATGCCGATGTTGATCTGCGAGAGGTCCTAGATATCGGTGCATTCGACCTGCAGCGAATCATGGACACAGATCCATCATTTTTAACTGACACCGATCATGTGCATGACTCCAGTATTTCAAGCGTAGGTATTGAAATTGATGGTGACCTAGATATTGACAAGCTTAATAAGTGGTTGGGAGTTTTACTAGGCGAAAAGGGAACAGATATTTTTCGAAGTAAAGGAATTCTATGTATTGCAGGCAACGAAGAGAGATACTGCTTCCATGCCGTTCATATGCTCTTTAATGGTGAATTTACGACTCCATGGGGTGATGCTCCTCGTAAAAATCGAATGGTCTTCATTGGAAGAAATCTTGACCGTAAAGATTTGACCGAGAGTTTCATTAAGTGCATTATAAAAGAGAAAAAACTCGCGAAATCTAAAGTGAAAGCCACTGTCAAATGATTGCAAAGTCCACAGATACGATAGCTCCTGTTGAAATCTCACCAATATCTATGGTTTCCACCCATGGCAGTGAGTTTCTCACACTTGATGCCGAAGGCTTTCTTGGTCAATGGAGTGCTGACCTTGGTTATCGGAATTTGTTTGAAACATCAGTTGGTGGAAATAGCATCGCGTATTCATCGCAAAAAAGAGTAGCTGCAGTCAGCGGTCCTGAAGGCATAGTTCTTGTACACGTACCAACAGGAAGGATGATTAAACAAGTGCGTGGAAAGTGGTCTGCGACATCACGCTGGAATGAAGATGGGACCGTTTTAGCAGTTGCTTATGGGAAAAAATTATTACTCTTCTCTTTTGAAGGCACTCCGCTCTTCACTTCCGAAGATTTAACGTCAACCGCTACCGATATCTCCTGGTTGGCCGATCAGACAACGATTGCAGTGGCCACTTATGGTGGTGTTTCGATCATTGATACGTCTTCTACAGCGCCAACCCTTAAAAAGGAGTTTATTGGTTCACTGCTGTGTTTAGCGGTTAGCCCTTTTGGAGATTGGATTGTCAGCGGTAATCAAGATGCTTCGCTACAAGTGTTTAAGGTTAAGGATTCGACCCGCCTTGAAATGCAAGGGTTTCAAAGTAAGGTAACACTGGCAAAATTTGATGCAAGTGGATTATGGCTTGCAAACAATGGCGCCGAAGAAGTCACCGTATGGAACTTTGCTGGAAAGGGTCCTAAGGGGCGCGCACCAGTACTTCTTCCTAAGCAAACAAATGGTGCAACAGCAATTAGTTGGCATCCAACGCAAAAGGGAGTTGTTGCAACAGGAGATGGTGCAGGTTCTGTCCGGCTTTGGGATCTTGAATTAGGCGTGGAAGGTAAGCCACTACTGCCACGTAAAACTTTCGGCAAAGTTTCAACCCAAGAGGTGCGTTGTATTACGTGGAGCCTTGCTGGCAGCCAGATCACCATTGCCCATGCTGATGGTGCTATCTACACTGTAAAATTCTGATGACACAAAATTTACTTGCTAAGAAAGTAGCCTTGGCGCTAGAAGACTTCTCGGTCTATCGAGGAAGTTACAAAGCAGTAAGTAATGCGAACATGTCATTTACAGATGGTGAGCTAGTAGCACTTATCGGCAGAAATGGTGCTGGTAAAAGTTCAATCTTGTTGGCGATCTCCGGCCTTACTCGTTTTACCGGCAAGATGTTTATCGGCAAGCGTGATTGCAATCATGGACATCATCAACCAGGAGTTGGATATGTGCCTCAACGTGCCGACCTACGCTGGGATCTGCCATTACGTGCTATAGATGTCGTGATAACAGGCATGTCAAAGGAAATTCACTTAACCGGTTTTCGAAAGAAGGAGTTAAGAAGAAAATTAGCGCTACAAGCACTTGCCGATGTAGATGCTTCACACTTGGCTGACCGAATTCTTTCATCCTTATCCGGTGGGCAGGCACAGAGAGTTTTAATTGCTCGTAGTCTGGTTAGTAAGCCAGAAATCTTGCTCTTGGATGAACCGCTATCTGGTCTAGATCAACCATCTGCAGACAAAGTCATGCAAGTACTTCGCCAACGTGCCCAGGAGGGAACGCTCATAATCGCAGCCATGCACGAATTAGATGTTGTCAACGAAGCATTTACTCGCGCTATTTTACTGGCTAATAACATCGTTTCAGATGGTAAGCCAACGCAGCTTCTGTCCGAACTCTATGGCAATAATTTTGCAAATGTGAATTCGTTATCATGATGGCACTAAATTGGTTTATTGAGCCATTCCAATATGAGTTTATGCGTAATGCGCTGCTGATCTCAGTGATCGCGGGAGTCGTAGCCCCAATTACTGGATATTGGGCGGTGACTCGTCGCATGGTCTATCTCACCGATGCGATGTCTCACTCGGTATTACCGGGCATCATCCTAGCAGCAATGGCTGGAATAAGCCTTATGGCGGGGGCGCTTTTAACAGCACTTGTTCTTGCACTCATTGTTACGGTAATGGTTGTTTATGGACAATCAACTGAAGATGGTGCGGTTGGAGCAGTTTCTCAAGCCCTCTTCGCTCTCGGAATTATTCTGTCTTCTCGTTCATCAGATTCGAGATCACTTACGCACATTTTATTTGGAAACGCGCTATCTGCTTCAATAAGTGAGACGCTTACCATCCTTGCTGCAGGCGTCGTCGTCGTATTAATTATAAGTTTTCTAAAAGAGCAACTTATTGCTGTTTCATTTGACCGCAACCATGCCGCCGCAATCGGAGTGAATGTATTGCGAGTTGATGCTCTACTAATGTTGTCTTTGGCTGGTACAACGGTGATCGGCTTAGGTTCAGTAGGCGTCTTGATGACTATCTCCTTAAGTGTTGTACCTGCCCTTGCCACCCGCATACTTGGATTGCATATGCTTAAAGCACGTTATATGGCAGTTGGAATTGGTGTGAGTGCAAGCATCATTGGTGTTTTCGCCTCCTACCACCTCGGCATCCCAGTTGGGCCTTCTGTTGCGCTCTCCTGCACCTTACTTCTAGGAATTTCATATTTCATCCGCCTGTTTCAAATACGACTTCCAAAGACGGTAATGACTCTAGATGGAGTAACGAGTTAAATCATGCCGCAACAAATTGAGAAGCGCCGGTTACGAGTCTGTCGTGGGTGCTGCTGTGGCAAGAAGACTGGACAGCGCACAAATGCCGAGGAGAGATTGAGCTTGCTTGTTTTAATCACAGAAATAGAAGTGGAAGTAGTTACTACGGAATGTTTGGGTCCATGCGAATTGGGCGACGTGGTTGTAGTTATGCCCACAAAACAGGAGCGGTTGATGGGGCATAGACCAATCTGGTTTGGAGGAATGCATTCAGTGGTTTTAACAAATTTACTGATCCAGTGGCTAATTACCGACTATCCAAAAAATCAAGAAAGATATCCCGAGTTAATAGAGTTAAAAATCAAAACAAGAAAACAAAACATAAAGGAACTAGAAATATATGAAATTAATGCGAAGTAATAAGTTAGCAACGGTGGCCGTATTGTTGGCGCTTACCTTACTTATCTCTGGTTGTTCATCTACTGAGGATAAGGCAACCGTCAAAATCGAAACTGTCGCCAACTTTTATCCAGTTCAGTGGTTACTTTCTGAAATTGGTGGCGATGATGTGAACGTAACCTCTCTCACGCCTGATGGGGTAGAGCCACATGATCTGACTCTAGATCCGCAAGCTGTTGCCTCACTAACCGATGCACAGATAACTTTTTATATCGGTGCAGGATTTCAGCCAGATGTTGAAGCAGCCATCGCAAATTTGAAAGATTCATCAAAGGCCATTGACCTACTTAAGTCACCCGGGTTACTAATATTGAATGCGCCAAATGATATTGGCAAGGAGACTTTAGTAGAAGGAAAAGACCCACATGTCTGGTTGGATCCAACAAATATGATGGCAATGGCCAAGCAAATTTCAACATCTTTAAGTAAAGCTGCACCAGATTCTGTGAGTGTTTTCAAAACAAACCTGGAGTCAGTTTTAGAGCGCCTAGGTTCTCTTGATTCCGATATGAAAAGCCAGCTTAGTTCTTGTAAGGTCAAGGCCCTGGTCACATCACACGCGGCATTCGGATACTTAAGTTCACGTTACGGGTTTGAGCAGATCGCAATCGGCGGTATCTCGCCAAATGATGAGCCGGATGCAAAACTTCTCTCCTTAATCGCCAAGGTGAGTAAGGCTAAAAAGATAGCGATGGTTTACTTCGAAGAAGTTCTACCAAAGGCACTCGTTGAAAGGGTTGCAAAAGAAATTGGAGCGGACACCAGCTTACTATCAGCTTTGGAATTTACTCCAGAAGATAGTGGTGACTACATCTCTGTGATGAGATCAAACCTTGCCAATCTTGTAGCTGGACAGAACTGCTAACAATCATTAACGGGGAGCCTAAGATAATTTTCTTGGGCTCCTCCTTAGTTAAATGAAGAGGAGTAACTGAAGTGGGAAATTTTAGGGGCATACCTACGATTGGATGCCCTGCTTGTGGCAGTAATTTAATCCGTATCACTGCGCAATTTAACTTGGAAGATTACGAGATCGAGCTCTAATTTCTCGATGATGCAACCTGCGCTGAGTGTGATGCGCTGATCACTGTAGCTACTCCCCTTGATCACCCAATGGCGATTTGATGTTTGAAAAAATCTATGCTTTTCCAAACCTTCATGTCCGTGCGCAATATTCTTCAATTGCTCGCTAGAGAGTTTGACGCGTTACATCTGGCCACAGCACATCCATAAAAGCGAACTCTGCATAAACACTTTGCCATGGTAAAAAGTTGCTGGTCCGTTGATAAAACCATCATTGGAGGCTTTGCTACCAACAAATGTTGGAGTTCCTCTGAGAGCTCCGCAAGCGTCGCGTGGTACCAGTTCTTCGACGATGGGATGTAGGACCACAGCGGCAAGTGGAACACTTACTGCGTTCGTCCTGTTCGGGCTTTTAGTAAGTTCATCTATTTAAGTATTTTGTTTTTAACTTTTTAGAATTTGCAAATCCTGAGTCCGCCATACATAAATGGGGGATAAGAAATCTGTCTAACACTTGTCTAACACCCCTAGTTATTCCCTACTGTCTCACGAGTATAAATCATGTATAGAGAAGCGACTAAGTACGCTTAGAAACGCCTTAAGGTAGACTCTTAATGCCTGGGTTGGGGGTTCGAATCCCTCACAACCCACTCGCAAGTGTTTCCCAGTTTATTAACTTAACCTCTGCTGTTGGAGGATTTAAATGCCGCTTTGTCTTAACCCCAAATGCCAGAAACAAATACCGAGTGCGACAGAGGTCTGCCAATTTTGTGGTGAAAGTAAGTCGCAATTCTCGGATTATGGTGCGATTGCAGTACTTCTGGAGAAAACTATTTTCTCGCACGAATCGCGGAAGGTGATATCCAAACACCGAGAAGACTTTTTCTAGGGAAAAGTAAAATGGCCGCCTCATTTCGAGACGACCATTTTATTTCTTAATTACTAGCCCAATAGAGCTGCTACATCCACATCTGGAGGCAAAATCACGGCATCAATTGCGTGAATTACTCCGTTGCTCGCCATCACATCTGCGATTACAACATTGGCACCGTTAACGGTAACTCCACCCATAGTTGCAAGCTTTACAGTCTGGCCTTCAACTGTTGCGACATCTGAATCTGTCACATCTGCTGCCATTACTTTACCTGCCACCACGTGATAGGTAAGGATCTTTACAAGAGTCGCTTTGTTTTCAGGAAGCAATAGCGCATCGAGTACACCGGCTGGCAAAGCAGCAAATGCATCATCTGTTGGTGCAAATACTGTGAATGGACCTTCACCGTTTAGTGTGTCCACCAACCCTGCTGCTGTTAGCGCTGCAACTAATGTTGCAAAACCGTCAGTCGCAACTGCTACATCAACTACTGTTCCAACTGCAGGTGTTTCTTCAACTGCAGTCTCTTCTGTTGAGCTGCTGCACGCTGACAGGGTCAAAGCCGCTGCCATTGCGAATGCAACTACTGCACCGCGACGCATAGTTTTCATTTATTACTCCTTATCGTTGGGATCGAATTGCCCCAGGAAAGGGTAAATTGCGGGTCTTGCGGTCGCATCTTGAAATCGCTGGTTGGGTGGAAACTCAGGGAATGACAAATAAAAGCGCCAATGTTCCCAGTTAACACTCAGATTTATTGAGCGACAACTCTTTATAAGCGCGATTCCATCGCATCAATAGCTGCTTCAAATTCTGGTGTTGATATTTCACTCTTCCAGCGACCAGTGGAGGCGTTATCTGCCGTCATCTTTTCCTTATGAAAATTGCGCATAGCAACTTCATCTTCAAGTCTTAGGAAATCCAAAATCTTCCTATAAGTCTCTTGTGGTTTATTTGTGACTAGATCTTCTAAATAAATCGTTAATTGCTGATGCTTCGGAACTGATTGCAGAGCCGCTTGATCTGATTTTAAACGATTCTCTATCCACTCCACTCCTTGCAAAGCGGTAGTTGGTCCCCAGTCTTTCTTGAGCAGAGATGCAATCACATCTCGCGGATCACGTTTCATAACGATAAAGAGTGCGTTGGGGCTAACTTTTATAAGACGGTGGGCGTATGAAATATTCATTGGTGTTGTCTCTGCCCAATACTTTTCGCCCCCGTGGTCTCTTTGATTTGCAATGAATTCATTTAGAAATGAAGTAGCTGCCGGAATCGGATTTTTAATTAACTTATTTTTATATGAACTTAGAAGTTTTCTGAGGGCTTCCTTCTCGATGCCAACATGCAACCCCGGTCCATGGGGTGCCACGGCATCGATCTCCCACCACTTCTGCCAAATTTTTTCCTCTAACTCGATGAAGCGTCGCTCGCGTTGTGCCTGGGCAGTTGATTTTCGCTTCCGATAAGTCCTGTAATGAAGAATGGAAACTGGCGCGCGATCTTCCGCGTTCGATTCCATAGATCCAAAGATCAGGTCTAGGAAACCACCTCTATTTGAGAAAAACTTTATCTCGGTTGGATTACTTGTTTGAATTAAAGAATGTTCATTTAATAGATCACCAAGAATTGTCGTTCCACTTCGCCCCGTGCCACCAATAAAAATTGGGGTTGGTTGGTTCTGCAGACTACGAAATTTCGGCATCAGCGCCATCCTTTAATCAAAGTACTTAAGCCTGGGTGTTAGTAACTCCTTAAGTTAATCACGCTGACGAGCAAAATTAGAGCATTGCTGATCAAGTCTGTGATCTTTCTGTGAATACTCGGAATCGTAGATTCAAAGTGGAGTCAAGAGGGCTTTAATTGAAAACCATCTCTTAAGGTGTAGATGTGAAAACCCCATTTACGCCAGTGTTTATCGGCGGTACCGGTCGAAGTGGCACTACGGTAATTGGAAATCTATTGGCACGTCATCCAGAGTTTCAGACGAGCATGCCCCGTGAAATCAAATATCTAACTGACCGAAAAGGTCTGATTGATTTTAATTTTAATCGCCCCTTAAGTGAAGAGCGATCTGCCAATGAGTTGCGAAATGCTATTGCTGGAAAGATCTTGCCATACTTAGGAAAAAGTAATTTTAAAATATTCTCAGACCGAATTAATAATAAGTGGTGGAGTGAAGTTGGTAAGAGTGGAAAGCCGCGCGGTTTGGTTCAAGGTATTGAAAACTCAGTCTTGCAAGGAGCTTTGGAAGTATTCAAAGTTGACTACAAAGATAATCCAATGCAGGCAGCTCGTACTTTCTTTTTTACCTTATCGGTAGCCCAGATCAATAAACCTGAGATTCGGCTCTTCGCTGATACAACACCAACAAACATCATTAACGCCAAATACATCCACCAGTTATTTCCGGAAGCGCTTTTTATCAATATGGTTCGCGATGGGAGAGATGTGGCTTGTTCAGTTGCCAAGCAACGTTGGGGTCCAAACTCTCCAGAAGAGGCTCTTTTATGGTGGGAGAAGCGGATTGAATATGGGTTTAAATCGTTGCAACGAGTTCCCGCAAACAGGCAATTGACTGTTCGGCTAGCAGACTTGGTCTCAAATGAACGAGATGAATCTTATTATGCAACTCTCAAATTTCTTGACTTAGTTGATCATCCAAAAATCAGCAATTACTTAGATACCGAGGTGATCCCAGAGAAAATGAATGCTGGTCGTTGGGAACTTGAAGTTAAAAATCTTGAAGGTTTTAACAGAACCTACAAAAAAATTATTCAGCGTTTGGAAAGTAAGGGAATCTCAATTTAAGGTTAGCCAAGAATAATTCGGTAGCCATTTAGCCCCACAATCATTAAACCGACAGCAATACCAAGTTGTTTACGTGGAACTTTTGCGGCTATTCGGGCAGCAATTGGCGCCATAATCACTCCGCCGATCGCCAATCCAGCGACAGCGTTCCAGTCGATATCTAGTCGGTTGATGTTAAGAAGAAAACCGACACTGGCAGAGACAGCAACAATAAATTCTGCAGCACTGACTGTTCCAATAATTTTGCGAGTTTCCATCTGCGTCGTGCTCATTAAAGTTGGAGTAACTATCGGCCCCCAGCCGCCGCCGCCAGATGCATCAATAAATCCGCCCGTAAAACCAAGGTAAGTTAAATATCGTGGATTTTTTATCTCAACTGAATTCTGTCCTGCTTCAAATTGAAAAATATTCCGATAGAGCAGGAGGAAACCTAAGAGAAGCAAAAGTGTAGAAATGAAAATTTTAGAAGTTGATAGATCAATAAAGGAGAGGAATGTTGCTCCTAAGAGGGCGCCAATACCACCCGGGATAGCCAATTTTAAAAGAACACCTTTATCAATATTCTTAACTTGCCAGTGGGAGGCACCGGAAGCCAACGTCGTTCCGATTTCGGCGAAGTGCACTGCAGCCGATGCCACTGCAGCTGAAGTTCCGAGTGTGAGCAGAAGCGTTGAACTTGTTAAGCCAAAGCCCATTCCGAGAGTTCCATCAATTAATTGTGCGATCGATCCGGCAAGCGCGAAAAGTAAAAGACTCAAAGAAGTTTTTCCAAAATTATGTTTACATTCTCATCAATATCTTTTTCACCATTCAGGACTAAATCAGCGTTTGTTGGTCGTTGATATTCCTGACCGACTCCAGTGAAGTTTGGTATCTCGCCCTTAGCGGCCTTCTTGTATAGACCCTTTGGATCGCGCACAGAACAAATTTCCACGGGAGTATCGACAAATACTTCCAAGAATTCGCCATCTTCAAAGAGTGACTTTGCTCTTTGGCGATCTGCTTCGAATGGGCTAATAATTGCAACAATCACGATCAAGCCCGCATCAACAAACAATTTTGCAACTTCAGAAGTTCTGCGTACATTCTCAGCTCGATCTTCGGTGGTAAAACCTAAATCCTGATTTAAACTGGTGCGCAGGTTGTCACCATCTAAAACATAACCATGAAGACCTTGGGCGAAAATTCTTTTTTCAACCGCGTTAGCAATTGTTGATTTTCCTGATCCTGAGAGACCGGTTAACCAAATGACTTTTGCTTTCTGGTTCTTCTGTGCTGACCTGACTGCCTTATTAACTTCGTACTGTTGAAAGAAAATATTCTCACCACGGCGCAATGTATGGCGAATCATTCCTGCGGCCACGGTTCTAAATGTAAGGCGATCAACTAGAATGAAATTACCGAATTCTCGTGACTGCTTGTAAGGCAGCAACGGCAGTGGGATATCGGTTGCGATTTCAACTGATCCAATTTCGTTAACCGCGAGCGTTTTTGCAGCAGCTTCTGCGCCAGTGTTTACATCAATCTTGTGGCTAATTCGCGAAATTGCGGCGGGAGTTTGAGTCGGTCCAGAAATCAACAAATAGGAACGACTATGGATCATTGGGTCTACATCTAGCCAAACAATGTCGGTGCTAAATCGATTTGAAGGATGTAGTTCTTCATCAACTAATGAAATCAGATCGCCACGCGTGGCATCTACCTCAGGCTCTAATAAGAATGTCACCGCATCTGAATCTTGAGCGCTCTTTAACTCTTCATGAAAAGAAATAATTTTTGAGATCTCAGCACGCTGATCGCTAGGGAAAATCTTTACCCTATCCCCCACGCTAAAGCTTCCTAATTGAACGGTGCCAGAGACTCCTCTGAAATTCTCAGCACGTGAAATTAATTGAATTCTCATTCGCGGAGAAACATCAACTACTTCTTGTGGTCGCCACTCTTGGACGGATTGCAGAAGCGTTTGCCCGTCATACCAAGGCATATTCATGCTTTCAATAACTACGTTATCCCCCGCTAGCGCACTCATTGGGATAAAGAGAACATCAATTAAATTCATCCGAGTTAGAGCTTTCTGCACTTCCGTCTTGATATCTTCATAAACTGACTGACTAAATTCCATCGCATCTAATTTATTTACCGCAACGATTACGCGGCTGACTCCCATTAAAGAACAGATAGTTAGGTGGCGAAGCGTTTGGGTGCGCACCCCTTTCGTTGCATCTACAAGAACAAGTGCGATGTCGGCACGCGATGCTGCAACGACCATATTGCGGGTGTATTGCTCGTGGCCGGGAGCATCAGAAATAATTAAACGCTTGCCATCGAGTAACGACATCGAGCGATAAGCCACATCAATTGTGATTCCCTGTTCACGTTCTGCCTCTAACCCATCGGTTAATAAACTAAAATCAATTTCGCCTGCAGGAATCGTTGAACCGCTTCGCCTTACTTTGCGAGTTGAATCGATAGTGTCATGCGGAATGCTGTCAGTCTCTACCAATAGCCGTCCGATAAGAGTGCTCTTACCATCATCAACGCTTCCGCAAGTTAGTAAACGAATTACTGATCTCTCCATTAGAAGTAACCCTCGGTCTTTTTCTTCTCCATGGAATCTTCGTTAGCGCCATCAATTAGCCGCGTTGCACGTTCACTGAGCTTTACTGCAAATACTTCATCAACGACTTCAGTCAAAGTAAGCGCAGTGGATTCCACCGCTGCAGTTAGCGGATAGCAACCTAGTGTTCTAAATCTGACTTGCCGCATCTCAGGAACTTCTCCATTAATCAATGGGAAGCGTTCGTCGTCAACCATGATGAGTTGATCTCCGCGCTTGACCATTGGGCGATCCTTAGCAAAGTAGAGCGGGTTAACTTCAATATTTTCTTGCAAGATATAACGCCAGATGTCTACTTCAGTCCAATCTGAGATTGGGAAGACGCGCATAGTTTGTTTTGGTGACAATCGAGTGTTGTAAGTCCGCCACAATTCAGGGCGTTGATTTCTCGGATCCCATTTATGTCCATTATCGCGCACGCTAAAGATTCTCTCCTTCGCGCGACTCTTCTCTTCATCGCGACGAGAACCACCGATTGCCGCGTCAAATTGATGTTCATCGAGAGCTTGACGCAGCGCAACTGTTTTCATGATTCTGGTGTACTCAGATGCGCCGGCATTGAATGGATTAATCCCAGACTTCACGCCATCTTGATTTGTATGAACTACTAAATCAATTCCACTTTCTTTTGCAACGCGATCACGGAAGGAAATCATCTCTTTAAATTTCCAAGTGGTATCTATATGCAACATTGGAAATGGAAGTGGCGCTGGATAAAATGACTTTTTCGCCAAATGCAGCAACACCGATGAATCTTTTCCGATTGAGTACATCATCACTGGCTTACGGAAAGTAGCCGCCGTTTCTCGGAAAATTTCGATCGACTCGGACTCAAGAGTCTTAAGAATTTGGCTGTTTACATTCACTCGCCTAAAGTAATAGTGCGGGCTGGAAATACCCCCAAAGGACACCGATTAAAGCGAATTAATGAGCCCAAACGAGAATTTTCCACCAAACCTTAGAAAAGTCGGTGGGTTTGTCTTTCATGTTGCAGCGCCAAAATGGTGAATTTAAAATTGGGCGG
>Ga0105054_10008166_pt1 | contig 13931 bp, 10 predicted proteins | sample BON02_FD_78091 | JGI IMG/M metagenome (GOLD analysis project Ga0105054, IMG submission 78091) | Freshwater microbial communities from Lake Bonney liftoff mats and glacier meltwater in Antarctica - BON-02 (megahit assembly) | ecosystem: Environmental > Aquatic > Freshwater > Ice > Glacier...
ATCGTCTATGACCGGGTCTCGCGCAGGGCCGGCGGCGGCGGGGTGCTCGACTGATGACCTGGAACAGTTCGGGGCGCCTTGCCCGCATTTTCGTCGTCGCCTTCACCGTGGCGGTGCTGATCTATCTGATCATGCCGACCTTCGTGATCGTGCCGCTGAGCTTCTCGTCCAAGTCCTACCTCTCCTTCCCGCCGCCGGGCTGGTCGCTGCAGTGGTACCAGACGATGATGGAACGCCACGACTACCCCCAGGCGTTCTGGAACAGCATCAAGATCGGCGTGCCGGTCGCCCTGCTATCGACGACCCTTGGTACCCTGGCGGCGCTGGGCGTCGTGCGCGGCCGCTTCTTCGGGGCGCGCCCGATGTCGGCAGTGGTGATCGCGCCGCTCATGCTGCCCCAGATCATCCTGGCGATCGGTCTCTACCCGATCATGGCCAAGTTCGGCCTGGCCGGCAGTTATCCCGGCGTCGTCATCGGCCACACCGTGATCTGCATTCCGCTGGTCTTCATCACGGTCGCGGCCTCGCTGAAAAACTATCACCCGGCCTATGAATACGCCGCGATGACGCTGGGCGCGGGCTGGTGGTCGACCTTCTGGCACGTCACCTTCCCGATGATCCGGGTCGGCGTCATCGTCGGCGGCATCCTTGCCTTCACCTTCTCCTTCGACGAGCTGATCATCGCCCTGTTCCTGACCAGCCCCGAGACCCGCACCCTGCCGCGCCTGCTGTGGGAGGACCTGCGGCAATACGTCACACCGATCATTGCGGCGGCAACGACGCTGGTGCTGTGCATCTCCTTTATCCTGTTCGGCGCCGTCGCCCTGTTGCAGCGCCGTCTTTCCAAGGCAACCAAGTCATGAGCGGCCAAGGCGCAAAAATCGAATACGTCGATGTCTCCAAGCGGTACGGCGCGGTCGAGGCTCTGCGGCCGACCAGCCTGACGATCGAGGCCGGCGAGTTCTTCTCGATCATCGGCCCCAGCGGCTCGGGCAAGACGACCCTGCTTGGCGTCACCGCAGGCTACGTGCCGCCCACGACCGGCCAGATCATCATCGACGGGCGCAACGTGGTCGGCGAACCGCCGTTCCAGCGCAACATCGGCATGGTCTTCCAGAACTACGCCCTGTTCCCCCACATGACGGTGGCCGAAAACATCGGTTTCCCCCTGCGCATGCGCAAGACGCCCAAGGCCGAGGTTGCCGAGCGCGTGAAGAAGATGCTGGCGCTGGTCCAGCTCGAGAACATGGCGCAGCGCAAGCCCGGCCAGCTTTCGGGCGGTCAGCAGCAGCGCATCGCACTGGCCCGCGCCGCGGTCTATGACCCGCTGATGCTGCTGATGGACGAGCCGCTTTCGGCACTCGACAAGAACCTGCGCGAGGCGATGCAGGACGAGGTCAAGCAGTTCCAGACCGTGCTCGGTTCCACCGTACTCTACGTCACCCACGACCAGGCCGAAGCCGCGGCGATGTCGGACCGCATCGCGATCATGAACCATGGCCGCATCGTCCAGATCGGCTCGCCGCGCGATCTCTACGAACACCCCGTCGCGCGTTTTGTCGCCAGTTTCCTGGGTGAGGCCAACATCTTCGACATCGACAAGGTCGCGCCCCACGCATCGGGTTCGACCATCGCGACCCGGCACGGCTTCTCGCTGGTCTCGGCCATCGCGAGCGGCCACGAGGGCCAGTGCATCTGCGTGCGCCCGGAAGCGGTGATGCTGAACGCCAGCCGGCCCGACCATGACAACGTCATCGAGGGCCGCATCGTCGATGCCACCTATACCGCCGGCAGCCTGCGCTATCGCGTGCAACTGGCGCCCGAGGTCATCATCACCCAGCGCACGCCCTCGGTGCGCGGCATCGAGATGTTCGCCGAGGGTGCGACGGTGTTTGCTTCCTGGCGCGCCGAAGACACGCTTCTGGTCGCCGACGACTGAACCACGGGCAACCTGCCCCCAAGGAGCTGATGCATGGAACTGGGCCTCTTTTCCCTCATGCCGCTGCGCGACACCAAGCGCCCGGCCGCCGCGATCTACGAGGACACCATTGGGCTGGTGAAGGACGCCGAGGCCGGCGGCTTCGACATCGCCTGGTTCGCCGAGCATCATTTCGGCAACTACAGCATGTGCCCCTCGCCGCTGATGATGGCCAGCCACTGCGCCGGCGTGACCAGCAGGATCGCGCTGGGCGCGGCTGTTCTGGTGACACCGCTCTACCATCCCATGCGCGTGATCCAGGAACTGGGCATGCTCGACATCCTGAGCGGCGGGCGCGCCGTGATCGGCCTGGGTTCGGGCTACCAGGGGTACGAATTCGACCGCTATGGCGTCGACCTGAAGGCCAACTGGGCGATCACCCACGAGTTCATGGACATCCTGGAAATGGCCCTCGACACCGGCCAGGTGACCTACCACGGCAAGCACTTCGACATCCCCGAGACGCCCATCGGCGTGCGCATGATGCAGGAGAGCCCGCGCGTCTATATCGCCGGCAACGAACCACGTTACCTGGAGCGTTCGGCCAAACGCGGCTACACGCCGATTGCCACCGTCGGCGGCCAGCCTGTGGAGGTCATGCTGAAGGTCAAGACCCACGTCGCCGAGCAGTTCCGCAAGGCGGGCTGGCAGGGCGCCGACGTGCCCTTCGGCATGCAGCGGAGCGTCTTTGTCACCGACGATCCGGCCGAGGCGCTTTATGCCGCCGAACAATCGCTCTACACCGCACGTCTGGTGATGGCGTTCCGCGGCAATTACGAGAAACTCGACGGCTTCGAACTGCTGCCCCAGCCCTATGAGGGCGAACCCACGCCCGAGCAGATCATGAACATCCTGCCGATGGGCAATGCGCAGACCTGCGCTGAACGCATCGTCGCCGAACTCAAGGCTGTGCGCCCGACCCACTACAGTTGCTTCATGCAGTCGGGCGGCCTGGAGGGCACAGCCAGCCGGCGCTCCATGGAGCGTTTCGTGCGCGATGTCCTGCCCATGGTCGAGGCCGAAGTCGGCGACCTCAAGGCCTTCGGCCCCGATCTCGGGCAGATGGCCGCGCAATAGACCGTCCGCAGGAGGCGACCGTCGGCCCGTCCATGGCAAGCTATCAGGTGATCGACACCCATACCGCCGGACATCCCACCCGCGCCATCCTGGGCGGCCTGCCGCCGGTGCACGGCGAGAGCGTGCGCGCCCGGCGTGACGATTTCCGCAACCGGCTCGATCACCTGCGGCCGCAACTGCTGCACGAACCGCGCGGCCATGCCGCCATGGTTGGCGCCATCCTGACCGAAAGCAGCAGGGCCGATTTCGGCGCCTTCTTCATTTCCTCCTACGTCTATCTGGACATGTGCGGCCACGCGACCATCGGCCTTGCCCGCACGCTGGTCGCCAGCGGCCAGGTGGCGCTGGACGAGGAGGCCACCAGCTTCACGCTGGAGACACCCGCAGGCGTCGTCACCGTGGCGGTGAGTCGCGCCCGGGACGGGGCGGTGACCGCATCGATCCGCAACGTGCCTGCCCGCCTCGAGGTGCCGGCCATGACCGTGGCGGTGGTTGGTTTGGGCAGCATCGATCTTCAGGTCGCCTATTGCGGCGGTCGTTTCGCCCTGGTGGATGCCGCCGCACTGGGCCTGACGCTCGAACCCGACCGTGCCGGTGAACTCTGCCGCAAGGCCGTGGCGATCAAGGAAGCGGTCAACGCCGAGCTGCCCGAATCCGCAGGCTCGGTGCTGTTCTACCGCGACCTCGCCCGTGGCCAGGCACAGCATCTTGTCGTGCTGGAGGCGCACAAGTTCGACCGCTCGCCCTGCGGCACGGGCACCAGCGCGCGGCTTGCGGCCCTGCACGCCGCCGGCGCGCTGGAGGTCGGCGAGACCTTCATGGCGCAGGGGATTCTCGGCACCCGCTATATCTGCAGCATCGAGGAAACCCTGGATGAGGCGTCCGGGCAGGCGGTCATCCCGCGCATAGCCGGCGAAGCCTTCCTCAGCGCGTACTCCACGCTGGTGGTCGAGGATGCCGATCCGCTGGCCGCCGGTTTCCTGTGCAGGTGAGGCCATGACCTACGACCATGTCATCGTCGGCGGCGGTTCGGCCGGCGCCGTGCTTGCCAACCGGCTTTCGGCCGACCCGACCCGCCGCGTGCTGCTGCTGGAGGCAGGCGCCGACACGCCGCCGGGCCAGGTGCCCGCAGCGGTGCTCGACGCCTATCCCAGCGTCGCCTACTTCAACAGCGCCTGGCACTGGCGCGACCTGCGCGTCGACTACGAAATGCTGCGCGGCAACCGGCCCTTCGTTTCCCGCCGCTACGAGCAGGCGCGCCTGATGGGTGGCGGCTCCAGCATCAACGGCATGATGGCGATCCGCGGCAATCCTTCCGACTACGACGAATGGGCCGCGCGCGGCGCAAAGGGCTGGTCCTTCGAGGAGGTGCTGCCCTACTTCAGGCGCTGCGAGACCGATCTGGACTACGACGGACCTCTGCACGGCAAGGAAGGTCCCTTCCCGATCCGGCGCATCCGCGAGCCCGGCTGGCCGGGGTTCGCAAAGGCCGCGCGCAAGGCGATGCTGGCCGAGGGTTTCGCCGAACTGGAAGACCACAACGCGGAATTCGGCGACGGCCTCTTCCCCATGGCGATCAACAACCGTCCGGACGGCGCGCCCGACGGCACGCGTGTCTCCACCGCCATCGCCTATCTCGACGAGAGGACGCGGGCGCGGCCCAATCTGGAGATATGGCCCCACTGCATGGTCGAGCGTGTGACCTTCGAGGGGCGCCGCGCCACCGGCGTCGACATCGTGCGCGACGGGGTGCGCCAGAACGTCGCCGCCCGTGATGTCGTGCTCTCCTGCGGCGCCTTCCACAGCCCGGCCATGCTGATGCGATCGGGCATCGGACCGGGCCGCCATCTGGCCGACATGGGCATCGATGTCGTGGCCGACCGGGTTGGTGTCGGCCAGGGCCTGCAGGACCATCCCACCTGCACGCTGATCGGCCATGTGCAGCGGCGCTGGCGCATGCCGGCCGGTATGCGACGGCACATCCACATGGGCCTGCGTTATTCATCGGGCCGTGACGACTGCCCGGACGGCGACATGTTCCTGATCGCCAACAACCGGGGCGGCTGGCATCCCCTGGGCCATCTGCTGGCGGGCCTCGTGATCGTCGTCAACAAGCCCTATTCGGAGGGCGAGGTTAAGCTGGCTTCGGCGCAGCCCGACGCAGAGCCGGAGGTCCACTTCAACCAGTTTTCCGACGAGCGCGACCTCGACCGCCTGGTCGATGCCGTGCGCCTGTCCTACCGGCTGATGATGCGGCCGGAGGTGCAGCAGGGTGTGATCGGCATGTTCCCCTCGACCTTCAGCGAGAAGGCGCGCGATCTGGCCGTGGTCAACAGCTCCAACTGGCTGCAGACCAAGGCCGCCGCGCTGATGCTCGATTTTCCGCCGACCCGGCGCTGGATGATGGGGCGCCACGTCAGCCCCGGCATCGACATCCACAACCTGATCAACGACCCCGCCGCACTGACCGACTGGGTGCGCGAGAAGGCCTGCGGCAGCTGGCATGCAAGCTGCACCAACCGCATGGGCGATGCCGGCGATACGCGCGCGGTGGTCGATCCCGGCTGCGCCGTGATCGGCGTCGAGGGCCTGCATGTCGCCGATGCCTCGGTCATGCCCTGCGTGCCCAGCGCCAACACCAACCTGCCCACCATCATGGTCGCCGAAAAAGCCTCGGACGCCATCCTGGGGCTTGGATAAAACGATGCCGGCGTCCACGGCGCGGCCAACAACAAGGAGGACGACATGATCGAGAACAGGATCAGGACCATCTGGGGCAAGGGCGAGACCGTCTTCAACGGCTGGATCGCCTGCCCCAGCAGCGTCAACGCCGAGGTCATGGCCCGCCAGGACTGGGACAGTGTCTGCATCGACCTGCAGCATGGCCTGATCGACTATTCCGATGCGGTCGTCATGCTCCAGGCGATCACCCAGACCGACACGACGCCGCTGGCGCGTTGCCCGTGGAACGAGCCGGTGATGATCCAGAAGCTGCTCGACGCCGGCGCCATGGGCATCATCTGCCCCATGATCAACAGCCGCGAGGAAGCCGAGCGTTTCATCGGTGCCTGCCGTTATCACCCCGACGGCTACCGCAGCGTCGGCCCGATCCGCGCGGCGATGTACGCGGGCGCCGACTACATCGTGAAGGCCAACGAGACGGTGCTGGCCATCGCCATGATCGAGACCTCCCAGGCGGTCGACAGGCTCGACGAGATCCTGACCACGCCCGGACTGGACGGCATCTTCGTCGGTCCCTCCGACCTTTCGGTCAGTCTGGGCCATGCCGCCGGCTTCGATCCGGAATTCCCCAAGGTGATGAAGGCGATCGAACACATCGCCGAACGCTGCCAGCACCACGGCATTCCCGCGGGCATCCACACCGGCTCGGTCGCCTACGCCAGCACGATGCAGAAGCTGGGCTACCGTTTCATCACGATCCTCTCGGACCTGCGCCTGATCCAGTGGTCAGCGGCCAATACGATCAAGGCGCTGCGCGCGGGAGCGCCCGCCGACAATGCTCCCTGACAGGACGGGGTTGTCTGAAGGCGCTCCCACGGGCGGCCCGGTCACCATCATCGGGGCCGGCATCGTCGGCATCTGCACGGCAAGCTGGCTGATCCGCGAAGGCCACGACGTGACGGTGATCGACGAGGACGAGCCAGGAAACCGCTGCTCCTTCGGCAATGCCGGGGGCATCTGCCCGGGATCGGTGGTGCCGCTGGGCATGCCCGGCATGCTGAAGAAGGTGCCGGGCTGGCTTGCCGATCCGCAGGGGCCGCTGTTTGTACGCCTGGCACACCTGCCGGCCGCCCTGCCCTGGCTGCTGCGTTTCATCGCGGCGGGCAGCCGCGACCGGATACCGGCGATCTCGGCGGCGCTGGCGGCGCTGCACAGCGAGACCATCCTGCGCTACCGCGATCTTGTCGCCTGGGCCGGCTGCCCCGAACTGCTGGTCGAGCGCGGCCAGCTCTTTCTCTACGAAAGCAAGGCGGAACTGGACGGCGACGGCTTCGGCCTGGCCCTGCGGCGGCAGGCCGGCGTCGACATCCGCATCCTGGACCGCGACGAGCTTCGCCAACTTGAACCGGCGCTGGCGCCGCGTTTCGAACATGCGGTGTTCCTGCCCGATCAGGCCCAGTGCCTCAATCCGCACCGGCTGGTGCAGGAACTGGCCGCGAAGTTTGTTGGAGAGGGCGGCAGGATCGAACGCGCCAGGGTCGAGCGACTGGAGGCCGGGGAAGGCCGCATCGACGCCATCGTGACCGATCAGGGGGACCGCCGCATCGAGACGCTGGTGATCGCGGCAGGCGCCTGGTCGGCGCGGTTGCTCAGGACGGCGGGCATCCGCATTCCGCTGGAGGCCGAGCGGGGTTACCACGTCACCGTCGCCGATCCCGACCACGCGCCGCGCATCCAGGCCATGTGGGCCAGGCGCAAGTTCGTCGTGACACCCCAGGAGGGCGGCCTGCGTTTTGCCGGCACCGACGAATTCGCCGGTCTCGACGCCGCCCCCGACATGCGCCGGGCACAAAGGCTGCTGGAACAGGGCCGTGAACTGATCCCCGGGCTGGATGCCGAACGGCACACCCAGTGGATGGGCCACCGCCCCGGAACACCCGACAGCCTGCCGGTGCTGGGCCGCGACAGCCGCTACGCCAACCTGCTGCACGCCTTCGGCCACGGCCATACCGGCCTGATGGGAGCTTCGGTCTCCGGCCACGTCATTGCCGATCTGGTCGCCGGACGCCGGCCGGAACTGGATCTGGCCCCCTATCGGCCGGAGCGGTTCTGACAACCAAGGTGGTCGGGTTCCCACGTGTTCCTGCGACATGAACACTTATGCCATGCCCGCGCTTTGCCTCCCCTCTCCCCTACGAGGGAGAGGGTTGCGCAGCCTTGGCACGGCCCTTGGCCGTGCTTAGGCGAAGCTGGGTGAGGGGGCCTCGCAACACGCACATAAGTCATATCCGCGCTGCCGCGCTTAAGACCCCTCACCCCACCCTCTCCCTCAAGGGGGGGAAGAGGCAAACCGGACGCCCTGCCTTCAGGTCGAGCGCTGGTAGGCCAGCGAGACCGCCTGGGCGGTCTTGAGCAGGACGTCGGCGAGTTCTCGTTCGGTGCGGGCGAGCGAGAATTCCTTGATGTCGACGGTGATCGCCACGGCGGCGATCGGCTGGCCGGCATAGTCGAACACAGGCGCGCCCAGGCACACCGCACGAGGGTGGCAGGCGCGGTCGGTGATGGCGTAGCCGGTCTCGCGGGTTCGCGCCAGCGCCTGCAGGATCGCTTCGGTTTCGGTCACCGTGTAGTCGGTCACCTTGTTCCGCGGGCCGGCATCGAGCAGGGCAAAGGCGCTGCGGGGGGCCATGTGGGCAAGAATCGCCAGCCCCGTGGGCGAGCAGAAGGCAGGCTCGCGCACGCCGACCGAAGGCCCCTTGACCAGCGACAGCTTCTGGCGCGAACCGGTCATCGAAAGCAGGACGACACAATCGGTTTCGCTGAGGACACAGAGCTCAAACTGGTGGCCGCTCTCCTGGGCGACATTCTGCAGCACGGGATAGGCGCAGGCGACCAGCGGATCGTTGCCCAGGTAGGCAACCGACCAGGCCAGCACCTTGGCCGAGAGACGGTAGCGGCGTGAGCGGGCGTCCTGCTGCAGGTAACCGGCGCTGACCAGCGTGGTGAGCAGGCGTCGCGCGCCGCTGATCTCCAGCCCGGTCATCTTGACGATTTCGGTCAGCGAGAGTTCGCGATGCCCCGCATCGAAACTCTCCATGACCTGAAGCCCCTTGAGCAGGGTCCGTGCGAGTGTGGCACCGCCACCCTCGCCGCTGCTGCGCAGCGCATCCAACGTGTCACTCAAGCAAGCCTCCCGGCATCCGGCGCCGCTTTTGGGCAATCGCGTCCGCACTGTCCAGCACCGGAACTTCGATTGTCGATATTTGACAACTATAGTGACTATTTGTTGCCGATGCCACCATGCGGTTGTAGCGTTTTGGTCGGACTCGCCGCCATCCGGGCGGGCGGTCCAGCGATCAGCAGCCGGCGCCAAGACCGGGATCGACGCCCAGGGAGCAGACCCGTTATGCGTTTGTCGACGTCCGACCGTGCCGAAGCCTTTCTTTCGGGGAATCGCCCCTGGTCCTCCGGGCTGCTGATCGACGTCGGCTCGACCTTCACCAAGATCATGGTCATCAATGGCGCCGGTGCTGTCCTGGGCCGGGCCGAGTCCTCGACCACCATCGACAACGACGTCATGGACGGTGTCGCCGCGGCCATCGGCCATCTGCCCGAAGCGCTGCAGGGGCCCTGGGACTGGGCGCTGGCCTCCTCCAGCGCGGCCGGCGGTTTGCGCATGGCCTCGGTCGGGCTGACCGAAACCCTTTCGGGCCGCGCCGGTTCGCTTGCCGCCTTCGGCGCGGGCGGCAAGGTCGTGGCCACCGCCCATGGTTTCCTCGATGACGCCGCCATCGCCGCGATCGATGCCGAGCGCCCGCATCTGGTGCTGCTGGCCGGTGGCCTGGACGGCGGCAACAGCACCGCACTGATTCACAACGCAGAACAACTGGCGCGCCTCTCCACGCCCCACGGCTACATCGTGGCCGGCAATGCCGCCGCCGCCGAGGAGGCCGCCGACAGGCTGCGCGACGGCAGCCGGGACGTGCGCGTGGTCGACAACGTTTTCCCCCGCGCCGGCGAGATCGCAATCATGGCGACGCGCGACACGGTGCGTGATCTGTTCCTGCGCCACATCACCAAGGCCAAGGGTCTGGAAGGCATGATGGCGACCTTCCAGACCGATTGCGAACCCACGCCCCTGGCGGTGAGCCTGGCGCTGGCCCACCTTCCAGGCAGCGGCGGCCCGGTGGTCTTCGTCGACCTGGGCGGGGCGACGACCGACGTGCATTCGCTGGGCGGCGTGCGCCCGGACCAGCGCGCGGTCGAGATCCCCGAGCCGGAAATCATGCGGTCGGTGGAAGGCGACCTGGGCATGCGCTGGGGCGCACCGGGTACGGTAGCCTCGATGACCGGCGCTTCCCGCGCGCTCGTCGAATCCCGCCTTTCCTGCAACCTCGAGGACGAAGCGCGCAGGCGGCGCGACGATCCGGCCTTCCTTCCCGCCAACGACCACGATCGCGCGGTCGACCGGGCGCTGGCGCAGGCTGCCGTCGCCATCGCCATCGAGCGCCATGCCGGCAAGGTCGTGGTGCGCCACCGGCCCTGGGGCGACCGCTACCAGGTGACCGGCAAGGACCTGCGCCCGACCCGCGTCGTCGTGGGCATCGGCGGCGCCCTGCGCCATGGTGCCGAGCCGGTCGGCCTGATCGCCGACGCCATCGCCGGCATCGACGGCGCCCAGGTGCCGCGCAACCCGGCCATCGCCATCGACCAGACCTACGCGCTCTACGCAACCGGGCTGATCGCCCGCCACGCACCCGCACTGGCGCGCAAGCTGGCAGCAGGCACGCTGCAGCTCGACGTCAGTCCGCAAGCCACCCCGGAGGTTCAAGCGTCATGACCAATCTTGCTTCCTACCTGCCCCAGGATTGTCCCGACGGCCGCGCCCTGCTCGCTGAGGGCCGCGAGATCGCCAAGGACGTCACCATGGGGGTCTCCCTGTTGTGCGAACAGCACGGTGTGCGCTCCGAGGTGGCGTACAAGAAGAAGATGGTCGAGGAAGGCCGCCTGATGACCTCCCTCAACATCGGCATGCAGACCTGGGCCGAGACGGCGCGGGCTCTGGAATACATCGCCGAGGAATCAGCCAAGCGCGGCTTCCGCGTCGACCGCTACCAGATGCAGATGGACCGCCGCATGGGCCTGCCCCAGGACATGTGGGAAAAGGCGGCCAAGGAAACCGGGCCGATGCTGCTGACCAAGCAGGACTGGTGGGAGACAGCGCATTGCGCACCCATCCAGCCGCAGCTCGGCGACATGATGATCGGCTCCCCCATGTCGGTCTCCAACGCCCGCAACGCGCTGGAGTCGGGCGTCACCTATATCGGCAACATGTCGCAGTTCGCCTGGAAATACCCCGGCTGGCCGGGCGACGACGTCGAGCAGATGGCCGAGATGGTCAAGGCCATGGGCCTGATGGCGGGCAAGCGCGACGAGGACGCGATGATGCAGTCCTACCTGGAGGACGGCTTCTGCGCGACCTTCAAGGACTACTGCTCCTACATCGGCTGGGCCATGTTCGAGCGTTACCTGATCAATGAGGTCATGGGGTCACGCCTGTCGATCGCCTATGGCGGCCTGACCCATAACCCGGTCTCCAAGACCGCGGTCATCCTGGCCCTGGAAAAGGTCAAGCCCGAGGGCACCTTCAATTCCTTCTACCACTGCAACACCACGGCCTATTCGGCCCAGGTCGACGAGAACTATGCCGTGCTCGCGATCGACGACCTTTACCTGATGCTGGCCCAGCACCGCACCAAGAGCGGCGCGGCGACCCTCTCGATCCCCGTTACCGAAGCGCTGCGTATTCCCACGACCGAGGAAATCGTCCAGGTCCAGACCGTGGCCCATCGCGTAGCGCGCGATGCTCCGCGCCTGATGGAAAGTTTCAACTGGGACCACATCGAGGCGCTTTCGGACCGCATGATCGACGGCGGCACGCGCTTCTACGAAAACATCATGCAGGGGCTCGACGATCTCGGCGTCGACATGGGCGATCCCATGCAGCTTCTGCTGACGATCCGCCGCATGGGCGCCCAGGCGATCGAGAACCAGTGGGGCGTGGGCGAACTGCCGACCAGCGATGCCGAGATCTACGAACCCGAAATCGCGACTGACACCTTCCTCGACTTCGTCGAGCGGCGGAACCGGGTGAAGACCATCTTCGGCGCCGGCGGCAAGAAGCCCAAGGACGCGATCCAGCTCGTGGTCGGTTCCACCGACATCCATGAATACGCCATGTTCCTGATCATCGAGGGCCTGCAGCAGGTCGGCATCCAGCCGATCGTGGCCGGCACCAGCGTCGATCCCGACGAGTTCGCCGACCTGGCGCTGGAAGCCGGTGCCACCGCCATCCTGATCTCGACCCACAACGGCATGGCCCTGACCTATGCCCAGCAGCTCCAGAAGGAATGCGCCGACCGCGGCCTGGACCTCAAGATCGCCATGGGCGGCACGCTGAACCAGGATGTCGAGGGGCTCAACGCCCCGATCGACGTCAAGGACCAGTTGCGCGAGCTCGGCGTCGTCGTGTGCACCGATGTCACCGACATCCTGAACCTGCTTCAGGTGCACTGAAGGCACGCCTTCGGCCGTGGTGGCGAAAACCGCCGCCACGGCATCCCTGCGTTGCAATACCGGCACGGGGTGGTTAGTCATGAGCCAACGGGCAATAATGCTTCGTCGGGAGCGTATGGAGCATGGCCAGCCGTCTGCATATCGTGATCGAGACATCAGTCGTCGACCAGGAAGCCATGGTCGAGCGCCTGTGCGGTCTCGGCTTCTCCGCCACGGCCGGAGCGGGCGCGCCACGGCCTGACGGAAGCATCGCCATGGGCCAGTCCGACGAGGCGCTCCTTGCCACTCTCGACACCCTGGATCCCCAGCGTGCGCTATCGATCCGCGTAACCGCAGCGGCAACGATCGAAACTCACGCCGGCGATGCCCTGACGACGCCCGGCAACGGCAGCGAAGCCCAGTTGCGCGCGATCATCAACGCCATGACTGAAGGCGTCGTCGTGATCGACGCCCACGGCCATATCGAGTTGGTCAATCCCGCGATCACACGCATCCTGGGATACACACGCGAAGAACTGATGGGCCGCAACGTCTCGATGCTGGCACCCGAACCCTTCCGCAGCGAACATGACGGTTACATCGCCGAATTCCTGAACAGCGGCGTTGGCAATATCCTGGGTGCCGGCCTGCGCCAGATCGATGCTCTCCACAAGAACGGCTCGCATATCGCCGTGGAGGTCGCCCTCAGCGAAGCTCCCGACCACGGGACGCACACCTTCATCGGCGTGCTGCGCGACGTGACGGAGCGTCGCCGGACCGATGATGCCCTGCGCCACAGCGAAGCCAACATGATCAAGGCACAGCGCCTGGCGAGCCTGGGCAACTGGGACTGGAGTGTTCCCGATGACAGGCTCGAATGGTCCGCCGAAACCTATCGCATCCTCGGTGTGCTCCCCGACAACCACAACGGTACGGCTGAAGCGTTCTTCTCCCGTGTCCATCCCGAAGACCAGGCGATGGCGAGGGAACACATCCAGGCCGTGGTCGATGGCAAGGTCGACTGCAACATCGAACATCGCATCGTACGCGATGATGGCGAAATCCGAATTCTCCACGTGCTGGGTGAAGCCGAGCGCGCCCCCTCAGGCAAGGCTGTGCGCCTCTTCGGCACGGCCCAGGATGTCACGGAGGACCGGCGCAAGGACGAGTTGTTGCGCGAAAGCGAGCAGCGCCTGGCCGAAGCCGCCCGCATGGCGCAGGTCGGCTACATGGAATGGGAGGTCGCGAGCGACAGTTGTCATTTCTGTTCCGACATCTATGCCGCCATCCACGGCGTGACGCCGGAGAACTACATGGCGAACGCGGCCGAGATCGATGCCCCACACCGGTTCACCCACCCCGATGATATCGAGCGCTTCCGCAAGGCCAACCGCGCCTTGCGGACGACCGGAGAACCCCAGGAGGTGGAATACCGCCTGATCACGCCGGAAGGGGAAACTCGCCACGTACGCGAGATTCTCAAGGCCAGACGGAACCCAGCCGGCACGGTCACCCACGAGATGTGCACCATGCAGGACATCACGGAGCTGCGCGCCGCCGAGCAGAGGCTGATCCAGGCACAGAAACGGGAAGCCATCGGCAACCTGACCGGCGGCGTCGCCCATGACTTCAACAACAT
>Ga0105054_10008168_pt1 | contig 13929 bp, 5 predicted proteins | sample BON02_FD_78091 | JGI IMG/M metagenome (GOLD analysis project Ga0105054, IMG submission 78091) | Freshwater microbial communities from Lake Bonney liftoff mats and glacier meltwater in Antarctica - BON-02 (megahit assembly) | ecosystem: Environmental > Aquatic > Freshwater > Ice > Glacier...
AAGGGCAAAAAGGGTGTGGGGAGGTCAATAATCTTCGCGCTCGCGCGATACGTGTGCCTTTACCCAAGCTGCTTTCAACAATTGTGTTTCGTGAGTGACCAGTATGCTTTCAAGACGTACATTCGTTTTATTCTCGACCCCCGCCTCTGACCGCTGGTCGTCTTTTGCACTCCTTCCCAGAAAGCTCATTTGCTCTATATTCTTCCTTCAATCCCCCCCGGTTGAAGAACACAGGGGTCCCCAAAGTGTAGATCTTCGCGCGCTGATTGTCTAGGGGTTAACACAAAAGTGGCTTCCGTGTTAAGCCGGATGATCGTAGGTGTATCATGAGGATTTCTCCCTTCCATCGTTCGAATCGTCATGGTTCTGATATGTTGTTAGGAGGAGGCCCGGGTTCGAAGGTAGATTGATCTTCAAAAATCAACTCTTTCACTGCACGAATCCCGGTCAGCGCAAACTGGAGAAACGCAAGTTTCTCCGGTGGTTTTTATTTCTTTTATTTTACTTTCCTTTTGTCTTTTCCTTTTGTCTTCTTGTCCGTGATATAAATTGTAATAAGAAATGACGAGCATTTATATATTTTACCTCTTCTCAAATTCTTTTTCTTTTTCTTTTTTTTACTTCTCTTTTTAATTTTTAATGTAGACATATGTGGACGCTCACGCGTCTATTTCTCACCCCACTTAAAACACAAGGAATAGCGAGATGGGGCTCTACCTAACGTGGCCAACAAAGTCGTTCTATTACCTTCCCCTTTAAATGCCTTTTTTCTTTTTTCTCTATCTTCAAAAACACATTATTTACAACACATTATTTTATTTGTAAATTAACATGGCGTGGCCCGGCCGACCATGTCGCTATAGTCCATGCGCACAGGACGGTCGAAGCCATCGAGTGTGGGGTCCAATTTGATAATGAGGAGCTCCAACTTTTGAGTCGTTCTGAGCTCGGCAGGCCAGTCCTCCTTGTCCGAAGGTAAAAAGGTCTCGGCTGGTACCCGCACGATACGCATGCCCATCTCGTTCGCCTGGGAATACAAGAGGCGCTCTGTAGCGTTCGCGCGATTGACAAAGCCAAGGTAAAGGACTGCGTCAAGAGGCTGGGCTGCCTGAAGGAAAAGACACTTCACAGTCTGCAGCAAAGGAATCACAAAGTCTATCCAGCAAACAATGTCAGCCCCCAGGAGAATTTGCGGCCGCCAACCATCATCTAAAACGGCCTGCACGCTTTCCTTGTCGCCCCACACCAAGGAGCTGGCCTCCAGTCGCTTGCTGCTCTCGCTGTTGTTACTGTTGCTGGTGGTGCCCTTCGGGGTAGTGCTGCTGTTGCTACTCCTGCCAATGCTGGTGCTGCTCTCTATTCTCTTTTCCTGGCCCTTTTCCAGCTCAATCGTTTCCGCCACGTTGCGTCTCAGTGTTTTAAGGACCGATTCATTGCCATCTGTCAAAAGGGCACCCGCGGCAAAACGGGAAGCAATCAGGCCAGGCAAACCCGCACACCCCGCACCCAGCTCGATGACGTGGTGGCCACGAAAGCACTCCCCTTGAGAAGCCACAAACCAAGCCAAGAAGACGGAGATTGGCCAGATGATCTCGCCGGTTTGGTCGTGGTCAGTGGACGACGCGTTGGAGGCCCAGACGGTCTGGTCGAGGCCCTGGACGTTGTAGGTGATAGGTACAAGTGTCCTGTTCATAAACAACTCTGGACAAAAAAAGCACTCCTCCTCGTCCTCGTTGTGTGTGTCTGATCGGCTCCTCGTCGTCATGGTGAGGCTGCTGGCGTAATTCTTTGTGCGTCTTTCTTGAAATGTTTGGACGCCAAGGCCCAGATCTGCACTCGCAAGATGCCAACGGTCGTCGGGGCTGTGTGTGGGCTGTGCGGGTAAGGGTGTGACTGGTATGGTGAGTGACTTTGTACCAGTACAGCAACGAACAGTTGCCGAAGAGGCAGGAGGTTGGTGGCAGTTGTGTGGGTGGCGGCGAGATGGCCCAGCTCTTCCAACCCAACCACAGCACATATAGGGCCCTAAAAGATGCCCGGCCCTTCCCAAACAACATGGCAACAATGCTGACCTCGTATTCCACCCACTCCTCTTCACATAGAGCACAGGTACACGCCCCACGCACAGACCAAGCAAGGACATACCTGCAGTATCTCGTGGGCCATTCGCAGCACAAGCCATGGCGCCCGAGAGCTTCCCACGGGGCAAGGCTCCGCCCCCCGCGTCGACGTCCACGTCCAGCAAAAAGCAGCCGACGGGTCCTCCTTCCTGTGGGCCCCCTTCTACTGGCAGTGGCGGCCCCGCGGCGAAGCGCAAACGTGAAGCCAAGGCCGCAGGCAGCAGCAGCACCAGCACCACCCCCTCTAGCACCTCTGGGGTGTCCGCAGCAGCAGCGGCCAAGGGCGTCGAGGGCCCCGATTTCCTCTTTGGACTACCCAAGAAGAAGCCCAAGCAGTCAGCCAGCAGCGGCGGGGGCGGCGCCTTGGCTTTGGATGGCAGGGGGGACGGGTTGGTGGACGAGGCAAGCAAAATCGCCCAGGCAGTCGGTCTCGGTTGCGTGACCAAGGCGGGACGCGCGCCTCCCCAGATCCAGCCTGTGTCGCTCAAACGGTTTGCCCGCGGCACCGCCGTTCTAGGCATTGTCACGCGTGTGGGCCCCAAGGACATTGGCGTGGCCCTGCCCGGCGGAATCTCGGGACGCGTCTCCTTCCCGGAGGTTTCCGACCCCTTGTTCGCCCGTTTCTCCGCAGCCGCGGCCGGAATTGTCATGGACCTTTTGCAACATCAAGAGGCGACGCTGCGGCTGGTCTTGGCTGCGCTTCGGCCCGGGCAGGTGGTGCGGGCGGTCGTTTTGACCATGCCGGCGGCGGCGGACAAACACAAGGGCAGCAGCGCCAGCAGCAGCGGCGGCAAGGCCAGCCAGAAACTCTCTTTGACCCTGCGTGCTTCCGTAGTCAATCGCGGCCTCAAACTGGAGCATTTGCTGCCTGGAGGGGCCCTGGCGGGGGCTGTGGCCAGCGTTGAAGACCACGGCTACGTGATTGCTACGGGGCTGGAGGGCATCACGGCCTTCTTGGCCCGGAAGCACGTCAAAGACGGCACCGATTCCGAGGCGCAGCTCACGGAGGGCAGCCCCGTGGAAGTCGTGGTTTTGGCGGTCAAGGAAGAGGCGCGCTCCATCACGTGCGGTTTCGACCCGACCGTGACGCCCAAGGCCCTGACCCGGGGCTCGGCGCTGACGCTGCAGGGCCTGAAGCCGGGCATGCTGGTGAACGCGGCCGTGGACATGCTGCTCAAGAACGGGCTGGCCCTCACCTTCTTGGGCGGCTTCTCCGGGGTGGTGACCTTGGAGCACTTGGACCGGCCTTACGTGGACAACGACTGGCGCAAGCGCTTCCGGCTGGGGGACATGCTGCAGGCCCGCGTGCTGCTGGTGGACGCGCAGAGCAAGGCGGTCTACCTGACCTTGCGCACGCACTTGCTGGGGCTGCGTCCGGCCTCGGGCCTGCCCGAAGTGAGCCAGGTGCTGGCCCAGGCCAAGGTGCTGCGCGTGGAGCCCAAGAAGGGGCTGCTCCTCGGCTTCTTGCCGGCCGCGGCGGAGGGTGGTGGCAAGGACCTGGACACGTGCGACGACGAGGCGCGCATTGGCGCGGAGCTGGCGTCCCGACGTACGAAGAAGGCGCGGGCAAAGGAGGACGGGGAGGACGACGGGGTCAAGGCCGAAGCGGGGGGAGACCCGGAAGAGGTGAAGCTGCAGAAGATTTTGGAAGGGCCGCGGTACGTGCCTGTGTTTGTGCAGGCGTCGCAGGTGGAGGCCCTGGCGAGCGTCAGCGTCGGCCAGACAGTGGCATGCCGCGTGATCGGGACGGCGCCCGTGGAAGGGGCTGTACACGGCTCCATGAGGGCCGCCACACTGGAGGCGCCCTTTGTGCGCCTGGCGGACGTGACCCCCGGGCAGCTGGTGCAGGCCAAGGTGACGGCAGTGGCGGGCTGGGGCTTGACGCTGGACCTGGGCCAGGGCATCCGCGCCCACTGCACCAACATGCACCTGGCCGATGGGGCGGGCCCTAAGGCGACCTCCTTGCGGGCCAAGGCGCTGGCTGAGGCCAAGAAGGGCAAGGGCGGGCGGGGCGTGTACCAAGCAGGCCAGCAGGTTGCCTGCCGCATCCTGCAGGTGGACCTGGCCACTCGCAAGGTCTACGCGACGCTGAAGCCCTCCTTGCTCAAGGACGCGCTCGAGACGGTGGTGGCTGCCTATTCCGAGGCGGCGCCCGGCCGGACGTGCTTGGGCTTTGTGACCAAGGTGGGGGACTTTGGGGTAATCGTGACGTTCTATGGCAACGTGCACGGGCTGCTGCCGGCCAAGCACTTGGCAGCGCAGGGGGTGGAGAGCCCCGCCGAGGCCTTTCGCCTGGGGCAGGTGCTGCGTTGCGTGGTGGCCTCGTGCGAGCCGCAGCGGGAGCCGCCCCGTCTGAGCTTGCGTTTGGACGTGCCGGAGGAAGCTGGGGGGGAGGACGAGGGTGGGAAGCAAGCCCAGGCGCAACAGCTGCGGCCGGGCCAGCGTGTGAGCGGGACAGTGGAGCGGGTTCAGGATCCCTACGCCATGGTGCGGCTGGACGGGCGCGGGAGCAAGGAGCCCTTGGCGTTCCTCCACAAGCACCAGCTTGGGGACCATGCCGCGCTGGCGGATCAGCTGTTTGCCCGCTTGGGCAAGGGCAGCCGGGTGGAGGACGCGTTGGTGTTGGAATTGCGGTGGGACCGCGAGGGACCCCTGCTCTCCCTGAAGCCCCTGCTGCTTCGTGCCGGCGGAAGTGGCATCCTTGACCACACGGCAGGAAAGACAGCCACGCCAGCGGCGGACGAGCCGGTCAAGCTGCAAGACCTTAAGGTGGGCGAGGCGCGACTGTGCGGCTACATCTCCCGCGTCGAGAACTTCGGCCTCTTTGTCCGCTTTGTGGGCGGGCAGGTGGCTCTGGCCCCGCGGGGGTTGATTGCGGATCGGTTCGTGGAGGACGCCTCGGGACTTTTTCGTGAGGGGGATTCGGTGCGGTGCCTCCTCCATCGGGTTGACGCCGACAAGGGCAAGGTGTATGTGACCACGCAACGCTCGCAGCTGCCTGTGACCGACACAGCCTTCTTGGAGACGCTCTTGAGCGAATCCGTGGCCGCCGCCGCCAGCAGCAGCAGCAGCGAGGGGACGGAGGAATCGGATGCCCTGGACTGGCGCCGGTATGCCGTTGGGGCGACTGTGAACGCGACCGTGACGGCCGTCAAGGACTATGGGGTGGTGCTCTCGGGCGAGGACCACCGCACCGTCATGCTGGCGCCGGGACCCGAACACGTTTTGGCTTGTGTGCCGCATGACGAGGTGAAGGTGCGCGTGCTGGACGTGGACTGGGCCAAGCGCGTGTTGGTGGTGACCTTGCTCCCGGAGCTGGTGAAGCGAGGCCGGGCCAAGCATCGCAAGTCTGCCGCGGGCCTTTCCTTGCCGGTCGGGGCGCGTGGTGAGGCCGAGGTGGTCCTGAAGCGGGATCGGTACGCTGTGGTGGAGGTGGGGGGGGCGCTGGCCTATCTGGCAGTGGCTGACTACCAGTGCCCGTACCTGGCCACGGGAAACCTGGAGGTTGGCATCAAGGTGGACGTCGTGGTGCGCCGCCCCTGGAGGCTGGCCATGGAAGGGAAGCCTAGCTTGGCCTACCCGCAGGAGCCCGTGATGCTCGTGACGCTGGCACAGGAGCAAGACGTGGCAGAGGGGGAGGAGGTGCCCAAGGCTGGCGCCAGCAAGAAGGCACAGAAGGAGTTCAAGAAATTGCAGCAGCAGAAGGAGAAGGAGAAGAAGGCGGAGGCCGCCGCGCAGCAGCGTATCAATGCCAAGGAAAGCAAGGCAGCGGCCGCGGCGGACAAGGCAGAGAAGAAGCCGGTGGCGGCCGAGCATGTCATGCGGAAGCGCGCCCGGGCCATCGCGGCGTCGGAGGTGGTGGTGGGCGCGACGTTGCCTGCCATGGTGGTGGAGGTGCGGCCCGACGAGCTGGTCCTTGCGCTCAACATTCAGCGCGACGAGGAGGAGGAAGAGCAAGGGGCGGACAAGAAGAGGAAGGGCAAGAAGGCCGCGTCAGCCCGTGTTCTCGCCAAGGTCTTTGTCACGCACAGCGGTCGGCAGCGCCTTCTCGATTTGGAAGAGGCGGCGACGGAGGCTCTGGAAGCGAAGCAGGCCAAGAAGGAGAAGGGAGACGAGGAGGAGGCGTCCTTGCCCAGCTTCCACCCCTTGGCTCTTTACGAGGTGGGCCAGGAGCTGGACGTGCGCGTCGTGGAGGTGCGAGAGAAGGAGCTGAGCAAGGTCAAGTTGCTGGAGTGCAGTCTGCGGCCGCAAGACGCGCAGGCTTCCGCAGCGGACCCCGTCGCCTTGCAGCCGGCATGGGAGAGTCTGGCGGTGGGCACGATCCTCCTTGGCGTGGTGACGGAGGTGCAGGCGGAAGGGCTGTGGGTAGCCGTGTCGCGCGCCATCAAGGGCTTCGTCCACTATTTGGACATTGCCCGAGACGGCGAGACGGGGCTGTTTGCCCGCATCACCGAGGCGGGCGCTGTCGGCGTGCCGGTGCCCGTCGTGGTAACGCACGTGGACCCCACGCGTCATCGCCTGCAGCTGTCGATTCGAGGCGTGCCTTTGACGGACGACCTGGACCCGGCGCGTTTTCCTCTCCTGCCGTCAGCGGCGTCCAAGCTGGCCAATGGGGAGAAGGGCGAGCCCGCCGTCGGGGCAAGTTTCCTGCCTACCGTGGGGGACCTTCTCACGGGGCGCGTTTGTCTGGGGCCGCATGCCCCGGCCCTCAACCCGCCATCGGTGGCCATCCAGCTGGGCCATCGCGTCTTTGGGCGGCTGTGCATCACGGAGATGGACGAGCCTGACCACTGGGTGGACCAGCCTCTCTCCCGCCCGGCCTGCGCCTTGGAAGACGGCCAAGACGTGCACTGCCGGGTCGTAGCGGTGGAGAAGGGCCGTATTGACGTGTCTCTGCGGCCGTCTCGCCTTCAGCCCGGCAGGGCGACCAAGGCGGCCATCACGGAGGATGCCTTGCCTGAGGAGGGTGCGGTGGTCAAGGGCTACGTCGTCGGCACTTCTACCAAGGGGTGCTTTGTCCGCGTCGCCCGAGGGGTGACAGCACGGGTGCTGATCAAGGATCTGGCGGACGGCTTTGTCAAGAGCCCCATCGAGGCCTTTCCGGTGGGCAAGCTTGTGGCGGGACGCGTGCTCAAGGTGGAGGAGGAGGGAGGGACGGGCAAAGCGGCCGGCAGTGGCCCGCGGGTCGACCTGTCGTTGCGGCCGTCGGTGGTGGTGGGGAAGCATCTGCATCAGCTAGCGTTTGAGGACGTGGAGGAGGGCATGAAGCTCAAGGGCGCCGTGGTGCGCGTGGAGCCGTTTGGTGTGTTCATCAAGCTGCAAGGGAGTGAGTTGACGGGCATGTGCCATGTCTCCGAGGCGAGCGATCAGCGCGTGAAGGAGTTGGCCAAGGCCTACGAGCCGGGGGACGTGGTCAAGGCGTTGGTGCTGAAGGTGGACCGGGAAGCGAAGCGCATCAGTCTGAGCCTCAAGGCGTCTCATTTCAAGGTGGACGAGGACGAGAGCGACGAGGAGGACGTGGACGAGAGCGATTCCGGCATGGAAGAGGGGGAGGAAGAGGAAAGCGGCAGTGAGGAAGCGGAAAGCGACAGCGAGGATATGGAGGAGGAGGAGGAGGAGGAGGAGGAGGAGGACGACGACGACGAGCCTGCGAACGTGAAGTTGCCCCTGGCGGATAGCTGCAGTGACGAAGAAGTTCTGGTGGAGGATGACGACGACGAGGATGACGACGACGACGAGGCAGCCATGATGGAGTTCGACGGGGAGGACGACTCGGACGATGAAGAGGAGGAGGAGGAGGAGGACATGAAGGAGGCCAGGAGCAAGAACAAGAGCAAGGCTTCTTCCGTTTCTGCGGCTTCTACCGCAGCCGGACCCTCTTTCCAGTGGGACGATTTCGATTTGGGCCTCGGCGCCAGCGCGGCAGCAGGGGAAGGTGCAGCGTCGGCCCCGGAAGAGGAGGACTCGGACGACGACGATGAATGGGACGAGGGAGGCAAGTCCCGTCACCGCAGCTCTCGCAAGAAGGCAGCCCAGCGAAAGCGGGAGGAGGAAGAGGTGCGGAAGCGGGAAGAGCGCCTCTTGGACCCGGACGCCCCGCCGGAGAGTACGGAGGACTTTGAGCGGCTGGTGATCGCCAACCCGAACTCATCGTTGGTCTGGATCAGGTACATGGCCTTCCAATTGTCCTTGGCGGACATTGACGCCGCGCGGGCATTGGCCGCACGGGCGCTCAAGACCATCGTCTTCCGCGAGGAGACCGAGAAGATGAACGTGTGGGTGGCATCGCTGAACCTGGAGCATCGCTACGGGACGAAGGAGTCGGTGTTGGCCACGCTCGAGAAGGCGGCGGAGCAGAACAACCCCAAGCACGTCTACCTTCATGCTGCCGAGATGTACGAACGGGCGGGAGAGGCTGAGGAGGCCGAGGAGATTTTCAAGAACACGTTGACCAAGCGCTTTAAGTACAGCAAGAAGGTGTGGATGCAATATCACTTGTTGGCCTTGAAGCGCGACCCGGCCGAGGCCACGGAGCTGTTGCGCCGATCGTTGCAGTGCCTCTCACGCCACAAGCACGCCCTCGTCATCTCCCACTTTGCACAGGCCGAGTTTGAGCACGGCTCTGTTGACCGGGGTCGCACTATCTTTGAAGGCCTCGTGAGCAGCTTTCCGAAGCGGCTGGACCTGTGGAACGTATACGTGGACAAGGAAGTCAAGGCGGGGCACGTGGACGCGGCCCGGCGGCTGCTGGACCGGATGTGCACCCTCCGTTTGTCGGCGCAGAAGGTCAAGGGAATTTTGAAGAAGTACATGCAGCTGGAATTGTCTCATGGGGACGCGGCGTCAGTGGAGCGGGTCAAGGCTAAGGCAATTGAATTCGTGAACGCGAATATGAGTGCGTAGGGCAAGTGAAATGGTACCGACTAAGCTTTGGTGTGCCGTCTCAGTTCTTGGGTAAGCAAGAGAAGTTTGACTTAGTTGCCTTGTTGCGCATCAGATTAGTAGTGGTAGTAGTAGCAGTAGAAGAAGAAGATATCTCAACGATCGCGAGTCAGTTGTATATTTAAATTGGTATTATTCAGCAGCGACACAAAGCTCCCTCTGTCGACAGCTCAAGAAAGGAATCAGTCAAACCACGAAAAGAAATGAATGGAAACGAAGAAGAAGAAGAAGCATTTCTGTTTCTCACCTGTCAATTGTTCTTGTTCTCTTGAGCGCATCCTGCTCCTTTCAATTCCCCTCAAGTGGCCACCGCACTAATCAAGCCCCGCCGCAAGGGCTGCCTCATCAGCGCAACTCCCCAAGGCGATGCGTGACGCATGCAAGCGTCTCTTGAAACACCATTTTATCCTCCAGCATCACTTTAAGCGCACACGCCCGGCGGCGCAACGCCCGTCGAAGGCCAGCCTTCTGTTGTCGGGGCGCCTGCCCTCCCTCTCGCTCCTCAGCATCTTCGTCTTTGCTCCTGAACGGAACCCCGGAAGTTCCACCTTCAGCCAAGAGTCCTATTCTTAACCCCATCTCCCCTTTTGCCTCCTCCCCTTGCGCCGCTTCAAGGATGCGCTCCAGCTTCTCCAGGGCCCGCAGGTCCTCTTCCACCGTGGTCGGGTAGCTCGAAACCTTCTTCTCCAGAAACGTGGCGAGGCCATTGAAAGAGGCTTGCTCGTTCCGCAGGCTCACTATCTCTCCCCGAAAGACCTTCTCCACGTCCTTGTACTCCTCCGGGGTCAGGTGGATCATGCGCACCGTCGCCATGAGAGCGGTAGTCACACCATTCCCCAATAGAGTCCCATTGAAGTCGTACGTTTGCTCCCGCGTCAGGTCGTGCGCCAGCAACTCCTCCGTCTTCCAAGCGGCATCAAACGCGGTTGAGGGGACCTTGACCCAGTAATCCACGCCACGATGTGGGTTTTGAGCGGCCACAAACCCGTAGCTGTAAAGGAGTTTGGCGTTGCTGTAGGGGCCGTACAAAAGGTGACATTGCTGGCCCTGTGTCACGGGCGTGGCCGGGCGAAAGCACAAGGAGTCGGTCTCAGCCTCGTACTTGAGCAAGTCCTCCAGGCCCATGGCCGCGGAAGGATGATGGTTGCACATATCCAAAGCCGGCGCCAAGCAACGCAAGTACCGATGGCCTACTCCCCGTTCCACGCCTACGGCGCGGCTCCATATGGTGGACAAGGCCCAGATGTAGTCTTGCAGGGTGAGCCCGCCCAATACGTCAGGGTATTTCTGCACCAACCCTGCGTGGTTCTCCTTCCAATCTTGCGCAATTCGACGTTCCATGATGACCGTCAACAGACCCACGTTCGTGCCAGCCAAGTAGCGCCGCTCTTCCTCCCCCCAATACAAAGGCGTGTCGTACTCTCCGGGCATCACCTTCAGGTAAGGCCACCAGAACGAGTCACGGCCCGCCCTTCGCTCCGCCATAAGCACAAGCGCCAGCAGCTCGTCCTGCGCCTCTTCCGCCAGCAACTGCGGCTCTGCAGCCACCACATCGCGCAGTACGGAAAGATGCACCGCCTCAACGTGCACACAAAGGGAAATGGGTACCCGTAGGACAAGCTGCCCTGCTTTCACGGGCTCCTGGGCCACGAGGCCGCAGCCTTCTGCCTCGTCGATAATGGCCACATCCACCTGGTGAAGCGACCCGCCGTGCTCTGTGAACCATTCCTTCATCTCCTGCAGGACCCCGTTGGGGCTGTCTTGCGCTGCCTGCACTGGTGGCGGGTGTATTGGCTCCTCCATCAATCTCAAATGTTTGGTAGGGTGGGGAGGTTGTCGAGAGGGGTAGTCGAGGTCTGGTCTCAGGCCACACTCTAGCCCTTGCCGGTCAATGCTAGCGCTTAGCTGGTCCTGTAGTGTGTGCGGAAGTGGGTAGATATTGAGCGTGAGAGGCAGAGAGGCGTTCATGAAAGGTATTGCATTGTGCGCGGCATCATCGCCTCCTCGTTTGCTCCTCCTTCCTCCTTTTATGCTGCATGACATTCTCACAATTTACCTATATACAGCACACGACAGACAGGGATAGCTGCAAAGCAGAGCACGAGGTCGAGGACTAGAAACTTTCATCATGCCGCCCAAGGGGGCCAAGAGGGCGTCCAAGTCTGCGTCCTCCTCCCCCTCCGCTGCCGCCGTAGCCCCCATGCGCAAGTTCTCGCACGTGTGGAAAGCGCCCGACTCGACGACGTGGCGGGGAATTTACCGCTGGGAGGACGAGGAGCACGAGGGGTGGAAGGCGGCTCTGGCCCAGTTCCCTTACAAAGTGCCTTCCTTTGCGACCAAGGCCGAGGCTGTGGAGTTCATCAAAGCGCACTGCCGCGTGGGCAGCAACCGGGATCACCGCCTGTATCAGCACATGTTCACGCTGCTCACGAGCTGGGACCAGCTCAACAAGTACCTTGTGGCCAGAATCACGCACTACGACCGCCTCCTGGGCGACACTGCCGCGGCAGCATCGTCGTCCCTCGACCTGGACCCGGCCAGGAACGTGTGGTTAAGAGGCCCGCCGGCGGACGACCCCGAGTTGAACGTCGGCGGCGTGATGGCGGCGCTGGACCAGCGACTGGGCCTCCCCTTTCACCAGGTGCTCTCGGCGCCCTCCACGATCAACACGCTCAAGTACCTGTTCGAGCACATGCGGTGCGGCATCTTCGTCAAGATCAAGGCCGGCCAGCTCGTCATGTTTGTGCCCTTCGCCAACGACGCCTACACCAACACCTGGGCGGGTGAGATGGAGTTCGACTCGGCAGACGGCTCGCTGGAGACGTACTTCCAGGAGAAGACGAAGGGCGGCTTCCGCAAGGAGAACATCCTGCCCAACGTGGCGGAGTGGTGGGCGAACGGGAACATGATCGACAACGAGAAGGTCAAGGCGGGCACTGACAAGCGCTTCGGGCAGGTGTGGGGCGACTTCTTCTTTTGCCAGCTCAAGGAGATGCTGCAGGCCGTCTGCCAAGAGCGGGCCGTGCCCGACTGCGAATTCTTCATCAATAAGCGCGACTACCCCCACCTCAAGACGCACCACGACCGCAGCAGCAATGGCAACAATGGCGAGGAAGCGGGCGCAGTGACGGCCGTGGAGCCCTACGGCTTCATCTACGGGAAGGACGACCGGGACCCGGCCCAGGATGTTCCCTTGGCCCGGCACGCCTACTCCTCGTACGCGCCCGTGGCCTCCTTCTACATCTCCTCCCGCTTCGCCGACATCCCCTGGCCCACCACCGAGGACTGGGAGGCCGCCACGGGCCGCGTGTACCCGCACACCTTCATGCACCGCTTCGACACCGAGACGGACGAGCTGGTGGTGGAGAACGAGCCGCGCGACCTCTTCACCGAGGCCAACTTCCAAAAATTCAGCCAGGTCCAGTGGCAGGACAAGGTGCCCACGGCCTTCTTCCGGGGCACGGCCACGGGCGGCGGGACCAAGATCGAGACGAACCAGCGCCTGAAGCTGGCCCACCTCAGCCACCTGTGGAGCAAGGATGGGTTCTACAACGGGCAGGAGAACGAGGACTTCTCCGTGCCCTACCTGGACGCGGCGCTCACGGGCTGGAACATGCGCGACAAGAAGATCGCCAGTGAGCCCATGAGCTTCATCAAGAAGAAGGACTTCGCCTTCAAGGTCGGCAAGGCCAACTTCGTGCCCATCTACGAGCAGGCGCGCTTCAAGTATCTGGTCTACGTGGAGGGCCACTGCGCCGCCTGCCGCTACTCCTTCCTCATGCGCCTGGGCTCGGTCATCCTCAAGGTGGAGTCCCGCTGCGTGGCCGACCAGATGTGGTACTTCCCCCTCCTGCGGCCCTTCGTGGACCACGTGCCCGTCAAAGCCGACATGTCGGACCTGGACGAGCAGATCCAGTGGTGCCGCGAGCACGACGCCGAGTGCCAGGTCATTGCCGCCAACGCCCGCCGCCTCTACGACGCCTACTGCTCCAAGGAGGGCATCTTGGACTACCTCCAGCTCATCACGCACAAGATCGCCGCGCGCTGGCACCGCGTGCCTTCTTGGTGGCAGCCTTCGCCCCTTGGGTGCCCGCGTCCGCGGGAGGGTGCAGGTGGGGGTGCGGGGGGGGGAGGCGGAGGGGGAGCAGGAGGAGACCGCTGCAGCTGCCGGCGGTGTAACGAAGACCGGGAACGGGCCGGACGGGCCGCCGAGGCCAAGGCCCACCTGCTAGAAGAACGCAAGGCACGTGCCATTCAACGCCGGGAAGCCGAGGAGGCGTCTCGAAAACGTGCTCGCAAAGAGGCAGAGGATGCCACCGCGGGCGGTGGCGAGGAGGAGGAAGAGGACGACGAAAAAGGGCACCTCGCATGATTTACGCATGTAATTAAGAGAAGAAAATGTAACAAATAAAAGGAATCAAACCAATAACAGATAGTCGCGGGGACTGTGATGACTGGCTTTTGCTTTGCTTTGCTAAAACGGGAGATCTCTAGATCGTCGGAGCCATTGCAAGACTCGGCGGCGGTTGTGTCTGTTGGGAGGGCAGACTTGCTTGCTTTTTCAGCCAAACTTACGCAAAGACCACCACCCACCCACCTTCCCGACATGCTGCCTACGCTAGGTGCATAGAGGGAGGGCAAAGGTGGTGGTGTGGAGGAGGCGCGGAGGGACGTGTGTGGTACCAGGCTGCATAAGCAAGGCTTGCCCCCCCCCACCCTCCACCCACCCCGCAAAAATCCTTCTTCATCTCTCATCATGCCTCTTCCAACCAGACCGCAACTCTCTGACCACTCACACCACACATGCACACCGCACCGTACAGGTCGTGGCCCACATCACGCCGTCGTTGTTTCCTGTTCTACATTG
>Ga0105054_10008173_pt1 | contig 13920 bp, 5 predicted proteins | sample BON02_FD_78091 | JGI IMG/M metagenome (GOLD analysis project Ga0105054, IMG submission 78091) | Freshwater microbial communities from Lake Bonney liftoff mats and glacier meltwater in Antarctica - BON-02 (megahit assembly) | ecosystem: Environmental > Aquatic > Freshwater > Ice > Glacier...
AAAATGTGGACGACGTTGACTGAAGTTGTCTTGCTGGCGCACCCCGAGCGCATTGAGATACAGCGCCTCACCAACGAGTACTGGGCGAATAAGAAAGCTTTTGGAAAGAAGTCTACCGTCTTCAGCATCCTGTGCGCTACCATTTCGATTGATCTTGTCGGGCTGGGCGCTTACTTGAATTCGTTCCGTATGCACGAGGACGATTGTGAATTCAAGTTTGAGAACCCGGCCATTCGTGACAAGGTAACTTCCTTCTTGAATTGTCGACTGGCTGGAACAGATCTCGATGCTGAGTGCATGTGCATGGAGCCGGTGCGCTCGCATGCGCACATGCGCCTGGGCTGTGCGTGCGGCGAGCACGATGGTGTCAAGGGCGCTGTTGTGCACGTCAAGTGTGGCATGAAGTGGCTGCTGGAGCAGGAAACGAATTGGGAGACGAGTTTCGACGCTTTTAAGAAGCCTTGCGCCGAGGGCATGGATTTCCCGACATGTCCGTATTGCGTGTCGCGTTTGATGGGCACTGCGCCATACGTGTTGCAACTCTCGCAGAATGTTGATGCAGAAGTAATTTCAGAAGTGACGCCCTCGCTGCTGTACGACGGATTGAGATTTATGTTGCTGAACAAAACAGACACAATTCCATTTGTTTTGCAGCACCTTATCGAGAGTGGCTCGAACCTGGTTCGAGTCGACGAGCGTCCGGAGATGCAGCTGAATTTGCCTGACGGAAGGAGAATGCCTTTTCCAACCGCATATGCTCTCTTCTCTTCCCTGGGCAATGGGGGGCACAAAGAAGATTGCGTGATGCCGAAGCTCGCCAAGGCCTTGCTGGGTCAGGAGGAATCCGTGAAAAAAGACGTTCAGTACTACAACAATTTTTTGTATTACGCTGCCCTTGCGTGTGAGCTGCGCTACACTACCCAGTGCATCAACTGGGAGCCTGCCGAGAGCCAAAACGACTAGTTTGCTTGTTGAGATGAGGTTTCGGGAGAGCTGGGTTGTAGTCTTGTTGTATTGTTTGTATATAAATAAAACAATTTGCTCACCATATGCGAGCTCTCTGGCTACTCTGTGTGCGGTGTTGTCTCGCAGCAGCAATGCTTGGTTTCGTGGGAGGCACTCGCGGCCCGTGCGATGATGGGAACTTCCACGAAGGTGGCCACCAGTGTCCCGAAGGGTGGGAATTTGTGGCAGGCTTCGGGCGCTGTTTGGGGCGGTGGACAACTGACACAAAGACATTCAACGAAGGTAAAGATATTTGTTCTCCGTATACAATGGTGTTGCCGAAAAATGACGCTGAAAATAACGTTTTGCAAACCTTCAGAGGTATAATCGAAATGCAGGTGAACATGTGGGGAGGGTCGCACAGGACAGAGGATGACCGATCGATTTGGGATCCGGCGCTGACCACAATAACAAAGGGAGAGTCTCCTTGGGCCAGTGGTCAGCCCAGCCATCCCGATGGGGGTGAAAACTGTCTGCAGATCCGGGCCGGCGGCAAGTGGAATGACGAAAACTGCGGCGAGCGAGTATGGAGTGGCAACACGAACCTGCAAGCGGTCATGTGCGAGCGCGCGATGCAGTGCCGCGCGTGCACGACGGCCTCGTGCGGGCACGGCAACTTCCGCCCGCCGTGCGGCAAAACGGCGGACACGGCGTGCGCGGCTTGCGCCGCACACACCCATGGCGAGCTGACCCGCACAGCAACCTGCACGGAGACGTGCCTGGCTGGCAAGCGCGTAAACGACGAGAAATCGGGGTGCGTGGACTGTGTCGCCGGCAAGTTTTCGGCCGCCGAAGCTGCGACGTGCACAGACTGCAGACTGAATTCTTGGAGCGGCGTGGGCTCAAGCCAATGCAACTGCAATGCGGGCTTCCAGGACGTGAGCGGCACGTGCAGGCAGTGCGCCGTGGGCCAGTTCTCCACGTCGGGCGGCGCGTGCACGGAGTGCGGGGCGGGACGCACCGACACCAACGTCTTCACTGGGTGTCGGTATTGCGCCGTCGGCTTTACGTCCCCGCACGCCGGTGGCTGCTCGCCGTGCCCGCGGGGTAAGTCGTCGTCGTGGCCGTTCACACATTGTGAGTGGTGTGGGGACTTCACGACATCCAGTGGCGAGGGCGGCTTATGTTCCCGGAGGCAATGTGTCGCCGGATCATTTGCCCCCATCGACAACGTGGCGCTCGCCAACCACTGGGACCATGACTGTGAACCTTGTCCGTACAACTCTTTTTCTGTGTTCAACCAAACCAGCTGCATTATGTGCAGTTCGGGACAGGTCGCCAACGACGCAAAGACATCATGCGTGCCGTGTGCCGATGAGCATTTCAATATTGTGTTTGCATGGTCTGAGCGCGGCGTCATGATGGAATCCGAAGTCGAGTCTCACGTGCGATGGCCGTGGTTGACTGTGGGGGATCTGCGCAGCGTGCGCACGCCTTGCACGTGCGCACGCGGCCGGCTCGTCCCAATCATAAATGACAACAACATTGGGCAAAGTGTCATGGCTGCGTGCACAGCATGTCCTGTAGGCCGGGTCGATCATTCGTCTCTGTTGCGCCTGCCCAGCAAAGAGAACGAGTTGCGCTATGGTGAGCACGAGAACGAGTTGTACGATGCGAGCGTGCATTTCGGACTCCACGAAGTGTGTGAAGAATGCCCTGCGGGTTCGCGATACACGCGGCACGACGGAGCAGATGTGAACCACTGCGAATTGTGCCCCGCAGGATCCGTGCAGCCACGTGCAGGGGAACCGGAGTGTGTGCCCTGTCTGTCAGGGAGGTTCGCCAACACGACAGGCCAGACGGCGTGCCTGGAGTGTGCGCTATGTCCGGAGGGACAGTTCCGTCGCGGGTGCGGGCGCCTCTTGCGGGACTCTGAAGGGGCGTGCGAGAGTTGCCTGATTGACTGCCCCGAGGGCGAAATGGCAACGGCGTGCATCAATCGCCGGGGCGTCTCGTCGGACCCACCCAAGTGCAAGCGCAAAGAGTTTCTGACTCGCACCCCGCTGTGTCAAAGCAACCGGGACGGCAACTTACGCGACAGAGGCCTGGGACTGGGCGGCTTTGACTTTGAGACCATTTTCGCCGCCAGTGAGCTCGAGGTCCCGTTCCAGTGCAGCCGCGTATGTGACGCGCAGGGCGGGCCGATCGACACCATGACTTGCGACGGTCCGTTTGCTTGCAATCGCATGTCGTGTACCATGGAGTCCTCGTACCTGAACACCGATCTCAACGACTTCCGCGTGGCACGGGCATGTCCGGTGGAGCTGAGTGACGAGGAAAGCCTGAATCCTCTTGCTCACATTGACGTGGTGACGCGCAAACGACTCGTGACTTGCCAAAAATGCGCCGAGTGCGGCTCGACGCCACCGCATGGGGCGCAAGGACTCTTGGACTGGGGACGTGGGTGCGTCAGAGAATGCTCGCTGGTGGAGTGTCTGCCAAACGAGATCTACGACTGGACCGACCACACGTGCAAATTGTGTTCGCAGCTCTCGAATGCCAGCCTGTGCACGTACGCAGAATCGCAAGCCGAAGAGCTCGCGACGCAGGATGTGTCTGGCAATCGTCCTAAACTTTTGCTGGTGGGGTGCCGTGCGAAGCAAAACAGGGAGCAGGAAGCGCTGACTTACGGCTCGTGTAAAAGTTGTCGCAGCTCGGCGCAGGACTGTTCATCCGAGGCTGGTCTTGCCTCTTACCACGCAGGCTGCAATGAGGGGTGCCAGCCATGCTTGCACAGACAGAACCTCGTGCTGAGCTCGGCGTTCAAATACATAGCCGAAAACTCACGAACGATGCCCTTGTATTGCCAGGTGAGCGAGTGCAGCACCTTGCAGCCCGACGGCACGCCGCGCACCGGACTGAAGGACATGGGGTCCATGTGCGGAGCGAAATGCGACACAGCACCCTGCCCTGCCGGCATGCTCACTCTCGAGTGCTCTCTCCCGCACGATACCCGGTGCTTTGCCGCCCAGCCGCTGCTGCGCGCGGCCCAGATCATGCGCAGTTTCACACCCGCGCACGCCAATCTGCTCGAGCATGCAGACAGCGCCAGGTTTCATTTTTCGAATTTCGAAAACACCCTTGTGAACGTCAAGGGAGCGGCGCAAAACCTGCACCAGTGCGTGTGGAACGCAGTGGATGTCCGCGATAACGACATGAATCCTGCTGGCATCTCGTGGACCTTCTTCCCCCCGGCTCACACGTATGCGGAGGGTCTCACCGAGTATGGCAGCAAGTTTTGTCATCGCTGGACTCGCAACCGGGCGTTGGTGTACCCGATGTTGCCGCTGCAAAACACCGTGTCGTTTCCCAGCGCGTTTCCACGCCGTTTGTTGTTGAACGCCTCGGCGCGCGTGTTGCACTATGACTACTCGGGAGACGGCTTCGCGGTGCTGCCGAGCGTCGCCGAGATGCCCCGCCCGTCCCGCTTCCCTCATGTTTTCGCAGGCGACCTCTATTTGAGCATCGATCTGACCAATACGCCCAACGCAAGTTTGCAGGTGTTTGTGCCGGATGACCGGCGCCTGAACGACGCCAGGTGGATCCCGTCTGTGATGATTAGCGCCCTCGTAGCAGACTCTACGGCTCGCTCTACCGTCTCCCGCCCCGAATTAACAGTGCATTCGCATATGGTGAGCCGCTTGCCCCGCAGCAGCCTGCGCGTGGGTCTGGAGTTTGATTCCTCGAACGCCGTCGTTGTGATGCATAACTTTCAGGGGGTGCACTGCGAGATGACCCTGTGCCGCTTTGCAGTCTCGATGTCGCATGCCTTGGCGAACGGATCTGCGTGGGTGTCTCGCAACAACGTGTCGGCCTCGGATTCTGTGCTCGCGCAGGTCTTCCCGGAAATGACCCTGGCGTCGGCAGAGGTGTCTGGCGGTGGAGAGCACGCCAGGGACTTTGTGCTGGCGCCTTCGCAGCATGCCGACATGGGAAATCGGGTCTTTGCGCGTTTGGCCAGCGTGATGCATTCAGCGACGTGCCCGCTGCTATTGGTTGCAAACGACATGGAGCTGGTGTGCCTCACTCTTTCCTCGAACGCTTCTGAGTTCCACATGCATCTGGTGAACCTCTCTGACGTGCGCCTAGAATCCAGATCGACGGTGTTGTCTGTGGGCACGCGACGCGAAGAATCCCTCACGCTCTTCTCTCTTTCTGCAGATTTTGGCCAGCAGCTGTTGCTGCATCATCATGATAGTGGCCGCACTCTGGATGTGCAGTACCTTCACCAGGATGTCGTTGCCTTGGCCTGCAGCACGACCGACGGCAGTACGTGGCTGTTGCGCAAGGTCGCGGCGCTGTCGGCGCATCAGTTTGTACTTTTGCGCGCTGTGCTTGTCACCGACTACAGTTTGGGCGACACTGGGCCTCGTCTGTTGCCGGACAACGTCACGCAGGCGGACTTGCTGACAGACATGTTCGAAAACCGTCCGGACATAGCGCTCTCGCCGCAAGACACCTACACACTGACAGCGTCGAACTCGCAGCACCTTTTTGTGGTCTTCTCCTTCGTCCCGGCACAGCACCGCTTCCTGTCGCTGTTGCATGACACTGGAGAGCGAATTGTAGAATTGTGCTCGCTGCTTTCGGAATACCCTGGCCTCAACAAGTCCTACACCTCCAGTGCGTGGACTTCGCACGACACACTCGTGGTGCACATGCAGCACAACATTTTTACAGTGTCTTGCGACGGATCGCGTCTGGTCTTGCGACACGAACCAGAGGCTCTTCCGAACAACGCATTCACACAGTACTTGTCGTCATACGTGTCCCTGCTTGGCCACAAGCATGTGCGTCTGTCCTCTAACCTCCGAGGCGCAAATCTGGCCGTGCAGCCTTCGGCGACGGGCTATTGTGTTTTCGTGTCGTCGCCTGAAACCAATCTGACCATCACACAACTTCCCAATGCGTATCTGCGTGACGTGCTGGTCGTGCTAGATCCGCAATTCGACACGGAGCAGCTCGTGCTTGTAAATTCGCTGGGCGGTCTTGAAGCAGTGCACTCGCTGCGCATGCTCGGAGACAGCGCAGTGTTTGTGACTATTCAGCCGCAGGGTACACCAGTTCTTCACACGCACGCGTTGTTTGCGCACATGCGACACCTGCACCTCCTGGGCGTGGAGAGAGGTGTCTTTTGGAACACCACAAAGGCTCACCTCATGGAGTTGCAGATTTCTCTCCCATGCGGGGGGCATGCGAGCAGTGGCGCCGATGAATTCAGGGCGCGACAGGACAGCAACCGAACGTGCGCCGAAGCGTGCGTTGTGCTGCATCTGACAGTGGTCGAATCCTGGGATGCGGACCTCGACACTTCGTGGCACACGCATGGGGGCACCGCCTACGTCAAGGATGCTCAAGGCCTGCGTCAGTTTGCGGTGGCAGAACACAGCTTGGTGAGACTGTACAATGGCGCCAAACTTGTGCGGACCACGCAAGTTGCTCATTTTTCCTCCGTGCAGTTCAGCTGCGATACTGCAGACAATATGGACACGAGCCTCGGATGGCAAAGAGCGAGTCAGGTGGTGAGTGCGCACAACCTGCGCCCTCGCGAGGCGCTGATGCTGCAGGTGGTGCGCGCCGACAATGCGCGGGAGTCTTTGTCGTCTGCGCGCTCGCTGGCAGTCGACGCCCTGCAAATGCTCGTTGTGCTTACTACAGGGGTCGTATCCGTGGTGCCGCAGGATGGCATCACAGCACCAGTCTCGCGACAGCCCTCAACTGTAACAGGCTGGATTTCGCATGCGCACTGCTGCGGACCAGAAACAGACATATTTTTCGGTGTGTGTCCGCTGCTTGACAACTACGTCATCAACACCGAGCTGGCGTGCGCCTTGATGACGGAGCTCGACGGCGTCGTGTGTTTCGCCAGGAGCTATGTTGCAATCACTGAGAGCTGTCACTGCCACACGGTGTGTGATCCAGAGCACATGCGCACGGTCGTGCAATCGGGCGTAGCGCTCATGATTGGGGTGGTTGCGAACTTCTGCCCCTCCGGTATGCATCCGACCGACGTGTCCTTGGCGGATACCACACATGTAAACTGCGAAGCCGACCAGAACGTAACCACAGTGCCCGCAGAACAGTCCATTTTTCCTGCTCGGCGTCTGCTCGAGGCAGTGCCAGCGGCGCAGCCATACTTTGCCGCCATGTACTTGCCAACGGAAGCAGACTTGGCGCAGATTGATCTTGGCGACGTGTTGTATGGGAGCAACAACGCACACACGGACAACTGGCAGCGCATTTTTGTCTTGGTCGGCTTGCGGACGCGAGTGAGATGGTCCGCAACGCGAGGCTGCGAGTTCCGCATCCGACTCGCAGCCCTGTCCGCGGACAACACAGTCATGGACCGCTCCGCAAACAGCCGTCTATTCGAGCTTGGATGTACGCTGCAGTTGGACGAGCGCGGATCCGGCGAGTGTGTGCTCGAGGTGCCCACCTCGCTCGCGCTGGTGTCAGCGCATCGGCGTGTGGCGCTCACGGCAGAGGTGACCAGCGCGGCCGAGCAGGGCCGCTGTGAGTGGCCGGACCAAGACTTGTTTACTGCCGCCCTCGTGCCCTACCTCTCTCACAACACATGCGAGCACGATCAGTTTTGGTCCGAGGACTCAGCGTCGTGTGTTCCGTGCGAGATGGCGAACAGCGAACTCACAGACAACGTGTGTGGTCCGGGCGCCTACATCCGCGGATGCGATGCGATATCGCATCTCGACAGCAATATTGTACAGGAATGCCAGTTGTGCGTGAATGCCGATCACAACGCCGCTGAATCGTACGAGTGGTTGACTGGCATTTGCCAGTGGCAGTGTGCACACGGATTTTATCTGCATACAAGCGTCCGCTGCGAGGAATGCACATCGGATCTGGTGCCTGTGTGCGGCATGGTAGCTGGCATGCGCTACCAAGCATGTTCTCGCGAGGACAACGAGGCCTGCGTGAAGTGCGACCCAATCCTGCGCGGCTTGTACTCAGCGAACCAAGTTTTTGTGGCCGCGGTGCATGGAGGCGCGGAATGCCAGTCCGAGTGCCGGGCCGGGCACTACCGACGCGATGAGTCGTGCCGCGTGTGTGCGTCTGTGCCGAATTTGCAACTCAGTCTCGACCTGCAGTTTGGCGCGGCCCGTCGTGTCTTTTACCGATTTGAGGCCTGCTCGGGAGCCTTGGACACCACAGCGGTGCAGTGTGAGATGATGCAGAACGGTCAACACGTAGGCGACGCGAGCGCCACGGGCGCGCCCTGCGCCTACCGGTGTGATGCTGGGTTTCACGCGATAGACGGCCTCTGTGTCGATTGCACGGTTCCGCGGGGCTTCGACGGATTGGAGCTGTCGCCTGCGGCATACGCCTTTACGGACACGGATTGCAGCTTCGAGTGTCGCACAGACGCCCACTACCTCAAGCGTAACGGCTCCAACGGCATGAATGCCAGCTGTGTGCTGTGCAACGCATCTATGTGCGGAGTCGGCACCTATCTTGCAGGCGTGAACTGCACCGAATGCCGGGGGTGCGAGCGCATGTCTCTGGTCAACGGCATATTCTCCTCGCACGGACAAGTCGACGCCCCGGGATCGTGCGCCGAGGAGTGTGCGCTGGGCTTCTTCGCCGACTTCGAGCGGTGTGTCGAGCACTCTACAGTGACATGCCTGCCCGAGGAATACCAGATGCCCGGGACAGCATCCGTCGACGTCATGTGCCTGCCGTGCTCCGACTGCCGCGGCCGTCGTCTCGTGTCACCGTGCGAGGCCTTGCGCAACTCCGTGTGTGAACCGTGTGGCGCTCTCGGCGCCAACGAGGAGTACGCGGATTACAATTGCTCCGCAGTCTGCTTGCCCGGTGCGCTGCGGGATGCAACCGGGGTGTGTGAAATGTGCGCGGAGGAATGCCTCGCAGGAAGCTTTCGCGATTTCTCCGGAGCGCTTACCTGCATGCAGTGCGCGCCGTGTCCGTCACTGCGCGCAAACAGCAATTATACAGACGAGTGCAGTTGGACGTGCAACCAAGGGTATACAATGATGGGCAACGCCTCGCTGTGCGTGCCTGAGACACCCACGATGGTCATGCGGGTGGCGGCACCAGAGGTGCAGGTGCAATGCAACGCGTCAGAGTTTAGGGTGGCCGATCTCGAGTGTCGCTCTTGCGCTGAGCTGAACGTGGTCACACCTGCAGCCGAGGGGCTCGGCGTGCGCTGGCGCTGGAGCCGCTGGTCGCAGCTGGGGGCGGGACTGTGCGAATTCGAGTGCCTCACCCCGTATATCCTGTTCGTAGGAGTAGACGGAAGCAAGTTCTGTTACACGCCGGAGGAGTACTCGGCACACTTGCGTCTGCTGCATACCGAACTCTTTCGGGCGGACGAGGCAGACGGGCTGCCCAGCAGGCCCATGCGCCAGGCAAGACAGAAAAAATGCCTTACTATTTTATCATTTGTTTTTTGTATTTAAGAAAATGCTTTTGCAGTGCACCTGTACAGCTGAAAGTATGTCGGGTCTGGGGAAACGTGGGCCTGATATGGAGCTCGCGATGCCCCCGCTCCTTGACGCGGAGCCGACTCCTGCGAAACAGAGCAAAATCGAGCAGCCGTCTCATCAGAAAAGGAAGAAAATGGAGCTTGTACTCGTCTTCTGGTCGAGCGAAGAAGAAAGCCAGACGCCGCCTATTACCAAAGGTGGTGGGACTCGCTCCTCACCCGCGCCTGATAAAGCGCACAATGCCGTACCGGCAAACCCCATGGGAGCAACGAGGGGTGGCGGTGGCGTCCAAAGCAATCTTCCCGAATTTGGAATCAATCTGGCGAAAAAAATATATGGTCAGGAGGACTTCGTCGCCTTTCAGCGTGTGGACGCCAAGCGCAATCCCGAGATTGTAAAGGAAACGGCCGACACGGCTGCGCGGATGGGCAATCAGAGCATGCTTGTACCCAATATAGTCGTTGCGTTGGAAGTCGAAATGCCTCGCAGATTCATGGAACAGGATGTCAGTGTGAGTGTTGGTGGAGATTGGGGCATATACAAATACAAGGATATTCCATTTGCCCTTTTTAGGCGGAAAGATGAGGGTGCATTCACCAAAAAGTTTGCGATAGACAGTGCAGGAAATTGGTGGGCGGGGAACATATTCGCCCCATATTTGGACGAGCTGGGCGTGTTCAACAACGAACCGGGCAAACGTGCCGATGACCACACCAATCGCTTTCCGTTCAGGGTGAATGCTACGTATGGTCGCGTGAAACAGGATGGAAAAATGGGTGTCCGCGAAGTGAAGAATGTGGTTTTGGCCGAGAGCCCAACATTCTTGCAATATGGCCCCGGTGGCATGGGGCCCGGCGTCGCTGAGGGTTTTTTTGACATGTATTTCTTGACTATCTGGATGCCTGACCTGGAAGATTTTGTGCTTGCGGAGGAATGCACCATCTGCGGCCAAACTACGACGGAGCTCGCGGATATGTTTGCCGTGGCGCCGTGCCGCCACGTCAACGTGTGTGCCGGCTGCTACAAGGACATGCTCGCCAAAAAAACAGTGCACGCTTTCAAGTGCGCCATATGCCGATGCGAGCGCCCAAAGGGGGCGGCGGGTGCTGCTGGCTTTGCCAAGTGAGCGCCGAGGCCACGCACGTGCCCCTGACACTGTTACCATTGTAATAAACGGGGAGTACAACATGATGCGCACAATTTTTTTTTCTACCGTGTGTACACTAATGTGGGGGGGGAAATTGTGTCATCCAGTTTTATTTCAAAACAAGAATGCGCGCCGGGCGCGGCCCTGCATACAGGGACAGGCATCGCGAGTGCCCGGCACGCGGGACATCGAGATGCCTCTATGATGACCGAAGGTCGCACTTTTTGCTACAATCGGGACACTCACAGGGATCCGGACCCAGTTCTTTGACCACGCGCGACATGAACATGCCACCATCGTGGATCCACTTGCGAAGATTTTCCACATCTTGCAATTGATCGCCGTAGTCGTCATCGAAATCATCGTCGTACGGATTACCCTGCACGACGGGAAACTGCTCCCTATCCGCCTTGAACCGAACGAGATAATCGTCGATCACCATAGCAGCGAAAATGCGAATTCTGGGGCTCGGCTGAAACTGTGCCTCGTTGACTTCGGTCCAATCCAGCTCTTTGAACCGCTTTTTTTCGTCGGGGCGCACGGTGCTGGGCTCCATCGCAAACTCGTTGTTGAAGTCGTCCATGCGTCCCGCCATCCAAATGAGGATGCACACAATACGACGGCACATCGTGTGACGAAGCTTCATGTCCTCATGCGTGGTGTAGTGGGCGAACACATTGAGGATGGAGCGGAGATGCTTGGACATCATGGCAATGAGCTCCCTGTCGTCTACGTGGTGGGAAGTCACGCTGAAGAAAGCGTTCATGCACTCAATGCAGACGGTCATCACATCCGGCGACCGCACGTGGGACTTCAGGCCCTGCGCCACATGAGCAGCCCAAGGCACGAGCTCGGCCATAGCCTCTTTACGGTTTTCGACCTTGAGCGTGTGAATATCGTATTTAATACGGCAGATCTCGACAAACTGGGTGCTGCTAAGACTTGTGGCCGACATGTCTGCTGTGACTTTCGGGGCCGTCTGAAGAAATTTCTTATATATCAACTCTTTTTGTGAAGGTCAGGAGTTTTTATTAAAAGTATTTGTGCATCACACAGAACTCACGGACACACTACGCCCAGGGGACACGGCTCGCATGTCTTCGGGCCTCCTTGCACGTCCACCCACATGGCATCCCCCACCCTGAGGTCATGTCGTAGCACGGCCTTCTCGGCCTCCGCCTGTGTGATCATAGTGGGCACAACAGAAAGGACAGCGGTGCGCCGTGTATGCCGCGTGAGCACCGCGGAGCCCAGGCCGCTCGATGTGATGATGAGCACGCCGGGCCAGCCGTGCAGCTTGATTTCCGAGTTTTCCACGCACTCGGATGTGCACGCAAAAATCGTCAACCTGGAGCCGCGGCGGGTCACTTGCACAGTCACGTCGCGCAGCTTGCCGCCGGCCGCGGCTGACAGCCTGAGAGAGCGCATGCGCAGCGCCGGATTCGCTGCCACGACGCACGGCATGCCGTCGCCGTAGTTTGCGCACATTGTGCTCACGTCCAGATCGGCCTCGGACAGCGCGCCGATGCTTGCCACGTACACGTACTCTGTGCCCTGGTTATCCAAGAGTCCCGCCGGGCAGGTGCACGCGCTCGCCAGCACCGATCCGGCGAGCGACGCTAAGAAAGGCGCAGTGCATGCAGAACACGCTGCGCTCCCTGTTACGGGCTTGTACGTACCTGTTGCACACAAATTACAGACCCCCGCACTGCCGCGGGATCCCGCTGCGCAGAGGGCCACGCACGAGCCGTTGCTGACATTCGGGCCGAGCGGGCCGGGCTCCCAGAGCTCAGGCGGCGCGCAGAAACATTGCGAGATATCTGTCGACGCATTCTGTGCGGTCGTGGCGTACGCGGCGCACGCCGAGCACTGGCGAGCCCCGGCTTCCGGCTTGTAGAACCCGCGCAAGCACGCCTCGCACCCCCGCCAGTCGCCCGCGTGGCCCGCGAGGCACTCGCATGACGTCTGGTTATTGTGCCCGTCGTCGGGGTCCAGCGCGCTGTTGGGCCCGCACCCGATGCACGCCTCGTTGCCGGGGTTGAGCTTCGCGGTGGGCGGGGTGCACGCCCGGCAGACGCCACCGACGGGCTCGAAGTCGACTTCGCATACGCACTCGGCGATGGAGGCGCTGGCTGGCTCCAGCGTGGTTGTGTTGCCCACACATTGCACGCACGGCGCATCGCCTGTCCCGGCCTTGAAGCTGCCCACGGCGCACGCGGAACAAACTCCATTTGCGTTTCTGGAGTAGCCGGCCGCGCACTCGCACTCGGCGACGGAAGCGAGGCCCCCTCTTGCGGTGTACGTGCTGGGCGAGGGGCATGCCTGGCAAGCAGGGGGGGGGCTGGAGCCGGGGACGGGCGCCGTAGAATTACGCACGAACACTAGACTGCCTTGGCCATTCTTATAATCAGCATTGCCATCCATATAAACAACATCGTTCTGTTCCCAAGGGCTAACAGAAAGAAAGACGTTTTCTGGATACAAGATCTGACGCTGTGTCAGTGCAGTTTGACTTTTTGATGATTTCAAATAGGTTATTTGTAGAAATGTATAAGTAGTTACAGGAAAATATTTCGTGAGCTCTTGTCTGTTGAAGTATACCCAATTGGTGCTTGCACCATTCGAAATGTAATATTGATCGAAATCTCCAAACAGTACACTCCAGGCGCCCGCTCTTACAGCTGGAGTTGGCGCACCTTTGCCATACACCTCTGTACCCTGCAACTGGTCCTTTGATTGTACTTGACTTGCAGCCCCCGTGGGCAAGAAACGCACGAGACGCCAGCCCGAGACCCCGGAGTGAAGAGCGGCTGTAGCCTCTTGGGCAGCGTACGGACTCGGTGGCTTCGACCCTGGGTTGTAGGTGTTGACCGGGCAGGGCTCAAGATTTGCGCCCGAAGCACTCACCTGGTAGCCGGCGGGCACGGCGCTGAGGCCGGGGCACCTGGTCGAAGAACTGTCAAAAGTTCCAGTGTATATTGAGTTTATTTGCGCCGCCGACAGTGCCGAGTTGTAAAATCTGAAGTCCTCCAATGAATTATCCTTGAATACAAATGAATCCATATTAACCCCCAGTCTCAAATTTCCGCAAGTCTGAAAAATCAGTATCGCACTTGTCATGTTATGCAGCAAAACCCCATTTTTATAAAGGGAAATCACCATATTGGTATCTACATTACGTTTGGACATTGTCCAGTGTGTCAGTTGATTGTTACTCATACCTGAAGGTGCTGTAAATGACAATGCGCTCCATGTTCCATCAATTCTTTTTCCAGTTAAGGAAAGATGTATATTTAGTCCGTGTGT
>Ga0105054_10008181_pt1 | contig 13911 bp, 13 predicted proteins | sample BON02_FD_78091 | JGI IMG/M metagenome (GOLD analysis project Ga0105054, IMG submission 78091) | Freshwater microbial communities from Lake Bonney liftoff mats and glacier meltwater in Antarctica - BON-02 (megahit assembly) | ecosystem: Environmental > Aquatic > Freshwater > Ice > Glacier...
CTTCATCACCACCACCGGCAACAAGGACGTGATCCGCATCGAGCATATGCGCGAGATGAAGGATATGGCCATCGTCGGCAACATTGGCCACTTCGACAACGAAATTCAGGTCGCCGCGCTGAAAAACCACAAGTGGACCAACATCAAGGAACAGGTCGACATGATCACGATGCCCAACGGGCACCGCCTGATCCTGCTGTCCGAAGGCCGTCTGCTGAACCTCGGTAATGCCACCGGCCACCCGTCTTTCGTGATGTCCGCCAGCTTTACCAATCAGGTGCTGGCCCAGATCGAGCTGTGGCAGAACACCGACAAGTACAAGAACGAAGTCTATATCCTGCCCAAGCATCTGGATGAAAAGGTCGCGCGCCTGCATCTTGACCGCATCGGCGTGAAACTGACCAAGCTGGACGCCGATCAGGCCGCCTATATCGGCGTGGCCCCCGAAGGCCCGTTCAAGCCCGAACACTACCGTTACTGACCCTGGCGGGCGCCGGTTCACCCGGCGCCCGACCCTGCGATGGCGCCACCGCCCGAAACATCGATCCGCGCTGTGATCGACTGCCCGCTGGGAGGTCGGTTCATCATGGCGGGCTTTCCCGGCCTCTGCCGCGACGGTGACGGCACAAGGCGGCTTGACCCGGCGCTCCGCGATGACACGCTTGCGCGCATCGCCGAACTGGGCAGCCGCAGCCTGCTTGTCCTGCCGCAGCGGGGCGAACTGCCCCCCGGGGCGTTCGAGGGGCTGGGCGACGCGGCCGCGCGCCACGGCCTGACGCTGACGTTTTTGCCGATCCCCGACTTTGGCATACCCGACGCCGGTGCCATGGCACGCTGGCGCGGCCTTTCGCCCGATCTGCACAGCCGCATCGCCATCGACGGCGCTGCCGCCGTCTGCTGTCAGGCGGGCGCCGGGCGCAGCGGGCTGATCGCGACACTGGTCCTGATCGAACAGGGAATCGATGCCGCGAAGGCCCTGTCAGAGGTGCGCCGCCATCATCCGCAGGCGGTCGAAACCGCCGGGCAGGAGCGCTGGCTCATGGACCGACGCCCGCAACTCTAGGCAGCGACACCGTTTTCACCGGTTTGCGAAAAATAGCATTTTGTGCTTTGTGATCTGCCCTGCCCCCGCTACATTTCAGGCGCATCCGGGCCCTGGTCCGGTTTTGAGAGTGATTGAATTAGGGGCATGCCGCAGTCATGGGAAAACGGGACGATCTGATCGCGCAGTACGCGGACGATTTGAAGACGAAATGCGGCATGACGCCGGACATGGATCTGCTGACCAAAGTGACCAAGGGATGCGGACCGGCGATCTACAACGCCGATTCCTCGACCGTTGCAGGCTCGCAGCCCGCCGAACTTGAGACGGTGAAGAACAACTTCCTGATCAAGAAGCTGGGCCTGGCCGATGGCCCCGAGTTGGCGGATGCCATTCACAAGGTGATCGAGATCTACGGCAAGTCCGAGCGCAACAAGTATCGCGCAGTCGTGTACTACATGCTGACCAAGCATTTCAGCAAAGAGGCTGTCTACGGCTGATCTGCCTCTCGCGGCCAGAAAGCGCCGCCCGCTGTGACGGCGTCTTGCGTTTCAAGGCCCGGCAAAGCGGGCGGGCAAGGGCGGATAGGCAATGCCGCCCAGCGCCGGAAAATCGCCATAGCGCTGCTGGCGCTGGCCACAGGTCTCGGCCGGTTCGGCCCCCGCCGCCAACAATTTGCCCTTTGGCGCGATATGGGACGAAATCGTGCGCCGGGGCCGCTCATGCCACGTCAGGTTGAACGCGGCGCGTTTGGGAAAGAACCACATGTCGCAATAGGGCAGGTGGTCGTGCACCCACCATGCCAGATCGCGCCAGTCGCGCCCCCGCTCGTACTGGTCGGCAAACCACGGGATCGACAGGCAGGCCGTTGCCCCCATGCAGCCCTCGCCATCGCGCCTGTCCCAGATGTGCCCTGCGTGATTGGCGGGATTCCGGGCGCAGTTCAGCCCGTGTTCGTTGCCGAACGCGTTCACCGTACTGCTGCGAAACGACGACCGGATCGTGAGTGGTCCAAAGGTTTCCACCAGCGGATCGAGCAGCGCCGTGCATAACCCCCGCCCCGCCGCAATGGCCAGTTCCGGATCGTCGGGGATGTTCGGGATGCCGTGGAAGTTGCCGATCTCGGACATCAGGAAATCGCGCATGAAGAAATGCCGCGACAGCCGGGTGCGCCCGAAGGTTTCCAGCGCGGCGCAGGATCCTATCCGTTTCATGACGATTCCCTTGGTCTGCGCGGTGCCAGTGCCCCACTATGCACAGGACGCCCCGCCGTTGCACGAAATAGGACACTGCCCTTGGCCCGCCTGAACATCGAACAGTTGCGCACGTTTCTTGAGGTGGTGCGCCTGGGCGGGGTGCGGCGCGCGGCGCAAAGCCTGAACCTCAGCCAGCCCGCCGTCAGTGCCCGGATCAAGACGCTTGAGCAATCCCTGGCCGTGCCCCTGTTCGACCGCACCGCAGGCGGGCTGACCCTGACCAAGCGGGGCGAGATGCTGATCCGCTATGCCGAGCAGTTCGAGCATCTCGGCGAACAGGTCACGGCCAACGTCATCGCCCCTGAAGGGATCGAGCAGACCCTGCGCCTGGGCGTGGCCGAAACCGTCGCCCAATCCTGGCTGCCCGATTTCGTGACGGCCCTGCATGCCGCCTTCGCCCGTGTCGAGATCGAGATCGACGTCGACGTGTCCACCAACCTGCGCGACCGTCTGCTGGACCGCGAGATCGATCTGGCCATCCTGCTTGGCCCCGTCTCCGAGGCGACCGTCACCAACATCGCGCTGCCGGTGTTCGATCTGGCCTGGTATGTTGCCGCCGACACGCCCCCGGTCGATGACTCCACCCTCATCGCCACCCGCCCGGTCATCACCTATGCCCGCAACACCCGCCCCCACCGCGAACTCAAGCGCGCCCTGTTCGAGCGGGTCGGGCCGGGGGTACAGATGTTTTCATCGTCGTCCCTGTCGGCCTGTTTCCGGCTGGTCGAGGCAGGGCTGGGGGTTGCCGCCTTGCCCCGCGAACTCGGCCGCGATCAGGTGGCGCGGGGGGCTCTGCGCATGTTCGATCCCGGCTGGCTGCCCGCACCGCTGCAATTCACCGCGTCCTATCTGGGCGATCCGAAAAGCCATGTGGTGGAAACCGCCGCCCGGCTGGCCCACGCAACCGCGCAGGCGTACAGCGATAGAAATATGTGATCGGTCGGGCAAAGAACATTCGATTTGCCTTGATGGCCCGACCCTGCAACTCTGCGCTCATCTCATTCCTGCCGGACGCTGCCCCACCCCATGACCGCCCCCCGCATCACCATCGCCGTCGACATCGGGGGCACCTTCACCGATCTCGAATTTCGCGAGTCCACCACAGGCGCCGCCCACAGCCTGAAATCCCCCACGACCCCCGACAACCCGGCGCGCGGCCTGACCGACGCCATAACCGAGGCGGGCGCGCGGTTCGGCTTCACCACCGCCGATATCGCGCTGATCCTGCATGGCACCACCATCGCCACCAACGCGGTGTTGACCCGCGATCTGCCTGCCGGTGCCCTGATCACCAATGCCGGGTTCGAGGATGTTCTGGAAATCGGCCGTCACGCGCGGCAGGACATCTATGCCCTGCGCGGCCCCAGACCCAACATCCTGATCCCCCGCCGCCGCCGCTTTGGCGCTCCGGGGCGCATCGGTGCCGCAGGCGAGGTTGTGCGCGACATCGACACGGCCGCGCTGGACGTCGTGATCGGGCAGGTCGCCGCCTCCGGCGTCACCGCCACCGCGATCTGCCTGCTCAACGCCTTCGCCAATCCGGCCCATGAAATCGCCGTCCGCGCCGCCCTGCTGGCCCGCTGCCCCGACATGGCCGTGTCGTGCAGCCACGAGGTGTCACCCGAAATCCGCGAATTCGAGCGCACGGCAACCACCGTGCTGAATGCCCTGCTGATGCCGGTGATCGCGCGCTATGTCACCGCCCTGCGCGCCCGTCTGATCGAGGCGGCGATCACCGCCCCCGTCTATCTGATCCAGTCCAACGGCGGCGCGATCAGTCTTGATGCCGCCGTGCAGGCGCCGGTGAAGCTGTTGCTGTCCGGTCCCTCGGGGGGCGTTCTGGCGGCGCAGAAACTGGCACAAACCCTTGGCACACCCGATGTGGTGGGCGTGGACATGGGCGGCACCAGCTATGACGTGGCCGTGGTGGCGGGCGGTCTGCGCACCGTGGTCACGCAAGGCGAGATTGACGGGCTTCCCGTGCGGGTGCCCATGGTGGAGATGAACACCATCGGCGCGGGGGGCGGCAGCATTGCCTTCGTCGATGCCTCGGGGCGGTTGCAGGTCGGGCCGCGCAGCGCCGGCGCCGTGCCCGGGCCGGTGTGCTACGCGCGCGGCGGAACCGAGCCGACCGTGACCGATGTGAACCTGATCCTCGGGCGGCTGGATGCACGCACCTTCCTCGGAGGGCGCTTTGCGCTCGATCTCGACGCCGCCCGCACCGCCCTGCGCGACCGGGTTGAGGCGCCGCTGTCGCTGTCACCCGATCACGCCGCCGCTGGCATCCTGGCCGTCGTCAACGCCAAGCTGGCGGCGTCGATCAAATTCTCATTGTTCGCCAAGGGCCTCGACCCCCGCGATTTCGCGTTGATGAGCTTTGGCGGCGCCGGGGGCCTGCACGCCTGCGAGGTCGCCGATGAACTGGGCATCACAAACGTGATCTTCCCCCGTGACCCCTCGACCTTCTCGGCCCACGGCATCCTGTTTTCCGACATCCAGCACGATCTGTCGCGCACCGAGATCCTGCCGCTGACCAGGGACAGCCTGCCCTCGCTGAACGCCATCGCCGACGATCTGCGCGCGCGGGGCGCTGCCCTGCTGGACGCCGACAATCTGCCCGCCGACAAACGCCACCTGACCCTGACCGGCGATCTGCGCTATCGCGGGCAGGCGTTCGAGTTGATGGTGGACATGCCCGACGGCACCGCCACCGCCGAAACCCTCAAGACCCTGCGCGCCCGGTTCGAGGACCAGCATCGCCAGAGGTTTTCCTTCGATGACCCGACCGAGGCGGTCGAACTCGTCACCCTGCGCCTGACCGCCATCGGCGTGCTGGGCGATGCCGACCTGCCCATCGCACCCTACGGCCCCAGCGAAACCGCCCCCGTCGCCATCCGCCCCGTGCATGTGGATGGCGCCTGGCACGACACGACCGTGCTCCGCCAACTGTCGCTGGCGCCGGGTGCCACGGTGCAAGGCCCCGCGATCGTCGAGCAGGAATACACCACCCTGCTGATCCCCGGCCAATGGACCCTGACCATGACCGCCACAGGCGACATGACCGCAAGGAAAGCGATATGACCCGTCCCGATCCCGTCCTGCTGGAAATCGTCTCAGCCGCGCTTGTTTCGGTGGCCGAGGAAATGTCCGTCACCGTCTGGCGCACCTCGCGATCCACCACCGTGCGCGAACTGCTGGATTACTCCACCGCCGTGTTCGACGGCTTGGGGCGCAACGTGGCGCAGGCCGCGCGCATGCCTGTGCACCTGAACTCGATGGAATTGTGCCTGCACCACATCGCCGCGCATCACATCCCGCTGGACCAATGGCGCGACGGCGATGTGATCGTGACCAACGACCCCTATTGCGGCGGCCAGCACCTGCCCGATTTCATCGCCTTCAAACCCGTGTTCCGCGACGGTGCGCGCATCGCCATCACCTGCGTGCTTATCCACCACGTCGATGTCGGCGGTGGCGCGGCGGGCGGCTACAACGCCCATGCGGTCGAGGTGTTTCAGGAAGGGCTGCGCCTGCCCCCGGTGCGCATCGTGAAGGGCGGCCAGATGCAGGACGATCTGTTCGCCACGATCCTGCAAAACGTGCGCGAACCCGAAACCTTCCGGGGCGATTTCCTGAGCCAGATCGCCGCCCTTGACGTGGGCGCCCGCGCCATGCTGCGCCTCGCCGACCGTTATGGAGCTCAAGCGCTGGACGAGATCGGCGCCGCCCTGCTGGACCACGCCGAACACGAAATGCGCGCCGCGCTGTCGGCCCTGCCCGATGGCACCTATGCGGCGGAAACCTTCGTCGATGGCGACGGGCTTGAGCCGGGGCGCAAGCGCATCGCAGTGGCCCTGACAATCATGGGCAGCGATATCGCGCTGGATTTCACCGGCACCGCTCCCCAGGCAAAGGGGCCGATCAACGCCACCATGGCGACCACGACATCCGCCGTCTATTACGCCGTGATCGCCGCCTGCGGTGTCACGGCCACGGTAAACGCCGGTTGCTATCGCCCGATAACGGTGACGGCGCCCGAAGGATCGCTGGTGAACGCAGCCTTTCCGGCGCCCGTATCCATGCGGATGCTGCCGGGGCACAAGATTGCCACCGCCGTGCTGCGCGCCTTTGCCGAGGTGCTGCCGGATCGCATTCCCGCCTCTTACTATGGCACCACCTTCAACCACGCGGTCAACATCCGCCACGCGGATGGTCGCCGTCAGGTATATTTCGACAGCGAACTGGGCGGTTGGGGTGCCCACCCCGAACAGGACGGGCCGAACGGTCTGGCCGCCGGATTCCACAACGGCCAGAACACGCCCGTCGAGATGATCGAGGCGCTGTTCCCGCTGCGCTTCACCCGGTATGGCCTGGTCCCCGGGTCGGGCGGCGCCGGGCGGATGCGCGGCGGTCTGGGGATCGTGCGGGAGTGGGAGTTTCTGGCACAAGGCGGGCTGCTGAATTCAGCCTTCGACGCCTTTGATTCGCTGCCCTATGGGCTGGACGGCGGGGAACCGGGGCGCGGTGGCAGCCTGAGTGTGACGCGCGACGGGGTGAGAACTCCGCTGGCCGCCAAGACCATCGGCCACCCCCTGCGCCCGGGTGACGTGGTGCGCATGCAAACCCCGGGCGGTGGCGGGCATGGCAACCCCGGCCTGCGCGATCCGGCGGCCCATGCCGGGGACATCGCCGATGGCTATGTGACGGGTGGAGAGATCCGGGGCCCTGCCCCGGACCCCGGGATATTTTGAGCAAGAAAGAATGGCAAAACCTGTCCGAGGGCGGCGCGGTTGCGCCCAAATGCTGGACTCGGGGGAGAGCGCGTGCTGGGGTGCCATGGCAGGAGGTGAAGGCATGAACGAACCGCTGCCCGATCGCATATCGCGCTGGCTGGCCTGGGTGGCGGGCGCGGTGATCCTGTTGGGATGCGCGGTGCCGATCACCATCGACGTGGCGATGCGGTATTTCTTCAACCGAAGTGCCGTCGAGAGTTTCGAGATTTCGGGTTACGGCCTGGCCGCCTGCATCGGGCTGGGCCTGGCCTATACCGTGACGACCAAGGCGCATATCCGGGTGGATTTCGTGGTGGCGCGGCTGCCGTTTCCCCTGCGGGCCGCCTGCGATCTGCTGGCGGCGGTGGCTTTGGCGGTGGTGGCGGCGGCGCTGGCCTGGTTTGCCTGGGGCACGCTGTCGCAATCCTGGGCCATGGGCGCGCGGTCGATGTCGCATCTGCGCATTCCCATCGTGATCCCCCAAGGGCTGTGGTGGATCGGGCTGTTCTGGTTCGCCTGTGTCGCGGTGCTGGCGCCGGTGCAGGCGGTGCTGCGGTTGATGAGGGGGGATCGCGCCGGGTTCGAGGCCGCCATCGGCAGCGCCGATCTGGACGCCGAGATCGACGAAGCCGTACATGCGGCGGCGGACCGGCGATGATCCTGACCGCGTTTCTGTTGCTGCTGGGGATGCTGGTGCTGTCGCTGCCCGTGGCGGCGGTGCTGGCGCTGACCGGCTATATCCTGTCCGAGAGCTATGCGTTCTTCCCGATGACCGGGGCGGCGGGGGCGCTGGCGTGGAACAGCTCCGAAGATTTCATCCTGATCGCCGCCCCGATGTTCATCATGATGGGCGAGTTGATGCACCGATCCGGTGTGTCGGGCCGGTTGTTCAATGCCCTGACCCCGTGGTTCGCCCGCTTGCCCGGCCGCCTGATGCACACCAACATCGCCGCCAGCGCGGTGTTCGCCGCCACCTCGGGGTCGTCCATCGCCACGGCGGCCACCATCGGCACGGTGGCGATTCCGAACATGGACAAGGGCGGGTACAACCGGCCGCTGTTCCTTGGGTCCATCGCGGCGGGGGGCACGCTGGGCATCCTGATCCCGCCCAGCATCAACATGATCATCTATGCCGTGCTGACCGACACATCTGTCGCCGACCTTTATGCCGCCGGGTTCATCCCCGGATTCATGCTGGCCATGCTGTTTTCCGTCATCGTGCTGCTTCTGGTGCTTTGGCGCCCCCATTGGGGCGGGCCCCGGATCGTCGAGGGCACGCTGTGGCCCGACCGCCTGCGGGGGCTGCCCCACCTTGTGCCGCCGCTTGGCCTGTTTGCAATCGTTGTGGGCAGCATCTATGCCGGGCTTGCCACCCCGACCGAGGCGGCGGCGCTGGGGCTGGTGGCCACCGTGATCCTTGTGGCGCTGAACGGCAAGCTGACGCTGCCGGTCATGCTGGCCGCGTTCGAGGGTACGGTCAGAACCACCTGCATGATCATGCTGATCGTGATCGCCGCGTTCTTCCTGAACTTCGTCATGGTCAGCATCGGCCTTGTCGCGGCCATCACCGATGCGGTGCTGGGCCTCGGCTGGTCGCCTCTGGCGATGCTGCTGGCGATCATCGTGTTCTATCTGGCTCTGGGGTGCTTCATGGAAACGCTGTCCATGATGATCGCCACCACCCCGATCATCGTTCCCGTCATCGTCGGGCTGGGCTATTCGCCGGTCTGGTGGGGCGTCGTCTTCGTGATCCTGATCGAGGCGGCACTGATCACGCCCCCCGTGGGCATGAATCTTTACGTCGTGCAGGCGGTGCGCAAGGGCGGTGGCGCGTTCAGCGACCTGTTCAAGGGGGCCGCACCTTTCCTTGTCGCCATGCTGGTGATGATCGCGCTTCTGATCCTGTTTCCGCAGTTGGCCCTCTGGCTGCCCACAATCGTCAATCCATGAACCGGCGGTCAACGCCAACCAACCCAGGGAGTACCACCAATGAAACATCTGATGACCACGGCCCTTGCGACGCTGATCGCGCTGCCCGCCATCGCGCAGGACATGCCCGCGACCGAATTCAATGTCGTCGGGTCCATCGGCACCCTGTCGATGTACACCGACCGCGAACTGCCTTTCTGGACCGAACAGGTGCCGACCGAAACCGGTGGCAAGATCACCGCCAACGTCAAGCCGTTCACCGAACTGGGCTTCAAGGGCGGCGAAATCTTCCGGCTGGTCAGCGATGGCACCCTGCAGATGGCCACCACCGTCCTTGCCTACAACTCGGGCGAGGTGCCGCGCAACGAGGCGAACGATCTGGTGGGCCTGCTGTCGTCGGTCGAACAACTGGCCGAGGCGGTCGAGGCCTGGCGCCCGTCCTATGCCGCCTTCCTTGAAACCGAGCACAATATCAAGCTGCTGGGCTTTGGCACCTATCAGGCGCAGGTGATCTATTGCCGGGATGAATTCACCGCCATCGCCGATCTCGAAGGGCGCAAGGTGCGGGCCTCGGGCGCGTCGCAGCAGGCGTTCGTATCGCACCTCGGCGGCTCGCCGCTGTCCATCGCCTTTGCCGAGGTACAGACCGCGCTGGCCAGCGGCGTTGTGGATTGCGCGATCACCGGCGCGCTGTCGGGGTACAAGGCCAAATGGCACGAGAGCGCGAATTTCATCTCGCCGATGCCGATCAACTTCGGCGTGGCGGCGCAACTGGCCAACCTCGACTGGTGGAACGGGCTGGACGCTTCGGTGCAGGACTACCTGACCACCGGCCTGCGCGATCTTGAAACCTCGATCTTCGCCCTGGCCGCCACCGAAACCGAAACCGGCCTGGCCTGCAACACCACCGGCCCCTGCTCCGAGGGCGAACCTGCCGGCATGACCCTGGTGCCCCTGACCGACGCTGACGAGGCCCTGCGCGCCGAGGCGGTAAAGGCGGCGATCCTGCCCGCCTTCGCCGAGCGTTGCGGCGCCGAGTGCGTGACCGACTGGAACGCCAGCGTCGGCGCGACGCTGGGCATCACCATCGAATGAAACCTGTGGCGGCGGGCAGGCCCCGCCGCCATACTGGGGTGCATGAAGAAGCTCACCGGCCTGCCCCAGTTCGTCGCCGTCTGCGCCACCCGCAACCTGACCGCGGCGGCCGCAGATCTGGGCGTGTCGCAGCCCGCCCTGACCCAGGCCATCGCCAAGCTTGAAAAACAGCTGGACGTTACGCTGTTCGACCGCTCGACCCGGCCCATGACGCTGACCCCCTATGGCGCGCTGCTGCTGGACTATGCCCAGAGCCTGGCGCACAGCACCGAGACGCTGACCGAAAAGCTGGCCGCGATGAAGACGGGTTCGGGCGGGATGCTGCGCATCGGGGCGGGTCCGGACTGGATTCATGAAATCCTGCCCATCGCCATTTCCGACCTGCAGAAGGAACAGCCCAATGTCCGCGTCAACCTGACCGTCGCCCTGAACGACGATCTGCGGCGCAAGCTCGACTTGGGCGAGATCGACCTGTTCTTCGCCTCGCTGACCGACGATTACTTCGGCGGTGCCTATCGCACCCGCATCCTGCTGCGCGAATTCATGCACATCCTGGCGCGCACCGATCATCCGATTCACGAGGGTGGGCCGAAGACACTGGCACAACTGGCCGGGCAATCCTGGGTGCTGACCGGCTACGACACCTTTGGCCGCCAACTGGTGCGCCGCCTGTTCGGCCAGCACGATGTCGAACTGCCACCACCCTCGGTCGAGACGAATTCGGTACGCGCGATGATCAACATCCTGCGCCACAGCCACAAGCTGGGCTTCCTGTCCCAGGCCCATGCCGACGCCTATCCCGAGATCAAGCTGGTCGAAACGACCATCGACAAGCCGATCCGCGAAGGCGGCATCGTCTGGCGGTCCGACGCACCGCTGTTGCCCGTGGCCGAACGGTTGCTGCAACTTGCCCAGGCGGTGATCCGCGCCCGCAACGAAACCGGCGTCTGACCCCGCACTTCGGCGGGAACCCCCGCCCGTCCTCCCGCATTTCCCCTGCGTACCGCCCGGACAGACCGCCCGGGCCTGACAAAGGAGTTCCGTCATGGACCATTCGACACACATCCGCCTGTCGCCCGCCGAACTGACCGAAGACATGCTGTCGGGGACCAGCATATACGGCCCCGGCGATGAAACCGTCGGCAAGGTCTCGCATCTGCATGGCAGCGGCCCCACGGCCAGCGCGGTCGTCGATGTGGGCGGCTTCCTCGGGATGGGGGCCAGGCCGGTGGCGCTGCCGCTGAACCTGCTGGATTTCATGCGCGACGACGACGGCACCGTCCACGCCACCACCGCCCTGACCAAGGAAGAGGCGAAGGAATTGCCGGAACATCACCACTGACGCGAGCGGGGCGCCACCCGGCGCCCCTTTTCGCATCGCGACAAGGCGGGCCTGTCTGCCGTTGGCCCCTCAGTCTGGCCTCAGTCGGGCCTCAGTCGGGCCTCATTCGGGCGCGCTGCCCCGCGCGACCATGGCGCTGGCCCCGGTGATCGCGCCCAGCGTCAGGCCCGGTGCGCGGTCCTTGCGCCGCGCCTCGACCAGAGCGGCGCGTTCCAGTGCCGTTGTCGTGGCCCGCAACGCTTCGTCCGCATCCAACGCAAACACCCCGCTGGCGTCGGCGATGATCGCCGCACCCGGGGCCACGGCCACCCCGCCCACGCTGACCGGGCGATGCACGGTGCCCCCCGAATCCAGCAGCCTTGTGGTGACGGGTGCCGTGCCCCGGCACCAGACGGGAAAGCCCAGCGCCGCCATTTCCTCGGCGTCGGTGCAGGGTCCGTCGATGATGGCACCGATGATCCCGCCGCGCATCGCCGCCGCCGCCACCCCGTCGCCCAGGCAGGCATAGGTGCGGTCGCCCATCCGGTCGATCACCAGAATGTCGCCCGGCGCCGCCAGCCCGACGGCATGGTGCAACATCGTGCTGTCGGCGCCCGGTATCTGCACCGTCAGGGCGCGGCCCACGATGCGGGGAGCAAAGCCGTGGCTGGCGACGATGCCGCTGTCCATATGGCCCCACCACAGGATATGGCCCAGCATCGGCGTATCAAGTTGCGCCATCAGGGCCACAAGATCGCCAGAAAGCGCCGGGGGCGTCGGGCCGATGATGTATTTTGGAATATTGGGCAGCGGTTGCATGTGAAGGCCTCAGCGTGATTTCAGGGTGGGGTCAAGCCTGTCGCGCAGCCAGTCACCGATCAGGCTGACCGACAGGGCAAGGGTAAAGATGATGACGCCCGGGAACAGCGTCAGCCACCATGCGGTGAGCAGCCGGTCACGCCCTTCAGACATGATCTGCCCCAGCGAGGTCAGCGGCGACTGCACGCCAAGCCCAAGGAACGACAGCGCCGTTTCCAAAAGGATCGTCAGCGGCAGGTTGACGGTGAACTGCACCAGCGCGATGGACGCGACGTTTGGCAGGATATGGCGCAGATAAATCCGCGCCGGCGACGCGCCAAGCGCCCGCACCGCGGTGACATAGCCATGCTCCTTGGCCGACAGCACCGCGCCGCGCATCAGGCGGGCGTATACTTCCCATCCGGTCAGACCGATCAGCAGCAAAAACAGGGTGAACGAATTGTCGAACATCGCCAGCACGAACAGGGCGACAACGATGATCGGCAGGCTGGCCTGCACATCGACGGCGGCGATGATCACATTCTCGGCCCAGCCCCGGCGCGCCGCCGCGATCAGCCCCAGAAGCGAACCGAGGATCGCCCCGATCAGCGTGCCGACCACCGCCACGATCAGGGTGATCTGCGCGCCCACGGCAAGGCGCACCAAAAGATCGCGCCCCCGCGCATCGGTGCCCAGCAGGTAACCTTCGGTGCCCGGCGGTTTCAGACGCGCAGTCAGCGAAGTGGTGCGGAACTCATGCGGCGACAGCCATTGCCCGAACAGCGCGAAGGCGACGAACAGCACCACGAACGCCAGTGCGCATTTGACCACAAGGGGCATCTTCATCGCGCACGGATCCGTGGGTCGATCACCAGATACAGGAAATCGACGATCAGGTTGGCGCAGACCATGGTCACCGCGATGGCCAGCACGATGAACTGCACCGTGGCAATGTCGCGTGTGGCGACCGAGCGCACCAGCAACTGCCCCACCCCCGGCCAGGCGAACACCTGTTCCGTGACCACCGACCCGGCGATCAGCCCACCCAGCGAAAGACCGATCAGTGTGACCAACGGAATGGCCGCATTGGGCACGGCGTGGCGCAACAGGCGCCGGGTGCGCGGAATGCCTCGCGCCTCGGCTGCCACCATGAACGGTGCGTTCAGGGTTTCCAGCAGCGAGGATCGGGTGAAGCGGGCGAAAGCGCCCATCGACGCAAGGCCCAGTGTCAGGGCGGGCGCGATCACATCGGTGAAACTGTCGGCACTGGCGCCGAAATAGGTTTGAAAGACCAACGCCCCTGTCAGGATGATGACCAGACCGAACAGGAAATTCGGCATCGCGAAGGCAAAGACCGAAAATCCCATGACCGCGCGATCCACCGGTTTGCCCCGGTTCAGCGCCGCAATCGCGCCCAACGGCAGCCCGGCCAGCAGGGCAATGGCCAGCGCAGTTCCGCCCAGCAACAGAGTGGCGGGCAGGCGGTTCAGGAACAATTGCGCCGAAGGCAGGCCGGTGTGCACCGAATAGCCGAACTCGCCGCGCAGCAGTTGCGCAAGGTAGCCGGTGTATTGCGTCCAGAGTGGCTGATCAAGACCCATGGCGCGGCGATATTGCTCGATCACTTCCTGCGGTGCATCGGGCGGGGCAAGAGCAGCGGCGGGATCGCCGGAAAACCGGATGAACAGGAACACCAGC
>Ga0105054_10008183_pt1 | contig 13910 bp, 12 predicted proteins | sample BON02_FD_78091 | JGI IMG/M metagenome (GOLD analysis project Ga0105054, IMG submission 78091) | Freshwater microbial communities from Lake Bonney liftoff mats and glacier meltwater in Antarctica - BON-02 (megahit assembly) | ecosystem: Environmental > Aquatic > Freshwater > Ice > Glacier...
ATGCTCAATTTCCTCCGCGACGACGTGCCACGGAACTGGACCACATACTGCGATCAGGTAACCGACAATTTTCGTGTCATCGACCCAACGGAGTTCCGGATTATCGCGTGAACGGGGTATACTTGCGCGTTAGATATTCGTGGAGCGTAGAGAAGTTGCGAGCCCTCTCGTCTTGAGACACACCCGCTGCTTCCCCCACTCAACCGCCACCCCCGCCATCAGCCCCGGCAGCGTCATCCCCTCCGGCTGCCGTCCTTCAAGGATCGCCTCAACCGTGTCCGGCGCCAGCAGCGTCAGCCGCAGCGCGCGGCAGATGTAGGTCTCGTTGACCCGCTCCGCCTTGGCGAGTTCCCGCGCTGTGCCATGCTCGCCGGCCTCAAGCATACGCCGCCACCGGTGCGCCCGGGCCAGCGCCTTCACTTGGGCCGGGTCGCCGCGGGTGAAGATCGGCCCGCTTCGCGTCTCCTCAGGCTATTGAGGATCGCCTCGACCATGTTCGGCGCCAGGCGATTGCGCCGGGTCCAGCACGACCACCGGAATCTCGCGGTCGGTCTTCTGCTGGTAGTCGGCATAGGGGGGCCAGAATTTCAGTGCTTTATCCCAGAGCCGGGCACGTTCCTCGCCACTGGCGGTTCTGGCCTTGGCCTTCATCTTTGCAGTGCCGACCTGAACCTCGACGTTGGCATCGGCGAGAATGTTGCGATACCAACCGGGATGCTGGGGCGCACCACCTTTAGAGGCGACGATGATGTAGCTGCCGTCAACCATCCCGTAGAACAGCGGGAAGACGAACTTCTCACCGGACTTCCGGCCGGTCGTGGTCAGCAGGAGCGACGGCACCGTCATTTCAGAATGCCCTGGCGGGGTAACCTTGTACATGTGCCCATCGGTGCCGCCGCTGGAGAGATAGCGGTTAGTATGCTCAACCATCCACGCTGGAAGGTTTGGAGCGAGCTTGGCTTCTGGCATCGTTGCATCTCCCTTGTCACCTCGGCGAGCGTATCACGCTCGGGCTTGGTCCACGAGGACCGCCGGGTCAGCCGGCTTCAGAGAGCCGCTGCCGATCCCACTCGACCTCCACCGCCTCCATCAGCCCCGGCAGCGTTATCCCCTCGGGCTGCCGGCCGTCTAGGATCGCCTCGACCATGTCCGGCGCCAGCAGCGTCAGCCGCAGCGCACGGCAGATGTAGGTCTCATTGACCCGCTCGGCCTTGGCGAGTTCCCGCGCTGTGCCGTGCTCGCCGGCCTCCAGCATGCGCCGCCACCGGTGCGCCCGGGCCAGCGCCTTCACCATGGCCGGATCGCCGCGAGTGGGGATTGCACCATTGTGCGCCTGATCCGGCGACAGGGGCGCGCCATCCGGTGCGATGATCGCCTTGCGCCCGCCCCACTGCCGGATCTTCAGGGGCAACACCACGGTGACCGTCGTCATGCGGCCCTCCGCGCCTCGGCCGGCCGCGACATGAGGTCCCGATCCAGTCCGGCGATGCCGTCAAGCTTCAGCGTGATTTCCGCACCCGCCTCGCTCACCACCACGCGCTCCACGAGCAGCCGGACGATCTGCTCCTGCTCGGACGATCGACTCTGAGCAGGAGCACCGAGTGTAGTTCCCGTCCTAGCCCAGTTTCGCAGTGCTAATCCCTGGACCGATTGTCCCCGCCAGCCTGAGAGGCGATTGATTTTGTCCTTGGGTCGGTCACTTGAATCCACGCCGGTGACTGACCCCCGGTAGGGGGGCGGAACACGCTTGGCGCGCCGCCGCGCCGCGCGTGGCCGCTCGCACGCGGTACTTGAGCGACGCGTCCCACGCGGTGCGGCCGGCCGTTCGCTGCCGGACGGGCAGCAACGCCGCGCCGCCTCCAACGCCCGGTATTCTTCCCGTCCGCAATGGGCCACCAGTCAACCGCACGGAGCGGCGCGGCGTCGGGACGGCCAGCGCCGCCGCCCCGCCACAGGCAAGCCCCAGCGTCGCAAGCGGCCCTGCGAAGTGTGGCGCCTCCGCATCTGCCGATCGCAGCCTCCCGGCAACTATTGCAGCGCCGCCAGCACAGTCCGCATAAAAACTGGCCAGCAATCCCGGTGCGCAGACTCCCACCGCCGCCAGCCCAGCACCCGGCCTACTCCGCGATGCCCTGCAACCTCTGCCACCAGCACCAGCACCAACCACGCCTTGCATTGATCGAGGATGCCGGGAAGGGCGCCATGCAATCAGAGGAAGCCGCGCCAGGCGTCACACGGCCGGGTGCCCCGCCGCTCAAGGGCCATGCCGAACGACGCCCCTGCACACCCATGCACGACGGGGCGTTCTCCCCACCATTCTCCCCATAGCTGGGAAATAGCAGGGCGTTTCGGCTCTAACCCATTGAAAAGCCTGGCGTCCCGTAGGGGATTCGAACCCCTGTTACCGCCGTGAGAGGGCGGTGTCCTAGGCCTCTAGACGAACGGGACCGCAGCCGGCGAGCGGTCTAGGCTGAAAACGCGGCGACATCAAGCCGGCTTCAGCGCGCCAGGCCGATCTGGCCGATTATTCGGCCGGTGCTAGGTTCCAGCATCACGATCCGGTCGGGCCCGCCGCCTTGCAACTGCACCACCAACTGGTCGCCGGACAGTGTGGCCCCGGCGATCCGCGTACCGGCCGGCTCGTCCAGCAAGATTGGCGTCATCCGCGGCGGCGGCGCGGAAAGGCGCTGGGACAGAACAAGTACCATCGCGACCATCCCCACGACGATCAGCACGCCCATGACCACGACCAGCACTCGCAACGCCCGCATTTCCGCCGTTCCCCCTGCGCCACGCGCCACCCATGCCCGGCCACCACTTCTTCCGGCGGGCTGATCGCGCTATCCAGATGCCATGTCCGCCGAATTGCCCATCGACGCAACCGTCTTCACCCGCGTCGCCGCCGCGGCCGATGCGGGGGTGCGGATCGACCGCTTCCTCGCCGAGGCGATCGGCGGCCTGTCGCGCTCGCGGGTGAAGACGCTGATCGAGGAGGCGCGGGTGCAGCGCGATGGCACACCCGTCACCCAGCCCGCCGAGGCGGTGCGCCCGGGCGCCTGCTACACGCTCGACTTTCCCGCAGCCACCCCCGCCGTGCCGCAGGCGCAGGACATCCCCTTCCCCATCCTGTTCGAGGACCGCGACCTGCTGGTGCTCGACAAGCCCGCCGGCCTAGTGGTTCACCCCGCGCCGGGCAACGAGGACGGCACGCTGGTCAACGCCTTGCTGGCGCATTGCGGCGACAGCCTGACCGGCATCGGCGGCGAGCGGCGACCCGGCATCGTCCATCGGCTCGACAAGGACACCTCGGGTGTGATGGTGGTGGCCAAGTCCGAACTGGCCAACAGCGGGCTCACCCAGGCATTCGCCGCGCGCGACCTCGACCGTTTCTACCTCGCGCTGTGCTGGGGCCTGCCCAACCCCGCCGCCGGCGAGATCGAAGGCGCCATCGCCCGCGACCCGCGCGACCGCAAGCGCATGGCCGTGCGCCCCGGCGGCAGCAACGGCAAGGCGGCCCTCACTCGCTACCGAATCGTCGACCAGCACCAGGGCGCGGTCAGCCTGCTGGAATGCCGGCTCGATACCGGCCGCACCCACCAGATCCGCGTTCATCTCGCACACCGCGGCCACCCCATCGTCGGCGACCCCGTTTATCTGCGCCGCGTGCCCGCCTCTGCCCGCGGGGTGGACGAGGCGACCCGGCGCACCCTGCTCGATTTCCCGCGCCAGGCCCTGCATGCCGCGCGGCTGGGCTTCCGCCATCCACGCACGGGCGCCCTGCTCAGCTTCACCACCCCGCCGCCGGCCGACATGCAGGCGCTGCTGGACGCACTCAACCTTTCCGCGAGTTAATCCCGACTTCACAGGTCCGGTATCTTGACCCTGGCACTGTCGCACTGTATGAAAATACCTGTGGTCGAAATGATGATTCGCCCGGTGCGGTATCCCCATGGTGGGGAATGGCACCCCAGCGCGGTTATTGGCCCATCCCTGGGCAACCAACCCGTGCCGATTGTGCTTTCTGCACTGAATCCGCTGCGCGAGTGGCGGATGCACATGTCCAACTCCGCCCCTGCCAGCCCGATTTGTGGGCGCAAGGGTTTCGCTTGGACCGAAGGAGCCTGAAATGGTTGCTGCTGTGATCAACGTGGCCCCCGAAGGAAACCTCACGCGGTATCTCCAGGAGATCCGCAAGTTTCCGATGCTGACCGCCGAGGAGGAGTTGGCCCTCTCCAAACGCTGGCGCGACACCGAGGACATGGAGGCGGCGCACAAACTGGTGACGTCGCATCTGCGCCTAGTTGCCAAGATCGCCATGGGCTACCGCGGGTACGGCCTGCCGCTGGGCGAGCTGATCAGCGAGGGCAATGTCGGCATGATGCAAGCGGTCAAGCGCTTCGACCCGGACCGCGGGTTCCGCCTGGCCACCTATGCCATGTGGTGGATCCGCGCGGCTATTCAGGAATACATCCTGCACTCGTGGTCGCTGGTGAAGATGGGCACCACGGCGGCGCAAAAGAAGCTGTTCTTCAACTTGCGCCGGCTGAAAGGCCAGATGCAGGCGATCGACGACGGTGACCTGCAGCCCGAGCAGGTGGTTAAGATCGCGCGCGTTCTGGCAGTGCCCGAGCAGGACGTGGTGAACATGAACCGCCGCCTGGCCGCCCCGGACCATAGCCTGAATGCCCCGGTCCGAGCCGACAGCGAGGGCGAATGGCAGGACTGGCTGGTCGACGAGGGCGAGAGCCAGGAAACCGCGTTCGCCGAGCAGGAGGAGATGAGCGGAAGGAAGGCCCTGCTGGCCAATGCGCTGAAAACGCTGAACGAGCGCGAGCGGCATATCCTCATCGAGCGGCGCCTGAAGGACAACCCGACCACGCTTGAGGATCTGTCGCAGCAATATGCGATCTCGCGCGAGCGGGTGCGCCAGATCGAAGTGCGCGCGTTCGAAAAGCTGCAGAAGGCCATGCACGCCGAAGTCTCAGAACAGCGCCGCACCGCAGCGGCACTCGCAGCCTCTTAACCGCCCAACCCGCAAAACCGGCCATCACGCGGCGGTGAGTAACCGCCGCGTGATGGTTCTTTTCGCTGACAGCGGCAACCCGCCAGCCCGCGATATGCTGCGCACGTCAGTCATTGGTTGCCACGCTGCCTTACTCGGTTGGCAGTCCCCACTCCTCCTGGAGGCGAGCGCGCGCGTCGATGAGACGGGCCTTGCGGGCCCGCACCCGCGCCTCCAGCACCAGGCGCACTCCTACCGGTGCGAGTTGGCTGAACAGCCAGGCAGCGCCCTGGGCGCCCCACGCAATCGCCGGCAGGCGCAACTCGCCCAGCAGGCTGAGACTGGCGGGCCAGTCCTGCGCCGCCGACCACAGCATGGGCACCCACGGGAGCAGCGCCGCCGCGGCATAGACCAGCATGATCCGCAGCAGCATCGGCGCCGCGCCCTGCGGCACCTGAGCCAGGGCCGCAATCAGGCTGGGTGCAATGAGCACGGAGAGCACCAGGGCGAGCGGTGCGGCTGTGGCCACCAGCACACCGCAGGCCAAGCCCTGCAGCCAGAACCAGGACCGGCGCGGACGTGCCGGCGCCCCGCCCTGTGCCGCCGCGGCGCCAGCCGGTGCGCGAGCCATCAGGTCAACAATACCACGACGAGACCGAGAGTGAGCCCGGTCATGCCGACGCCCAGCACCAGTTCATGGCCCACCGTCCGAGCCTTCGCCGCACGTGCCGACACGGCCGTTTCGAGCTGCCCCAGTTCGGCATCGATCGCCGCCACCAGCCGGGCTGCATCCTTCGCCTGTTCGCCATCCCGCTCGCGGGCCGCACGGTCTTCCAGCAGTTCGAGCATCGCCGGCAGATGGCCCGCCTTGACCCGCTGGGCGAACATCTCGCAAATCCAGGCGCGGCGCGGCCGGTTGTGCCAGGTCTCCAGCAACGGCTCGGCAAGCCCGCCAATCCAGGCGGCGAGGTTGGGCAGGGCCGCAATCCGCTGCCGATCCTGCAGCCAGGCCAGCAGGTGCAGCGCGATCATGCCGGCTTGCGGCAGCTGCCGGGCTTCGGCCATCTTTGCCAACTCACCGGCCACATGGGTATCGCTGCGCGCGGCCAGGAAGGCGCCGACTTCCGCATCGATCGGCAAGCCGATGCGAATCTCCGTCCGCACGGCCACCGCCTCGAGCGCGGGCAGCAGGTCGGCAAGCCGCACCACCATTCGCCCCTGCAGCAGCGGGCTGCGACAAGCCAGCAGCGGGTTGAGCACATAGCGCAGCCGCGCGAGGCCACCACCTGGGCCACGGGTGCGCAGCAGTTGGCGTTGCTGGTGGGCCTCGGCGCGCAGCATCATCGGATCGCAGCGCTCCGGGCGCATCGACGCCCATGACGCCACCGCCTCTGCCGCCACCAGTTCGCTCAGCGCGGCATCCGTATCGGCACCGTCGCTGCCGGCCAACGCCCCGCCCAGCCCGTCGGGCCAGATCGCCTTGCCGCGCCATGCCAAGGGCGCCAGCGGATCCAACAGGGCCACCGCACGCGCCGTCATCAGCACATCGGCCTGCTCGTCGTCGGCTGGGAAGTCGGCGACGCGGGCGCGCACCAGTTCGTCGACATAAGCCGCGGTTGTGGAGTCGCCCAGGCCACGGCGCAGCCATCGGTCCACCGACCCGGAGCGCAACTGCCGAGCCCCCTCCACCGGCTCGCGGGCCAGCGCGAAGGCCAGGGTGCGCAGGTTGATCGCCGGGGCCTGGCCGATCGCCAGCGGGCGCGGCGCGCGCGGTGCCGGCCGGGCGGCGACGCGGCGGGCGCGGGCGGCGGCAGGATCGGCCAGCAGCACCGGCGGCGGGCGATGGTCCGGGTCCTCGGCCAGCATGCCGCGGATGAGATCGCTGATCACCGGACTCAAACGGTCATCGCCCACCAGGGCCGCGAAACTGCCCAGCTCCAACTTCCGGCGGATCACCGCGGCATCGTCCATGCCAGCCATCGGCGCACGCCCCGTGGCCAGCACGAGCAGCGTGACCCCCAGGGCATAGACGTCGTCGGCGATGCTGCCTTCGCCCCGCCCACCCGGCAGGCACATGGCGACGTAGGGTGGCTCGAAGATGGCCGGCTGCAGGCTGGCCGCCGGCGCGGCCCAGGCGCAGCCGAGCACAACGGGTTCGCCCGCGCGGCTGCGGAACATATTGTCTGGCCGGATGGCGCGGTGGGTCAGGTGGCGGCCCTTCAGCCGCTCCAGCGCCAGGGCCACCGGCCGCAGCAGTCCGCCCAGCAGTTCACCCTCGTGCCAGGGCGCACCAGCCTGGGCCAGGGAAGCGGCACCGACCGGGGCATGGCATATGACGAACCAAGCAGGCTCTCCGCCCGGCCCCAGGCCGGGGCCATGCGCCAGCGGCGTCAGCACCCCGTCCATCGGCAGCGACGCCAGGGCGGCCAGCGCCTGTGCCCGCGGCGGCGCATTCGGCCGAACCTGCAGGGCCATGTAGTCGCCGCGGCTGCTCTTCACATCGGTCGCGCCGAAGCACGCAAGCCCGCCGCCCCATTGCGGCATCGGCCGCGCGGTCTGCACGGCATACTGCCCGGCAATCAGCGGGCCCGGGTCCTGGAGGTTCGCAGCGGCCATTCTGTCCGATCGGGTTCAGGTCCGACCGCCAGTTTCACCGCCGAATGGTTAACGAACCGCCAAGGCTCAGCCCTCGAATGGGTCGCGCACCAGAATGGTGTCGTCGCGCTCGGGGCTGGTGGACACCAGGGTGACGGGCGCCTCGACCAGTTCCTCGATGCGGCGCACGTATTTCACCGCCTGCGCCGGCAGTTCGCCCCAGCTGCGCGCGCCGCGGGTGGAGCCGGCCCAGCCTTCCATCACTTCGTAGATCGGCTGGGCCGCCGCCTGGGCGCCCATTGCGGCCGGCAGGCGGCGCACCGTCTCGCCACCGATGCGGTAACCGGTGCACACCTTCAGCGCCGCCAGCCCGTCCAGCACGTCCAGCTTGGTCAGCACCAGGCCCTGCACGCCGCCCACCTTCACCGCCTGGCGCACCAGCACCGCGTCGAACCAGCCGCAGCGGCGCGGCCGGCCGGTGACGGTGCCGAACTCGTGCCCGCGCTCGCCCAGCAGCTTGCCCACGTCGTCGGTCAGTTCGGTCGGGAACGGGCCAGAGCCGACGCGCGTGGTGTAGGCCTTGGCGATGCCGAGCACGAAGCCCACCGCCGACGGCCCGATGCCGGCACCGCTGGCCGCCGTGGCGGCCACCGTGTTGCTGCTCGTCACAAAGGGATAGGTGCCGTGGTCCACGTCGAGCATGACAGCTTGGGCACCCTCGAACAGGATGCGCTTGCCGGCGCGGCGCAGTTCGTCCAGCCGCTCCCACACCGGCTCGGCGTACGGCAGGATCTCGGGGGCGAGGGCGAGCAGGCGGTCGAGCATCACCTGCTTGTCGAACGTGTCGGCACCCAGGCCGCGCAGCAGCGTGTTGTGGTGCAGCAACAACTCGTCGAGCTTGTCCGACAGGGTCTGCGGCTCGGCAAGGTCGCACACGCGAATCGCGCGCCGGGCCACCTTGTCCTCGTAGGCCGGGCCGATGCCGCGCCCGGTCGTGCCGATCTTGCGATCGCCGCGCGCCGCCTCGCGCGCCTTGTCCAAGGCGGCGTGCACCGGCAGGATCAGCACGGCGTTATCGGCGATCCGCAGGCTGTCCGGAGTAACCACCAGGCCCTGGCCGCGCACGCGGGCGATCTCGGCCAGCAGCGCCTCGGGGTCGATCACCACGCCATTGCCGATCACCCCCAGCTTGCCGCGCACCAGGCCGGAGGGCAGCAGGCTCAGCTTGTAGGTCTCGTTGCCCACCACCAGCGTGTGCCCGGCATTGTGGCCGCCCTGGAAGCGCACCACCACGTCGGCGCGGCTGGCAAGCCAGTCCACCACCTTGCCCTTGCCCTCGTCGCCCCACTGCGCGCCGATGACGGTGACGTTGGTCATATGCCTACTCCGGTAGGGGGACGGCAGCGCCGCCGGACAAGTAATGCGAGCAGCCCAGGCTGCGCGCCACGGCCACCGGTTCCCCCGCATCCAGCCCGGCGACGGTGGCGAAGCCCTCGGCGCGCCGCGCCGCACCCTGGGCGGGGTCGGTGCCGGGCGGCACATAGAGCCGCGGGCGCGGCGGGCGGGGCGGCACGGCGCGCAGCACCGCATCGGGATACAGCGTCACCCCGGTGGCCGGTTCGTCGGCACCGCACACATAGCGCCCGCCGCGCCCCAGTTCCTCGTGCCGGCCCGGGGAATAGACCGACAGGCTGACGCCGGTGTGGTAGCGAAATCCACGAAACTCCACAGGATCGACGGTGATCTTGAGGTCTGGTGCACGCGCCTGGATCGCCGCCACCGTATCTGCCAGGCGAACGGCATGGCGGCGGGCGGCGGGGCTGAGGGCGGCGGCGGCCAGGGCGTCCAGCGCCCGCCGCGCCGGGCCGGCGGCCAGCAGCAGGTCGGTCAGCGTGCCGGCCAGCGCCCCGCCGCGCGCGCGCACCGCGGCCGCGTCCTTGCGGTCGAGCGCACGGCCGAGCGAGGCGCGCTGGTCGGCGCCAAAGCCGGCTTCGTCGAGCAGGGTGGGCACCAGCGGCGGCATGGTGAGGTCGTAGCTGAGCCGCGACAGGCCGAGGGCGGCCAGGGCCTCGGCGGCGACCAGCACGATCTCGGCGTCGGCCTCGGGGCTGTCATGGCCGATCAGCTCGATACCGGCCTGCGCCACCTGGCGATCGGGTGCCAGCTGGGTGCCCTGCACGCGCAGGCATTGCCCGGCATAGGACAGGCGCAGCGGCCGCGCGACATGGCCGAGCCGGGTGGTGGCGATGCGGGCGACCTGGGGCGTGATGTCCGCGCGTAGCCCCATCATGCGCCGCGTCGCCGGGTCCATCAGCCGGAAGGTCTGGTCGGCGACGGCGGCACCCGAGCCGGCCAGCAGCGCGTCCTCGAACTCCAGCAGCGGTGGCTTCACCCGCTGGTAGCCATGCGCGGCGAAGGCGTCCATCAGCACCTGCACCGCCAGCGCCTCGGTTTCGGCGTCGGGCGGCAGCAGGTCGCGCAGGCCGGCGGGCAGCAGGGCCGGATGCGGCGGCGGGTCGTCGGTCATGGCCTGGGGTACCGGAAGGGGGCGGACAAAGGGGGGCGGGCAAAGGACCCGGGCCTATAGCACCGCGCGGTTGGTGAAGAAAGGAAGCGGCGTCAGCGCCCCAGGCCGCGCAGGATGCCGCCGAGGTCGGGCAGGCCGGGAATGGCCGGGAGCGCGGGTGGCGCCGGCTGGGATGGCGCGGGTGCCGGCTGGGCCGTGGCGGGCGCGTCGGCCGCACCGGTGCAGGGATTGCTGTGCGTGCCGCCAGGATCGAGCACGATGGCGCCCAGGGTGGCCAGCGGGTTGCCGCGCGCGTTGCGCCCCACGCTGGCGTCCACCTTCGGCTCCAGCAGGGTGCCGCGGACCTGAACCGGCACCACCACGCCGCCCAGCCCGGCCACGCCGGCGATCTTCAGGCGCGGCGACAGGTCGAGCGCCAGTGTCTCGGCGCCCAGGTCGACGGCGCCGGTGCCCACCATCGACAGGTCGCCGGCGTCCATGCCCAACTGCCGCACAGTGGCGACGCCGCCGGCGATGTCGAAGCGGGCGACGGCGCAGTTCAGCTTGGAGCCCAGCAGGCGCTGCACCTGCGGCACCGCGGCGCGCAGTACACCGAGTCCCAGCCCGTCCACGTAGCCCTCCGGCAAGGTGCCCTCCCCCACCACCAGGCTGGCCTTGCCGTCGAGCGCGCCCATCAGCGCCCGTGGCGAGGCCCCCTTGCCGCGTACCGCCACCTCCAGGTCGCCCTTGGCATCCATCAGCTTGCGCCCGCCGGCCAGGGCGTGGATCTTGCCGATGTCGAGTTGCGGGGCCGCAACGTCCAGCACCATCGCCGGCACCGGGCCCGTGGCATCCAGCTGGGCATGGCCGGTGACCTGGCTGCCGGCCACGGTGAAGCCAAAGGGGCGCAGGGTCAGGTCGCCGGCTTGCAGCACCAGGCGCAGGGTCGCGGCTTCGACCGGCATGGGTGCGTTGTCGAAGGTGGCGACGCGCAGGACGACATCGGCATCCACGGCGCGCAGCATGGCGAGGTCCAGCTTGTCGTCGCTGAACAGGCGCCGCGGTGGCGCGGGAGTGGGCGGGGCAGCGGGGGCTGCGGTGGGAGCTGCTGCTTGCGGCGCGCGCAGGGCCTCGGCGAGATCGATGCGGGTAGATTGGAGATCGGCGGTCAGGCGCGGCCGCGCGCCGGTGCTGTCCAGCGCTGCGGTGCCGGCGAGGTCGGAGCCGCCGAACTGCAGCTTGAGCCCGGTGGCCTGCAGCGTGCCGCCCAGGTCGCCGGCCAGATGCGTGGCCAGTTCCAGCTTGACCGCAGGCAACGTGGCGCCGACCAGGGGGGCGAGAGCGGCCAGTGTGTCGGCTGTGACAGCAACCGTGACGTCGAGGCCGCGCCCCGCGCGCGCGTCGGCAAGCCCGCCTTCCAGCCGGGCGACGGTGCCCGGCAGGGTGATCTCGGCGGTCCCGGCGAAGGGGCCGCCGGGGGCGATGAAGCCGGTCGGCCGGTCCAGCTCGGCGGTGATCGCCACCTGCTGTCCGCGGAACTCGCCGGCGGCCTGGACGGCGAAGCGGCCGGCGGGGGTGGCGGTGACGCGCATGTCCTTGACCAGCACTGCCTGGGTCGCCCCGCCCGGCCGGGCGTCGCGCCAAGTGACAGAGATGTTGGACAGGTCGATCCGGTTGATCAGCGGCAATCCGCCCGATCCGGTCTGCACGCCACCGTCCGGCGCCGGGGCGGCGGCGCTGCTGCCCGGGGTGGCCGGGGGCGCGGCGCTGCTGCCCGGGGTGGCCGGGGGCGCGGCGATGTTCCAGTTGGGCCGGCCCTGGGCGTCGATCTCCAGCAGCAGGTCGGCATCGCGGGCGGACAGGCGGGTGACGTGCAGGGTGCGTTCGAACAGCAGCGGCCACAGTTCCACCTGGGCCGACATGCTGCCGAGGCGAAGCATGTGCGGGCGGCTGCCTCCGGGTGCGTTAGCCAGCGTCACCTCGCTGGCGGTCAGCGAGGGGCTTGGCCAGAGGGTGAGGGAGACCGGGCCGCCGAACACCAGTTCGCGCCCGGTAGCCTGCGCCACCTGGGCGGCGATCGGGCCCTTGAAACGGCCGAAATCGAGGGTGGCCAGCGCCACGGCAATCCCAGCCACCGCCACGACGAGGACGCCGAGCACGGCGAACACGATAGTCCTGAGACGCATCCCGATCCTCCACTCGCCTCGGGCGCCGGTCACATCGCCTTGGCATCGCCGGGCTGTCCTTGCGCCGGGTGGGCCAGGTTCGAGTGGCGCAGGCTACGCCGGATCGGGGTTGCGGACAACGCGATGCGGTTGCGCGGCTTTGGCCAGCCGCTAGAGTTGATCGGCCCGTTCCAGCGCGGGCCGACGGCCGGCGGCCTGCCGGGCGAACAGAACGATCATGTTGAGGAGAACGCCCGATGAGCGTCTCGGTTTTCGCAGCCCATGTCGCAGCCGGCGCCCCGGCACCCCCGCCGCGCTTCACCGGGCTGTCCGAATACTACTTCATCGGCGGCAACAACGACCCGACGCAGATCCCGACCGACTTGCTGGCCAAGGCGGCCGCCGACGTGATCAAGCGCGACGGGCACCTGATTGCCATCTACAACATGGGGCTGGGCCCGCTGGGCTATCCGCCGCTGCGCAAATTCGTGGCCGACAAGATGGGGCGGCACCGGGGCGTCACCGCCGATGCCGAGAACATCCTGATCACCACCGGCTCGAACCAGGGCATCGACCTGGTGGTCGCGGCCATGCTGAACCCCGGCGACGTGGTGGTGCTGGAGGAGCATTGCTATGCCAGCTCGATCACCCGGTTCAAGAAGGCGGGCGCGACCATCGTGCCTGTGAAGCTGGACGACGACGGCATCGTGATGGACGACCTCGCCCGCATCCTGGCCGAGCAGAAGGCCAAGGGGCAGCCGGTGAAGATGATCTACACCATCCCGACTATCCAGAACCCGACCGGCTCGATCATGCCGATGGACCGGCGGCACCGGATGGTTGAACTGGCGCGGCAGCACGACGTGATCATCTTCGAGGACGAATGCTACGCCGACCTGATCTGGGCGGGCGGCGGGCCGGCGGCGATCTACGCACTGGCGCCGGAGCGCACGGTGCATATCGGCAGCTTCTCCAAGACGCTGGCCCCCGCCCTGCGGCTGGGCTATGCGACCGGGGACTGGGAGATCATCGGGCGGATGGCGGCGCTGAAAAGCGACGGCGGCACCGGGGCTTTCGACCAGATGGTGACGTGCGAATACTTCACCACCTATTTCGACAAGCACGTGGAGCACTTGACCGGGGTGCTGAAGGACAAGCTGGACTGCATGATCGAGGCGGTGGAAGCCGAGTTCGGCACCCATATGACGCTGTTCAAGCCGAAAGGCGGCATCTTCCTTTGGATGAAAATGCCGGACGAGGTGGACGTGCGCACGCTGATCGCACCTGCCGCCAAGGAAGGCATCGTGTTCAATCCCGGGCCTGAATGGTCGCTGCTGGGGGACGGGGCGAAAAGCCACCTGCGGCTGTGCTTCGCGCTGAACACGAAAGAGAATATCCGGGAGGGCGTGGCGAAGTTCGCCAAGGTCTGCTTCGAGCATACCGGGATTCCGCCGCGGAGCAGGAACGTGGCGAACGCGGCTGGGTAGGGAAGCAAGGCAAGGGGCTTTGCCCCATAGGCGCTAAGAGTCCGTCCGGAAACTACATTAACAATTGCATAGTCTCCTGGTCATCAGCCGGATCGACGGGAGTTTGAGGAACGACAGTGCGTTTCGTGTCCGGTTCTCGAAATCTTTGGCAAGGC
>Ga0105054_10008189_pt1 | contig 13906 bp, 7 predicted proteins | sample BON02_FD_78091 | JGI IMG/M metagenome (GOLD analysis project Ga0105054, IMG submission 78091) | Freshwater microbial communities from Lake Bonney liftoff mats and glacier meltwater in Antarctica - BON-02 (megahit assembly) | ecosystem: Environmental > Aquatic > Freshwater > Ice > Glacier...
AGGCCAGGGAAACCACCACAGTAGTGTCCCCCTCCCTCTGCTCCGGTGGGAGGGCTGGCTCCTCCAGCTTCCGCTTTCGTTTCTTCATTTCAAATATGCTTTTTAAACCGTCAAAAAAAAAAAAATGTTTTTTGACGGTTTAAACGTAACCTAGGAATTGTAAGAAAAGTAAGTTTTATTTGAAATAGTGTGTAATTGGGTTTAAAATCTTGTTCCATTTACATTTGGTGCGTAAAAATGGAAACTCCTGAAAAAAAATATCGAGCAAATCGACCATTTTTGAAACATTTGTTGGGAAAAGTTAGTTAAATGTGTACGGACAAAAAGGTAAAAATTAAAAATGCGGGAAGGGGGATTTTTTATTAAATTATAAATTTGCACGCCTTTGAATAATTCCATCGATTTTTTCAATATCTTTTCCCATCTTTTGTAGAGCTCCTCTTCCTTCATGTAGAACCTTGCCGTAAAATTCATCGAATCCTTCCACGACAGGTGTTTGATTCATTGGATCCAACTTAGCCCATTCTAAAAGAGTTTCGTAGACATTGCCATCATAGTTTCCAAGAGCACTATTGAGTTCTCTATCAGTAAAACCAAAACAATCCACCAAACTCACAGCCTCAGGTCTAACTACAAGCAAAAGCTTCTTCAACCCCATACTGATCGCAATGCCATCAGCCGGTTGCATATACCCATAAAGCAAATAGTCATTCATATGCATATTCATCAGATACATTGCAACTAATCTGCATAGAACCGTGAGAATGGGTATTATCTTCGGATCGCTTCTTTGAACATGGAGAGCGAAACTTCGAACAATAAGTAGCTCACCAAACGCCCAGGCGGCTTGAATTCCATCCCATTGAGAATTCTCCTCAACATTATGGGCCAACAAACACACTGTTCGAAATTCAAACACGGCAACAAAATCCTCTAGAGACATCGTCATGAAATCCGAACCGGTTTTAAACTTTGGCAGATGGGCAAGTGGTTTTATGAAAGCAAAGTTAGGTGAAGGGACTTGGTGAATTCCTGTTTCTATCATAGATTTGTAAACTTTAAGTAATGCCGAAGAAGCTTGTTGAATAATCATGTAATTTTCACCTTCGCCTGTGAAATTAACCATGGCATTACCATACAAGTCTTGAAACCCTGAAAAGACCGAATATCCGTAACCTCCGCAGACTCGACGCAGTTCCTCGATACCATCCACCGCGAATGTTGTACACACGGCTTTCAAGCATGACCCCACGATGTGGACTTCCTTTTCCATAGCCAACGCAATAATGTCGCCGTGCAATTCTACTCGGGCTTCCATCTCACGGTGCATCGTCATCATTGTGACACCTGTAGCTTTCAGAGCATACGACAATCCTACCCATGGGAGTGTCCTCATTTGGACTTGCTGGTAGTCTAGTACCTGTTTCTCCCTCCCATTATTGTCTTTGAACTGCCTTCTCACCGCACAATACCTAACAGCAATCGAAGCAGCTTTCCCAAGAAAATCGCTTGAAATAGCAACAAAACGAGCTCGAACTAATAGCATTGTTGCATAAGAACGTTTACTCCCTAATTTAGTAGGAGGGATCCAATCGCCTTGTGGGTTCACATGACCATAGCGAGCAAGCAAGGCAACAAGTGGGATTTTTACATGCTCGAAACGACACCATCCTTCCTCGCATCCAATAAGACCCATAGTCGGTCCTATATCTCCACTTTCAATTCCATCCAGATTTTTATGGGTTTTCAGGTCTCTCAATTGCACAAAAAAGGCTTCACCCCGAAATCTCGGAATTTTGAATTTTCTGGGAGTAGCAATCTAGCATGAATGATTCCATGTGTTGCAGTTCTTCCTAAAGCTGCTGGCCACCATTTAGTGCTTCCTACAGTTGGCGAATGAAGATCAAATGTTTGACTCACGGGGTCGTAGCGAGCTTCAGTTTCCAACCCTTTCACATCACTCCCATGAGCCATCTCAGTTTGTCCATAGCATCCAAAGATTGCCATAGCTTCAGCTGCAGGTAACCAACTATCCCTCTGTTCAGAGCTAGTTTGATTCTTCAACGTCGGAATGAACATCATGTGCTGAATGGCAAGCGTGTGTGTATCAGGACCAAGTGCAAGCGTTTGAAACACTACATACTCCCGCGAGTTTCGAATGCTATAAGGAGGTTTTCTAAGAGAGCCATTGGCCATCTTTTGACGCACCATTGAAAACCGCTCACTCGCTTTCACATATCGTTCATGCTTGCTCAGACGATAAATCTCATGAAATGGACCAATTTTGTTGAAGTCTGGGTCCATTTCAAGAGCCGCTGATATCCGTATTTTTGCTTGTACAAGCTCATGGCTTCCTAGCCACCATGACGAAACTTCATTCTTATCGAACGAGGAGGAATTCCTTTCAGTCTCCATTCCTGTTTTGATTTCAATTCATCTCATATCCAGCTCAGTCCGACCATGGTCTACCATTCGACGACCCTTCGTGCGTCTTTCAATCATTCATTTTTTCGTGACTCTTTACAAGATGGGAGAACAACAGATTATTGAATTGACGCAAAGACTGCTAGACTGTGTTGGGGTATGGGACTGGGCAACGTATGAAGAGCTATGTGACGAAAGACTCAAGTGCTTTGAACCTGAAGCTCCAGGACAGTTGGTTGAAGGTCTGGCTTTCCACAGTAAGTAGGTTTCCTATTCATCTTTTCTTGTGTTCATTTTTTTAAGAGTATTATTTTGATACTTTTGGTGCTACCAAGGGTAACAAGCGACAACATGTCTCTCACCCTGTTGTCACCTTCTATGGAGAGGATGTAGCGGTTATTGCTTATGTTCGATTGCAGCAGAATGGAGGAGACACCCAGCAATCTATGGAAACTCGTGTTTGGCATAAAAAGGTTTCGTGGAAATGTGTTCATTTTCATCGATCTTCGTATTAACTTGTTTCATTGCGAGACAAGTTTGAAATAGAGCTGATGAAGTCGACTTATTTTCTACTAAAATATATATTCTAAGAATAGTTAACTAAAATACTGGCATGAAACCAAGTGTATGTCATGGGCTTCTTCGGGTCGAACGCAACAATGTGATTTCCATCTAACACATTGATATTATCGTTAGAGGTTTCTCGGAATGGTAGAACTGTTGGATTCTGATTCAAAGATTTTCCCTTGTACATATAATAAATGGATCCATCACAAGATAGTCGGATTTTTAGCTGTAAAAAAACTATAATTTCGCTATGCAGAGAAGGTGGCATCATCTAAAACTCGACGAGCAAAATCTGCAACATCTTCTTCTGTGTTTCTTGCGATCCACTCTCTACTAGCAGCGAAGTCAATTTACTTCTGATAATCTACCAATAACGATACGGTCAACCCTTCAAAACACACCTTGCTATCAATCAATCCCCTCGTGCCAACCAGCTTTCGTTCTAAACTATTTTACTGTAAAGAATCGGTGGATTATTCTCGGCCTGACATACAATCATACAATAAATGATTCCAATTCAAAATCCTCACTTGCATACATATGGAATCTACACTTCCAGATTGGTATTTGTTATTTCTTCTCAACACATCGATCAAACATTTTCGACAAAACCGCCGTTTCGGGCCTCCACGCGAAAAATGTTATGGATCTGTCGCTGCACGCAATTACTTCATTTCTCGGAGCCGCTTCAAGTGTCTACCAGTTTGATGGTTTATAATAAGGGGCTTTATCCTATATAAATCTACAGGAGAAGGAAGCGAAGGGAAGATAAGGAAATTGGTATACGTTGGATATGGCGGACAGTGTGATTATTCAATATGACGAAGGATGGAAGGAGATCAAAGAAACGATAACTAAGCTGCAGTCAATGCTTGATAGTGATGACATCAAGGGGTTCACTAAGGCCGAGTATGTGAAGGTATACACCGTCTGCTATAATATGTGCACTCAACGAAGCCCAAATAATTGGTCTGAGAAGTTGTATCAGGCGCATGGTGAGACGATTGCCCAGTATCTAGATGATAAAGTCCTTCCTGCTCTGTTGGAGAAGCACGATGAATACGTTTTGGTGGAGATGGTGAAGCGGTGGAAACAGCACGAGATCATGGATAAATGGATGAGAAAATTCTTTATGTATCTCGATAGGTATTATGTCAAGCACCATAGTCATCCTCTTTTGAAAGAATCAAGTTTGGAGAAGTTCAGAACGAAAGTATTCCTCCCTGTTTGTCACAATTTTGTGGCTGCCGTTTTATCGATTATTAACAAGGAACGCGAGGGGGAAGTTGTTGATCGTCACTTATTAAAGGATTCTGTTGCAGTATTTGAATCCATGAAAGAGAAATCGGAAATATATCGGGAGATGCTTGAAACGCCTTTGCTCGCTAGCTCTCGTGCGTTTTACGCAGCGAAAGCTCAGGATTGGATCAACCAAGAAACTCTTCAATCTTACTTGATCAAATCTGAAGCCGCCTTGAATGCTGAACGCGAACGTGTGGACAATTACCTCGTGGCTTGGACGAAACCCAAAGTGGTCGAGGTGGTGCAGGCAGAACTGTTGATGAAGTATGAGACAACCTTACTAGAAAAGGAAGGAACCGGGTGTCGTTGTTTGCTTCAAGACAAGAAGAGTGCTGACCTATCTCGGCTATTCCGACTCTATCAAGATATACCTGACGGCTTGAAACCTGTAGCGAATATTGTGAGAGAACATATCATCAAAATGGGAGAAGATATCGTCGGCAAACGTGAAACGGTTTTGGATCGTTTCCAGGAAACGAAAAATCCAAAAGACAAAGTGGACCCAATGGATCCTTCTTTTGTTCAGTCACTTCTCGATCTCCACGCAGAATTTCAGTCACTAGTGAACACCGAGTTTCAAGGACACAGCTTGTTTCAAAAGGCTCTTAAAGAAGCATTTGAAGTTTTTATTAACCATGATGTTGGAAAAGTGAGCAATGCCGAACTTTTGAGCACATTCTGTGACAGAATTCTCAAGACAGGTGGTGCTAAATTGAGTGATTCAGAAATGGAGAGCAACTTGGAAAGCACTGTGCAGCTGTTCAGCTACCTCAGCGAAAAGGATTTGTTCAGTGAAATATATCGAAATCATTTGTCGAAACGTCTTCTGGGAAACAGGTCCGCTAGTGACGACGCCGAGAGGTCGATGATTGCGAAATTGAAATTGAGATGCGGTGCTCAATTCACTGTCAAGATGGAAGGAATGGTAAAAGACTTGTTAACTGGAGATGACCTGAAGCGTGCATTCAAGGAGCAGTTCAAGGGATCTGGTGGTGTGCAAGCCGAGGGTGCCCTTATTGCAGATATTGACTTCTCCGTTGAAGTTTTGACTACTGGTCATTGGCCCACCTACAAAATGGTTGACGTGGCTCTACCCGAAACGATGACTGAATGTATGCAAGTGTACCAAAAATTTTTTGATGGTCTAACCCAACATCGATGTTTGAAGTGGGTGCACTCGTTGGGTAACGCCACAATAAAGGCGACCTACAAGCGACCATATGATCTACAGGTGACTACGTTGCAAGCAGTTGCGTTACTGACCTTCAATGACATAACCGAATGGCTCTCATTCGAAGAAATTGTGGAAAGACTTCACACTGATGAGGAGGTCTGTAAGCGGATACTCCATTCACTGTCATGTGCAAAGTATAAAGTCCTGACCAAAGATCCTGTCAGTAAAGGTATTAGCCGTACCGACAGATTCAAAGTGAACGAAAGTTTTCAATCCCCAACTAGAAAGTTCAGAATTCCCATGGCGTCTCTTGATGAATCTCATAATCCAAAACGGGTCGAGGAGGATCGTTCTATTGCAATCGAAGCTGCTATTGTTCGAATTATGAAAACTAGAAAGCATATGGCGCATCAGCAGTTGATTTCAGAAGTGTTGTCTCAATTGCACTTTTTTAAACCTGAACCAAGAGTTGTGAAGAAGAGGATTGAGCATCTCATTGATCGAGAATATCTCGAACGGGACACGGAGCGCAGCAACTTTTACAAATATTTGGCCTAATAATTTAATGATTCTCTCTATTTTATAAACATGGTCGGAACAAATAAAAAATAACTAGTACTACAATGCAAAAGATGTCAATGCCTCTTGATAGGTTTCTCCAATTTCTTCAATTCTCGATTTCAAATACTTTTCCATCGACTCTAAGGTTTGGCCAACCTCTTCCTTGTAGGAAACAAATTCCTCAACGCGATTGTGGATGTCTTCATCAGTCTCCTGTAAATACTGAGCATGGCTAGAAACGCAATTCTCAAATTCCAATTCAAGTCTAATCAGTCGCTGCTCGCTCTCAAATACCGGGAGTTTTAAACTTGTAATTTGCGTTTGTAAGCGATGGATTTCTTCCTCTATCAACTCTGTTTCTGTTGCTCTGTTAGATAGTTCAGCTTCCAGGCGCCGTTTATCTTCTTGGTATTTGCTCTCCACTTGAGTAAGTTTCTGCTCTAAAAAGAAAATTTCACTCTCAATGGCATCCTTCTCCTCACCGTTTTCATCAGCTTTCAGTTTTATCTCAATATTTTCAGTTTGGATTTGTTGAGTTTTTTGGACAGCCACCTCGTTTAGGCTTTCAAGAGCTTCCTTGATAGTGTCTACATCCGCCATTTGCGTTGCTCCAGTATTGGAACAACCAAGAATGGCCCCATTGAATACATCCAGTTTCAGATTAAAAGCGATCCCATCTTTATCGGATTGGGTCAGACGAAGTTGCTTCGCAGTATGATTATAACCGGTAATAACTTGCTCGATTTCTTGTACCAGTTTTGAGACCTGCATATCGGTTTCCCAAATAGATTTTTGAATTTCATCTTTATGCTCCAGCAGTCGATTATGGGATTCTTCCAATTGTCGCCGTTCTTGATTCATTCTATCTGCTTCAACTGGATTTACTTCTTGGTTGTCGAGTATTTTTTGAATTTTGTCTTTTTTCATTTCAGCCTCTTCAAGATCCTCTTCGCGAGCACGATATTCCAAATCCTTTTCTTTGAGTTTAGCCTCCAAAACTTCTTTGTTTCGCTCACATTGTTTGATGAACTGTTCCCACTTAACTTTGTCGCTTTGAAAATCTCGCTTGCGAAGCTCCAATTCAGGAATGCGACTCTCTACTCCAGCTTCGCCTTCTAACTGCGATTTTAAATCTTTCATGATCCCTTCCGATTGAAGAAACTGTTCCTCCACTATTTTATGTCGACCTTCAAATGAAGCCATGAATTCTTCATGTAACACATTTGATCTCTCATCATCGCCACACAAAAAATATTTGTATGCCTGTCGAAAGTACGAGAAAAATGGCCATTTAGCTAAATCATACTCTTCAGCAGATTCCATTTCGCTATGACAAAGTCCTGTAACTTCACCAAAGTCAAGGATCTCCACTAGCCATGACAGAGAGGCTAAAAGAGCAGGCCACGTGTGAGGGCTGCCAACTGCCGCCAACGCAGTCTTGCTGATATTGAAAGGATATCGTAAAGCTTTGAAACATTGAATGACATCATCTGCGAATTTTCCAGATGATTCCCAGTTAGGGTCTACTTGTCTAAACAAGAACATGAGAATGTTTTCGAAATCTTTGCCAGTAGGTCGATGCAGGATCTTGGGAGATATTGCCTGGTCGTAGTTATGCTCGGAAAGGTACCTGATGACGGTCTCGATGTTGTTCCGAACAAATTGTTTGTCAGCAAGAGGTCTGGGATCATTCTTTAAATTCCCAGGAGCCATTGATTTCCTCCTGGATGTAGTCGATGCGATTGACTGTCTTCGGCCGATAGAAGGTAACATCGACAATCGGGCACTCTTTCCGCCAAGGGACTTCCGGTTCACTACAGTCCCAGGTCCAAGTGACATTCTACTCTTCTTGGAAGTCTCACCAGGAGATCGGACTGAGTTCATTCGAGAACTTGTCATTGGCGCCAACGCCGGTCGCTGAGGTTGTTGCATCTTTTGCAGTTATGTTGAACAAATTTCAAATTTGGTCGTTAGGTGACCCCATTCGCGGTACGGTCCCCATGCACATAGTATTTCTATTAGTCTTTTTGCTAAAGCCGATCTTCGTGCTTTTATTGTTGAAACACAATGTTGGCTAGACGGACGACTATTCATGCTTCAAAGCACGTACGAGTGTTCTCCAGTATTTACTTGCACGAAACAAAGATTCCAACTTATCATTTTCAAGATTCGTTGCCAAAGCTTGGCATTCCAAAGCTAGAAGACACTTTAAAGAAATACGAATATTCTGCCTCGCCTCTTGTTTCTGCTGAAGAGCTACAAGTTACGAAGAAAGCAATTGCATCTTTTCTTAATGGAGAAGGTCCTAAATTGCAGGAAGAACTGATTGCGTTGGATAAACAAAGATATTCAAGTTTTTATAACGCCATGTGGTTCGACATGTATTTGGAAAGTCGTGCTCCACTTCCGTTGAACTTCAACCCCCAATTGACATTCAAAATGGATGAAAACGAAAGCAAGAATGAGCAAGCGGTTAGAGCAACGAATCTTGTTAGTAGCTCGCTTCGGTTTTATCGTACTCTTTTAGATGAGAAATTGATCCCTGACATTTTCCACACAGAGCCGAAGAAAAGTGAGACTCCGCTTTATGAAAATCTTTGCAGATTTTCTCCACGGAAATTTGCTTTTTACACTTCCTATTTTTTTGGGGCGTATCCTTTAGATATGAGTCAATATCAAGGACTGTTTTCATCCACTAGAATTCCACACCCAGGAAAGGACGAGTTACGCAAAGCCACTCCACAACAGTCAAAGCATATCGTTGTTCAACGTGATACTTCGTTCTACACGGTGCAGGTTCTTAACGATGATTTGTCTCCCATTCCTGCAGACGCGATCGAACGAGCATTCAGGTCCATTTTGCAAGATTCAGAATCTTCAAAAAGCGAGCCAGTTGGGCTTCTTTCTGGTATGGAACGTGATGCATGGGCGCGTACCCGTGATCAAATGGAACAATCCCCGTTGAATAAAGCGTCCCTGGAAGCCATTGACACCGCCCTATTCGCAGTATGTTTGGAGGGCGATTCACCAGTTACGTACCAAGATATCTCATCATCTATGCTTCATGGAAATGGCCGTAACAGATGGTTTGACAAGAGCTTTCAGTTAATTGTTGCAGGTAACGGCACGTCTGCTGTGAACTTTGAGCACGCCTGGGGGGATGGTGTCGCAGTTCTGAGATACTTTAACGAGGTTTACAAGGACTCTAAAGCTGTAGCTCCTCGGGATAAGGTCACTGACCGTATTCCAGCTATTTCTTCCTCTCCTTCTTCTGCTGGAGTACCCGTGCGTTTAGGCTTTGAACTTGATTCCAATATCCGAAGCACCATCGAAAAGGCTGGTAACGATTTTGACTCTGTTGTTAGCTCCCTCGAGCTTGCAACAATGGAAACCGATATTGTTGGGAAAGAGTTACTTAAAAAAAAAAAAATCGGAGCTGATGGTTTTATGCAGATGGCTTTCCAATTAGCGCATCAACGAATGAAAGGGTACACTCCTTCAACATACGAATCTGCGAGTACCGCAGCTTTCAAGCATGGCAGAACGGAAACAATAAGGTCTGCCACTCCCGAAGCAAAACAATTTGCATTAGCGTTTTGTGATTCTAGTGTGTCTAAGGAAGATCGTGCTGCATTACTTTTGAAGGCAATAAAAAATCATGGAAGCCTGACGAAGGATGGTCTGATGGGCAAAGGGATGGACCGACATTTGTTTGCGTTAAAAAATCTTGCTCAAAAGAATGCTAGGGCGCTTCCAGAACTTTACACTGATAAATCCTACCAGGTGCTAAGTAAGATCATTCTTTCCACTAGCACTCTCAGCAGTGATGCTCTTTATGCAGGTGGATTTGGTCCGGTTAATGATGAGTGTTTTGCATTAGCTTACGGAATTGAAGATAATGCTGCTCGGACTGCCATTGCGACTTATAAACTTGGTTCCGATGAGTTTGCTCATCATCTTGAAAAGTCACTCAAAGACATGCGTGATGCTGTGTGCAAGTAATTTAAAGTTTAAAAAACCAAAATATTGTTTTGAATGCTCGTGAATTTTTTTTAAAGATCGGACCGATTTAGGATACACGGTGTCTTGTATAGTTGCTGAGTGATCAAGAAGTGTGTCCTATAATACCAAACAAGGAACTTTTCTAAAACATAAAGTTATCGTCGAGCAGGATGTCCATGCAACTCGTGCCCAAGGGTATAAAGCCGTTGAATCTTCAGAACACCACAAAGGCGTTGGGTGACATGAAGTTTCGAGATAAGGTAATGCGTTTTGTTCAGTATCTTGGCAAATTTGCTGCACACTCGCTCCTTGAAACGGACCCGAAAAACGATTTGGGGAATCGAATCAAGTTATTGTCCAGTGGAATAGGTCTCCATAGAAAGGCTTTTAAAGTGGGAGATTTCCTGACTCAGTACCATAAGTTTCTTGATGTTCTTGAAAATGCCAAAGATGATACCAAGAAAACCTTGAACTTGCTTTTGAACGCGGTTATGGGTGTTTTTTCGGTGTTCGATAACTTGGTTTGGTTGACCACGCTCAAGGTGTTGAAACTCGATAAAGATTCATTAAAGATGAAAGCTTATCGATTTCGGTTGTTGGCATGTGTACTCCAGAGTATTATTGGTGTCATGGATATTCAAGCAGCTGAAAAGAAGGCCCAGAAGGAGCCGATTGGATCGGATGCGAGAGTAAAGGCGGAAGAAGCATACGGGGCAAAGTCAGTCGGCATGGTGAAGAATGTTCTCGACTTCGTTACTTACTCCAATAGTTCCGAATTGTTCTTGAATGCTTTTGGTGTTAAACTTCAAGATAATGTGATTGGAATTGTCGGTGCAATGTCGTCTGCCAGCGCGTTGTATTCCATTTGGATTTCAAAATAATTATTCTTATTATAAAATATATTTAGAGTTTCCACAATCGGACTTTGAACCCGAATAGGTCGGATGACGCGGTTCCAATGGCAGAGAGGATGGTTATGCGGAATAAATTATACACTACCGGGTTTAACAACAACGCCTGCACCTTGTCTTTGCCTCCACCTCCGTCTACCTCTTTTATCAACTTGATAGCAATTTTGATCATATTATTGCATGCCATCAGCTCCTCGCGATTACTAGGATTCGAGAAGATTCGAATGTACATATTGAGCTGCTCGGTGTAGAGAATCTTGTTGGTTTTAAACTTTTTGTTTGTTTTTCCAGCAAGGTCCATAAGTCGGAAAAGGAACACGCTCATGAATACTGCCCAAAACATAATTACCCAGTCTTGAACGTTAGAGGGATCCCACAGATTCGTGAACAACCGTATACAACTGTACCCCAAAACCGACATGGTTACCATCTGCAGAACAGTAGCGGCTCCATCACCAAATCTCACTCGCGAATTAGACTCGCTGCTTGTGTCATGCCTCAACTCCAGCCAACCACGTATGTGTTTAACCTTGTTCAACCGGAAGTGAGGCAAACCAATTTTCTTGGCCCTTTTGTACGAGGTTAGTTTGCTGAAGTACTTGACATAAGAAAGTCTCCTACGAAATGCATCTTCTGCACAAGCAGCATGATGAAACAATATACCCGCTAATAACATAGTTGAAAGCATGGAAACGACTGTAAGACTCATTTTCAATAGGACCAAAGGGTCATCAAAATTTACCCTCATGACACCAGTAGCACAATTCCAATCAGAGGGTTCGCATAGATCACACGTGTCCATAGCACAAAGTCTATTATATTCAACGAAATTGAGCATCCAGCTAGCATCACTCATGAGAATAGAACCGCACAAGATTGGCTTGAAAATATGTACGAATCGGAAGAGCAGAGGAATGCAAGCCAATACGACTGCAAAACTCTGTGCAAGAAGGGTGTAGGATCCATCATTATTCGCTGCTTCTACTTTAGAATTAATCTTTTTTCGAATATCAGATACTTGCATAACCTCCTTTTGAAGAACAGATCCGGTCCACATCACTGCGCGAATTGCGACCGAATTTGAGTTTTCAACTGGCAATCTGTGGATCTTTGAGGAGCTCAACCTTCCGGGTGTACTCTTGGGACGACGCCGATGGTCTGCTTCACTTTCATATACTTCAGACTCCTCTCCTGTTTCATCATCGAAGTCATTGTCATCATCATCGGACGAGTCTTCTTCGTGAAAGGCAGATACTAAGGTGCTGTTGGAATCAAACCTTTGAATTTGCTTGATAGATGGGCTGCTCGTATTGACAGTAACGGAGCTAACAGCACGACAATGACCTGCTACCCAAGCGACCAGAAAGAGAAGTAAAATTGGAAACCGGGTTTCAAAGTACGTTATATCATCCTCCTGCAATTTCGGATATGCTAATAGCATATAATAGCAAATAAACTGAAAAATATAAAGCAATAAAGATGGGATCAATAAACTCACTGGCAACTTATAGAACCATGTCTTTATATACAAAGGCATCAGTATTACGTTTAGAAACATGAGAAGGCCCTTCGCTTGACTAGGTCTATCCAAATTAGTAGTTTTCGCTCGCTTCATCGATTTCTTGAAGTTATCAAAGTCAATCATTTCATGGATCGAGTTCGTGCGTTCTGATTTGAATGGGGCAGCGGAGAGTGACCTGTTTAATAATCTTGGTTTCTCGAGAGAAAGATCAGCATCGGAGTCATCATCGTCTTCGGTATCCAATCCATCAAGTAAATGAATCTTCTTGGTAAGTTTTTCTGTGTGGTACTTGGGCGACAAACTGGAGTCACTAAGTTGATGCGACTCCAACAAATTGAGTTCCTCTAATGAGCTCATGAAACAACGTTTCCTAGATTCACAAATTGGGGGGTCGTACCTTAGCTTTTTCAAATCTAATATTTTCTGAAAAGGTAATTGCATACACGGCATGAAAGTCCGGAAGAAGATGGTTTGCTGATTCATTAGTATTTAACACGAACTTTATTTCGATTTTATCATACAACAGTTATTCTTAATCAATTCATTTCAAACCTCGTTTGAAGTGGTACTCCCAACCATTTCATATTCATTCCCAGCATACTTACCGGTAAATCAGGAAGGAATCTTCTTTGAGGAATTCATCCTTGGGTCCAAAGGCTGGGGATGAATTCCGGTTGCCAACTCATTGCGTTGCCTACCTCGGCAAAAGAATAAACTCGTTTAATTTCTAATTAATGTGTCAAAGCTCAACCAAATTCGCATCGTTTTCAGTAATTGAAGACATTATGCCTCACATTTTAAAAAATTTAAATGAAAATTTACTTCCCGAGCTTTACGCGTAAGCGTTCAGCACTGTCAAGCATCAGAGTCATTTTACCAACAAGTTCTTTCGGAATCGGTCTTTTTCTTTCTTTCAGGCAGGTATGAATACTCATGTAGTATTCAAGCCCTCGTTTATATTCTTTGAATGCAGATTCAAGATCGTTCTTAGACTCGGAAAATCGTGCTTTCAACTTCAACTCGTCCCCAAACGGGGTTGGATCAAACCCAACTCTCACCATGGATGATAGAATCGATACGCGTTTCTTGTAGGCAATAACCCCCATACCCTCAATTGCTGTCATTCGGTCGAGATATCCAAGCATACGTTCCACAATTTTAGCGTGTTGAGGTTGTTTCACGTTTTTGTTCAAGACATCGGCGAACAATTCGAGAGCCTGCGTATAGGATGTATATGCTTCGCTGAATTGACCGTTATTATCAGCCTGGATCGCCTCTTTAACTGCATTTATCGCAGAATCCATAGCAGCATTCCCAGCTACTTCTTTGTCTGCTTTTTGGTGGGAGAAATTCCTTAGTGTCTGGCGATCAGCTTCCTCTTTTTGGCGTATGACGCTACGTGCTCGCTCTTCCTCTTGACGCTGTGCATACAATTGGGCAGCA
>Ga0105054_10008191_pt1 | contig 13904 bp, 12 predicted proteins | sample BON02_FD_78091 | JGI IMG/M metagenome (GOLD analysis project Ga0105054, IMG submission 78091) | Freshwater microbial communities from Lake Bonney liftoff mats and glacier meltwater in Antarctica - BON-02 (megahit assembly) | ecosystem: Environmental > Aquatic > Freshwater > Ice > Glacier...
CATCACAGACTGCTCGAACTTTACTTCCAGCTACACAGACACCTGGACTGACCTGAGCTGCACGGCCACCATCAACGGCCAGGGCAACATCAGCGCTTATGTGCTGCGCAAATGGACCGCTACGGATACATGGGGTAATTCTACCACCTGCAACCAGTACCTCTACTTCGACCGCAAGCATGTTTCTGATGTATTCTTCCCCGATGATTTCACGATCCAATGCAACAGCAACATTAATACCGACCCATCGGTGACGGGTGCGCCTTATTTGAAGGCTTTTGGTTTGAACTGGTCGCTGTACCCGACGGGTGGTTTCTGCGAAATGCAGGCTGCCTACACGGATCAGATACTTCCAGTTTGTGACGGTACTTATAAAATTCTTCGTACCTGGACAGTGCTCGACTGGTGCTTACCAACCTCAACTGTTGCACCTTTCAACCCGATGTACTACATCCAGTTGATCAAGGTGACGGACGAGACCGGCCCGGTGCTCACCTGCCCAGCCAACACGACCGTGTCCATCGACCCGTTCCAGTGCTGTGCCACGGTGGACATGCCCGACCAGATCATCTCTGATGCCTGCTCGCGTATCAACAACATCGGCGGCATGGTGGTCACATTTGAACAATACACAGGCCAACAGACGGGTATGCACACCTTCGGCGGCACGCTGACGGACTTCCCGGGCAACAACTGGTGGGACCGCGACACGATGGCGCGCTGGGGCTGGACGCCCTGCCTGCCCGTGGGCACGCACACGGTGACCTATTTTGCGCAGGACGACTGCAGCAACTCTTCTTCCTGCACGTTCCGCCTTACAGTGGCCGACCATGTGCCGCCGGTCGCGGCTTGTGACAATGTGACCGTTGTGGGCATCGGCGTGGACGACCCGCAGGACTGCTACACACCTGTCGACGGCTGCGACGGCGCGGGCGTGACCTACGTGAAGGCGACGACCTTTGACGACGGCTCTTTCGACGACTGCCATCAGGTAAAAATGACGATCCGCCGCATGGCGCCATATTCTGCCTGCATCACGGGCCTGAGCCAGTCCCCCTGCTACCCGAACGGTGACAGCGAGTACGGCCGTGCCACGGCAGAGTCAGACTCTATCAAATTCTACTGCTGCGAGGTGGGCACGATCCAAACGGTGATCCTGCGCGTGTACCAGGTAGACGTGAACGGCAACCTGATGAACGGCCTGGACGGCAGCCCGCTGTACAACGAGTGCATGATCGAGGTGACGGTACAGGACAAGGTCAAGCCGATCTGCCAGTCCCCCGCTCACGTGACGGTGAGCTGCGAGCAGTTCGACCCGAGCCTGTGGTCATACGGCAAAGCTGCGATCTTCGACAACTGCTGCTTGGACCTGGCGAAAGAATACCAGGGCCAGTGCGGTTTGACGCACACGGTGAACTACTCGAACTTCGACACTTTGTGCAGCAAGGGCACGATCGTGCGGACCTTCCGCGCCTTCGACTGCCACGGCAACAGCAGCCAGTGCACGCAGCGTATCGTGGTGAACTACGAGCAGGACTACTTCGTGAAGTTCCCCAACGACGTGATCGTGACCGTTTGTGACGGCACGGGCGTGTACGGAGAGCCTACGTTCTTCGGCAAGGACTGTGAGCTGCTGGGCATTTCCTATGAAGACGAAATCTTCACGGTGGTCCCCGATGCATGCTTCAAGATAGAGCGGAACTGGAAGATCATCAACTGGTGCACGTACAACCCGAACGCGGGCTGCGTGATCGTCCCGAACCCGACCCCGAACGCGATCGCGAACCACTCGTCGAACCTGCCAGGGCCAGTAGTGTCCCCGATCCAGACCACGGGCGACCCCTGGAAGTCGACGATCGTGAAGATCAATTCCACGGACGCGACAGCGACGAACTACTCGATCTACTACAACGCGAACGCGAACTGCTACACGTACAAGCAGATCATCAAAATTATAGACAACCAGGCGCCGACCTCGGAATGCCCAGCATCCCCGGTGACCATCTGCGACCTGACACCAAACGACCCGCTGTTGTGGAACGCCTCGTACTGGTGGGACAACGGCAACCAGAGCCACGACCTCTGCGAAGCGCCGTCTGATATTTGCCTGACAGCGACGGACGCCTGCTCTGGTGCCAACATCAACATCGAGTACCAGTTGTTCTTGGATTTGGACGGCGACGGCATCATGGAGACGGTGGTGAACAGCACGCAGCTGGGCAACCAGCCCGGCGGCCTGGGCTGGAACAACATCATGTTCGGCAACTTCACGGGCGTCGGCGCACCGCGCCAGTTTGACGGCCGGCCTGTTCCGCAGAACCAGAAATGGGGCTTCGCGATCCAGGAGACAGTGACGGGCAACAAGAAGACTGCCTGCGTGAAGTTCAACACCTTCCAGGCGCAGAACAGCTTCGTGACGCCACAACTGCCGCACGGCACGCACAAGATCAAGTGGTTCGTGCAGGACGGTTGCGGCAACGAGAGCGTTTGCGAGTATGTCATCATCGTGAAAGACTGCAAGGCGCCGACGGTGGTGTGCCTGAACGGCCTGAGCGTGAACATCATGCCCACGGGCATGATCCAGCTGTGGGCGACGGACTTCCTGCAATACGCAGAGGACAACTGCACACAGACGCCATACCTGAAATACGGCATCCGCAAGTGCAACGACCCTGCAACGGGCTTCCCGGTCGACGCGCAGGGCAACCCGATCACGAACGTGACGTTCGACTGCAACGAGCTGGGCGACCAGTGCGTGCAGCTGTGGGCGATAGACTTGGCGGGCAACGCTGACTTCTGCGCGACCTATGTGATCGTGCAGAACAACAACGGCAACTGTGTTCCGGGTGACCATATCACCGTCTCCGGAGCCTTGAAAACGGAAACTTCAGAAGGTGTGGAAGAGGGCAGCGTGAACATCGCAGGTGCTGTGAACACCGCGCCACCGTTCTCCTTCTTCGATATTACAAACAACCTGGGCCTTTACAACATGGGTAATTCCGTTCCAATTGGAGCAGATTTCACCATCAGCCCATTGAAGGACGACAACCCGCTCAACGGTGTCACCACCTACGACCTGGTGTTGATCTCCAAGCATATCCTGGGTATAGAGCCACTCAGCAGCCCATACAAGATGATCGCTGCGGACGCGAACAAGTCCAACTCGATCACGACGTTCGACATCGTGGAATTGCGCAAACTTATCCTGGGCATTTACCAGGAGCTTCCGGGCAACACGTCCTGGCGCTTTGTGGACAAAGCATACAGCTTCCCGAATCCGGCAAACCCGTTCCAAACGGTGTTCCCAGAAAACATCTCGGCAGCACAAGCGATGACACACAAATTGGGTGAAGACTTCGTGGGCATGAAGGTGGGCGACGTGAACAACACCGCAGTGGCCAACAGCCTGATGGTATCTGATGATCGTACAGCGGGCACCTTGTTGTTCGATGTAAACGACCGCGATGTGAAGGCTGGCGAGGTGTTTGAAGTGTCGTTCAAAGCAGCTGACAAAACGCAGGGCTTCCAGATGACCTTAAACCTGAATGGTTTGGAGGTGTCGGAACTCATGAACAGCGACAATGTAAATGCCAGTAACTTCGGGGTACATACAGACGCGTTGACGGTATCAATTGACAAAGCGGACGCGTTCACGGTTACGTTCCGTGCGACAAAGGCAGGCAAGTTGAGCGAGATGTTGGGTGTATCCAGCCGCATCACGAAATCTGAAGCGTACAGCCTAACGGATGGCCGCTTAGATGTAGCATTGCGTTTCGACGGCAAAACCATCGCAGGCATCGGCTTCGAGCTGTACCAGAACCAGCCAAATCCATTCATCAGCAAGACGTTTGTAGGCTTTAACCTCCCAGAGGCTGCTGCTGCAACGTTGACGGTTTATGATGAGACAGGTCGTTTGGTGTTCACCCAGAAAGGCGACTTCGCGAAAGGCTACAATGCTATTTCATTGGATCGCGCGCTGTTGAACACGACAGGTGTGTTGTACTACACATTGGAAACTGCGACAGACGCAGCGACTAGGAAGATGATACAGGCCAAGTAACGCCAACGTTTGGTTGGCATGACAACCTCGCCAACTAAAAATTGGCGGCACAGAAAGGGGCATAACGCGCAGGCGTTGTGCCCCTTTTCTAGGCAAAGAATCCTAGGGTTTTTACGCAAAAAACTGAATTTAACCTTGAAAAATTCAATATTTGCAGCAGAAATAAAACAATTGATAAAGCACCAATAATGGAAGAAGCAGAACTCTCTATCCCCCCAACCGCAGAAGAGAACAAACAAAATCACGCCTGGTGGAATAGCCTGACGGATCCGTGGAAACAGGCTTTTAATGAGGTCACGCTTCGCCGTTCCTCGACGGAGATTCTGGACGATCAGACTTTGCACAATATGTACAGGACAAGTGTGGTGCGGTTCGTCGGCCCCATGGCTTCATATCCGAATATGTCGTTTGAACTGGAAGATTTTTCTGGGATCACCGACCTTAAAAACCTGAAGATTTTGGTGGTTACCCACCATAACATTACGAGCCTGTAGGAAATCAGCCACATGGATTATTTGACGTCGCTTTTTGTCTTCAACAACAAAATTGAGTCATTAGAAGGTATTGAAGGGTTGAAAAACCTCACCGAGTTGTATGTCCAAGGCAATCAGATCAGCTCTTTAATGCCGTTGGAGCACGTGAGCCAATTGATTAACATTTGTTGCAACTACAACAAGATCAGCTCTTTGAAAGGAATTACGGTGCAACACCGCCCTAATTTGAAAATGTTTGCCTGCATCCCTAATGATGACCTCTGGGATTCAGAGATCATTCGTATGGAACGGGAAATTGGCATTCGTTGTGTAAAAGGATAAAAAATGACACAGCAAAATACTTACCTGCTGGTGCCTGGCCTGTTGATGTTGGGCGAGATAGAAGCCATACACAGGCTGCTTCAAGCGGCGCATTTTGAGGACGGTGCAGCAACGGCTACGGACGCTGCCAAGTCCGTCAAGAAAAACCTTCAGCTACCCAAAGCCGGCTCGCCCGCGAAGCAACAAATAGATTCGATTATCATGCAGGCGCTTGCCCAAAGCCCTTTGATTCAGGCCGCGCTGATACCAACCCGCATTTTACCGCCCATTATCAGCAAGTATGAGCCGGGCATGCATTACGGCAACCATGTCGATAGCCCGCTTATGGCCGACCCGCACATGGGCGCCATCCGGGTAGATATGGCCATGACGCTCTTTTTAGCAGAACCAGAAAGTTATGAAGGCGGTGAATTGTCGCTGTTCACACAAACAGGAGAAGTAAAGTACAAACTGCCCAAAGGTGATGCCATTCTTTACCCCGCCACACAAATTCATAGTGTATTGCCCGTTACCAAAGGCGTGCGCCTGGCAGCCGTCACCTGGCTACAGTGCGCTGTTCGGGATACACAACAACGCGAAATATTGTTTCAGTTAAAAAGTGCCCAGTCGATGATTGAAAAGAAAGGCGGCCATCCGGACGAGAACCTGGTGCTTTTGCAGGTTTACAGCAACTTGGTGCGGATGTGGGCGGAGATATGAGTGATGAGTGATGAGTTATGAGTTATGAGTTATGAGTTAGCACGGCGCTTTTACTTTTGTTTGGCTTGAGTATTTCAGCACCTTAACGATTTCCCGATTTAGGTGCTGAAAAACAATTTCGGGGCAAAACACAAACGCTGTGCAAACTCATCACTCATAACTCATAACTCATAACTCATAACTCATAACTCATAACTCATAACTCATCACTCATCACTCATAACTCATAACTCATTATGGAAGAGATAGACCTGGTTCTTGATTTTTTGAAAAAAATTGGGATCGACTCTGAGCGCAGGGCGATTACGGAAACGACCTTTTTGCCTGGTATCAAAATAGAAGCGGGCAGGCTGGTTGTTGACGTGGAGAAATTGGCCTACCCCGGCGATTTGTTGCACGAGGCGGGCCACATTGCCGTCACACCTGGTGAGGGCCGCCTGCACATGTTCGATGACGTAAAAAACGATTCGCTGGCCACATCGCTGGAAATCGTGGCCATCCTCTGGTCGTTCGCTGCGCTTCGATACCTGAACTTGCCGACCGCGTTTGTATTTCATGAAGGCGGGTACAAGGGTCAGTCGCAATGGTTTATAGAGCAGTTTGAATCTGGTAGTTACATAGGATTGCCCCTTCTGCAGTGGATGGGAATGACATTTGATGAAAAAAAAGCGGCGGAACAAAATGTCCCGCCGTTCCCTGTTATGTTGAAATGGCTGCGTGATTAGCGCAACTATTTTTTAGTTACGAGCAGGAAAAACCCCTTGCATACAAATCACAAAATTCATACAAAGCCCCGGTTGAACCAAACTGAATGGCGCAGCCGATCCTGTTGCCTGGGTTGTGATTGTGCCCGCAGCGAGCGCGCCATTGCCGGGAGGAGCAGCGTACAAATCCGGACCAACATTGCTGGGAACATTACCTACCGCCTGTTCAGAAGACGCACTGCTTGTACTTGCGCCGACAGTCGCGGCAACCGCGTGTGTGTGCGATGGCATGGTTGACATTGTCATCGTGGTATTTTCTGTTCCGAATACCGCTCCAAGCACGATTGAGGGCAACCCCGGCCCCTGACCCGTGCCGACAGCGACCCTTCCGCGCAAATCGGGGAGGGCAAAAGTTTGTGTACCGTTACCACCGTAGGTCGTGCCAATGAGGGAAAAAAGTGCCGTATTTTGGGCAATGGGTATTATTTGTCCTGCGCAAAAATTCCAAGATTTTGGCGCGAAATTGCCGGCAAACATCGTAATAGTAGCTATTGTACCTTCCATAGTAAAAAAGATTTTTTTGAAAAAAATGGGTTAATTTCTGCTTGGAAAAATACCATACTGACAAATGATGATATTTAAGGCAAGATAAGGCTGTTGGATATTTACCGGCTGTGAAGCTCCCGCAGGGGCTATCGTTGCAGTAACCCCGCCGAGGGAACCCTGAGCCTGTGCACCAGCTGCGAAATGGTTTGTACCGCCAGCGCCGTAAATCATTGTCGGTGGCTCATCTGTGTTCCCAGGGCTGGATGTGCTGGCTGCCGTGATCGTACCCGTATGCGTATGTGGTGGCAGGTTGTTACATGTCAGTGTGACTGTTTCACTACCTGTTACCTCACCGAGTGCTCGGTTTGGCAAGCCACTTCCTTGTCCTGTGCCTACTGCCGAGCGCCCCCTAAAATCCGGTAGCGCAAAGGTGGTTCTCCCATCGCCCCCGAAAGTAGTGCCAAGGAGCGAAAAAAGTGCCTGGTTTTGATTGATACCAACGAGTTGACCCATGCATAACGCCCAGTTTTTTGGCGCGAAATCACCGGCAAACATCGTAATTGTGGCCATTGTACCTTCCATAATGATAAAATTTTTTCGTCAAAGAGGTGAAGAAAGAGTGGGTTGAATTCTTAGTTGCGCGATGGAAAAATGCCGAAAAGGCAGATGACATAATTCAAACCCAACGACGGCATTCCCAGGTTAGTAGGTGCTGATCCTCCTGCTGGCTGAAGAGAAGCAGTTACCCCTCCCAAATGCTCATTGTTGTTGACCGGCGCATAAAAATTGGTGGCCGTGGTTGCTGGAGCGTTGCCATTGGGGGAGTTGGTTGTGGCACTTGCCGAACTGGCAGGAACAGTCGCCGAGGCGCCATGGGTATGCGAAGCCAACTGATTTGAATTTAAGGTAACCGAATAAGAGCCACCTTGCTGGCCTAAAACATAGTTGGATCCGCCCGGAGCTTGTCCAGTGCCGATGGGGATGCGCCCCCTCAAATCAGGCAGGCCAAACGTTTGTTGGCCGTCACCCCCGTACGTGGTTCCAAGTAACGCGTAAAGTGCTGAGTTTTCATCGATCGATTGTAATTGACCCTGGCAAAAGGCCCAGTTCTGAGGCGCAAAAGTGCCTGCGAAAATAGTAATTACCGCCATTGTTCCTTCCATAATTGTTTCATTTTAAGTTTAAAAATTTATGGTTTTACTTATTGGCTGCAATTATAATGCGTTTTTTGTAACTATCCAGCCGCCTTCACGATCACCTGCTTCCCTTACCCTGAGTTGTTCTGCTGTAAGCATTCGTCCACGTTAAAAGGGGAAAAGCAAGTCAGGGTGTTTCTGTATTGGTACATTCAGCGCACTTTACGTGGACGGATGCTTACAGCGGGACAACTCAAAGGAAGGGAAGCGAGCGATGGTGAGAGCGGCTGGATAGTTACCGTTTTTTTAATATACCGCAAAAAAGTAATTTTTTTATGGATACAATAACCTGTTATTGATAGGTACATCAGGACGCTCTTTTGCTGAGCGTCACGCACAGAGGCCGTCTCATAAGCCAGAAAAGCGATGGATGACAAGTAATCAATCCGGGCGAAATCTTGAGCAAAACACAAAGTTGACAACTTTGCGCCCTGCCCAAGCCAACGAATATTCGGCACGAATAAATCGATTTTTTGCCAAGCGTACTTATGAGACAGCCTCTCCCCATGCCCGGAGGCGAAATGGCCTTAGCCGATCGTAATGGTGAACGGTCACCTAGAATTTTGTGCTTCCGTTCGCATGGCCTCCAACACAGCGTACCACCTCAGGGCAGGCTCCAAAGAAACAGGCGGGTGCGGTGCATCCTCCTCCGGCGTGAAGTGCTCGCTTGGCCTTTTGGCACTAAACAAGCTGCGCTTTTCCATAGCGCGTTGTTCTTCTTCCGAAAAACGAATGCCCGTTGCCTGCTCTAGTTTTTGCAACATACCCATCGGCCCTTCGGCATAGTTCAGCAAAACGGTATTCGTATCCGTGCGGGCAATATCCGCAAAACTGCCTAAGATCAACTCCAGCAGTTTTGAAAAATAACCGTCCATATCATAAGCCTCAAAGGCTTCCATCGGAATTCCGGTTACAGCGGGTTCCAGGGTATCGCGCAGGGATTGAATACCCCGAATTTTCTGCTGGGAGCGCAGTACTTCGCTGGGATTTCGATACAGCAATAGAATAGGGGTAGTCGGGAATAATCGCCGGATGGCCGTATAAAAAAATACATGCCAGCAGTCTGTTTTGACGAATAAATGCTGTTCCCTACCCGTTCTTTTTCGCCCCATCAAGCGCAGCGCAGCGGCAAAGGCACCTGCTGCAAAATCCTCCCCAACGGTAGCCTCCCGATACGGCAGGCGCAGCAACTCATCAAAAAGCGGTACTTCCGACAATACGATGTTGTGCGGGTCAATACTGAGTATTTGCGACAGCAGGGTGGAGCCGCAGCGTGAAACATGAAAGATAAAGGCATCGGGCGGCACACAATCGACCTTTAAGGCTTCGGAAACTAGGAATTCTACGTCGCTGCAAGCAGCGATTGGATGTTTGTTCGCCGGTAATTTTTTTATTTGCCCAAGCGTTTCATGAAAAAATGGCGCGGTAAAGGAAATGCCGCCCAGATGTTGCCACTGACAACGCCATTCATTTTCTATTTCAATCAATCCGGTCGGCACCCAATCACAGGAATCCGGTTGTGGGGTATTGCCGGAAGGTGCCTTGCGCACGTTGGATAAGGAGGCTTCCAGTTGGGCAATAAGGGAACGCGCGGCATCGCTGTCTATGAGCTTCAGGTGTTCGATCATGGCGGCTTTGGTGGCCGGATCGTGCTCTTTTTGTTTTTTTTCCAGTTCAAAATCGTAACCTGCCGACCCAAACAAAGCATCGGATGCTTCATTCCGAAGGCCATCAATCACTAAATGGATTCGCCGCACCGAGCCTTCGTGCCTGACGCTGTGCGGCAAATCGAAATTCGCATACCAGCACTCTCCGGCCCCCATGTTCAGGTTGCAGCCGTCTACTGTAAATTGAACTTTTTCATCGGTCGTGATGGGGATGTGCAGGCGGAAACAGCCGTGTGGGTAACCCAAACCGGCATCGCGGTGCGCGCGAATAACACTCCCGGGCGCGAGTGCAAGTAATCGGACGGTTTCTTTTTCAAAAGGGAAGGAAGCGAGTATTTCCCGAAAATAGGGGCAATCGCCCAGCAGGGAGGTGTCCTCAAATGCATGGCTGACGCTCGCTTTAATATCCTGTGCTTCACCGCTGGCCGAGCGCAGCGATATGCCCGTCCAGTTTCCGTCGTAATCGTTTTTATTGAAATGATCAACCCATTGCCGGGCTTCGCAGGCGGCCAGATCGGCGCTCAGCAGTGCAAGATCAAATTGAAGCGGGAGTTTGAAAAAACGGTTGTCCATGGTATTGATTTGCCTGAAGCAGCGCGTTTTATGCCAAAAGCGTGTATTCAAATCCGGGATTGGCTCCTAAACGGTACTGAAACCGTACCTGATGATCCTGCAGGTTTTCAACGTCAAATTTATCGATTTTTTTACTCAGTGTCAGTCCACTTTCCCGATACCGGATGATTTCCTGATCGAATACCTGAATCTCGGTGTACAGGTTTAATTGCGGAAAATCCTTTAATTGCGCAGCAGAGAGTTCAACATCGATCGGCGGATACCCGGATGGGCCCGGCGAGACAGCATGCTGATCCAGTTCCAGCAGCATTTTTAAAGGTTGCTTATAGCATTGAGGTGGGATTGGCTCCCCAAGGATTGTAGACATTTCTTTCCCCGGATTGGACAGGCCCGCCCACACCGAAATCTTTTGGGGAATTAGATGACCACCCGGTGCGATAAAACGCGACAAATGGTGTGTAATGGCCACTTGTGGCTCTTTATCCAGCGCTGCCTGCATGGTTTCAGACAATACAATATTAATGGGTTGTATAGCATCCGGTTGGTAAGAGCAGGCATCCACCAGATGAATGGCGCGGATATAGGGGTTCAGCCCAAAAGCGTCTATGGTTTTTTGCACCATTTGGTACGACTCGGGCTGAATTTCCAGAAAAGTAAATTGAATTGCTTCCGGGCCGAAAACGCTTGTCAGTGGAAGTGCGAGGGTGGCGAAGGGCCCTGTTCCGGCATATAAAAGATGGACGGGCTGCTGCGGCTGTTCTTTTTTTATGGCGCATACGGCACCATACAGCCCCCTGATGAACCGGTAGGTCCGCATGTAATCTTTGATACATTCGGCGGCTACAATCGGGCCGATTGCCTTCCCGCTTGGCAGCATGATGGCATCGTTCTCCCGGATTTCCGGCATTTCCAAACGGGTAATTTGGCACAGCAGATCGTAATATTCGCGGGAGGCGCGGAAGAGTTCGCCGTTCCCGGCGTTTTCTTTCAGGAATATACTGGAGCAGCGATCCAGGGTTTGTTTGAAGGACGGTACAATTTCATCGGTCATTCCTGCTTAGGCGATTTCGGCTTCAACACACTTGCAACGGTGTTCCATAAAACACAGTTGCTCGGGAAACCCGTACACTTGCAGGAGTTGCCGACCTTGTTTGCGGGCCAGTGCATTTAAGGCATCCACCTTGGCCGATATCATCGACGCCGGATGATCCACCCAAACGTCATAACCGGCGCGAAGTGCCGCGCTGCAAATGTCCGTTACGTCACCGCCGAGGGTAACCATAACCACATCCGCAAATTTTGGATGTCCGAGTACTGTTTCCCAGTGCTTAAAGCGGTGGGTATTGGAGAGCTGCAGCTTGGCAGCAAGGTCTGCATTGTTTTTTGCGTCGGCATCGGCCAGGGCAATGATGCTGAAATCTTCTGGATGGCGCAAAGCGTATTTGCCGTAGCACCTCCCCCTAAACCCGGCACCGACCAGGATGGCCTGGGTGCGGCCTTTTTTGCCGAGTATTTTTGATTTTTCAAACGCTGTGGCAGCTGAACGGCCACTCAGGGTAGCGGGCAAAGCACCGGCTATGGAAACACCGGCCAACACGCCTAATGCTTTAATTACTTTTCGTCGAGCGATGTGCATGGTAGAAATTGGATCGTACAGGAAACGAATGGATCGGGATTAAAACAGGCATTTAGTTCCGCGCCGGGTAAACGCCCTGCATACAAAAAATAAAACTTATGCCCAATGCTGGTTGCATGATGCTAAGCGGCTGCCCGTTGCCTTGAGATGAAGTTGTCAGGGAAGTACCGGACAGGGCGCTATTCACGGCAGCGGGTGCAGCGAACAGGTCGGAGCCCTCGGTTGCGAACACGTTGCCGTTTGGGGTGTCGCTGCTGGCATTTAAAGTGGAAATAGCCACTGCTGGTGTTGCGGTGTGGGTGTGCGACGGCATTTGGTTCAGTAAGAGTGTCACGGTTTCAGCGCCGCTTTGCTCGCCAAGGCTCACATCAGGCAGGCCGGGGCCTTGCCCCATACCCACTGGTACCCGACTACGAAAATCCGGTAGCCCGAAAGTGGTTTGTCCGTTTCCGCCGTAGGTAGTGCCTACCAAGGAAAAAACCGCTGTGTTTTGGGCGATGGCTAGTATCTGCCCTTGGCAAAAGGCCCAACCATTGGGTGCGAAATTGCCAGCAAAGAGGAATATTTGAGAAAGGGTGCCTTCCATAATGTTATTTGCTTTAAGGTTGAAAGGTTTTAGTTGCGGCTTGGGAAAATTCCGGACAGGCAAATGATAAAATTGATGCCAAGATAGGGTTGCCGAAGGTTAAAGGCTTGAGAACTGCCTGTGTTTGCCAGCGTAGCCGTTGTGCCGGCCATGGCGCCATTCAAGGCTGCGCCTGTTTTAAAGGATTGAATGCTTCCTTGGGCTAACACATTCGTATCGGCTTCATCCGAGTTGGCGGGGTTGGAAGAAACGCCTACCGTGAGCGTACCGGTATGGGAATGTGCCGGCATTTGGTTGACACTGAGGGTGGCGTTTTCAACGCCAAACGCTTGACCGAGGTTAATGTTTGACAACCCGGGGCCCTGGCCCGTACCAAGGGGCGTTCTGCCCCGGAGATCGGGCAGCCCGAAATTTGTGGTGCCATTACCGCCAAAGGTGGTGCCCAACAATGAGAAGAGGGCCTGATTCTGGCTGATTTGGAGTAGTTGTCCGCTGCAAAAGGCCCAGCCTTGCGGCGCGAAATCTGCGGCAAACATGGTGATGGTAGCGAGTGCAGGATCCATATCTTAAGTGCTTTTTTTTAATAACAATACAACCCGTACTTTTGTCCAGGTCGATGAAAAATTAGTTGCGGCTGGGGAAAATGCCGAAAAGACAAATAACGAAGTTGATCCCTAGATAAGGCATCTTTTTGTCAAAAGCTTGCGATCCGCCAGCAGCAGCCACCGTTGCGCTGACACCGCCAAATTTACCATTGGCGGCGGCTGGTGCCCCGTAAAGATTGCCGGGCGCAGCCGTCACTACTTTTGCGGCGGGGTTGTTGGAATTGCCAGAGCTGGAGTTGGTACCAACCGTTGCCGTGGCAGTGTGGGTATGTGCAGGTAAGTTGTTGGATGTCAGGGTAATCTCGTTGGTGCCGCCGGATTGAGCCAAAACAATATTGCTCAATCCAGGTCCGCTCCCGGCGCCCACCGGAATCCTTCCCCGGAAATCGGGCAGGCCGAAAGTTGTTTGGCCATCACCGCCGTAGGTAGTGCCGATTAACGCAAAAAGCGCATCATATTCGGCAATGGCAAGCAATTGCCCATGGCGAAAGTGCAACCCATCATGCAAACCTGAGCCATAAAAAAACCTTCCATAAGCGTACAAATTTAATTTTAATACAATAATAGTATTGAGAAACGGGAGTTTTCTCACAAAAACCTCGCAATTGTACGGAACTTTTTAATATTAATGTGTGGAATTTTTTTTTTGAAAAATTTGGAACCATCTTTGCACTGTTTTTGTGTTTAAAGTTGTTTAATCCCTTCTCATGAAAAGATGGCCTGCCATTTGGCGCTTTCAGCGCTGCTTCTGATTCCATTTTTTCTACAGTTTTGAGTGATTTGCTGCAAAGCAATTGACTCTTGTTTTTATTTTAAC
>Ga0105054_10008199_pt1 | contig 13898 bp, 9 predicted proteins | sample BON02_FD_78091 | JGI IMG/M metagenome (GOLD analysis project Ga0105054, IMG submission 78091) | Freshwater microbial communities from Lake Bonney liftoff mats and glacier meltwater in Antarctica - BON-02 (megahit assembly) | ecosystem: Environmental > Aquatic > Freshwater > Ice > Glacier...
AGCAGGGGGGGAAAAGAGAACAAAAAGGGGGGAAAAAAGAGGGCGCGCGCCCACAACACCAAACCGGAAAAAACGCCCCCACCCCAAAACACACGCCCGCTCCCCCACCCCCCCCCCCCCCTCCCCGTCCGCAAAAATAAATAATCACCAAAACAGTCGGCGTTCGGCGTGCTCAGCAACATCTCCTGCCTCGGGACTGAGACCGACCGCCCCTTCTGCTACGTGAAGAAGAACTCGTGCCCGCCGGGGGGCGAACCGATCACCAGCGACTTCTACAGCAAGGGCGGCAGCGCCTACGCCCAGTACGACTACTGCCAGCCGTACTCGCAGGCGGTCAAGAGCCCGCCCGCCCTGCGGGGGCGCAACGGCTGCCTGTGCCTCGAGCAGTACCGCTGGTACGAGCAGGTGATCAACGGCGGCACTTGCGTTGTTGGGCAGCGCCAGTTCCCTGGCCGTCTTCGCTGTTTCGTCGACCCGAACACCTGCGACCGAAAGCTGATGGCGGTCAACCGGGGCCCCTATCCGTCGGCGTTGTATCGCGACATGTACCTCGACCTGTGTGACTAGATCAATATGTTTTCCGGACAGCGAGAGCGACTTTATATTTTTTTCTCAGACAACGGTAAAACTTGACACGATGACAAAAGAGAGAGACAGACAGAGACCCAAGCCGTCGTCACAGCAGCGTCACCTCGGCGCCGCCGCCCCCGCCCCTCGCGAGGAAGGCCGCGAGCGCGTCGGCCGCGCGCGGGTCGCCCGCGCCCCCGCCCGTGTCGACGACGACCTGCCCCTTGCCGTTGCGCGCCACGCGCGAGCCCGGGCCGAGCAGCAGGAGGAGCGGCGTCGTCCCGTCGCCGCCGCCGCCGTCGCCCGTCGCCAGAGCGAGCGCGGCCTCCGCCTCGCGCTCCGCCGCCACGAACCAGCGCAGTCCCGCCCCCGCGTTCCGCTCGACGACGCAGCCGCCGGAAAGCACGACCGCCGCGCCGTCCCGCACGAGCAGGCCGTCCCCGCCGTTCCTCTCGACGACGCAAGACGCGAGGCGCACGACCAACGCGGGCCCGCCGCCGCCCCCCACGGGGCCCTCCCTGCTGCCGCCGAACGCGGCCAGCCCTTGGCGCGAGCAGGCGCGGATGACGCAGGCCTCGAGCACCGCCCCGCCCGCGCCGTCGCACGCCACGCCCGCGCCCGTCGACGAGGAGACCTCGCAGCGCGAGAGCGAGAGCGAGGCGCCCGCCGAGGCCAGCACGGCGTAGTTGCTCGCGACGCTCTTGCTCGCGTGGACGATCCGCACCCCCTCGGCGCGCAGGGAGACGCCCTCGCCGCGGACCTCCAGGACGCGGGCGTACGGGGCCTTTGTCTCGAGGCGCAGCGTCGACGTCGGCGTCGCCGCCGTCGTCGGGGTCGAGTTGGCGCTGCCGCCGCTGCCTCGTCCCCCTCCCCCTCCTCCCCCTCCCCCTCCTCCTCCGCCTGCGACGACGATGCTCACCTGCGGCGGCGGGGCGCCGTAGGGCCGCGACTCGCGGTCGACGACGATGCTCCCGTCGTAGGTGCCTCCGGGCTCGAGGACGAGCGTCACGCTGTCGAGCCCGCGGCCGACCAGGGCCTCGCGGAGGGCGTCCGCGGCCGACGCTCCGCGGGGCACGGCGACGGCGGTGGAGGGCGGCGGCGGCGGCAGGACGAGCGCCGGCGGCGGCGTCGTCAGCGTTGCTGCGGCAGCGCGCGCGGGAGGCAGGTGGTGCCACCAGGTGGTGTTCGTGGTTGTGGTGGTAGTCACGGCCAGGAGTAACGACCGGCGTGTCAAGCTTGAGAATTGCTGGTGTCGCGGGCGGAGCGAGGGACGAAGAGGCGGGTGTGTGTCCGAGACGACGACGACGGCTCCTCCGCGCGCGATCATCGTAGCTCGAGGCGCGAGGATGGTTCGATGCAGGTCCGGACAGGTCACAAAGAGAGAGCGCGACCGGACAGGTCACAAAGAGAGAGCGCGACTAGAGGGCCGCATTGGGCGAGCACGTTGTTATTGAGGCAGCGCCGCCAGCTCGCTCGACCGCCACTCCCGACGTCGGCGCGCGATCCCCCCGATCGCCGATCGTACCCGTCTCTTGGCCGCGGCCCCTTCTTCGCCGCCGTCACATCCCTTGCCGCCGCATCGCCTCGCCCAGGCTGCCGCCGCTCCGCGACCTCCCCTCGGCCAGGATCTCGGCCGCCGTCGCCCCCGCCCGCGCGCGCACGTACACCGCGCGCGTCGACACGGACCCCTTGCCGACGACCTCGGTCACGGCGTTGACGATGAGCTCGGGCGCCGACGCGGCCGCGCCAGGGCCGCTGCCGCCGCCGCCGCCCGCCGCCGGCGGCGCGAGCACGAGCGAGTAGGTCTCCCGGATCGAGCCGGCGACGGGCGCCTGCCACTGGGCGCGCACCTCGAGCACGGGCTGCACGAGGGCGCCGCCGGGCAGGGGCCGGCGGCGGCGCGCGACGCCCGCGGCGCGCCCGGACCGCAGGTCGCGGCGCCCCATCGGCGCGGCGCGGCCCGACCCCAGCGCGAGCTCGGACGCCCACCAGCTCTCGGCCGCCGCCTCGCCGCCCTGCTCGTCCTCCTCCCCGCCCTCGCCCGGCCCCGCGGGCGCCGGCAGCAGGGGCACGCGCTCCGTCACGCGAAACATGGGGACCGACGTCAGGAACGCCACCGTCAGCTGCTGCTGCTGCGGCGGCGGCTTCTGCCCCGGCCCCGAAGCCGCCGCCGCCGCAGGAGCGCCCGAGACCTCGATGCTGATGCCGTCGATCAGTCGCGCGGTGAGGCGCTGCAGGCGCCCGAGGCCGAGGAGCTCGAGCGCCGCGTCGAGCGCCGCCATGTCCGTGCGCTGCGGGTCGCGCTGCCAGAGCCCCGCGAGCGCGGAGGGGTCAAAGGGCTCGGCAGGGGGGGCGGCGGCGGCCGGGGGCGCCGCCGGCGGGTCGTCGGACGCCTCGGCTGCATCGCCGCCGGCCTCTCGTCCCTCTCCTCCGGCGGCGCTCGAGGCCGAGGGAGCAGATGAGTCCACCTGCCACGCCTGCGGCTGCTGCTGCCACTGTTGCGGCTGAGCAGGTGGAGCAGGCGCCGAGGCCCACGCTGCGGCGGCGGCCGTCGCCGCCGACATTGCCGCCGACAGGGCCCCGTTGCCGCCGCCGCCACCGCCGCCGGCGCTGCCGCCGCCCCCGCTGCCGCCGCCGCCCCCGAACGCCGCCGCCGCAAAGGCGTCCAGCGACGACGCCAGCGACTCGCTCAGCATCAGCACCGCGGGCGCCAGCGGCGCCGCCATGGCCAGCCCCGCGCGCGGCGTCTTGACCGCGTGCTCGGGCGCGTCGACGACGGCGCTGACGAGGCGCCCGCAGGCCGACAGGCGGAAGAAGCTGACGCCGCGCGCCAGCAGGCCGGACGCGGGCGAGACGAGGCGCCACACGGCCGCGGCGCGGGCGCCGTCGCCGGCGCCGAGGGCCCGGTCGTCGACCTCGAAGCGGGCGCCGCGCTCGACGCCGCTCAGGGCGTCGGCAAAAAAGTCGGCAACGGCCGCGGGGCCGCGCAGCGCGGCGGCGCCCGAGGTGCCGGCGACGGCGAGGTTCTCGTACGTGATGTCCGGGTGCAGCAGGTCGCGCAGGGCGGCGAGGTCGCGGCGCGTGAGGGCGCCGTAAAAGGCGGAGACGGGGTGGTGCTGGTCGTCCTCTGCGGGCCCTGCGCCGCCTCCTGCTGCCGCCTCTGCCGCTCCTGCCGCCGCCCGGGCGCCGCCGCCGCCGCCGCCGTCCTGCGCCTCGCCGGCGGCCGCCGGCCCAGCGCTTGCGGCGTCGCCCAGCGCGCCGCCGCGGCCAGCGCAAGGAAAGCGAAGGACTTGGGTGGCGGTTCGACCGCCCGGTCGAAGGGGTGCCGCGCGCGCGGACGACGCCACGATCGGCGATTTCTGTGGCCCTCCTCCTCCTCCACCCATCCTCGGGAGTCCGCCCGCTGCCCCTGCTCCTCTCCGCGACGAGAGCGCCCGCATCATCTTCATCTGCGCGTGTGTTGCGCGTCGCACGGGATGTGATTGGTACTGATCGGTACGAAAGTTGGTGGTTAATTTGCGACGTGCACTATGGGCACTAGCAGCGCTTGTTTTAAGAGTTGCGCGCGGCGGGCGACACCGCGCCTCTCAAAAAATCACACAATGCGCGGGGGCGTCGAACGCCGACTACCGGCTCGGTCGTCGCGGCGCTCTGGCCGACTGGGCAGCTGCAGCGCGGCTCGATCCATGGCAAAATGCCGGGGCGAGAGCTGGCGCCGGGGGGGGGGGGGCGGGGGCAGCGTACCGCGCTTCACTCGGCGCACGCAACTACGATTGGTCCCGCGGGCGGTGGTGATGGATGGAGCAGCGGCTCGACTGGATCGGGCGCAAGCGCAACATCCCGCTGTCGTGCGAGGACGCCGCGCTGGTGCGGGAGCGGCGCCGCGCTGCGAGATGGGGGTCGTGTCGCGGCCGTATACCCTGCGCTTCCGCAAGTCGCCGCCGATCTCCAGCACATCATGCAGCTGCCGCGCGGTCTCCCGGCCCGGCGGCCACGCGCGCCTTCGCTGCTGCCGGTCATGCGGGCGCACGCCGACAGCGCGCGGGCGCGCGTGGCCGCCGGGCCGGCGACCTGTGCGGCAGCTGCTGGACAGCTGGGATCTTGAGACGGACTTGCGGAAGCGCAGCGTGTACGGGCGACGAATCGACGGCTCGCGCGCGGCGCCGCTCCATCGCATCAGCGCGGCGAGCTCGCGGGGGAGCGAAGGAGCGGGATGCCGCTCTTCCTGCCCGGTCTGGTCCGGTAGGCCGCCCGCGGGACCATCGTGGTTGTGTCCACATCGAGTAAACGGCACGCTCCTCTTAACGCCAGCTCTTGTCCCCGGCTTTTGTCAATGGTGTTGCCGTGCGGAACCGAGCCGCGCTGCAGCCGCCGGCGGCCGACGAGCGCCGCGAAACAACGGAGCTCGCGGCAGCGTTTGCGCCTCGCGCGTTTCCCGGTCGTGCGGGCGCGCGCCGACAGCGCGCGGCGCGCGGCGGCGGCGGCGGCGGCGGCGGCGGCGGCGGCGGCGGCGAGCTGCGTTGACGGCCCGGCCGTCGGCGGCGGCGGCCCGGGCGCCGGCGGCGGCTCGGGCGTCGGGGCCTCGAAAAACGGACCACGAACGACTCACGGGCGGCCCCGCGCGAACGCCGAGCTAAACAGCATCAGCTTCTTCTTGCCGCCCCCGGGAGCCGGGCGCGCCGGCGCGGACGGAGCGGCAGCAGGGGGAGACACGGCAGCAGGAGCGGCAGCGGCAGCGGGGGCGCCGCACCGGGCGCCCCACGCGCCGCCGGCGGCGGCAGGAGCGGCGGCAGGGGCCGCCGGCGCCCCGAGAGACGGAAAGGCTGCTGCCCCGGCCGCGGCAGAGGGCGCGGCCCCGCCCCCGCCCCCCGCCCCGGCCCCGAGCGCGGGGCCCGTGGCCGCAAAGCCCAGGCGAGTGATGCGGGCAAAGCTCACGCCCGCGGGCTGCTGCTGCTCCCGGCTGGAGGCCTCGAGCGCCTCGGCCGCGTCCGGATCGATGTCGCCGCCGCCGCCACCCTCGCCCGCCGCCGCCGCCGCCGCCGGCAGAGGCGCAGCGGCGCCCGAGGGTGACGGCGCGCCGCCGCCGGGGGGCTCCCCGTCGACGGCCGCCGCCGGGCCCAGGCGCGGCATCGAACGCAGCTCGGCCGCCGACGGCCCCCGCCGCGCGTCCCGCTCGCGCGCCAGCGCGGCCGCCTCGAGCCGCGCCTCGCGCCGCGACGCCTCGGCCCGCCGCCGCCGCCGCTTCTCGCGCGCGGCGATCTCTGCCGCGTAGGGGGCCAGGGCCTCGGGCGGCACGCGCAGCAGCGGGACGACGCAGGGGTCCGGGGCGGTGGGCGCGTGCAACCCACCGCCACCGCCAGCGCCGCCGCCCCCGCCGCGCATGTCGACCTCCGCGAGCCGCAGCGCGGCGCCCAGCGGCACGTGCGCGAGCGGGCGCTGGCGCCGCCGCGTCGCCCCGGTCTGCGGTTCCTCCTCGACCTCGAGCACGCGCCCGCGCACCCGCAGCGGCAGCCTGCCGTGCTCCCCGCCGCACGCGGCCAGCAGCACGCGCACGTTGAGCGGGTGGAGCATGAGCCCGCGGGCGCCGTCGGCCTGGTACCACCAGAAAAAGGGCGAGACGGGGAGGGGGCCGCCGTCGCCCGCCGCCGCCGCCGCCGGCGCCGCCATGTTCATCCGCGCCGTGGTGGGCGAGGCGCCGAGCGGGGCGGAGGCGGAGGCGGGGGCCGGGGGCAGGGGGGACGGGCAGGAGGCAGACGGGGACGCGCCGCCGCCGAGGGCGGCGGAGGAGGAGGGGGGGGGCGTGGCGCGGGAGGGAGGGAGGGGCGGGAGCGGCGCGGCGGCGCGGCGGGCTTTCGAGGCGGCCGCCTGGCGCGAGGGGCCGCCGTGCCCGCCTCGTCCCTCCTCCTCCTCCTCCTCCTCGGAGGCGCTGTCGCCGTCAGAGGCAACAGCGGCGCCGATGCCGCCGCCGCCGCCCTCGTTGCCGTTATCGTTGCCGCCCGCCGGCTGCTGCCCGCCGCCGAAGGCCAGGTCGAACCCGAGCTCTTGCTGCGGCTGCTGCTGCTGCTGCTGCTGCTGCTGCTGCTGCTGCTGCTGCTGCTTCGGCGGGGCCGCTGCTGATGCCGACGCTGCCGCTGATGTTGCTGCCGCTGACGCTGCCGCTGCTCTTGCTGCTGCTGCTACTGCTGTTGCTGCTGCTGATGCCGACGCTGCTGCGGGCGTGGCGCGCGCCGCCGGGGCCCCTGGCGCCGCCGCCGCCGTCCGCCAAGCGGAGGGCTTGGGCGCCGCCGCCGCCGCGGCAGCAGGGGACGGGGCGGCGAGCGCCGGGAACGCGGCCTCGGCCGACCGCTCCGCCGCGCGCCGCCGCCGCCCGAGCCTCGCCGCGTCCATCGCCGAGTCAAACGCGCGGCGCACGGCGGCCTCCGCCGCCGCGCCCGCAGCCTGCGCCCCGAGCGCCTGCGCCCCGGCCGACAGGGCGGCGGCGCCGGGCGGCGAGACCGGCGCCGCCGCCGCCCCGGGCACGGGCGGCGGCGCCCCCGCGCCCGCCTCCTCGCGCCGCTCGGCGAACCGCCGCGCGCGCACGGCCAGCGCGTCGAGCGCGGCGTAGAGCGGCGGCAGCTCGTACCGCTGCGCCTCCTCGCCGCCGCAGTGCAGCGCCTCCTCGGCGCGCTCGGCGAGGTCCCGCGCCGTGCCGCGCCACATCAGGGCGGGCGAGGCGGCCACGTCGGGGCGCAGCACCGCCACCTTGGCGTAGATGTTGTCGTCGAGCGCGGCGAGCGGGTCCTGGCCGCCGTCGCCGTCGGCATCGGGCGCGGCGTCGGTATTGTCGGCGTTGGCGTTGGCGTTGGCGTTGGCGTTGGCGTTGATGTTGGCGTTGGCGGCCGGGGCGGTGGCGTCGCAGTCCCCGGCCGCCGCCGCCGCCGCGGCCGCCGCGCCCGAGCCGCCCGCGCCGCCCCCCACCACCTCGGGCACGACGCCCGCGCGCGGCCGTCGCAGCAGGCGGAACGTCGCCTCGTCCCCGGCCGCGACCTCGCGCACGGGCCGCACGCGCAGCGCCCTCAGCTCGCGCGCGGCGACCAGCTGCGCGCAGATCGGGCAGGGCGCGGCGCGGCGCATCCCCTCCCCGCCCGCCGCGAGCAGGTGCGCGGTGACGGCGGCCAGGCCGAAGGCGTGGCCGCAGGGGGTGATGACGGGCAGGTCCGGCGGGCTGTCGAGCGAGATTGGGCACTGGAGAGCGGCGGCGCCGCCGGGCACGGCGGCCTCGACGGCGAAGACGTCCTCCCAGGCGACGGCGGCGTCGGCGTCGGAGCGCATGCGCGGCAGGCCCTCGGCGCGGTCGCTCACGAGGAAGCGGTAGTGGGCCTGCAAGAACTTGGCGCGGTCGTAGGGCTGGGGGCGAGAGGACGGGCCGCCGCGTCGCTGATGGGAGAACGAGCCGCCGCCAAACCCGCCGCCGCCGCCATACCCGCCGCCGCCCCCTCCGCCGCGGCGCCCGCCTCTGTCGTTGGCGCCCCCGCCCCGACCACCGGCACCGCCGCTGTTGCTCCCGCCGTAGCGAAAGCCGAGCAGGTGGTGGGGCGAAGGGATAGTGGCGGCGCCGCTCGCGCCTGCTGCTACCCTCGCGCTGCCGCCGCCGGTGCTGCCGCCGCCGCTGCCGCCGCGCGCCGCCGCGCCGACGGCGATCGCTGCGCCGCTGCCGCGAGCGCCTGCCGCCGGGGGTGCGCCGCCATTGTTGGTCCTCTGCTGCTGGTTTCTGGGGTCTGAGGGCTGGCTGGGGGGGTTGGCAGACCGGTCGGCGCGATCAGACATGAAGCGGGGACCGCGCGCGTAAGACAACAGGCCTTGCGGGTGTTGCTTTTCCTCCCTCCTCTCGATCTCTCTCTCTCTCTCTCTTTGGTCGTGGGCGCGTATTGCTGGGCGCGTATGAATCGGCGTGATGCGATCGTGTGTGTGTGTGTGGTTATGCGTGGCGGCAGTAGTTTTGGCGTGTCGTGACAAGAGGGTTTGAGCTGCAGTGCGGCGGTTGTCGGTGAAACGGCGAGACACGCGCCGTCCCGCGCGCCGACCCGCCAGCAACGCTCAACAAAACGACGCGCGCTTGCACAACAGCACCCTCTTCCAACCACAGCAGCAGCAGCAGCACGACCACCTACTCGATCGCCACTAACGGGAAGCACCGCCAGACCTTGAGTACCGCACCGCAATAAAGTTGATTTCTGTGCGCGCGCGCGACAAAACATTGCAACAGAATGTTCGTTCCTCTGTGAGCTCCATTGCGTGAACGAAACCCAACGCTCTTCCAACAGACACGCACCCCAAGACGAGGAGGAGGAGCCGGGGGTCGAGCGCAAGGCGCACGCCGGTAGGCGCGCGCGCGCAGCCAGAGCAAGAGGGATGGACGGCGGCGGCGGCGGCGGCAGCCCGCAGCGGGGCCACGGCGGCGGCGTCTTTGGCGGCACGCCCCCGCACGACCCACCGCAACAACAGCAACAGCAGCAACAGCAGCAACGCGCACGGACGCAGCCGGGCACGCCCGCCGGGTCGCCCCTGCGGCCGCAGGGGCGCGCCTACCCGGGCAGCCCGGCGGCGGGACCAGGGGGCGAGTGGCTGTACCAGGCAAGCCCGTCGCGGCGAGCGGGCGCAGGCGCAGGAGGGGGAGGAACTGGAGGGAACGCCGCCGCCAACAACAACCACGCGCCCGCCTCTGCGCCCGCCTCGGCCGCCCCCTCGCCCTCGCGCCCGCCCGGCAGCGTGCGGCGCGCCCTGACCTACTCGGACAGGTTCATCCCTTCGCGCGCGGTGGCCGCGCGCCTGGATTTTAGCGCGCTGGACCGCGACCTGGCGGCCGCAGAGGTGGCGCGCTCGGCGGCGGCGGGCGGCAACGGCGGCGGCGGCACCGACGACGGCGGCGGGAGCAACGGCGGCAACACCAACGGCGGCGGCAGCAGCCACGACGCCACGGCCGCCGCCGCCGCCGCGACCGCCGCCGCCGCGTCCAGCGCGTACCACCAGCTCTTGCGCTCCGAGCTCCTGGGCATCGACTGCCCGTCGCCGCTGGCGTCGCCCGAGCGCGCGGGCGCGCAGCAGCACTACCACCAGCAGCACGACTCGCCGGCAGGCGGCGGGGCGGGGGCCGGCGGGCGCGGACGAGCACTGGGCGGCGGCGGCAGCGGCGGCTTTGGCGGCGGCTTTGGCGGCGGCTTTGGCGGCGGCTTTGGCGGCCCGGGCCTCTTCCCCCCCCTGGGCTCCCCGAGCGGCGGCAAGCGCCTCCTGCGCTTCCGGTCGGGCGACGCCGCCGCGCCCCTGTGCGGCCCGGCTCCGCCCTCGCCCTTCCGCCCGACCCCTCTGCTCGGCGGCGCCTCGGCCGCCGCCGCCGCCGCGGGGGGGGACTTTGCCGGCGCCGCCGCCTCGGCCGCCGCGGCCGGCGACCCCTTTTTCGGCGTGGGCGGCGGCGGCCTGCCCCACTCCAACTCTTGGGGCGAGGGCGGGCCCGTGGCCGCCGCGGCCGCCGCCTCGGCCGCGGCCACTCAGGCGCTGAGGGGCGGCGGCGGGTTCGGCCTCGGTCCCGGCGGCGGCGGCGGCGCGCGCGGGCCCGGCGGCCTGCTGCGCGCGCCGCGCCGCATTCCCCGAGCGCCCTTCAAGGTGCTCGACGCGCCCGCGCTGGCCGACGACTTTTACCTCAACCTGGTCGACTGGTCGTCGCAGAACGTCCTGGCCGTGGGCCTGGGCTCGTGCGTCTACCTGTGGTCCGCGTGCACGTCCAAGGTCACCAAGCTGTGCGACCTGGCCTGCCCGGCCGACGCGCCCGCGCCGCCGCCCGCGCCCGCGCCCGGCGCCGGCGCCTCGGCGCCGCCGCCCGACCCGGCCTCGGCCGCACTCGTCTGCAGCGTCGCGTGGTCCCAGCGCGGCTCGCACCTGAGCGTGGGCACCGCGGGCGGCGAGGTGCAGGTGTGGGACGCCGCGCGCGGCGCGCGCGTCCGCGCCATGCGCGGCCACGGCGCGCGGGTGGGCTGCATGTCGTGGGCTTCGCACTCGCTCGCCACGGGGTCGCGGGACCGGCAGGTGCTGGTGCGCGACGTGCGCGCGCCTGAGGGCCCGCCGGCGGCGCGTCTATCGGGGCACCGGTCCGAGGTGTGCGGCCTCAAGTGGTCCCCGGACGACCGGCAGCTGGCGTCGGGCGGGAACGACAACGCGCTGCTCGTGTGGCAGGCCGGCGGCGGGGGCGCGGGGGCGCGCACGATGGGCGGCGGCGGCGGCGGCGGCGGCGGGAACGGCGGCGGCGGGAACGGGGGCGGCGGCGCGGGCGGCGCCCTCCACGACCAGCAGCATCAGCAGCCGCTCCTGCGCTTCTCCGACCACACCGCCGCCGTCAAGGCCATCGCCTGGTCGCCCCACCAGCACGGCCTCCTCGCCAGCGGCGGCGGCACCGCCGACCGCCACATCCGGTTTTGGTCGACGGCCGGCGCCGGCGCCGGCGCCGGCGCCGGCGCGCTGTCTGCGGTCGACACGGGCTCCCAGGTCTGCAACCTGTCCTGGGCGCGCCACGCCAACGAGCTGGTCTCGGCGCACGGCTACAGCCAGAACCAGATCGTGGTGTGGCGCTACCCGAGCATGGCGCGCCTGGCCACGCTCAGCGGCCACACCTTTCGCGTGCTATACCTCGCCGCCTCGCCCGACGGCCGCACGGTCGTGACGGGCGCCGGCGACGAGACGCTCCGGTTCTGGTCGGTCTTTCCCGGGCCGCCGGGGGCCGGGGGCGGGCCGGGGGGCCTGGGCGCCGGGGGCGGGTTCGGGGGCGGGCCGTCGGCGGCGGGCGGGGGGGGCTTGGGGGGACTGGGCGCGTGGGGAGGGGCGAGCGTGGGCGGGGGCGCTGCGGCAGCCGGGGGCGGGGGCGGCGGCAACGGCGGCGACGGCTTGATGCGCACGGCGCTGAGGTAGTTTCTCTTTTCGAGTTTTCGTGTACACAAGAGTCGAATTTCAACGGGGAGCGCGCCTGCCAGAGGGCGGGCGGGCTCGTTGCTACGGTCGGTGGAGTGTTTTGAGAGGGAAGGAGGGGTTTCGCCCTCCCCCTCCTTCTGCTATTGGTACAAAAAAACGACGGCAAGTCGGCGCGAGCGCGCGTTTTTGCAGCGCGCCGGCGGCGGCGGCGTCTTTTCGCCGGTGCCTTTTTCACGCCTCGCCGCCCGACGGGCCCCACCGCGGCTGCTCCTGGCCCCGCCCCACCGCCCCCCCTCCCAAATGCTCCCCGCCGGCCGGCGGCGCCGCGCCCAGCGCGGCCGCCGCCGCGTCCCCGTCGAGGGCCGCCCGGTAGGCGCGCCGCACGCCCGCCGCGTCCTCCTCGAGCGCGGCGCGGATCTGCGCGGGGCTGCGCCCGTGCGCCAGCACGCGCACGTCGCGCAGCGGCAGGCGGCGCACCAGCGCCCCGTCCACGAAGAAGGCGAACGAGGGGACCGCGCGCACGCGGTACAGCCGGGCGGCGGCCGACGGGTGGTCGTACTCGTCGCGCACGTCGACGCACGCGAACGCCGGGCGGGCGCCGCCCGGGCGCGTGGCTGTGGCCGCGCCCGCCTCGGCGGCCAGCGCCTCGAGCGCCGAGCGCGCGCGGCCGCACGCGCCGCACGACCGCGAGTGGAAGAGGACGACGACCAGCGACGCGCGGCGGGCGGCGTCCTCGACGATCCGCTCCAGGTGGGCGAGAGAGCGCACGTCGAGGACGCCGCCGCGGGGCGGGTCGGCGCGCTCGAGCTGGGCGTCGCGCTGCTGGCGCTGCCACTGGCGCTCGAGGGCTGCTCGGCGGTCGATGAAGATGGCAGAGACGGAGACGGCGGCGGCGCGCGGGCGCGGGCGCGCGCGCGGGCGCGAGGTCGCGCCTCGTCCTCCTCCTCCTCCTCCTCCTCGACTTGTCGGGGACGCTGGTGCGGTCACCGCCACTGCAGCTGCCCGACCATCACCGCGTCCCGACGTCCGACGCGTCGCGGCGCCCAGACGCGCGCGGGAGAGGAGGAACATCAGCGCAGCCAGGTTTTTGCGCTTTTGTGACGGAAGACTTTGGTGATTTGTGCCGAGGGGGTGCGGCACGCGCGAATGCTCGGGTGCGTCCGAGAAGAGGTTGTTTGACCGCCGTCTCGGCGACGTCGTGGCGCAAGAAAGGGGATTTCCCCAGGATATTTTTGAAAGTTGCCGACTTTCCTTTTGACCCGCCTGCTCATTCAAATCGTCAAACCAACAACCCACCCAAGCAGCGAGTGACACGACACAGCACGACGAAAACTCACATCGAAAACGGACAGTGGGGCCCCTCCTCCCCTCCTCTCTCTTTCCTCTTGCCGTGCTGTTGGCGTGCCGTCCGCCCGTCGATCCCCCCCACGCACCCGCCGAACGCCCCGGTGGCCCCGCTGACCATGGGGATCGCGGACTGGTTCCACGAGAACTTCGTGAGCGAGGTCCAGAAGACGGACAAGCGGCAGATGGCCATGCAGACCGTCAACTTGGGTGCGTTTGGGCTCGCGCGCTCGCTTGCTCGCTCAACTCGTCCGCCGACGACGACGCCGACGCGCTCGCCGGCCGACGCCCGACGCGCTCACCCGAAAACCAAACCAACCCCAAAAACCAACAACCAACCCCCCGAAACACACACGCCCAGGCCTCGTCGTCACCTCGGCCCTCGTCATCTGGAAGACCCTCATGCTCGCCACGGGCAGCGAGTCGCCCGTGGTTGTCGTGCTGAGCGGGTCGATGGAACCGGGTTTGCAGCGGGGGGACATTCTTTTCTTGGACATGGGCGCGCGCCCCGTGCGCGCGGGGGAGATCGTGGTGTTCAGCCTCGACGGGCGGGACATCCCCATCGTGCACCGGGTGCTGAAGGTCCACGAGCGGCGGCGGGGCGGCGAGGGGGGCGGCGGCGGCGGCGGGGCGGCAGAGGCGGGAGCGGCAGCAGCAGCGGCAGCGGCGGGCGGGCGCCCGTCCGTCGCGCCCCTGCCCGGCGGCGCGGCCCTCCCGCCCCCCGCCCCCGCCCACGCCCACAGCGACCTCCTCACCAAGGGCGACAACAACTACGGCGACGACCGCGCCCTGTACAACCCGGGGCAGGAGTGGCTGCACAGGCGGCACATCATGGGACGCGCGGTGGGCTACCTCCCCTCCGTGGGCATGGTGACGATCTGGATGAACGACCACCCCTGGCTCAAGTACGGGCTGATCGGGGTGCTGGGACTGCTGGTGGTGACGAGCAACGAGTAGTCCAAGGCGGGGGGCGGGTCGGCGGCTCCCAAGACGGGGGCCGTCGCGGGACGCGGAACGGCGCGGGGCGCGCCAGAGCGGCACCGGGGGTAGCT
>Ga0105054_10008206_pt1 | contig 13889 bp, 13 predicted proteins | sample BON02_FD_78091 | JGI IMG/M metagenome (GOLD analysis project Ga0105054, IMG submission 78091) | Freshwater microbial communities from Lake Bonney liftoff mats and glacier meltwater in Antarctica - BON-02 (megahit assembly) | ecosystem: Environmental > Aquatic > Freshwater > Ice > Glacier...
CGCCGGTGGCGTCCGAGCATACTGGCTACTTCGTATGAATTTCTGAGCACCACATGAACTTCAAGTTATTGATATATTTGAATATCATTATCGGTCAGGCTCTAAGGAAATGACGAGCCGCATCCTCATGACGGTCTGCGCGACCGTTCGTCCGCAACGTCGGGGCGAAACGCGGGGTCTGGATCGCCGGCTGTGTAGGGATATCGCCTTTCATCGCCTGGATGAGCGACACCGGGGCCGCCGGGTTTGACAAGGTCACCCTGTTCTATTTCTACACGCCGGAACGGGCCTTGCCGAGCGCGGACGTTCTGAAGGCGATGGCCGATGACCGGGGGGTCGAATTCGTACCGGTCAGCACGGGCCCGGCGACCCCCGGCTTTGTCCGCAGGTTCTCGGACATCGCGCTGGAAAGCGATCCCTCGTCACTGGATGTCGCCGTTTGCGGGCCAACGGGCCTCGTCGACAGTGTGGCCAGGCTGGCTGACCAGAACGGCCTCGCGCCCGCTTGTTTGCGCAGCGAGCGGTTCGCATTCCGTTGATCTCGCATCACCACAACGCTGGCGTCTGGATCGACCCAAGATAGCCGAAAAACCCGCCGATTGAGAACGAAGTCGGACAGGGTCAGCAGGACGTTAGCGGGCCCTTCCACGAACGCCTTGCCGGGTTGGCGCGCCCCGTCCTGCCCGCCCCGTCCTAACCCGCCCCGGCCGCGATCTGCATCATCACCAGGCCGGTGAAAGCCGACAGGGCTGCGTCGAGCTTGACACGGGTCGTCTCCCCAGCAGCCAAAGTTTAGGCGCATCGGCCCGGTTCGGATCCAATCAACCCGTCAACGGATTACGTGTTAAAGATGGTCGCCTGTGCAATTGTGACGTTGAGGTATCGCGATGTTGGGGATTATCAATCTCGTACGCCGAATGATCGAAGGATCGATATTATCAATTTTGATCATTGCTGTTGTTGCGATCCTCGGCGTCTCGGAAACAATCAACACACTGCTCGCCGAGCGTAATGTCGCCTCGATCCTGTTCTTGTTGGTGCTTGCGATCGTCCTGGCCGACCTGATCGGCAAATTCATCTCGATCCTGAGTGCAACCTTTCCCGATCTCATCCCGGTTCTCAATGAGGACGATGTAAAACGCGCGTCTCTGATCCAGCGGATGCGGCCGGGTCAAACCGTTGCTCTGCTGTCCGGGGCCTATGGGGCGCGGCTGCTGATGTTCCTGATCATCTTCGCGCTCATGGGAACGAGCTACGCCTTTGCTCCGAAGCCGGTGCAGCAAACTCTGTTCGGCGACATGGGCGCGATGGAGGCAATCTGGACGTTCTTGCGCGAAGGGATTGCGGGGTCGGTCGGCTATTTTCTGTTCTTTCTCGGACCCGACCATCTGAAACCCATCACGAGCGTCATCATCGCCGAGCCGTTGGCTCCATCGACCGTCGATGGCGACATTTTTCTCGTCGGCATCAGGGTTTACGGTCTCGCCTTTGCTCTCTCCATATTGCGGACGCTGGTGACGCCAATCATCTATGTGCGTGCCCGCGGCCGCGCAGGCAAACTTTCCGCGCCCGCAGGCACAGCCGTCTGAAGCCGGTCGATTATTCAATCGGCCGCGTTGTCGAGAGCAGGTCCTCTTCAGAGGTTGCGCGTCGCTCCGCGTTGATCGTTTCATCGATATGGGCATCGGGACGCACCGACATTTCCTCGTCCGGGGCCTTGGCGCGCCGGGCGGGCGGTCGAGAGTCGGGTTTATCCGCATCGCGCACAACCTGAGCGGTCTTTGCGCGTGCCAGATCAGGAAATTGATCGACACGCAGGCGATAGATCGGTTCGGGCAGGGTGAAGCCCGCCGCCTCCACCGCCATTTTAGCCGTCCGGATAGAACGGCTTCGCGCCTTCAGGAAATCCGTGTCGCCCTGATTGATCCAGGCCATGAATTTCAGGACGATATTGCTGTCGCCGACCGTGACTATCAGCCCGCTCGGCGCAGGATCGGCCAGGATGAATTCGAGCCCCGCCAAGGCCTCCACACCGGTACAGATAGCGGATTCCGGATCGTCTTCGGCATCGACGCCCAGTTCGAACTCCAGCCTCCGCTCGGGATTGCGTGTGTAGTTCAGGATGACGGCCTTGAACACGATGGCGTTGGGAATGCGCAGATGATTGCCGTCCAGCGTCATCAATACGGTGGCACGGGAGGTCAGGCGAACGACCTTTCCCTCTTGCCCGTCGATGACGACGTGATCGTTGGCGCGGAAGGGCTGGCGAAGACTGAGCATGACGCTGGAGATGTAGTTCTCCAGCGTGTCGCGAACCGCAAAACCGATCGCCAGGCCGATCACGCCCGCTCCCCCGAGCACAGTGCCCATCAGCGCGGTGGCACCGACCAGGTTGAGCGCCAGCACCACCCCCGATACCACGCCGGTCACCCGGACGGCCTGGGCCAACAGCTCGCCGACAAAGGGGTTCGGCGTCAGTCTGCGCCAGAACCGGCTGAAAGACGCCACCCACCAGCCAAGGCCGACGAACGCGGCCAGCACCAGACCGCCCAGCAGCAGGAGCGGCGCGCTGTTGACGACCGACCTGAAGAGGTCCGTCAGTTTCTGGAGGAAGGGCGAGACCCGTTCGCCGACATCGGCGCTGGCTTCGATGTCATTCTGCACCGCGACAACGCCCTCGACCCGGTTGGCGATCTGTTCGGCGCGATCCAGGTCGGCAGGATCCGTCAGCGCGCCGCCCAGCATGACCACGCCTTCGGCCACACGCACCTCTACGGACGAAAGCGCACCGAGTTGCCCAAAGATGCGGCGCAGGCGCTCGGCGATGGCGGCGTCCGATTGAGGGTTGCTCTCAGTGCGGATCACCGGTGCGACCTGGTCGGGCTCGACCGTCTGAGCGAGGGCTTGGTCCATCACGGTGACGAGGCCGACGACAAGCGTCAGACAGGCCACAAGAAAAACCTGGAGACTCTTCGCGTTCACGTGACCGATCCACAAGATTGTTTCACCCAACCGCCGCGTAGCGTTGCGGGCACTGTTGGATAAACCATTGCCGCGCGCCGGTCGAAGGTGACGGCAATCTAATGCCGACACAGAGGGCATGCTCTTCAGCCTGTCGGTGCCCTGTTGGTGCCTTCCCTACCCCGCCCCCGCCGCGATCTGCATCATCACCAGGCCTGTGAACCAGGCGGCCGCGGTGCCGATGATATAGCCGACCACGGCCAGCAGGACGCCGACCGGGGCCAGGGAGGGGTGGAAGGCGGCGGCGGCGACCGGGGCGCTGGCGGCACCGCCGATATTGGCCATGGAGCCGACGCCGAGGAAGAAACTGGGCGAACGGATCAGGAAGGCCATGCCGAACATCAGGGCCACGTGGACCAGCATCCAGACTCCGCCGATCAGGAAATAGACCGGGCTGTCGAGGATGGCGCCGATGTTCATGTTCAGCCCGACGGTGGCGACCAGCACATAGACGAAGACCGAACCGACCTTGGCTGCGCCGGGGCCCTGGAGCTTGCGCGCCGGGGTGAAGGACAACAGCACGCCGATGACGGTGGCCGTCAGCACCAGCCAGAAGAAGCTGGAGTCGAGCGACAGGCGCTGGGCCCAGCCGAAGCTGTCGCCGAACCAGGCCGACAGGGGGTCGGCGATGGCGTGAGACAGGCCGACCGCGCCGAAACCGACCGCGACGATGAAGATCAGGTCCTTGAGCGACGGGATGCGGGCGTTCTCGGTCTCATAGGCCTCGGCCTTGTCGCGCACCCTGTCCAGCGCCGTGGTGTCGGCGCGGAACAGCTTGTCCATGCGCGTCTGGTTGGCGGCGATCCACAGGACGACGGCCATCCAGATGTTGGCGACGACCACGTCGACCGCGATCCAGATCGAGAAGGTGTCGGGACCGGCGCCGTAGATTTCATAAAGTGCGGTCTGGTTGGCAGAACCGCCGATCCAACTGCCGGCGACGGTGGCCATGCCGCGCCAGATGGCCTCGGGTCCGGCACCCATCAGCTCGGGCGCGATCCAGCTGGTCAGTAGCAGGGCGACCGGGCCGCCGATCATCACCCCGACGGTGCCGGTCGCGAACATGATCAGGGCCTTGGGGCCGAGGCCGAACACCGCTGGAAGGTCGGCCGAGACGGTCAGCAGGACGAGGGCGGCGGGCAGGAGGAAGCGCGAGGCGATGAAATAGAGTTTCGAGGTCTCGGGATCGACCACACCGAAAGTTGTCAGCAGTGAGGGCAGGAAATAGCACAGCAGCAAGGCAGGAATGACGGTGAAGAATCGCTTCACCCAGGGGTGTGACAGGTTGGAGGCCCAGAACACGCCCCCGAGGATGGCGACGAGCAGACCCAGGACGACGGCGTCATTGGTGATCAGGGCCGTCGCGGCTTCGGTTTCGGTCGGCATGGCGTTTCCCCCCGATTTTCGCGCATAAGGGCGGCAGACAGGCCGATTGGCAAGACGGCGAGGAGTTCAAGGGTTCGATGGGCAAGGTATTGGGTGTTCTGGGTGGGATGGGTCCCGCCGCGACGGTGGCGTTTCTGGCGCGGGTGCAGGCGTTGACGCCGGCGCAGGGGGATGAGGACCACATCCGCATCATCGCCGACATCAATCCTCAGGTGCCCGACCGCAACCGCGCGCCCGATGCCGCCGAAAAGACGCTGGGGCAGATGGCCATGCGGCTGCGCGATGCCGGGGCCCAGGTGCTGGCCATGCCGTGCAACACCGCCCATGCCCAGGCGGCGGGCATCAGGAAGTCCGGCCTGCCCTTCATCGATATGATCGCTGAGACCACCGAGGTCGCCACCTCGAGCGATGCCAAAAAGGTAGGGGTGCTGGCCACCCCGGGCGGCGAGGCGCTCTACACCAAGGCGCTACAGGGCAAGGGGGCCAGGATCGTGCGCCTGACCGGGGCCGCCCGCGAGGGCTTTATGGCCTGTGTCTATGCGGTCAAGCGCGGCGACGTCGGCGAGGCCCCGCGGGCCGAAATGCGCCGACTGGCGGCGACCCTGGTCGCGGCCGGGGCCGAGGTCGTGATCGCCGGATGTACCGAGGTGCCGCTGCTGATCGGGGCAGCGGATGTGTCCGTACCGTTTGTCGATTCGGCCGAGGTACTGGCGGCGGTCTGTGTGAAGCGGTGCGCGTGAACGGAAGCGCTCGCAGTAGCGCCAACTCCCGCCACATCTGATTCCGTGAACGCCTCCCGGGCCCTCATCATCGACTGTGACCCCGGCGTGGACGACGCCGTGGCCTTGTTGCTGGCCTTTGGTTCACGGGCATTCGAGTTGCTGGCGATCACGACCGTGGGCGGCAATGTGCCGGTGGTGAAGACGGCGCGGAATGCCCGCATCCTGCGCCAGATCGCCGGGCGCGAGGAGGTGCCGGTGTTCATGGGGGCGGAGCAGCCGCTGCGGCGCGCACCGGCGGGGGCGGGCGAGTTCCACGGGGCTGAGGGGCTAGGAGACATGGCCCCGTTCGAGCCGGATGCTGCGTGCGCGGAGGGCCATGCGGTCGATGCGATCATCGCGTTGGTGAGGACCCGTCCGGCGCAGTCGGTTACGCTGGCGGTGCTGGGGCCGCTGACCAATCTGGCGCTGGCCTTGCGCAAGGATCCGGCACTGGCCGAACGGCTGGGGCGGGTGGCGATCATGGGCGGGGCGCAGGCGGAAGGCGGCAACATCACCGCCTCGGCCGAGTTCAACATCTGGGCTGATCCGGAGGCGGCGGCCGAGGTACTGGCGAGTGGCTGCGACCTGGTGCTGTTCGGGCTGGACGCGACCCACCAGGTGCGGGCGACAGAGGCGCGGATCGCGGCGCTGGAGGGGCTGGGGACGGCGTCGGGCGATGTCGCCGCATCGATGATGCGGTTCTCGCAGCGGGTTGAGCGCGAGATCGTCGGTGGGGAGGCCCCGCCGGTGCATGACCCCTGTCCGGTGGCCTGGTTGTTGAAGCCGGACCTGTTCGCACTCAGACCCTGCCGGATCGCTGTGGAGACGGTCAGCGAGCTGACGCGCGGCCATACGGCGGTGGAGTTCCGTGAAGCCGCGGCGGGAACGCTGCCGCATCGCTGGGCGGTATCAGCGGACGCCGACGGGGTGTTCGCCCTGATCGGGGAGGCCGTCGGCTTCAGGGGCTCTAACGGCTGATGGTCTGGCGGCGCGGCTGCGGCGAGGGCTATAAGGGTACCGTCTGCGCGCACCGTGCGTTGTCCATGGAGCGCGAACCGGAGGAGGCCCGCAATGACGGCGACGAAAGAGACCACACCCATCCATGGCGGCGCGGTCGCGGCGGTGGCGGAGTTGCTGGGGTCCGCGCGACTGATGGCGCTTGGCGTCAACCGACCCGACGGCTGGCCGCAGGTGACGACGGTCGGCTATGTCAGTGACGGGCTGAAACTGTATTTCGTGATCGCCCGCGACAGTCAGAAATTTCTCAACATCCAGGCGGACCCGCGGGTCTCGGTCGCGATTCGTCCCGAGGGGGGTGACCCCGATACCGTGGGCGTGTCCCTCGCGGGTCGGGCCGTCGAGGTCACCGACCCGGCCGAGGTCGAGCGGCTGAACCAGATGGTGTTTGAACGCTATCCCGAGGCCCGCGCCTTCTGTCCCAGCGGGACGTCGGTTGCGGTGATGCGCTTGTCACCCGAGATCGTCGCCCCTGTGGCGGTGATTGGCGGAAGCAGCCGGGCCCAGACCTATGCCATCGGACCCGGCGGGGCACCGCCAGCGAATCCCGGCGCGGGCCAGGGCGTCTCGCGCCTGTTCTGATCGGGGTACGACGTTTTGAGGATCACCGTGGTCGGTTCCATCAATCTGGATTTCGTCGCCAGCGCGCCGCGGCTGCCGCGCGCGGGCGAGACAGTGACAGGGGCGACCCTGGCCCGGCATCCCGGCGGCAAGGGGGCCAATCAGGCCCTGGCGGCGCAGCGCCTGATCAAGGGGAGGCCGGTGGGCGAGGTCTGTCTGATCGGTCGGGTCGGGCGCGACGCCATGGCCGAGGAGGCTATGGCGCTGTTGCTGGCTGACGACGTCGACATATCAGCTGTGGTGACGGACGCTGGGGCCCCGACCGGCGTGGCCCTGATCGCGGTCGATCCCGAGGGCGAGAACCAGATCGTGGTTGCGGCCGGGGCCAATCATCGCACAATGCCCGAACAGCTGCCGGCGCGGATCGAGACCTCTCTGATCCTGCAGCTGGAACTGCCGGTCGAGACAGTCGAGGCGGCGGTGGGGCGGGCGACCGAGTTCGTCTGCGTCAACCTGGCCCCCGCCGCGCCGGTATCTGACCAGTTGCTGCGGCGGGCCGATCTGCTGATCGTCAATGAGACCGAGGCCGAATTCTATGGCGATCTGCTGCACCGTGGCGGTGGTCGGGTGGTGGTGACCCAGGGCGCGCGGGGAGCGGTGATGTACCAGCACGGGACCGAGATCGCCCGGGCGACGCCGCCCAAGGTCCGGGCCGTCGATGCCACCGGTGCAGGCGACTGTTTTGTCGGGGCCATCTGCGTGGCCCTGCTGGAGGGGATGGAGCCGGAAGCAGCGCTACGATTTGCCTGCGCGGCGGGGGCGATCGCGGCCACCCGGCCGGGGGCCCAGCCGTCGATGCCCTGGCGCGACGAGGTCGAGAGCCTGATCGGTTGAGGTGGAATCGCTTCGCGATTCCGCCGATGCCGTGAATCAGGCATCATTACAGGGTCGTAACTATGGCGCGCCCCGTCCGCTGTTAGGGTCACCGATCTGTTCAGACGCTGAAATCCGGGGATTGCCGACATGACACGCACCGCCGCGCTTCTGGGGGCCTCATTGCTGGCCCTCTGCCCCCTGGCTTCCGGGCCCGTCTTTGCCCAGACCCCGGTGCCCGCGCCGATCGTGGTGCCGCCGCTGGACTATACCCACCGTGAACTGGCCAACGGACTGGACGTCTATGCCATGCCGGACGCCACCGCGGGCACGGTGACTGTGACCCTCTGGTATGATGTCGGCGGCAAGGACGATCCCGAGGGGCGCAGCGGCTTTGCCCACCTGTTCGAACACATCCTGAGCCGCAAGACGGTCAACCTGCCCTATGGCCAGATCTCGACCCTGGTCGAGAACGCCGGGGGCTCGCGCAACGCCTCAACCGGGCAGGATTTCACCAACTATTACGAGACGGTGCCGCCGCAGTATCTGGAGACGATGCTCTGGACCCACGCCGAGCGGATGGCGCGACCGGTGGTCGATGAGGCGGTGTTCCAGGCCGAACGGTCGATCGTCAAGGAAGAGCTGCGCCAGCGGGTGCTGGCACCGCCCTATGGCCGGTTCCAGCGGTTTGTGATGGGTGACAACAGCTTTGACGAAAGCATCTATCGCCGCAGTGTGATCGGCTCGATCGAGGAGCTGGATTCGGCGGTGATCGACGACGCCCGCGCCTTCCACGAGGCCTATTATCGCCCGGCCACGGCGACGATGATCGTCTCGGGCAATTTCGATCCGGCCCAGCTGGACCGCTGGGTCGACCAGTATTTCGCCGATATTCCGAACCCGGATCGCCCGGTGCCGGTGTTCGAACGGCCAGTCGAGACGCCGCGCACCGCGCCGCGGCGCGTCGATTCCTATGCCCCCAACGTACCCCTTCCAGCCGTGGGGCTGATCTATCCCGGCGTGGCGGCGAACCATCCGGACAATGCGGCGCTGGATGTGCTGCAGGGGATCATGTCGCGTGGCGAGAGCTCGCGGCTCTACCAGTCGCTGGTCTATCGCTCGCAACTGGCGTCGAGCGCCGGGTTCGGGGCCAATGCGATGGAGGAGGACGGGGTCATTTCCGTCACCGCCACGGTCGCCCAGGGCAAGGCCATCGCCGATGTCGAGGCCGCGCTAGATGCTGAACTGGCGCGGGTGCGCGACGAGCCGGTGGCGGCCGCGGAGCTGGCCGAGGCCAAGACCGAGATCGTGGCGAGCCAGCTGCGTCAGCGCGAAACTGCCTCGGGCCGGGCCTTCATCCTCGGACAGGCGATCGTTTCAGAGAACGATCCCCGCTCGGCCGACAGAAATCTGGCGGCGATTCAGGCGGTGACCGCGGCGGATGTGCAGCGCGTGGCGCGGGCGTATCTGAACGACCAGACCCGGGTCTCGGTGCGCTATCAGGACGAGAGCGCGCGGCCCGAGGGCGTGGCCGAGGACAGCTGGCGCAATCCCGCCCTGGTCCCGACCTTCCTCACCGTGCCACCGGCGGTTCTAACGGCCAATGAACTACTGCCCGAGGACCAACGCATGGCCCCGCCGGCACCCGGCGAGCCGCGCGAGATGGCTGCCCCGCAAGTGGCGGAACGGACCCTGTCGAACGGCCTGCGGGTGATCGTTGCCAAGTCCACCGGACTGCCGATCATGAACGCCCGGCTGATGATCGCCGGCGGAGCGGCGGCTGATCCGGCCGACAGCGCCGGTCTGGCCCAGCTGACGGCGGCCTTGTCCGGTCAGGGAGCCGGTGGCCGCAGCGCCCCGGAACAGGCGCAGTTGCTGGAGTCGCTGGGGGCGGACATCGGGGCCGGTGCCGGGGCGGATTCCACCACGCTGTTCGTGTCGACTCCTGTGGCTTCGGCCGATCAGGTCGGCGCGGTGCTGGCCGATGTGGTGCAACGCCCGGGCTTCGCCGCAGAGGAGCTGGCACGCACCCGTACCCGGTCGATCAATGGTCAGCGGGTGTCCTTGCGCCAGCCGGGTCCGCTGGCGTCCGCCGTTCTGAGCCGCATTGCCTATGGCGATGCGCCCTATGGAGCGGTCGGGAATGGCACGGTCGAGAGCCTGGCCGGGATCAGCCGCGAGCAGATTGTCGCCTACCACCGCGACTGGTGGCGGCCCGACAACGCCGCCCTGATCATCACCGGCGGCATGACGGCTGAAGAGGGCTTCGCCTTCGCAGAACGAGCCTTGGGCGGATGGGAGCGACCGGCGAGCCCGCTCGGCACCGTGCCGGATCGGGCTGGACCGGTGCGAGCCCCGCGCGTGGTGGTGGTCGATCTGCCCGGTGCCGGTCAGGCGGCGGTGACGGCGGCGGTGCGGGCCCCGCTGCGGTCCAGCGACGACTGGTATCCGCTGCAGGTCGCCAATGCGGTGATGGGCAGCGGGCAGAACGGCTATCTGTTCCAGGAGGTGCGGGCCAAACGCGGCCTCAGCTACGGGGCCTATTCGTCGGTCGGCGCGCGCGTCGGTGGCGGGCTACTGACCGCCTCGACCCAGACCAAGAACGAGAGCGCGGCCGAGGTCGTCGATCTGGTGCTGGCGCAGATGACCCGGCTGTCGGCCGAGCCGGTCAGCGAGACGACAGTGACCGATCGCGAGACCTTCATCACCGGCGGCTTTTCCCGCGCGCTCGAGACCACGGGCGGTCTGGGGGCGGTGCTGGCCGACCTGGTGCAATACGACCTGCCGCTGACGGACATCGGGACCTATTCCGAGCGCATCCGCGCCACCACGCCGGCGTCGCTGGCAGCCGCAGCGATCCAGGTCGATCCGAGCCAGGCTTATGTGGTGGTGGTTGGAGACGCAGCTATGTTTGTCGATGCCCTGCGCGCCACCCATCCTGATCTGGTGGTCATTCCGGCAGTCGATGTGGATCTGAACAGCCCGACGCTGGGGCTTTAAGGAGTGATTAGTGGTCAGGGGTCAGCGGCGGACGCGGATGGGCCAGCACCCAAAGGGCGATAGCGGCAATCCAGCCATCACCAACCACTCGCCATGCATTACGTCCTCGCCCGGAAGCTCGCGATCGCATCCACCGTCTCGCGCACATTGGCCTCGATGCCGGCCCAGTCGCCAGCCTTGACTGCGGCGTCGGTGATCAGTCTGGAGCCCATGCCTGCGGCGACAATGCCGCTGCCGAACCATTTGGCGATCGAGGCCGCGTCGGGATCGACGCCGCCCGTCGGCATGATCTTGGTCCATGGCATGGGGCTCAGGACCGCCTTGACGAAGTCAGGGCCGCCGACCGAGGCACCGGGAAACAGTTTGACGATGTCACAGCCCAATTCATGCGCTTCACCGATCTCGGTGACCGAGCCGCAGCCCGGGAAATACGCCGTCAGGCGCCGGTTGCAGACGCGGGCGACCTCGGGGACGAGACAGGGGCTGACCACGAACCGGGCCCCGCGGTTGAGAAAGAGGCTGGCTGTGCCTGAATCGACGACCGAGCCGATGCCAAGGATAATGTGCGGGTCCGTCCTCTGCAGTTCGCGGGCGAGGTCGCCGAACAGGTCGCACGCGAAGTCGCCGCGATTGGTGAATTCGATCACCGGTGCCCCGCCGCGGGCGCAGGCCCGGATGACGTTGAGGCAGACCCCGGCGTCAGGGTGGTAGAAGACGGGGGCCACGCCCTGGGCTTCGAGGGCGGTCAGGACGGTCAGGCGGTCGTGGCGCATTTCAAACTCCGCTCATCCCCGGGAGACGGGCCGGCCCCGTGATCCGTCCTGCTTATCCCAACCGGGGCCGGACGCAAAAGCACAGGCCGCGGGCCGGGCGGAACTTATTGTTTCACAGCGGTCGGCCTGGCATCTCCGTCCACATCCTTTTCCGTGCGCATGGCCACGCGGAGGTCCTCCAGGTGGCGACGGTAGCCCTCGCCGTCGCCGAAGTCCGCAAAGCCGTCATAGCGCGCATGGGAGCCGACCACCCGACGGGTGTGTTTGATCGGGCACCAGTATTGTTCGGTCCGTGACGCCACCTCGCGCACATAGGCGATCACGCCGTTGACGTAGGAACAGAAGGCGCAGTTCAGCTTCTCGAGCGCATTGAGATAGGGCAGGCCGGTGCGGTCGAAATTCATGTATCGGCCGCGTGGGACCTGGGGGATCCGGTACACGCGGAAACAGATCGCCTGGTAGATCGAGACCCAGAGATCGACCAGCAGGAAGGGGATCAGCAGGGAGTAGATGACCGGAGCGGTCACCGCGACCAGCAGCGGGGAGCCGAACACATATTTCAAAAGGCGGGTGCGGCGTTCCGTCAGTCGGCGGACAGCCTCCTCCTCAAACCGCGCCCGGCCGTGTTCGAGCCCGAACCGGAAGCCGGAGCGCTGTTTGGAAAACTCGACCTCGAGCTCATGCTCAAGCGACCGGATGTGATCGATGAGGGCGTCAACGCGGTTGGACATGGATGCTCCCGGAGCCTTGAACCGCCTGCTCCAAGGCGCAGCGCGGTCAGGGACGACGGGTTCCCGGCCGGTCAGGAAGCCAGCCTATACTCCGTGACTGTAATGCGCATCAGGCGCTGGATCCAAGCCTCACGGACGCGATCCGAGCGGGCGAAGCGTGGTGAAAGGATCTGGAGCCAGCCGGACAGAATTCAGGGTGTTTTTCGTTTGGTTCCGCACAGGACGCAGAAATCTCTTCCGGGAACCTGGCGATTGGGGCGCCAGCGATGGCGGCGGCAACGGAGCTGCCTGAACAGCCTGCGGAGGACGCGAAACATAAACTCTCGCAGGTTGTGAGCATCAACATCTGATTCTCAATCGGAAAAACGCAAAAACAAAGCATTTCGCGCTGCCGTCAAGCGCTCAGTTCGTGGCCCCAGGGTAATGTCTCAGATGACCACCTTGGCCAGCCCGGCAATCCGGGAGACCAAGGCGCTGTCGGCGTCGAACAACGGCTCAAGCACGGTGAAGTGGTTCCGCCCGGCCAGTACCTCGCAGCGGGCCTCCACACCATTGGCGGACCAGTGGTCGGCCATCATGCGGGACTGGCGCAGGAACTCGGCGCTCTCGTCGCCGCCAACGAGACAGTCCAGCACCGTGCCACCGGGGGTAGAGCCGTTGGGCACCGGCCAGTGGATTGGCGACAGGGCGGCGGCCTCGCGTGCGTCGAGATCGAGAGCGGTGTTGAGCGAGGTCGGGATCAGGGGGATTAGGTCGAAGATGCCGCTGATTGAAACGGCGGCGGCGGCGCGGCCCTCGCTGAGCATACAGGCGGCCATATGCCCGCCGGCGGAGTGGCCGAAGACGACGGGGCGGCCCCCGGTGCGCGCACGGATGGCTTCAACGGCTGTGCGGACCTGACCCAGGATGGTGCCGAGGCGGACGGCGGGGCAGAGGTCGTAGGAGGGCACGGCGAGACTAACGCCGTGGGCGAGGAGGGCGGGGGCGAGGCCGCTGAACCAGTCCTTGTCCAGCGCCTGCCAGTAGCCGCCATGCAGAAACACGGCGACGGGCGCGCCGGGTCCTGCCTCGAACAGGTCCATGACCTGGCGTGCGCCGGGGCCGTAGGCAATCCGGACTGGAGGATGGGCGACGCGGGCGGTTTCGGCAGTGTCGCGCCAGCGCTGCATCACCGACGGATGGTCGGGCACAAGGGCGCGGTTGTTGTACTCGGCCTCGAGATCGATATCGCCCTTACCCGCCACGAAACCATCCGCTAGATGAACCTTCGAACACCGAAGGGACCGCTGCCATGATGACCGCCATCTTTGTCTTCATCAAATGCGAGCTGGGCCACGCCGATGACGTGGCGGCCGATATGGTGGACAATGTCGAATACGTCTCGGAGGTCTATTCGACCTCGGGCCAGTACGACCTGCTGGCCAAATTCCAGCTGCCGAAGGAGATGGACATCGGGACGTTTGTGACGAAGTCGGTGCAGACCCGGGCCAATATCCGCGACACCTTCACGGTCATTACGTTTTCACCGTTTCTGCCGACGCGAGGATAGACGGGGTCCTTCTCCCTTGGAGGAGAAGGAAGCCTGACGCTACGTCACGCGGGAATCGCTGCTATCGTCGGCGGCAGAGGAAACGTGGGTACACGCGCATGACCGATCTCGAGACCTTCCGCGCGGAGACCCGCGCCTGGCTTGAAGCGAACTGCCCGGCCGAATGCCGTGGGCCGGTGGAGAGTGATGAGGAGCGGGTCTGGGGCGGGCGCGATGC
>Ga0105054_10008207_pt1 | contig 13887 bp, 6 predicted proteins | sample BON02_FD_78091 | JGI IMG/M metagenome (GOLD analysis project Ga0105054, IMG submission 78091) | Freshwater microbial communities from Lake Bonney liftoff mats and glacier meltwater in Antarctica - BON-02 (megahit assembly) | ecosystem: Environmental > Aquatic > Freshwater > Ice > Glacier...
GAGAGGGAGAGTGAGAGAGTGGGCGAGACAGCGAGAGAGAGAGTGCGAGAGAGAGTAAGATGGAGAGAAAATGCGCGCGCTAGAAAGAGAGAGTGAGTGAGGGGGGGGGGGGGGGAGAGAAAAAAAGAGAGAAAGAAAGCGAGGGAGAGGGAGAGAGAGAGAGAGAGAAAGAGAGAGAGAGAGAGAGAGAGCGAGCGAGCGAGAAAGAGAAAGAGAGAGAGAAAGAGAGCGAGCGAGAGAGAAAGAGTGAGAGAGAGAGTGAGTGAGTAAGAGAGAGAGAGAGAGAGAGAGAGAGAGACAAAGAGAAAGAGAGAAGAGCGAGAGAGAAAGAGAGAGAGCGAGAGAGAGAGTGTGTGAGAGAGCGAGAAAGAGAGAGAGCGAGAGCAAGCGCGAGAGAGAGCGAGAGCGAGAGTGCGTGAGAGAGAGAGAGAGAGAGATTATGCGATGTGAGAGTGTGTGTGTGTCAGAGAGATAGAGAGATCTTGCAAATTCCCACCTCTGCCTGCTGGCCGGCCGTCATTCAGATTTGGCGCTACATGGAGCTGCTGCACACAAAACTCACAGGTAAGAATAGGCGTCTTTTGAACGGGTCAAACCCCGTGGTCAGAACTGTTCAGACGTCGCAAAACTGCCACGCGCATGGTCAGAGCTCGCCCAAACTGCCAGGCGCATTGTTTATGTGCGTGTGTGGAGCCCACGCACTGGGACATTGTCAGCAGGCTGATGCTTTTCAGCGAACGTGACAAAAGCCCTCTTTTTGATCTCTGCAAAGGAACCTGGGCGATGTTGGCCGCGCGCAGCTCCGATTGCGTCTGCTCGCCAACCTCTCTGCAGTCTTCCGATTTGGCGTTCCACTGCACAGGACACGCACACAAGAGAGCCAGAAGGGTAGTGAGAGGGGACATGGCATCTTTGTCACCCTGGTCGTGTGCGCATACACACCTCTTTCAGGCTTTCACAGTCATGCGCGCACCCCTGCTGGGATGCAATTGGCCCACCGCCCTCAGGACATGCGCTTGCAACTGGCCATCGATTCTTCTTCTTTTTCCACTCTCGCGCAGCAAAGTTGGCGAGGAACGACGATGCCATTGTTCTGCGAACCCGGGTATGATTCGTTTTTTAATTTGGGCGGTTTTGATTCTATGTTCTACAACAATATATTGGTCCGACATCGACTATAGCTTCTGATTTTTTTTTACATTTTTGCGATAGCTGTCTTTCAGCGAAAGAACCATACTCTTTCGAATCAAACCAAAAATTTGTACTGACAGTTACGTTTCGGAAGTCAATTCATCCGGAGCATTGATCCGACCGAAGGGCCCAGGCGCTAAGCGCAAGCTGGGCGCTGCACTGCAGCGCACACAGCGCACACAGCGCAGGTATATGCAGTAGTTAGCGTGCGTGCACAAAATGTTTTTCTATCCCTTTTCATTTTTGCTCACTCCTTGCGTTTTCTGTTTTCTTGAGGGCAGGAAAGATGCGGTCGCCTTTAGATGAGGGGCAGGGCGGGGACGGGGCGCAGAGGAAAACCGAAGAGGCGCGGGAGAGGTTCGCAGTGATCAATGCATGGAGCGCTGCAGCATGGAGCGGAACGCAGTCGTCGAGATCAGGCGCGCGGCCGGCATGCAGCAGAACCAGCCGTGGCATCGGCATCTCGACGTGCTCAGACGGTGCAGACAGGAAACAGCGGCCCGCCGGGACGTGCTCAGCACGTCAAGTTCAGAGTTCAGCAGGCCCCTGCGCTCCGTGCCGGGTCCTTGCGGGATCGACGGCCTGGCTGGTTCTGCTGATGCTTCCCCTACAAGTCACAGCTTATATTCGCGCTGTGGGGCCTGCCAACGCGCCCGGCATTGGTGGCAACGATGTGACTATAATCGGAGGCCCGTTTGGGACTGGGTCCAGCGAAATGAAAGTGCGCGTAGGGGGCACAGCGGCAATAAAAACCCGCTGGGTTTCGGATTCTTCATGCGTTGCCACGGTGGCTGCAGGTATTTTTGTTTTGCACGGGTTTCTTTTTTCCGAGCGATTTCTGGCCAGGTATTGATTGGGTGTGCACCACAGGAGGGGGAACGGGGAAGTCGACTGTAGTGACATTGCCGACTGTGCGTGTGGGCACTCTGACGAATTCGTTCACGTACAATAATCCCTCGGTGGTTTTTCTATTTCATGACCCCCATTCTGTGTTGCACTACCACCTCGCGACTGCGCTTGAATTGTGGCTCGTAAAAATGTGTTTGTGTACGCAAAAGCAAGCCAGGCAAGACAAGTTTTTTGGCCTTGTCTTGTCTAGCCTACTACTGGGAAGTCTCCAGTTGCTCTGTCAAGTCTCTTCTTCCGACTATCTCCTGGCTCACTTTTTGTCTTTTTGCAGGTGTTTGGACTTGGTATGAAAGGAAACGGGGCAGCATTTGGCGATTATGCGCTAACCATCCTAGGCAAGAGTTTTGGCACCACAGACCAAATGGGGAAGGCCCGTGTTGGAACGAGTTGTCTTGCGAACACATGGGTGTCGGACAGCACAGTACTCTGTAAGGCGGCTGGTGGTCTTGGTAACCAAATTCCTGTTGTCTTTACCGTGGCAGAAAATATATCTCCAGTCAGGCCATCGACGGCTACAAAGGCCTTCTCATACGATGTTGCTCAGGTCTTTTCGTGGGTCTTTTTTGAGGTGGGCCCTCTGTACCCCTACAATCAACCTGCAGCTACTGGCGGAAGCAGTATTTCGGTACGGGGTATCAACTTTGGCACAGCGGATTTCTCGATTCGATCTCGCATTGGAAATACTGCCACTCAGGGCTGTAGATGGATTTCGGACAGTGTGATAACTGTCAAGGTTGCAGCTGGTGTTGGTGCAGAGCTCACACACGTCTTATTTACACCCTCGGGTACAGGGACCGTCTCAAAATTCTTCGCTTACGGCAAGCCAGTCATCACGGGTCGTGCTTTGGGTACAACATTGGCTCCCTTGACTTCCCCATTCAATGGTCCCACTGCTGGCAACACACAAACCTCATTCACTGGTTTCAATTTCGGTAGAGTCGACTACACTGGCAAGGCGAGCCTGGGGGGAACTGCTATCAACCGAGTGCTCACAAACTGGGTTTCAGATAGTCAAGTCTCAATTCGGACGCCTCCTGGTGGCTGCGCAGCTGCTGGTGTTTCGTTTACAGTAGGTGGTCAGGTCGACACACACACAAAGGCCTTTACTTTCGATGCACCAGAAATCTTTGCCTCCCCTCATGCCGCTGTCAATGTATCAGCAATTAACAGTCCTGTCACAGGTGGGAAAACCGTTTCAATTTTGGGAATCAACTTTGGAACTTATAGGTTCTCTGGCAAAGGCAAATATGGCGATACGAGTGGAGAGGCATCGAAGTGGGTGTCAGACAGTACTACTTCCTTCAAGTCACCAGCAGGAGTCTCCAGTAGTCTAACTGCAGTATTTTCTGTATGCCAGCGCGCTGGCGAGGTGAAACTTCAGTTGTCTTACGATGCGCCCGCTGTGACGGACCAAACGCCATCCAATGGTCGAACAGATGGTGGTTCTCAAATCACATTGTTCGGCATGAATTTTGGAACTGCTGACTACACCTCTCGTGCATCTCTTGGCACACACACCAACAAGACTCTTGTATATCTGGATGGAGCTGGTGGGCTGTCGCCGTATAACATATCCGGTGGTACAATTTGTGAAGGAAGCAAGTGGCTCTCAGATACTTCAGCAGCATGCAAAGTGGCTGCCGGTGCTGGTGTGGAATACGGAGTTTCGTTCACCGTCGGTGTCAATGTTGGTACGCAACAAAGTGGTCATTTTTACTCATATGATAAGCCAACCATGACTGGCGTGTCTCCCTCAAATGGCCCTGCATATGGAGGAGAAAATGTGACCTTGTCCTATGGTGGCAAACTGACAACTTATTCTGTCACCATGCTTGGCCGCGATTTTGGAAAGGCCGACTACAGCCCAAAAGCACGCCTTGGCGACACCGACTGTATGGCTGCTAGCTGGCTATCGCACAGCTCCATTGTATGCAAAATTCCAGGTGGTGCATGCAGAGATGTGTCCATCTCTGTCACGTTGCAGGGCCGTGACAATGGAACGCAATATGGAGTGACTACTAAGGTCTTCTCATACGACGCCCCTTCGCTATCGAATATTGGCAACAACACGGGGCCCACGTCGGGAGGGTCAGATTTTCGTATTAATGGGAAAAACTTTGGACCTAATGCTCCCGGCTACAGCGTTGAATATCGCATCGGCAGTACGCAAATGAACCAGACTACTTGGATTTCCGACACTTATATCACGGGCAAGATACCAGCTGGTGTGTGCAAAAAGCTTACCCTCGGTGTCCTTGTTTGTGATCAAGAGGGAACTCTTTCACAAGTCTTCTCCTACTTTTCTCCGAACTTGACTGGTGCATCTGGCGGTGAAACCAACTTGATGACTTTCAAGGGTGAGAGGACTGGCGCTGCATTGGATCCTGCTCCTTCGATCCCGATTCTGGTGCAAACAGGTGGATCCACAGTGTCTGTTACTGGTGCCTACTTCGGCACCGCCGACTACACAGGAAACGTGCGATTTGGGGGCACCTCTGGTTTCTCAACAAACTGGACAAGCGACACGGCAGTCGAAGCAACAAGCCCGCCTGGCGTTTGCTCTGGCCAAAGTATAGTATACACAGTCTGCGATCAGCCTGGCACACTGGAGGGTGCATTCTGTTATGACAATCCGTTCGTAACATCTGGGACTATCAGGTGGCCAAACAGGCCAACGACTGGAGGTTCAACTATTTCGATGCTTGGCATCAACTTCGGGACTGCCCACTACTCTCCTGCTGGCCGACTGTACTGGACCGAACTTGAATCTGAATGGACTTCTGCGGACCCAGCTGGACTAAAAAATTATTCTGGAACGGGATGTATGGCATCGAATTGGATTTCATTTTCTTCTGTTTCGTGCAAGATTCCTGCAGGCATTTACCCCGACCAAATCGTACGCTTTACTGTATGTGCCGAAGCGGGCTCAAGCAACAACGTGACTACCTTCAGCTACGACGAACCCACCATTTTAAGCGTCAAGTCAGGCAACTCTCCTGCAACTGGCAAAGCTTCTCTGACGGTCAGTGGCATTAATTTTGGTACAGCAGACTATTCAGGAAAAATGTTTGTTGGTCCTCCCACGTCTGGATTTACCGCAGCCAACGCTAGCCACACAGCTTTCATGATTTCGACATGGATTTCAGATACTTCCATTCTGGCTCAAACTCCGGCTGGTTTAGGCACGGAACTAGGGTTGATTTTATTCCACAATGTCACTGGCCGGCCGGCTGGCACTCTGGACTCACTCTTTTCGTACGACGGCCCAACGCTATCAAGCGTGGCTCTTGCCAACGGGCCAACGAGTGGTGCTCTTAATATCACGATTACTGGTGTCAACTATGGCACAGAAGATTACTTTTCCTTGCAGAGCATTCTAGGCATGTTGAGGTCAGGCGGGACTGCTTCTCATTCAACCTACTGGATCTCTGACTCGCAAATGCTGGGCTTGTTATCTCCTGGAATCTGCCCACATCGTCCGCTGGTCGTTTCTGTCTTGACTCAAGTTGGTACTGCAAGTGCCATTTTTTCGTACGACCAGCCTTTGTTCTACTGGAATACGGCGACCAGTATGTTCAGTGGGCCGCTGGTAGACAACGGTGATGGAGCAAGCTATTCGCCTAATGCTCCAACTGCAAGCACCCAGAATGTCAACATTAGCGGCAACAACTTTGGTGCCAATGACTACACCGTGAAAACAAGAATTGGAAAGACCAGTGTTCAAATGATGAAATGGCTTTCAGAAACTGCAGTTGTGGGCATGGTGGCACCAGGCGTTTGTCATTCGCTCAACGTGAGCATGATTGTGTGCGATCAAGTCGGCACGGGAAGCCAAGTTTTTACGTACAACAACCCAGTCCTTGTAATGAATGGAACTAACGCTGCCACGACAGGGAAGCAAGCTTTGACACTGAATGGGGTGAACTTTGGAAGCCACGACTACTCAGTTTCTGGCGGAATCGGATTCTCAGAGGGAGAAACAACAATGTGGATTAGCGATACTACGGTCCACGTGCAAGTTGCTGCAGGTATTCGCGGAATGCTGGTCATGGTTGCCACTGCTTGCGAGCAGGTTGGTACCCAAAAAAATACGTATTCTTATTTCACCTACAACTCTCCGGCTGTGAGTTCGATGAACGGCAATGCACCTTCCACTGGTGGCACTACCATCTCGGTTGCAGGCGCCAACTTCGGGACAGCAGGATACACTGGTACCGCAAGACTCGGCACCAGCCTTGACAACTCTACCGTCTTCGGCGCAACGAGAAGTGAAGCAACGGATTGGGTTTCGGACACGGCTGTCAAAACGAAAACACCAGCTGGTGTTGCACATCTTCTTGGTGTCACGTTTACGGTGGGTCGTCTGATGGGAACCTCTTCCGGGCACTTCACGTATGATGTGCCTAAACCCAGTGCAATTTCTTTTTCCAATCGAGCAACATCGGGCACAGCCTCTGTTACGATTTTCGGCGCCAACTTTGGGAGTGCAGGATATTCTCCTCATGCACACATTGGGTTCACAGCTGTCATGGCCAACAATTGGATCTCGACTTCTGCTATTCTAGTCAAGGTGCCGGCAGGAGTGTGCAGTGGATTGAGTGTTGTCGTGACAGTTGGTGACACTGTTTTCGATGCTGGTGCATACAAGGGGGGGCCAATAATCGACCACGTGGCCTATGGCACTGCAGTTGCACTCTTCTCTTACGATGCTCCTGCGGTGATGGGAACGATTGGCACTCCTTCTGCAGCATCCACAGGTGGATCCTCTGTTACTGTGCAGGCAGCAAACATGGGAACCCGCGATGTATCGATGAAAGCCAGAGTCGGCCATACTGCGTCTGAAGCCATGAAGTGGACCTCGGATACGGAAATGACGCTCAAAATTGCTGAAGGTTGTGGCATAATGAAAGATGTGGTTGTGACTGTTTGTGGCCATCGAGGTAGCGCTACCAGGATAGTATCTTACAACCCTCCTATGGTAAGCAGCGTGAGTACTCCGAATGCTCCCACTACGGGAGGTTCCACATTTACGATGACTGGCACACACTTTCATAGCAACATCATGTCTGGAAAAGCTTCTGTCGGATTATCTTCGGCAGCCAAAACCATGTGGCTGTCCCATTCCTCAGTAACTGCTTCGCCAATTGCTGGAGTGTGCACTACTTCGATTTCGTTTACTGTATGTGACCAGGTCGGCACTCTAACTTCAGTCTTTACATTCGACCAGCCTTCGCTCAAAACGTTCGCTGGCACGAATGCTCCCAAATTAGGAGGATCATCGACCACAACCTATGGAGCCAACTTTGCAATCTTTGATTTGTCTGGGGCGAGTAGGATAGGTGGCACGGCGGCCCAGTCCACTCTTTGGAAATCCAATACTGCTGTCGTTTTAAAGTCCGCTCAGGGCTATGATGGCTCATTGAGGATTGTCTTCACTGCATGTGGTGCGATGGGCACGACTACAGCGTCGTTTACGTTTGATTTGCCGGTGATCATCAAAGGAACTCCCGTCCACGGCCCAGCAGCAGGAGGTACGATTACAATGCATGGTCAAGACTTTGGCATAGCTGATTATTCAGGTAAGGCAAGATTCAATGGAACTGTCTGTGAGACTACAGTTTGGACTTCGAACTCTGTCGTCTCGTGCAAGTACCCTGCCGGTACCGGAGGATATGTTTTCACAGTCTTTTCAATGGCAGTAAAGAAAGCAACCTTGACCCATGTTTTTACATTCGACGACCCTTCAATCACGTCCCTGCAGGGGACCAATAGTGTGGCAACTGGCGGCATGACACTCTCTATGTATGGGGAAAACTTTGGCACAAACGATTACACTGTCATTACCAAGGTCGGTGCAACTGCGTGTGCCAGGACCATCTGGGTCTCAGACTCATACGTGGGCTGCAGAACTTCTGGTGGAGTTTGCAAGGACCGTGATATTTCAGTGCAGGTTGGTGGAAACACAGGTTCTTTCTCGAAAGGATTTTCATACGATAAACCTTCCATTAAGTCAGTAGACGTCAAGCATGGGCCTGGAACAGGCGGCAACACTGTTTCAGTTTCAGGTATGAACTTTGGCACGTCTCTATACTCTGCGGTGGTAAGTGTGGTTGGTGACTATGTAATCAAGGCTGAATTGTCTAGATGGGTCTCAGACACAATGCTCATGGTCAAGATGCCCATGGGAGGTGGCGTGAATTTGGACGTGACAGCAGTGATTTGCGAATTGCGAGCCACTTTGACAAAGGCCTACTCGTATGATGCCCCGACAATTTCTGCATTCAAATCTGTCGAAAGAATTTGGCCTTTAAAAGAATCTCGGGGCAACGGCCCGCAGGGTGTGGGGTCAACCCTGACTGTCTTGGGACAGAATTTAGGAGCAATTGATTTGACACTGAAGAGCAAGATTGGAGGCACTAGCACTATCACTTCTCACTGGATCTCAGATTCTTCCATGTCTATGCAAACTGCGCCGGGTATGGGCAACAGTGAGTTTGTAAACGTGTACTTAGAGGACACAACAGGCATTGTGTACATGGCGACACTTACTGAGGCTTTCAGCTTCGATTCACCGGTCATTACTGCAATCACTCCCCATTCCGTCGTATCAGGGAGCACAATTACGGTGAGGGGCTCTGGTATGGGTGTTTATGACGCTTCTCCAACCTTCAAAGTTGGAGGAACTGCTTGTGAAGCTGCTGTTTGGGTTTCTGTGTCGCAGGTGCTTTGCAAAACCCCCGGAGGTGTTGGGGGTCTCCATGATGTGGAGGGAGAATTTGCTGAGTATGTTTTCAGCAAGTCTGGGGTGTTCACCTACTCATATCCTGTGGTCACGGCCACAGTATTGCCGAACGGACCGCAGACGGGTGGTACCATGGTCACAGTTTTAGGCGCTGGCTTCGGTACATGGGACACTTCTCCGACAGCAAAAGCTGGGGACACGGCGTGTGTTTCGTCGACCTGGTACTCAGCGTCGTCCATCAATTGCCTCCTTCATCCAGGCACTGGTGTCACAGACGTCGTCGTGGAGGAGACTTCGACCGGCCAAACCTTTTCAGGGAGGAAGACGCAGGCCTTCCAGTATGATGGCCCACGTGCAACTGCCGTCACTCCAGCTACTACTCCTCAATTAGGTGGCGCGACTCTGACGATCACGGGCTCAAATTTTGGCACTTTCAATCATCCCAATCCCACCAAGGCCCTGAAGTCGAAGGTAGGGGACACCGATTGCCGTTCCACAACTTGGATCTCGGCTTCATCAGCCACGTGCGTGACACCGGCTAGCCTCTGTACTCAGTCGCTTACCCTTGACCTCGCAGGAACCGCAAATTCGATGCTCAATGCTATCGTTTACGATGGTTTCTGTGTCAAGTCAATTTCGCCGCTCAACGGCCCAACAGCTGGAGGCTCTGCTGTTGCTGTGGTTGGTGATGCGCTTGGCACTGCTGCTGCACCTCCTTCTGTCTCGTTCGGTTTGGTCAGTGCACAAGTATCGTGGATCTCTGCGACAGCCTTGAGCGTTACCCTACCAGCGTCGGTGAATACATTTGGAGGAACAGATATATCTATCCAGGGTGCTGGTGTCACCACTGGACCTCAAGTGCTGTCAGGAATTTTCTCGTACGATGCAGCCACTATCACGGACTTGAAACCCTCGAGGGGTGAACTCGTAGGAGGTAATCGCGTCACGGTCACGGGCACCAACTTCGGAGGAGCTGCCTCTGCCTTCACTTTTTTGATTGGTGGACAGAACTGTACGGGTCTGATGTATGTCTCAGACACCAGATGCACATGTTCTGCTCCTGCCTCTCCAAAATACACCACAGTGTCTGTCAGATACGTGCATGCCGGTGTTACAATGATGTCGGTTCAGCAGCTTACCACCTACCCCGATTACTTCTTCGACAAGACGAGTGCGTATGAATACAAAGTCTACACGGGTCCTGCCACTCTCTTTACTACTAAGGAAACAGTTGCACCTGGAAAAACGGTCATGCTTCAGGTAGACGGTGGTGGCGTGAGCGTACCTGCTGGCGCTTTTGGCGAATCCACCGTTGAATTGACACTCTCGATAATTACAGCATTTGAGGGTGCCGAGCCAGCTGGAAATGACAAATTCGCCTCTTCGCTGCTGTCTTTCAAAACCGAGGATGAAAACGGCAATTATTTGGCGCCTAGCTTGCCCATTCCCATGACAATTCCAGTTTTGGATCTTTTTAGTAGGCGCAACATGCAGCAAATATCTCATTTAATGGCGGGGAGTAGCCACACTCAAAATGTGGAATCAATGCGAACAACGGCTGCAATGTTGCGAAATCTCACAGCGGCTGGGCCGCCGTCTCAACGACGAAAATTGTTGGCAACTACTGATTCCGTGCGGACATCATGGCTTGACAAGTGCACTGGCTTCTGGAAGCCCATTTGCGAAACAAAATATAATTTCAACATACTGTCCGTTGAAGGGGACATCCCAGCATCTGTATTTGCAGAGCCGTGCTTCAATCCCGTTACAGGGTGCACAACTGCAATTCTGGCTGCGCAACAATGCGAAGGCGCAGGAGGAACCTTCACGGCAATGGCCTTCGATAAGGACCCATGCCCAGACGACTCGGGCTCATCCAATAGCAATAACGTTGCCCTCATCATCGGCTGCGTCTTGGGAGGTCTCGGGATTGCAATATTGATTGGTGCTTATGTATTGCGCATGAGAAAATTGGCGGACAGTGATGGAGACTCGTCCTATGAATCCTCAAAATACTCAGACGATGAGGAGATCGGCAGTGAGTACGGCAGTCTATACATGTCGCAAGCCTCACCTTCTGGTAGTTTTCAATCGTCGCCTCGAATGATTATGCCTGGCTCCTATGTCAACCCAGGCATGGGCCAGGTGGCACCGCCTAGCTCATACAACCATGGCACGATAGGTTCGTATGTTGCCCCGCAAACACCCTACGGCCAGTATAGCACATCTGCGGGACCTATGGTGCAGCACGGTGGCCAGAATGGATCCTACGACAACGTGGGTGGAATGGGGAGCATACACATGGGAATGGGTGACATGGCATTGCCACCGCCGGTTTTTGCTCAGGGGATGGGCGGCGGTGCCATGGCCGTTGGATTGCCGCAGGGCTATTATCCTCGGCCGATGGGGGGGTCTCCAGGTTACCAGCAGCCGCAGGATGCACGATACCAGTTTGGAGAAAGAGAGCTCTGAACAAAATCTTCACTAATCAAATTAATTCAGAGAATTGGCGGCTCAGACTTGGAATCCTCCAGCCACAGATCTCCCCCTTCCTCCCCCCCTCACTCTGAAACGCCGCAATCCACGTATTTGTGCAGCAAGATACGTCCAAGCTCCAGATCGTAGCTTGGAGGCGAAAGCAGGGGGACAAGGAAACATCGTAGTCGACATCAGTGCTTGCCTTGGTAAGGTGCCGGCAAAGTGCAGAGCTAGAATACCAGCGGGGAATGTGCTCTCGGCACGTGCTTATTTTGGGTGTCAGGTGGAAATGCTGCTGGAAGAATATACAAGGGGGGAAATCAACGGGCTCCCTTGTAATGGCCGTCTGCAGATCGACGAGTATTGCTGTCACTAGCACTTTATTTTTAAATAAATCTATATTAATGAAAAGAAAGAGTGGTGTCCCAAAAATCGTAGAAATCAGCTGGTAGAATTTTAACGCTTGGATTGGATCTGTTTTTTAGTTATTTTTAGAAGCTGGGCTAGCTTGGAAATGTGCAGTTCTTTTAGGATCTAGGCGTGCAGCGGCATGGGCGCGAGCCTTGAGCGCGCGGCGGCGAGGTGCAACCTTCCTTGTCATATCCCAGAGGGAGGGGGGTTTCCCCCTGAAGGGAAGACATTTGGCCCGAATATACAATGTGAAGAATAGTGTAAGCTGCATATGTTAGATCTACTATACATTGGCCAACCTCCAGTTTCTGTCTTCATGGATTGTGACCTACCCGCTGGCACGCTGCAGCTACCGTGCAACCTTGCCGCCGCGCGCCCAGCCCCAAGCTGCCGTGCGCCACTCGTGTTACCCATGCCGGCACACTAGGAAAAATATCGCACCGGTGCGATATTCTTCAAGTCCAAAAAAATCTCATCACTTGAAAACAAATCGCACTGATGAGCATGTCATTGGGACGTTTTGTATTTCAAGTTGGCGCGATACTGTAAGTTGTCTGAGACGGTGCGATATTATGATGTATTTTTTTCAATCTTTTATTGTTCAGAGTCACGGTCGGCGCCATATTGTAAGTCTTTGTGGCGGTGTGATGTTAAGATATTTTTTTTTCAATTTTTGATTGTGTGGAGTCGGTGCGATTTGTTGTGTCGCTACGATATGTTGAATTTTTGAAGTTTGTGTGCGTGTTGAAGTTGGAGCGATACCTCGAAGTCACGATAGTGAGGGGGGGTCTTGATTGATCCAGACCAATCATTCTGATTGTCGATTTCTAAAAGCAGGACCCCTCTCCTCCAAGTCTTGTTTTAGTACCAATAAATCACTCACTAACTCAGGCTGCGAAATGGTCCGTTTACTATGGGGTGGCTACGATTAGTAGGCTCCTTAAAATATTAGGTCTTGTTTTCAAAAGAACCCTATAAAAGAGACTATATTCTGCAAAAGAGACCAATAATTTTAAGGAGCCTACTAATCGTAGCCACCCCATAACTGCGAAATTAAGTCAACCCCTATCTAAATGGGCAAATCTTAAAACAAGACCCCATCTCATCAGTGTACTTGGAGGTGTTTTGATTTGTGTGAGTGACGGTCAGATTTTTGAAGAAGGTGCGATTGTTTTGATTTTTAGAAGTTTTGATTATTAAGTTGATGCGGTACCCTAAATTTTGAAGGTCGGTGCGCTTGTTGAAATCGGGGCGATGCTTTGATTTGTTGAGGCGACGTTGGTGACGTGGTTGCTAAAACGACTGAGAACTCAGATCTAGCCAGCTAGTCTGTAAAAACATCTAAAAAACCTTGTATTTGAAGGCAATTCTTTTGTTCCGGCCTCAACAAAATGGTCTCATTTGTGACCAGATCTCGTTCGTGTGTGTTGCTAAATTGACGCGCGGCGGCAGATCTTGTTCGTGGGCGATGTAACGCTTTAAATAAGAGCTCTATATGTCATGTGTCCTACGTACATATCCACTGATGTCTTGTCTCTTCCGCATCACATTCACGTGAACACATTTAAATGTGTAAATGCATAACGTGTTACACATGTGAATACATGTGGATTTGCTGAAGCATTTGAATGCAGTATCAGCGTCATATATTTTCATTTGGTTCTAGCTCAGTTGTTGAAAGTTGTGCGATGTCTTTAATGTCTTGAGTCGGTGCAATATTTTGATGGTTTAAGTCGGTGCGATATTGTGATTCATGTCGCCAGTTTTGAATTTTGAATTTGTGTAGATCGGTATGATTTTTTCAGATCTTGCAATTTTTTTGGGAATGGTGGGTTGTCTTGAATATTATTCTCAAGTTGCCCAAATTTCAATCTTTGTCAAATTGCACAAAAAATTATGGGTATTTCAGGTCGTTTTCTGAGTTCCTTTGTAGTTGCAGAAAACAGCTAGCAAGGTTTAACATGCTTGGCTGTTTTTAGAAACCAAATGGTTAGATGTGAAATTTTCAGTCGATTGAGAAGAATCATGCTGGCTAGGGTAGCCATGTTGTGGACCTTCACTTGTTCAAAACGAGGACAGCTAGGGAAAACGCGGAAGGTACAAAAATCTATCACCTGAATCTTACAAATTTTCATCATCTGCCGATAAACTCGGAA